>Ga0265760_10000166_pt1 | contig 17420 bp, 10 predicted proteins | sample NZIome_2_FD_200831 | JGI IMG/M metagenome (GOLD analysis project Ga0265760, IMG submission 200831) | Metatranscriptome of rhizosphere microbial communities from Maridalen valley, Oslo, Norway - NZI1 (Metagenome Metatranscriptome) | ecosystem: Host-associated > Plants > Roots > Rhizosphere >...
ATCTTTCGCTCGAGCCCTATGTGCGCCGCCATTGGCCGCAAGCGCTGGTCTCCTGGAGCCGGATTGTGATGGGCCGGTTGCGCGATCCGCTGGTGGGACGCGATGTTTTATTTGGAGTAATCCTGGGCGTTGTCTGGATGCTGATTTTCGAAGTTGCTCAATTATTGACCATGGGTAAAGGCGGGCCTCCGCAATTCTTTTCAGTGAATTATCTTTTGGGCGGCCGGCACGTGCTGGGAGCGTTCTTATATCAAATTCCGGACTCGATCGAAGCCACCTTGCTTTTCTTTTTTCTGCTCTTCGTGTTGCGGGTGCTGCTGCGGAGGGAATGGCTGGCTGCAGTTGTGTTCGTGGCGATTTGGGTGATATTGAAAAGTTTGGGCAGCGATCATCCGTGGATTGAAGGATCTGCGTATGCGCTGCTATACGCATGCGCGGCGATCGTCGTGTTTCGGGTCGGCTTCGTAACCCTGGGTATTGGCATCTTCACTACCGAGTTGCTGTCGAACGTGCCTCTTACTCTGGATTTTTCGGCTTGGTATTTGAGCAGTGTGTGGCTCCCGCTGTTGGCCCTTGGTGCCCTGGCGGTTTGGGGCTTTTACAATTCGCTGGCGGGGCAGAAATTGTGGAAGGCTGAATTGTTCAGCTAGGCAGGCTCTTGGCGCGTCCGCGCGGGCTCAGATTGCCATCAGCTTAAGTCGGCGTCTTCGGCGATTTCACTGATTGCAATCGGCGGCATGTTTCCCTGGTGCAGCTGCTGGTTGAGTTGTGGCAGACGAGTTGTCTGGAAGTGATTCCAATCCGCAATGCGCAGCTTTAACGCCTGGCTTGATTCGTGATAGAGCGCGACGGCCTGCGAAGGTGCGGCGCGATCTCCGCTCTCGACGACTGCCAACGCGGAGGTGAGCCCGGCGCTGGCGTTTTCGAGACCAATCGCGTTGCTTGCCGAACCTTCAGTGTCGGCGAGTATCTGCCGGATTTCGGTTTCTAGTCGGGATATGGTGGATTTCAGATCGGCGTGAGCTCCATCCAGTTTTTGATCCAAGTCAGACAATTGTTTCTGCACCGACCGGATCTGGGCTAGAGCTCGCCGTCCGCGGACGGCTTCGGCGAAAATCTGGCGGCCGAGTTGGAGCTGCTGCTCAAGATCGCGAGGAGTTGCGGGGGATCGCGGATCCATCACGATCTTCAGCGGCTGGCTCAGCACCTTATCGTCGACGGTGAGCCGGACTTGGTAAGTGCCCGGAACTGCGCGTGGGCCTCGGGGAGAACGATACTCGTATTCGCTGGATTGATCCGCAGGTTTCCCGCTGGGGGTGCCCCATGCCAGATTCCAGACAAATCGATGCATGCCAGGAGTGGTCTCGAGAATCTCGGGTTTCGGAAGCCATCGATCGGCGATGGGGAGTGCGGGACGCTTCGGTTCGGGCGCGTCATCCGAGGAAAACGTTCGAACCAGATTCTGCTTGTCGTCAAGAATCTCAAGCTTGATGCGGTTCGAGGAGGCGTTGAGGTGGTAATCAATGACAGCGCCATTGGGCGGATTGCTCGCGGTGGGCTCTTCCGGCGGCAACGGAGTGCCAAGGAAAGAATCGTTATCGACGCGGATGGCTGTGGCCGGCCGGTAGAGATACGCGCTATCAGCTTTCATGGCGTCGTGCGCCTGCCGCAATGGAGTGATGTTGTCGAGAATCCAAAACGCGCGTCCGTGAGTCGCGACGGCGAGGTCATCTCCGTGAATGAACAGGTCGTGGATTGAAGCTATGGGAAGATTCAGCTGCAGCGATTGCCAGTGATCGCCGTCGTCGAATGAAACGTAAACACCGAGTTCCGTTCCGGCAAATAGCAAGCCGCGGGTTTGCGGGTCTTCGCGAACCGACCGCAAAAATGAAGATGCACCGATGCCGTCGGTGATCAGTTGCCAGGTCACGCCGTAATCGCGCGTGCGATAAAGATACGGCTTCTGGTCATCGAGACGATGCCGATCCACGGCAGCGTAGGCTTCCGCGGGATCGAAGTGGGAGGCTTCAATCAGCGAGATTTTGCTCCAGTCGGTAAGGCCGTTGGGCGTGACATCTTTCCAGGTTTTTCCGGCGTCTCGCGTGATGTGGATCAAGCCTGTGTCGCTGCCGGCCCATATCAGGTTTCCGTTCAGGCCCGAAGGCGCGATTGTATAGACGACGCCGTATCCTCGCTGCTTCGCATTCGCAACTGTGGTTGGACCCTCGGGCTTTTTATCGCCTGGATGCTGCGTCGATCCGGTCAGATCGGGGCTGATGGTTTCCCAATGCAAGCCGCCATCGATCGTTTTCATCACGTACTGAGTGCCCAGATAAAGAGTTTTCTTGTCAAACGGGGACATGAGCAGCACGGGCGTCCAGGGATCGCGATACTTGCGAGCGTTGATGTCGACACCAAAATTCGGCATGGGCCACGGAGTGATGTCCTGGCTGAACGAAGTCCGAATGTTGAAGCGCACCACGTCGCCGTAAGTGCCGGTCAGGTAGACGATGTTTGCATCTTTGGGGTCCGGTACCATGTATCCGCTCTCGCTGCCGCCGGATGGGAACCAGTCACGAGGCGTAATCTGTCCAGCGTCGGAGCGACTGCGAACCGCTGCGCTTCCGCTGTCTTGCTGGGTCCCGAAAACCACGTAGGGAAATTGGTCGTCCGTGATCACATGGTAGAACTGCCCGGTGGGCTGGTTGTACCAGGAACTCCAGGTGCGGCCGTAATCGAGGCTGATGGTTGCGCCTTGGTCGGTGCCGAGAATCATCCGAGAAGAATCTTTCGGGTCGATCCATATCTGGTGGTAATCGTCTCCGCCGGGTGCGCCGCGCACGATTGAAATTGTTTTGCCGCCATCTTCGGAGCGGTAGAGCGCGACGTTGGGCACATAAATCACATCCGGATTATTCGGATCGACCGTAATATTTCCGAAATACCAGGCACGGCTAGTGAGCCGGCGGTCGTCGTTCTGAAGCGTCCACGTGTCGCCTCCGTCGTCGGAGCGATAGAGTCCAGGTTTCCTGGAGGCACTGATGAGCGCGTAGACTCGTTTGCCGTTCGGCGAAACGGCTACGGCAGTGCGGCCCCAGTCACCTTCGGGCAGTCCTTTCCCTGTGAGCCGCGACCACGATTGACCGCTATCCCGCGAGCGGAAGAGCCCGCTGCCCGGGCCGTCGAGCGGCGCATACGTGCTCCACGGCGGACGCTGGCTTCGCCACGTGGCAGCGAACAGGAGCTTAGGGTCTTCGGTGGCCATGGCAAGTTCGGAGACTCCAATCTCCGGGCCCTGATCGAGAACTTTCGTCCAACTCGTGCCGCCGTCAATCGACTTGTAGACACCGCGCTCATGGTTCGGTGCGTAAGCGTGTCCGAAGGCGCCGACGTATACGACGTTCGCATTTTGCGGATCCACAAGGATGCTGCTGATCTGGCGCGAGTCACGCAGTCCTATGTTGGTCCAGCTTCGGCCACCGTCTGTTGATTTATAAACGCCGTCGCCGGAGGACAGATTGGAGCGAATATCTACTTCTCCGGTACCCGCGTAAATGAGTTTCGGATCGGACGGAGCGACGGCGAGGGCTCCGATCGAAGCGACAGGTTGCCCATCAAAAATCGGTTCCCACACTACGCCGGCATCTGTGGTCCGCCAAACGCCGCCGTCTACCGAGCCAAAATAGAAGGTAGTTGAGTTTCCGGGAAACCCTGCCACGGCGACCACTCGGCCGCCGCGAAATGGACCGATCAGGCGCCATCCGAGCCCGCTGTAGAGGGCGGGAGGAATCGTCTGCGCGGTTGCGGATGTAAGAGCGATGAAAGCAAAAGTGGCAAGCAGATATTGAAACCTGATGGCGAACTTGGGCACCTGTTGGTCCTCACCTCAGTGGAAACAGTTAGTGTAGTTGAAATGTTGGAATTTGCTAAAGTGGTGTGGCTTCCGATGTGGAAACCTCTAGACCGACGGGAGACTATGGGCGAACCCACAGTTGAAGTTTTGTGCAAGAATTGCGGCCAGACTTTTACGGCGTTCTTAAAAGAGATGGCAGCTAAGAATGCTAAGGTTACTTGTCCGCATTGTGGAAAGAGCAATGAATATTCGGTGCCCAGCGGTGCATCCCGCCTTCGGCGCGGAATTAGGTTCCAGGCAATCTGCCGGCTTCGGTCTTCTGCTCCGGGAGCCTCGCCCATGCGATCACGGCGAATGCTCCCATCGTAAAGATGGAAACTAAAGCACACGTCGCTGTGATGTCGCCGACGTTCCATTGTGTTCCAGCAGAATCGGAAACTACGGAGACACCGGATCTCGGAATGACCAGCAGGATGTTCCCAGCCGCGGAAACTGCGTAGAAGAGAACTGCCAGATTCCAATAGCTCGAATTGAAAGCGCTTGGATTGGAAGAACGGCCGCACAAATACAGCGCGAAGAACTGGTAGAAGACATACACGGTGAGATACCAACCCAGGAAGTTGCTCACGGGCACGCCGAAGTAGGCTCCTCCCTGCTGCCAGATCCAAAGGTGCAAGATTGTCGACCAGACTGGATCCTGGGAAAAATCCCAAGCGACCATGATGAATGCCGCAACCAACGGCAGGGTTACGACGCGGGATCCATTCATAGGATTCCGCATGCCTCCCAAAATCAGACGGGCCAGCGTCCAGGAAAGATAGGCCATCCCCAGATACGCGAGTCCTAGCTGGATGGGGACGACAAAAAGCTTTGGCCCCATAAGATCCGTGAAGTAGTAGTGCCCGAACGGAAAGCCGGTGCGAACCCCGACATTCTCAAAGATGTTCCCCACCACCAGGCAAATGGCAAAGAAGGCGAGAATGCCGCGCCATTGGTAAAACATTGCGCCGTGAATTAGGGCAAAGACGATGGGCGGAAGCACATGCAACGCGACGACTACGCCGATGGGAACTTTGCCGGGGAAGATCTGCAAGACGCGCGCGGCGGCGTAGAGCACAAGGAGCGCCCAAAGCATCAGGCTTGCCCCGGTTTGTTCCTCGAAGGGTTTGTTCATGTGGGATTAAGAATACTTCTCCGGACGGTTAAGCTTCCGCCTTTTCACAAATCTCGTGTAGAGCGGACACTCTTGTCCGCTGCTCTCGCATTCTCGAAGCATGGGAAATAAAAGCAACACTAACCTCAACGGCGGCCGACAAGAGTGTCCGCTCTACACGATCTAAATCCAAACTGCGATCCTGCGCGTACTTGATCCAGTAGACAAAGCTGTTCGTAAACCGCTGGGGCGTGGCGCCGCGCCCCGGCGGCCTAGCCTACGATTTGGCCACGTCTACGAATTCAATCCCCGAGGAAAACTTTATGAAGCGACTGAAAACGATGGTGACCTTCGCCATGGCGCTGTTCATGCTGGTTCCGGCCAGTTTGTTCGCATCCAGCCATCGCGAAGCCCCCATCTCCGCGCTGGACCACTCCGCGGACGTAACTGACTGGTACGCATTCGTCAGCTACGACCATCCGGATCGCGTGACCATGATTCTCAACGTCGACGGGTTCCTCGAACCCTCCAACGGACCCAATTATTTTCCTTTCGACCCCAACGTTCTCTACGAAATGCATGTCGACAACAATCGAGACGGAATTCCGGACATCACTTTCCAATTCCGCTTCAAGACGGAAATTCGCATGCCGAATGTTTTCACCGGTTTCGTCGGCGGCATCGCCGGCATTCCTCCGATTACTTCGTTATCCGATAAGGGTTCTGAAGGATTAAGCCTTCGGCAGACTTATTCGGTAGTGATGATCAAGAACGGCGTGCGGACTGAACTGAGCGAAGGCAAAACGCTTTATGCAGTGCCTTCCAACGTTGGCCCACGAACTATGCCGAATTACGACGAATTGTTTAAACAAGGAGTTTTTGATCTGGGCAATGACGTACGTGTGTTCGCCGGGACGGTCGATGATCCTTTCTACATCGACTTGGGCGGAACTTTTGATTCCATCAACTACCGCATGGGAGTAGGCGGCATATTGTCTGCGGCAGAGGATGCCGACGACACTCACAACTACGCGGCCGATTCAGTAGCGGGCTTCAACGTGAACTCGATTGTGCTGGAGGTTCCCATCACGATGCTCACGGTGGACGGAAAAATACACAACGCAAACGATAAGGATGCGGTGATCGGGACTTACGGAGCGACATCCCGGCAACGCATTAGCGTGCGTCGAGTTGCGGATGCATCCGATGGCGGCAATCAGTGGCGGCAGGTAAACCGTGAAGGCAACTCGCTGATCAATGAACTGATCATTGGAACTGGTTCCAAAGACAAGTTCAGCACCGACTTCCCCGTCAACGACAAGCAGTTTGCCAGTTTCGTCCTCAATCCTCTGCTGGCGCAACTGTACGGTTCCGTATTCGGGGTTCCGGTGCCGCCTCCGCCGCGAAATGACCTGCTGTTGCTGGTGCAGTACGAGCCTCCGATCTGCCCAGGGTGCGGCGCCGGCGATACAGGACCAATCGCCGACTTGCTGCGCTTGAATACAGGCATTCCCCCAACTGCTATTGGCAGCCAGAAGCGTCTCGGCTTCCTGGTGGGAGATCTGGCTGGGTTCCCCGACGGCCGCCGGCCCATTGACGATGTGGTGGATATCGCGTCGCGGACAGTGGCTGGCATTCTGATCGACTCGAAGAAATACGGCGCGCCGATTGGCGACGGCGTGCAACTTAACGACGTGGGTTATGGCACCACGTTCCCGTGGGTGAAACCGGCTCACAGCGGGCGTGACAGCCACCACATTGGCCCCGGACAGCGAGGTTGCTCCGGCCAAGCCAATGACATTTGCCCGGTGAAGTAAGCCGGCTTCGTGGCCGCCGAGGAGTAACGGCGGCCACGGATTTTCCCCAACGATTCTAAGACTCAAGAGAGGAATGTCATGAAACGAATTGCGGCTCTCCTACTGTTGTTTCTGGGCACGGTTGCCGGATTTGCACAAGGCCCGAACACCCCTGCTGAAACCCAGCTCTCTCCTGCCGAGCGCGGTATGGCGCAGGCGAGAAAGCTAATCGACAAAAACCCAAAAGATTTCGAAGCATACAACGCACTGGCTCTGGCACTCTCACGGCGGGCGCGCGAGACATCCGACGTTAAGTTCTATGCGCAGGCTGAGGAAACGCTGCAGAAATCGCTCGAAATCGCCCCCGATAATTTTGATGGCCAGAGGATTCACGTCTGGCTTCTGCTAGGCAAACACGAGTTCGCCGCGGCTCTTGATACGGCGAAAAAGCTCAACCAGAAAATGCCCGACGACGTGATGCTCTACGGCTTTCTCGATGATGCCAATGTCGAGCTCGGGAATTACAAGGATGCAGAGACAGCCGCGCAGTGGATGCTCGATCTGAAACCAGGAAATATCCCCGGCCTCACGCGGGCCGCGTATCTCCGCGAATTGTATGGCGACATCGAAGGTTCGCTGGAACTGATGAACATGGCATACCAGTCGACTCCGCCCGGTGAACTCGAAGACGGAGCCTGGATCGTGACCCAGATGGCGCACCTGAACCTGGCAATCGGAAAAATTGATGAGGCTGAGAGGCTGTCGCAACAGGCGCTGGCTATGTTTCCAGGATATCACTACGCCCTCGGGAATCTGGCGAAAGTTAGAATTCAGCAGAAGCGATATGACGATGCAGTAGATTTGCTGACGCAGCGTTATCACGCGGCCCCTCATGCGGAAAACCTGTACGATTTGGCACAGGCGTTGCAGTTGGCCGGGAAGAAAGACGATGCGAACAAGGCTTTTGCAGAGTTCGAACAGAAATCGTTGCTCGAAACCAACCGTGGCGACAATTCCAATCACGAGTTGATCTTCTACTACGCGGACTATGCCAAGCAGCCGGAGAAAGCGCTGGAAGTGGCGCAGCGAGAAATCGCACGCCGGCACGATGTCTTCACACTGGATTCCTACGCTTGGGCTCTGTACGAAAACGGCCAATATGGAGAGGCGCGGAAGCAGATCGAAATCGCGCTGGCGGTGGGGGTTCGAGACGCAAAGATGTTTCGCCACGCCGGTGAGATCGCGTTGAAGTCCGGAGACAGAGCGGCTGCAGAACATTACCTGCGGGAATCGGCCGAGTTGAACACTGTGGGGTCCGAGCAAGCGCGGATTACGCTGGCAAGCCTCACACAACAGGCGCGACAGTAACGGCAGCGACACGTAGCCCCGGACGTCCTCGCCCGGGGCGCGGACCAAAGCTCGGCGGGATTTCGTGACCAAGTCACAGCTGACTCCGTAGAATAGCTGGTCTGGTGATCACGAACTTCAATCCGTCGAACTACTGGCTGGATACGGTCCAGATGCCTGGCGGCACTCCGAGTGAATTGCCGGAGCGCGTGGATGTCGCGATCGTAGGCGCAGGTTTCACCGGCCTATCCGCGGCTCGAACCCTGGCCAAACGCGGAGCCACGGTCGCAGTTCTTGAAACCAATACCATCGGCTGGGGCGCTAGCTCGCGCAATGGCGGCATGGTGCTTACTGGCATGAAGCTTGGAGTCGAGACACTGGCCGGCCGCTATGGCATGGACGCGACCAGGAGAATGTATGCTGCTTCCCTGGCCTCTATCGATGCGGTTGAGCAGATTATTGGCGAAGAGAAGATCGATTGCAATTTCTTGCGCTGCGGTCACCTCGAGGTTGCCTGCAAGCAATCGCATTTCAATACTTACGCTCGTTCGGTAGAAGTTATCGCGCGGGAATTCAATCACCAGCTTCGCATTGTGGCGAAAAACGATCTCCGCAGTGAGATCGGATCGGATATCTATCATGGCGGCATGGTCGATGAAGTCAGCGCCGGATTGAACCCTGCGCGCTATGTGGCCGGGCTTGGCCGCGCGGCGCTTCATGCAGGAGCTTATGTTTTCGAAAAAACACGCGTGGAGCGCATCGAGCGCGCCTCCCGCAAGGGCGGCTTGGGGTTCCAGCTAGTCACGTCTCGCGGAAAAATCTTTGCGACGGAAGTGTTCATCGCAACCAGCGGCTACACCTCAAAGACTACGCCAGCGCTGCAAAAGAAAATTATTCCTATAGGTTCCTTCATCATTGCCACGGAGCGACTGCCGGAAGCGCTGGCGCACGAACTCAGCCCGTGCAATCGCATGATTTTCGATTCCAAGCATTATCTCTATTACTACCGCCTCACGCCTGACAATCGCATGTTGTTCGGTGGACGTGCAGCGTTCTTTCCGGAAACCAGCAGCACGATCCGGCGCAGCGCTGAAATCCTGCGGCGCGGCATGATTGGCGTGTATCCCCAATTGCGCGATGTGAGAGTGGAATACGCCTGGGGTGGGACGCTGGATTTCTGCTTCGACACCATGCCCCACGCCGGCCGGATGGATGGAATGTACTACGCGGTCGGATACGCGGGACATGGCGTGGCGATGGCAACCTATCTGGGCGCGAAAATTGCCGAACAGATTAGCGGCGGCACGGAAGAAAATCCGTACGCCAAGGTTCCATTTCCCGGCGCGCCTCTTGGTCTTTACAACGGACGCCCATGGTTCCTGCCCTTCGCCGGCGCATACTACAAGATTCTCGACTGGATCAGCTGAAACACATTGGGTCACGCCGATAAGCGTCTTCGGAAAAAGAAATAAGCCAAAGGTCCCAATAGCAGCACGAGTGGCCCATACTTGAGCCCAAACTTGTCGCTGGCAATCAGCGCGATCCCACTCATGATTAGAGGAGCAATCACTGCGTACGCGAGGCCCTTGCTTCCCCAGGGGATGCGAAAGGCGCGTTCCAGATCAGGTTGCTTGCGTCGTAGTTGCCATGCGGAAAGTACGGTCAGCACCGAGGTTGCGATTCGAAGCCAGATGTAAACAGAGATCAGCTGCGTAAGAGTGTTCCATGCGAACACCGAGTAAATCGCAGCGGAGATCAAGATGGCCACCCACGGCGTGCCGAACTTGGGATGGAGGCGTGCAAGGAAGGGCGACAGATATCCGTCTTCAGCCATGGCGAATGGCATGCGCGTCGACGAAAGCACGGTGCTGTTGAGAATGGAAATGAAAGTGATGGCTGCCGCCACGGTCATGGCGCGGCCGAGCCAAGGCCCTCCAATCAATTGCGCGGCATCGGAAAAGTAGCGCGTGTGCCAGTCCTGCCAGTTTCCCAGTGCCGCCAAAGCGCATGCCGTGGGGACGAAATACGTCGCCATCGAAAGCGGCACGACCCAGGCCAGCGCTCGTGGATAATTTTTCTGCGGCTCCTCAACCTCTTCAGCTACGGTCGAGAGCTGTTCGTAACCCGAATAGAGCCACAATCCCAATGCCAGGCCCACACCGAAAACCTGGAACACGGGCTGATGCGGCGGAACTAACGGCACAAACGGATTGTGATGCCACATGCGCATGCTCATCACGCACATGGCCGCGACCGGCAAAAAGATGAGCGTCTCCAGCAGAGTCGCGACCTTTCCCACCGTCTTGATGCCGCGAACATTGATGTAGGCGATGACCGCGATCATGGAAACTGCGGCCAGGTAGTGTTTCCAGCCAGTGATCCACGGAAAGAAAAAACTGACGTAGTCCGTGAACAGCACTGCGTAGGCACTGCCCAGCAGGAATGACGCGCACCAGTTCCACCAGCCCGCCAGGAATCCCCAGAAATCGCCGAAGGCGGCGCGCGTCCAACGGTAGAAACCTCCCTGCACCGGCATTGCAGTCGTTAACTCAGCAGCCACGAGTGAAATCGGAATGCACCAGAAGAACGGGAGGACGAGATGGTAGATGAGCGTCATCCCCGGCCCCGAGGTCGTCACCTGATCTTCCAACCCGAACGGCCCCGCCGTGGTGTACGAATACATCACGAACACGAAAGAAAGCAGGCCAGCCTTGCGTATCGCCGCTGCGCTGCGTCCGTTGCTTTTTGGGTTGGCCAAGCTTCGTCGCTCAGGTTCGAGCCACCGTTATTTACTGGGGAGGTAGAAGGCTTCGGGTGCGGGCCGATACACGCGAATCATCCATAAGGGACGGCGCAAGTTGCCGGGGCCGGGAGCACCGCGACTCATTTGCAGCCAGCGCTGATACTCTTCGTGCGCCCGATTGGTGTCCACGAAAACATCTCCATATCGATCGTCCGCGCGAGCTTTGCTCACCGTAACTTTTTGATGCCAGCAATGCTGCCCACTAATCGGGTCCGGCTGGACGGGGAAGGTCAAGTTCTGATGGACGCCGGCATCTTCCCAGTGGATGCGCGAGGAGTCGGGATCGCTGCTTTCGAAGGGCTGAATGCCATGGATAGTGCGCATCATCCACTTCCCGGGCTCGACCTGCTTCAGATCAACCAGCGCCGTCGACCAGCGTTCCCCGCCGAAATCTTCTTTCAGACGCCAGCGACCGAGATGATGCGAGCATGCGACGACGCCGGGACGCATTCCTTCTGTCACCCAGACTCGGTCCACGAAATAGCCGATGGCGGTTTGCACGCGCACCAGACTGCCGGTGATAACTCCTAAGCGCTCGGCGTCCTCACGATGCATCCAGACCGGATTCTTGTGCGAGATTTCGTAGAGCCACTTCGCGTTGCCCGACCGGGTATGAATGAGAGTTGGCAAGCGGAACGTAGGAAGAAGCAGCATCTCACCTTTGGCGCTGTCGATGTTGTCGCGATGGACGTGGCTCTTAATGTAGCCGGGAATGGAGTACTCCGGCCAGTGCCAGTCTTTCAGCGTTTTCGAATAAAATTCGAGTTTTCGCGACGGTGTTGGAAAACCGGCGACAGCTTTGCCATCGATCTCGACCCCGATTGGCGATCCGTTTTTTTTCACTACGTGGGTCAGCGGATCAACCGTGCTCCCTTGGACTTCATCCGGCTTCAAAACCTTGCGGTGCAATTCGTAGACGTTGTTTTCAACCAGGAAGGCGCCGTATTTTCGCATGTAATCGAGCGGCGTGAGCCCTTCGCTGGCGGCGGCCTGCGGCAGACCGGAAACGCTGTTCTCAAAAATCCAACGGTAATACTCGTCGATTCTGAGCTTCTCTCCAGGACGGTAAGGCGATTCAAAGTAGCGACGGATGCCCATCGATCCATCCGGATCGACCCGCCAGGACAGCTCAATCCAGAATTCGTCTTCTTCCCAGACCTCGCCCAATCCGGCCTCGCGGTGTGCTTCATACGTGAAGTTGAATTTCTTGCCCTGCCTCTCCAATGCCAGACGCAGCACCGGCTGGCGGAAGCCGATCCAGCGTGCAGCATGCGTTTCCTGGCTCATCAGGTCGTGACGCTCGGAAGCGTGGCCCATGGGCAAAACATAATCGGCGAACCATGCAGTTTCGCTCCAGGTTGGAGTGAGACAGGCATGCAGCCCAACCTTGCTCTCATCGGTCAGCGCCTCAATCCAACTGAGACCGTCGGGATTAGTCCACACCGGGTTATAGACGCGGGAAAAATATACCGCGAGTTTGCCCCGGCCTTCCTTCAAGAAGTGCGGCAGCAGGAAACTCATCTCGAAGAATGCCAGCGGATACTCGCGCGCCCACATCAATTCGTTCCACGCGTTGGGTGGCGGCGGCATCATGGGCGGCGTCGGAATGTATTTGTTCCAGGCGCTGGGAGCGGTTCCGCCCGGAGTTCCCACTGCTCCCACGAGCACGGCCAGGAATTCCAACGCTCGCGCGACCTGCCATCCGCCGAGATTGCCCGCGGCCGCGTTTCGCCACACGTGCGTGCTCAGCGCGGACCCGGCGCGGCCTACTTCCCGCGCGACGTCCACGATCATGCGAGGATCCGCTCCGGATTCTTGCGCCGCAAATTCCGGAGTGTATTTCCCGTAAGTTTGCTTGAGTACCTCCAGAAATGTCTCGAAGGTTTGCGGCTTGGCGGGTTGCTCCTCGCGTAGATACTCTTCCCAATTCACCCAGCGACGGACGAACTCGCGATCAAAAAGGTTTTCCTGAAGCAGCAGGTTGGCCATCGCCAACAGCACGGCCGACTCACTCCCCGGCCAGGTTGACAGCCAGTAGTCGGCCTTCGACGCGGTGTTCGAAAGGCGAGTATCGATGACGCATACCTTCGCGCCCTCCATCTTGCCGTCGATGATTCGCTGCGCGTGCGGATTGAAATAGTGCCCCGCTTCGAGATGCGAACTCAGCAGGAGAATGAAGCGAGCCTTGGAGTGATCCGGCGATGGACGGTCGAAGCCGTGCCAGAAGGCGTATCCAGTACGGGCCCCCGCCGAGCAAACATTGGTATGGCTGTTGTGTCCGTCGATGCCCCAGGCGTGCAGCACGCGCTGGTTGTAAATCAGTTCATGCCCCGGCCGGCCGACGTGATACATAATTTCGTTCTTGCGTCCCTCTTGCAGAGCGAGGCGAATCCGCGAGGCAAGGTCGTCCAGAACTTCGTCCCAGGTTACGCGCTCCCACTTGCCTTCTCCTCGCTTCCCGGTTCGCCGCATGGGATACAGGATGCGCTCGGGATCGGTTATCTGATTGAGAGTCGCCGGACCTTTCGCGCAGTTGCGGCCGCGGCTGCCCGGATGAGCGGGATTGCCTTCAAATTTTTGCACCCGCATCTTGTCCTTGTCGACGTAGGCCAACAGTCCGCAGGCCGCCTCGCAATTGAAGCAGATGGTCGGGATCAAGGAGTAATGCTTCTCGACTTTTTTAGGCCACTGCGTGGGATCGTATTCGGTCCAATCATCCCAACGATCGGACGGAGGATAGCTGGAGAGTCCTCCTGCGGGCTCGTCAAGATCTAACGCTTGCGGATTAAGAGGTAGATGATCTTTCATAAATGATTTCGTCAACTGAGTGGAGCGGCTTGCCCCGCCTTCACCCATAACTCTTCAAACCACCACAGGCCCGCAAGCGCCAGAACCGCGGCAACAACGGCAAATGCAGAAGCGCTGGGAACTAAAGACGACAACCCGAGCGAAGCGAGAATAATTGGAGCAATCAGTCCCGTGCCGATGACTAGCCCCCAAAATCGTCTACTCAGTCGTCCATTGATTAGCACTCGCGTGGCTATTCTCACGTCCTCGCTGACATGCGGCAGCGCAATCTCTCCCATGTTCATTGCCAAGCTGACGATCAACGAAAGTAAGAGGATCAGTCCTGCGGGCCTGATAATTCCTGGAGATGCGTCCATCAGGATAGCGGTGATTAATATCGTGGCCGATCCAGCAACCAAAGCTTGCACTAACAAATGCCACAAGAAAAGCGGGCTTTGCCACAGGTCGCGGCCTTTCGCCTGTGCAAAAAGAAATGCGGAATAGCACGCGCTGGCTATTGCGAACGCGGCAGCGAACCATTGCAGCGAACTGGGAACGGAGCTTGCGAAAATACCGCATAGCAACCACGCGGCTCCGAGCGCGCCATAGCCCAGCAGGAAATACGTGCCGATGACGAGCCATGACCTGAAATTCGGCTTAGTAATAAGGTAGAAGAAACGGTCAGGACGTTTTAGGTCGAAAATGAGCAGGGCAGAAGTTACCGCGAGGCCGACTAGGGCTATAGCCGGACAAACGATATTGAGCAACGTGCCGGCGAACCCATCGGTCAGAGCTAGTAGAATCGCCGCAACCAGCAGCACTCCTGCGGCAACCGCCTTGGTCCAAAGATAGGCGGCAATCTTCCAACCCCAGGGTGCAGGGTGGGGCACGTCGTAGACTTCGCGGGCCAGGGCAACGGCAAGATTGCCTGCGTCGCTAGCGTTCGCTTGGGATGTTCCATCCCGCCAGTCTGAAGCGAAGTATGTGTCCGTCCGCGAAATCCGGGTGGGCTCGAGCAAATCGCCTTCGATGCCCACATAAAACAGCTTGGGCTGCGTGCCTTTCTGCGGCTTGCGCACCGAAACTTTCTGGGTCGCGACCACACGGCTGACTTTGCTTCCGGGGTTGTCTAGATCTCCGGCGAGAATAGCCTGCGTGGGACAGACGATCACGCACGCCGGTTCGAGGCTCATCTCCACCCGGTGCGCGCAGAAGTTGCACTTGGCCGCAGTGTTGTTGTTGGGATCGATATAGAGAGCATCGTAAGGACAAGCCTGCATGCAAGCCTTGCAACCGATGCAGCGCCGGTTGTCGAAATCAACGATTCCATCTGCACGCCGGTAGAGCGCGGTGGTGGGACAGATTTCTGTGCACGGAGAATTATCGCAATGGTTGCACCGCATCACCCCGAAGTGGCGCGAGGTGTGGGGGAACTCGCCCTTTTCGATATGCTTTACCCAGGTGCGAAAGACACCCACCGGCACCTGGTGTTCCTCTTTGCACGCGACTGTGCAGGCGTGACACCCGATACACCGGTCCTGGTCGATGACAAATCCGTATCGCATCTGTAGCGCTTCACTCTCCTGCCCGCATGCCTTGGAAGACTATTTCAGCTTCGACATCATAGCTGATCCTCAGCCGTCCCAGTGTCTACGTCGCATCTTGCCAGCGCCGGTCGGCAGATTTCGTATTTCCCTGCGTATCGGCGACAGTGACGACAAGTTCATGCTCCATCAGCGGGCTCGCTTCTCCCGCGTGCAGAAACTGCCGCTCATAAGAAACGCAGGGCGGACCGACTTCATCGTCTCCGATCTCAAACCCATCCAGATTGGTCGTCACGCGAGCAATCACTTCCGGTCCGTCCGCTTCGACTCCGACCGTAATATCGTTGCCCGCGACCGCCCGACTGTGTTGAATCGAAAACCTCATGAATTCCTCGCCTCCCGCCCGATTGTGAAATATACCAGTCTTACGATAGAGAGTGCCGTTTCGCTAAACCGAACCGGTTCCGTATTTGTTCTCATCTCTTAACACGATTAAGATGAACTCACCCCAATCGGTCACACAACGGAGGAACTGATGAAGACGCTATTTTTGATGATCGTGCTGATTCTCACTGCTTCAGTTTTGACCGAGCTCACGCACGCCCAGGAAATGGCCAAGAAAGATGCCGCAAACAAGCCCGCGCTCAGCCCATCACAAGCCGTGCTTGATTCGTGGAACGACATCGCACGAAAACTGATCGCCATGGCGGAAGACTTTCCCGAGGACAAATACGACTTCAAACCCACTCCAGCACAGCGCAGCTTCGCCGAACAACTGCTCCACGCCGCCGGCGCAAACTATTTCTTCACCAATCTCGCGCTGGGTCAGAAACCGCCAGCCGAAGAAGACCCCAAGCGCGACCAGTACAAAACCAAGGCAGACGTCGTTGCCTTCGTGAAAAAGTCGTATGCCGACGGTGCCGCCGCCATCAAAGCCAAAGGCGATAAAGGCATGAACGACCTGATCACCGACCCGGACAGCCATCAGCAGACACGCATATACGATGAGGCCTACGGCTTCATCGAACACTCGGGAGAGCACTACGGCCAACTCGCCGTCTATTACCGGGTAGCAGGGCTGGTGCCGCCAGAGTCCCGTCCAAAGAAATAGCTGAGCACAGCATTGCGCGGGGAGATGGGTGAGACTTGCCGCGATAGGCGAATGCGGATTAAGCGGTTAAACGCTCTGGATCAAGCCCACCCGATGAACCAGCGCAGACCATGTTAAACTGTTGGAAATCGCCGGAGAGGTGGCCGAGTGGCTGAAGGCGGCGGTTTGCTAAACCGTTGTAGGGGCTAACACCTCTACCGGGGGTTCGAATCCCCCCCTCTCCGCCAGTCCCTTTTGGTTCAATGGGTTGTGGTCACTCGCAATGAGTGGAAAGAGCCTCGTCAAACACCCCAAAAAGCCGGATTGTCATGTAATTGTAATGTTGCTACTGGACAGAGCCGTTAGGCAGCTCTGGAGGTCGTTCCTCCCGGGACACGTGATCGCTTCGAAGATTCTCCAGCTTGTGAATTGCGTCCCTTCGGTATTCGTCGATGGCTCGGGCGTACGTGCTCAGAATGCTCGTGCTGGAGTGCCCGATGATCTGGGCGACGAAGATCGGGGATACACCTGCCTGGGTCAGCCTACTTGCCAGCGTATGCCGTAGGTCATAAATCCAAAAAAATCCCAGCCCGGCATCCTTTAGTGCCTTTGCCCAGCCTCTTCGAACATCCTTCAGCGGTTTCGAAGGGTCCCGCATGTTCGGGAAGACATAAGAAGAAAACTGCGGACCGAGAAGGTCACGCCAGCGCAAAAGCTCGACCTTGCACCTGGCCGAGATCGGGATAGTACGTTCTCCGGCTTGCGTTTTCGATTCGCGCACCTTGACGAGATCATTGACGAAATCCACATCGGTCCACGAAAGTGCCATTGCTTCTCGGCTAGACCGCATACCCGTCTCAAGAATCAAAACCGCCAAAGCCCGAACGTTAGGCATTGCGGCAGTGAGGAGCCGATCCTCTTCGTCAAAAGTGAGAATGTGCGGGCGCCGACGTTGTTTGCGTTCCTCAAGAAACTCCACATCTCGAAATGGGCTCTCGCTGATGAGCATCTTTCGTTCAGCCAATCTCATCATCCGACGCAGCACGG
>Ga0265760_10000167_pt1 | contig 17352 bp, 22 predicted proteins | sample NZIome_2_FD_200831 | JGI IMG/M metagenome (GOLD analysis project Ga0265760, IMG submission 200831) | Metatranscriptome of rhizosphere microbial communities from Maridalen valley, Oslo, Norway - NZI1 (Metagenome Metatranscriptome) | ecosystem: Host-associated > Plants > Roots > Rhizosphere >...
CTAGTGTAGCGAATCACAAATAGCATGACAAACGTTCTGGATTCTGCTATCATTGGAATATGCCATTTCAGCCTGCTCCCTCCCTACGAATCTCGCAAAAAACGCGGCGAGAGTTGATGACGCTGTTAAGAAAGTCAACGGCTCCGCAACGAACCATTCAGCGGGCGCGCATCGTGCTAGACGCGGCCGATGGTTTTTCGAACACGGAGATCGCCAGCCGTGTCGGTATGGCGCGGCAGAACGTCGTTGCTGTGCGGCAGCGCTTCGAGGAGCGCGGTCTGGAGAGCGTGGTGCAGGATGCTCCCGGCCGGGGCCGACCGAAGACGTACTCCGAGGCGAAGATTCAAAAGATTGTCGAGTCAACGCTGCACACTACTCCGAAGAACGCGACGCATTGGAGCTCGCGCGAACTGGCCAAGCGCCATCAGGTAAGCTTCAGCACCGTGCAGCGTGCTTGGCGTGCTCATAACCTACAGCCACACCGGGTCCAAAACTTCAAGTTCAGTAAGGACCCTCATTTTGTGCAAAAACTGCGTGACATCGTCGGACTTTACATGGATCCTCCGATGAACGCGATCGTGTTGAGCGTCGACGAAAAGAGCAGCGTCCAGGCCTTGGAACGAACCGCTCCGATCCTCCCGCTGCGTGACGGTGTCCCCGCGCGCCAAACTCACGATTATACGCGCAATGGAACTACGACGTTGTTTGCAGCGCTTAACACGTTGAGCGGTACAGTTCTCGAGCGGTGTCTGCCACGCCATCGGCATACGGAGTTCCTCGAGTTCCTCGAACACATCAACCGCAACGTCCCGCGCAAGCTGGATATCCACATCATCATGGACAACTATGCTACGCACAAGCATCCAGCGGTCAAAGCATGGTTCGCGAAGCATCCGCGCTACCATGAGCACTTCACGCCGACTTCTTCGTCCTGGCTCAATGCTGTTGAGCGCTTTTTCTCGGAGATTACCGCCAAACGCATCCGGCGCGGCACTTTCCGCAGCGTCAACAAGCTCGTCAGCGCCATCTCGGCCTACGTGGCCGATCACAATGCTAACGCCAAGCCATTCGTGTGGACGAAATCCGCGCGAAAGATCATGGCGAAGATTCGCCAGTGTCATGCCATTTATGAATCATGACACTAGTAGGGTAGAGACCGGCCCAATTTGCGCCTGGGGTCTCTGCCAAAGCGCCACGGCCTGACCATGGTGGAAGAAGTGCGAGACATTCTGCGGGATGCCGTCAGAGATGAGTCGTCTGCCAAAGGCTTAGGCTCTGAGATTGCGGAGCTTTCTCAAGGGATTGGTCTTGATAGCGACATTGAGGAACTCCGCGGGCACGAGCTAAGACCTGCGCGGTTCCGGTCTTGATCGTCCTCGACACTAACGTGCTATCGGCGCTGATGAAGCGCAGCCAAGAGCCGCAGGTGCTGACATGGCTCGACCGGCAACCCTGCTCATCGATCTGGACGACATCGATTACAATCCTTGAGATTTGCTTTGGCCCGAACGTCTTGCCGCGCGGCCGTCGACGCTCGGCACTGATGAACGCCTTTGACATTGTTCTATCGGAGAAAATCGATGGCCGCGTCGCGTCGTTCGACGGCGAAGCCGCGCGGCATGCGGGAGATCTGATGGCGCTTCGGGCGCAGAACGGACGTAGCCAGGAGGTACGCGATACAATGCTCGCCGGAATCGTGTTGAAATCTCACGCAACGTTGGCAACGCGTAACGTGAGTCATTTCGACGATCTTGCGGTGAACATCGTCAACCCGTGGACGGCGTAGGCCCCGGGCTCGGTGATCGGCTCCCTTAAAGCTTCGGGCCCCAGCCTGGAAAGAGCAGCGTCGAGGCGTTGTTTTCGGGTAGCCGGATGCGGGGGCGGCAGCCGCGGGGCAGTTCAGCGTGGGTGAGTTCGGGCAGGTAGGTCATTGAGGGTGGCTCCTTTCAACTAACGATTTAGTTGAATGGTACTGCGTCCGGCTAGGTCTGTCAACTAAATAGTTAGTTAGAGGCACCGATCGTGCTGCCCGCCGCGGTGGGCGCCCTAAAGGCGAAGGTCGGCGAAAGCTTCGGCCACCTCGAAGCGAAGCCAGCGCACGGCGTCATGGCGCAGACCGTCTTTCTCATGGAACCTTGCGCGGCCACTTAGCGTGATCGCATCAATCGCGAGCGCGTCGGGTATTACGTCGAGCACCACCAGCGTTCCGGCCTGGAGATAGGCGCGTACTTTCCACTCACGTTCGGTGAGGCGATCGTTGGGCGAACGAACTTCGACGACGACGTCCGGTGCGAATGGCGGGCACTCGCGTTTTGCTTCGGGCAGGCTTGCAAGCCTTTCCGCGGCGATTGCGCAGACATCGGGAACCAGGAGCGTCTTGTTTCCGAGTTGCTGCGACAGATCGCAATCCCACTCGGTCCCGACTCGGTAGTCAGCTCCCGCGGACCGCCGAAGGATCACGAGCATCGCTCCTTGCACGAGCGCGTGTTTCGTGCGCGGGCTCACTTTGCGCACCGCGCGCCCGGCGTGGTACTCCAGGTACGGTTTTTCGCTGTCGAGGATCGTTGGTGGCATCTGAGATCGCCTTTCACTGGGCATCATATCACGGAGCTCCCGCGCATCGGCAAGGTTCGCCGAGGCCGCGACGAAGTTCGTAACCGCCGATTTTGCGCGCCTGCGCAATGAGCGCCGGCGGCGCGTGGGAGTGGATCATGCGACCTTTTTCAGATTTCAGTCGCCTTGCCGTAAGTTGCGCGGGCGCAGCAATGCTCGCCGGATGCGCCGGCCTTCCAACCACACTTCGACCACCCTTCGACGGAGGTTATCCCGAGCGCTTCGATTACGCTCAGCACAGGCTACATCGAGGAGCTCAGGGTGACAAAGTTGGGGGTGACAAGCCTTACCAGATTATCTATAACTTCGAAGGTTCGCCGGATGGCGCGAGCCCCTACGCAACGCTCCTACCCGTTCGCGGGATGCTTTACGGCACAACCAGCGGCGGAGGAAAGAACAACAAGGGAGCGGTGTTCGTTATTAGCGCGCCCGGCAAAGAGCGCGTGCTTTACAGCTTTAGGCGGAAGCCCGACGGCGCCGTTCCGCAGGCGGGATTGGTTTATGCCGGCGGCAAGCTTTACGGCACGACGGCGCTGGGCGGCACGAACGGGGACGGAACGATATTTGAAGTGACCTTGTCGGGCAAGGAGCGCGTGCTCCATAGCTTCACAGACGTGCCCGACGGCAATATCCCGGATGCCCCATTGATAGTGGTCAACGGCGTGCTCTACGGCACGACGCTTTGGGGCGGCTCGTCCAGCTGCAGCGCCAGCAGCTCTTATGGGTGCGGCACGGTCTTTGCGGTAACGTTGTCGGGAAAAGAACGGGTACTGCATGCGTTTGAGGGCGGACGCGACGGCACGCTGCCGCAGGCGCCGCTTCTTGCAATAGGCGACACGTTGTACGGGACGGCGAGCGGCGGAGGCAAGTCCGACTCGGGAGTCGTTTACGAGATCAGCAAGTCCGGTGCAGAGCGGGTTCTCTACAGTTTCAAGGGTTCGCCCGACGGGCAGTTCCCGCTCGCCGGTCTGATCATTGTAGACGGAATGCTCTACGGAACAACGACTGGGGGCGGCGCACACCATGCAGGCTCAGGCGGTGACGGTACGGTGTTTAGGCTAAGCACGACGGGTAACGACGAGCGCGTTCTCCACACCTTCCGCGGAGGCGACGCCGACCTCCCATTCGCAAGCGTCGTCGCGGTCAAAGGCAAACTTTACGGCACGACCGGCTTCGGGGCCACAAAGGGCATGGTCTATGAGATGAACCTCGACGGAAAACACCCTCGTGTACTCCACCCTTTCACGGGCGCTCCGGATGGCTCGGGCCCCAACGGCCTAACCTTTCTCGACGGCGCGCTGTACGGCACGACGACGGACGGAGGCTCAGGTTTCCAATCGTCAGGCACCGTTTTTAAAATCACGCTGCCAGCGAATCCCTGATCCCGTATGTCCGCGCCACTTGTCCGCATGTCCGTCGCGCGATGTGCTCGTTTAGTTGATGATAGACGTGGCTTTTACCGCCGCGAACACTCTATCTAAGAAGAAGGTGCCGTACAAATGCGCGTCTTCCCGCTGGGACTCTGGGCCGCTATTGCCATGCTAGCGGGTGCAGTGCCCTTCAACCGCCCTTCGCCCTTCGACAGGCTCAGGATGACAAAGCTTTCGTGACTCACTCGGCTCGCGCGGCTTGCAGCGGCAGCCGCATCGGCCAAGCCCAGTGCGACGTCCTGATTGAAAACGGCGGCGCTCACTCGATGTACTCGGGTTGGGGCGCGAAGGACCTCGAAGCGGCGTACGACCTCCCCATCGCAAAGGGGAAGCGCCAGAGCGTCTATATCGTCGATGCATACGACAATCCGGAGGTCGGCGGCGACTTCGCGGCCTACCGCAAAGCCATGGGCCTGCCGGAGGGCACGCTCAACAAGTACAATCAAGACGGCCAAATGGGCTACTATCCGGCGGGCAGCCCGGGCTGGGGTGTTGAGATCGATCTCGACGTCGAGATGGCGTCGGCGAGCTGCCCGAAGTGCACGATCGATCTCGTCGAGGCCAACTCCAACGCGTGGACCGACATCGAGGCGGCGGAGGCCGAAGCCGTAACGCTCGGCGGGACGATCCTCAGCAACAGTTACGACGGCAGCGGCGCCTCCGAGTCGTACTACGATACCAAGGGTGTGACGTATCTTGCCAGTGCGGGCGACGTCGGCTTGGGACTCTACGACCCGGCGACGTTCCAAGCCGTCATCGCGGTCGGCGGCACCGTCCTCAACACCGCCAAGGGCAAGCGCGGGTATAGCGAAACCGTCTGGCCCGACTCCGGCGGCGGATGCTCGGCCACAGACGAAGCTAAGCCCCCATGGCAGAAAGATCCTGATTGCAAATACCGCACCGGCAACGACGTAGCGGCGGTCGCGGTGAATGCTGCGGAGTACGACACCTATAGCGAAGGCGGCTGGATTACGGTTGACGGAACCAGCATCTCGTCGCCGGCATGGTCGCACTCGCGGGCAACTCCACCAAACAAGACGGTGGCGAGATGCTCTGGACGCTTTCAAAGGCCGAACAGAGAAAGCACCTCTATGGCGTCGCAAACGGCAGCGACGGCGGTTCGTGCCACGACTATCTCTGCGAATGCGGAACCAAACAGTTCGGAAGATTCTGCGGTCCCGTAGGGTGGGGAACGCCGCACGGCATCGGTGCTCTTTGATGAGATCCCTACGGTCCGGGCGTTACACGCTTAGCCGCTGCGTGGCTGCTATGTTGCTGACCGGCTGCTCGGCCGCGACCCTCCAAGGTGCTCCGCCAAACGTTCGAGTGGACGCGCGCGGCGAGTACGGCCTCGGCCCGGTCGTCCAGCCGAGGCTTGCCGGGACGATCCTTGGCTTCGATATCGATCAGCACGGCGACGACGGCGTTTTCGCCAACTATAACTCTCGCTCGCTGCGGGTCTCACTCGAAACCTTCGACGAGACGACCGGTAAAATCACGAAGGTTGTTCGAGAAGGCGCCGGCTCGAGCGGCGATTACGTCGTGTACGGCATTCTCGCTGGCGACGTTGGCTTCTTTTACCACAACAAATACGAAGTGATGGATCCGGTGACCGGCGAGAAGATCACGGGATCGTGGACGCCGCCGAAGCCGTTCGAAGTGTCGCAGATCGCGGAGAACCAAAGCAGGTCGACGGCCGTCATGCTGGGGTATGACACGAACCAGCCTTCAGAACCGACCGAGGTGGTCGCGGCCGATGTCGTTAGCGGCACCGCAAAGGTGATCCCGCTGGATCAGAGCTTGTTTAGCACGGGCGGCGTGCCGGAGATCGCGCAGGACTCGGCGACGAACCAGGCTGTGATTGCCGCGCAAAACGGCAGCCGGTACACTCATCCGGTTATCGGCATCATCGATCTGAAGTCGGGCAAAACGACAACGTTTACCGGCGTCCGTTACGGCGACGTGGATGGCATCGACGTCGACACGAAAGCCGGCGTTGCCTGTACTACGACCGGAACCGACGCGGGCATCGAGTTTTACGACCTCAAGACGCACAGAGGCAGCGAAGTCCAGCTTCCCAACTCGGGCGGCAGCGAACTGCATAGCGGTTCGGGAGTCGCCGTCGACTCGGTTCACGGCCTGTGCATCGTTGCGCAGCCCGTCTCGGGCGAAGGTACGCAAGCCAGCGCGATTTGGGTTGTCAATGAAAAGGGCACGTTCTTCGAAGAAATCCAGGGTTTCAACTTCTGGTTCGGCGTCGGGCCGGCGATCAACCCGGAGAAGCGCCTCGGCTACGTGGTAAATCCGCGCCCAGAGTACGGCAACCTCGCCGGGTTTTCGTACTAATGCGACGCGCTTTGGTTCTTTGTGCTTTTGCCACCGTGCTTGCAGGCTGTAGCGTGGCAACCGGTTCCGGCAACACTGAGTTGGTGCCGGATCGAACGACGGCGACCGCCGGGCGTTCGACGAGCGGAGATCTTCTCTATATCTCCGAGTACGGAGGCGGCGTCATCGACGTTTTCTCCTATCCGCAGGGTGCGTTCGTCAAGTCGATCGCGTATCTCGACGGAACGCCGCAGGGAGAGTGCGTCGATAAGAAGGGTAACGTTTGGGTCGTCGAGATTGGCGGACATCCGACTATTCAAGAGTTCTCCCACACCGGAACGGCGATCGGGTCGTTGAGCGATCAAGGCGAAAATCCTTACGGCTGCTCCGTCGATCCCGTCACCGGCAATCTCGCCGTCTCGAGCGAGTACAGTTCGACGAGCTTTCAGGGCAGCGTCTCCATTTGGAAGAAAGCCGGCGGAGCGCCGGCGGTTTATACCGATCCGGCGATCGACCTGATGTTGTGGTGTGGTTATGACAACAGGGGGAACCTGTTCGTCGACGGGCTACCTCCGAGTGGCAGTTCGGAGTTCGCTTTCGCTGAGCTGCCGAAAGGAAGTAAAACGTTCACCAACATCGAGCTCAAGGGAATCGCGTTTCCCGGCAACATTCAGTGGGACGGCAGTTCGCTCACGGTCAGGGATCCTGCGTATAAGAGCGGTTCGGCAATCTTTCGCGTGACGGTCTCGGGCTCGAAGGCTGCGATTACGGGAAAGACGGCGCTCAAGGACTCGTACGAAGTTTATCAGTCGTGGATTCAAGGGGGTTCGGTCATTGGGCCAGACGACGGTCCTTCGCTCGACGCGGTTCAGCTGTGGAAATATCCCGTCGGCGGCAGGCCGGCGATGACCTTGAGCAAAGGCTCGTCCACGTTCTTTAACGGGCCGTTCGGCGCCGTCGTGAGCCCGGGCAAGTGAGTTCTCAGTGACCTCTACGGAAGGCCGATGTACAATCACCATATGAGTAAGAGCTTTTTCGCCCTAGCGCTCGCGCTTAGCCTAATTCCGGCTGCGGCGCTTGCCCAGGATACCAACGCTTCGCAGCAACCCACGGACGCTCAGCGTCAGCAGATGCGTCAAATGTTCGAGCAGTTCGGCCAGCAAGAGCGGCAACTCCACGACCAGTTGCGCTCGCAGATTCTCTCCGTGCTGACGCCCGTCCATCGTCGAGCACTCGCGGCCGAGATCGGCAATCTCGTTTTGTCGCCGAATCCCGACATCGACGCCGCGGCAAAACAGATCGACGCGATTCTCTCGCCAGGCGAGCGCGATCGGATTCTTCAAGCGCACGCAGCGTATGCATCGCAGGCTCGCCAGCTTCACGAGCAGCTGAAGTCGCAGATGCAAAGCGAGATGCCCAACTGGCACCCTCCCAGCCACGACGATCACATGATGAACTCGCAGATGCGGGCGCAAATGCGCGATCCAGGTTGGATCGTGTTGCACACGCTTCCACCGCACGAGCATGACACCATCGGCATGGGCGACCACGGCGCGATGGGACCGTCGACGGGAGGGGCGCCGCCGCCCTAACCGCGCGGCGATTCGCTAGTCGAGCGATTCGCTATACACGCGAACGAGGCGCTCGAGCCCGGCGCGATCGGTTTCGGTGAAGCGCGCCTTTATCGGGCTGTCAACATCGAAGACGCCGAGCAGTTCGCCGCCGCGCAGAATTGGAACGACGATTTCGCTGCGCGACGCGCTGTCGCAGACGATGTGATCGGCAAAGGCGTCGACATCATCGACGACGAGCGTTTCTTGCTTTGCCCCGGCGGCTCCGCAGACGCCGCGCCCTTGCGGAATTCGCGTGCAGGCGGCGCGTCCGCTAAACGGGCCCAGCACGAGCTCACCCGACGGCGTCGCAAGATAAAAGCCGGCCCAGTTGACGTCGGGAAGCTCATCGTGAATCAGCGCCGCGAAGTTGCCGGCGTTGGCGACGAAGTCGCTTTCGCCGTCGAGCAGCGCGCGCACTTGCGCTTCGAGGCGCTCGTAGAGTTCGCTGGTCATTTGGTGTAGGGGTCCTGATTGTAATACGGCGGGCGCGTGCCATCGACGGTAATCGTGTACCACGGCTCGGGCGTTTGCTTGTTTAGCAGATCGAAGCGTTCGCTGTTACGCGCGAAGTGCGTGATCTCGACCGTGTAGTGCAGCGGCTGTCCGGGAATGAGAACTGGGGGCGTGTCGCTGCGAATGAGGTAGGCGCCGCGGCCGCCCTTTCCGTTGAGCACTGTCGCGGTTCCATCGGGGTCGACGACGACCGCGCTGGCTTCGTCAATTCCGAGCGCGTAGATTTCGCCGGCGTTGGGCAGCAGCCGATCGTGGAAGATGCGCGCGACAAATGCGATCGTCCGACCCAAGCGATTGCGCGCTACCAAATGCGTATCGGTGATCGTGTCCTGTAACGCGGGCCACGCGAACAGGCCGGTCGTGAAGCTGATTCGCGGCTCGAGCGGATCGTTCGCGGCATCGGCGGTCGTCGTTTCGACGTTCATTGCATCGGCGGCGACCGAGTCGTACACGACGGCGCCTTGAATCGCCAGCCCGGCGCTTCCACCGCCGACAACGCCGCCACGCGCGTAGAGGCGTTTGACGGCGTCGATCAGTTCCGTTCCCTTCCAGGCAACGTAGTTGGCTTGATCGCCGCCCGCAAAATAGACGGCGTCGGCGCCGTCAACGATCGGCCCCACGGAGTTCACTTGCGCCGTGGACGCGCACGGGGGGACGAGCACCGTTTGCACCGATGCAAAGTTCCCCGCTCGGTAAAAGTGGCGATCGTCGATGTTGGTGTACGAGGCGCGCAGAATCACGACGTTCCCGCCGCGCTGCGCCGTGTCGCCGAGCAGCCGTTTGTGCATCCACGTTAACGTACCGTCGGGCGAAGTCGAGGCGCCGGCTCCGTCCAGCAAAAGGCCCGGGCCGTGCAGGTGCCTCACCGGAACGTACGTTCCGAAGCGCGGAAAGACGGTGACGACGCACATCGCGAGAACGAGCAGCATCTCGGGCTGCTTCGTGATATAATCTGGCTGCCACTGCAGACTGGGGGTCTCATATGCGGCGTTTGTTGACGTTAGGGGTTGCCATTTCGATGCTGACTGCGTGTGCGGGCGGGGGCATGCCGCTGCCGGACAATCATGTGGGGGGCCAAGCTGCGCAGGTGAAGCCCGCGAGCGTTCCGGTTGTGGGCGGCTGCCAGATCTTTCCCGCGAACAACTGGTGGAACACCGACATTTCGAACTTTCCACTCGATAAGCTGTCCGGCGAATACATCGCCGCGCTTCCTGGGAATCTGCATCCCGATTTCGGCCACAATCCCGATTACGGAATTCCGTTCAACATCGTCCCGAGCACGCAGAAGAAGGTGCCGGTGACGTTCGGCTATGCGTCGCAGAGCAACAAGGGGCCCTATCCCATCCCCCCCAACGCGGAGATCGAAGGCGGCAAACATGCCAGCGGCGATCGCCACGTGCTCGTGCTTCAGCAAGGAGTCTGTAAGCTCTACGAGATGTGGCGCGCATTTCCCATCGGCGGCGGAAAGCGGTGGAAGGCCGGATCGGGCGCGCTCTTCCATCTGGACTCCAACAAGCTGCGGCCCAACGGCTGGACGTCGGCCGACGCCGCCGGTCTTCCGATTATGCCGGCGCTCATCAAGTGCGACGAAGTGAACAATGACAAGGTGATCGACCACGCGATGCGCGTCACGTTCAATGAGACGCAGATGGGTTACATTCATCCGGCCACGCATTATGCAAGTGACAGCAAGAGTCCGAGCCTGCCGCCGATGGGATTGCGCCTTCGCATGAAAGCGTCGTACGACATTTCGAACATCACCGGTCAGTCACTCGTGATTGTGGTGGCGATGAAGAAGTACGGTATGTTCGTGGCCGACAACGGCAGCAACTGGTACTTCCAGGGACAGGGCGGCAAACAGGCATCGTGCTGGAACAACAACGACCTCGACCAGCTCAAGAATATTCCGGGCAGCGCATTCGAAGTGGTTCAGACGGGAAGGATCCGGCGGTGATACGGTTCGGTCCGGCGACACTCCGGCGAAAGTCGGACAATCTCATCGATGCGCGCGTCACCGATACATCGTTTAATGCGGGCGTCGACAGGTTGGCACTCGGAGGCGCCTTGCAGTCCAGCTACGCACCGGCCGTGCGCAGCTGTCAACCGGCGATGGGGACGCTGCCCGTACAGTTCCAGACGAATTAGACGCGACGCCCGCGTTTCTTAAAGACAAGTCGTTCCCAGCCTATTCCTATCGACTTCTCACTCCGCTGATATTCTTTGTAGGCGCGGTGAATTTCGACCGCGCGAATCACCGCATCAGTACTCGCCTATGAGTGCTCGAGCGGGCGCATTTCCTTACAAAGAAAGAAAGGAGCAAACAATGAACAACTCGCGTTTAGTTGCCCATGCTCTGGGGATCATGATGGCAGCCGTCCTATTGTCCGCGTGCAGCAGCGGATCCGGCTTCGGCGGTTCGACCACACCGCTCACGCCGCAGGCCGTGAATAACTCCAATGCCCGCGGTGGCGCACAGCCTGCAGAAAAGCTTTGCAAACCGGTCGTGTACACCGGCGTCGGGTGGCAGTACGAGCCCGCCTACCATCAGTACTGGGAGTACAGTGGACCGTGGACTTACGGGCCTTACAACGAACTGGTACCCTGTGCAGGGGACCTGGTTGTCGCCAGGACCAGCATCATACGTTTCCCTTGGTGGGCGCAAATAGGATACGCCGAAGCCTGGACCGGCGTCAGAGACACCTTCGCCGTCTCGGAAGCGACCTCGAGTGCCGTTGCGATCGTTACTTCCTCAGCGAAAGCCACAAAGCTACTCGAGACACTGGACTTGACGCCGTATGCGGTCGCCGGCGTTGCCGTCAGCAGCAAAGGCACCCTCTACGTCTCAGTCGTCCCGCCGTCGAGCGGTAGCCTGACCTCGTGTATCGTCGTGTATCCGAAGGGTTCGACGACGAGTTCGGGCATGCTGTCGGATAGCCGTATGGCCCAGAGTGCGGGCGCAATCGCGGTCGACAAGTCCGGCGACGTGTTCGTATCCTATCCCGTGTCCGCGAGCGGGAGCAGCCAGTCCCTTCAGATCGACGAGTTCCGTCGGCAGCAGGGGGGTAAGGCGTCCAGCTTTGCGTCGATTAGCGGCGCCAGCGTTGGGGCCCTTGCGATCACCAAGAGCGGCGACGTCGTGGCCAGCGCGGTGACCACCGGATCGTCGAATCTGATTAACGTCTACAGCCCGAAGGGCACTATTCTCAGTAAGTTCTCCGTTTCGGGATATCCCACGTCGCTCAGCCTGAATAAGAAGGATACGCAGCTCGATGTCGTCGACTCGACAAGCAACCTCATCTCTGTGTATTCATTCCCCAGCGGAACGCTCATCTCTCAATCCAGCCTCGGAGCTGCTTCCGAAGGATGGACGGCCGCCAGCGTGGCGCAACCGTAGAGATAATCTGCAAAAGAGCGGAGGCGGCGAGAAGCCAGTTGGCTTCAGCCGCCTCACCGCTCTCGCGAGGTTTCAGCCGCCTCCCCTACGCGGCATTCTCATAGCCGGAGCGAGCGGCAACCGATCGTTCTTCGCGTCGAGCGGATGCGCAACGATACGGTAGTCAAACTCGAGCCTCGAACGGCCGCCTTCACTCTCGCGTACTTGGAAGGCCGTCGCCGTCTTTTCGCTTACATAAAGACCGCGCGTATCTCCAAGCGGCGTGAGAAAAACGTAATACCACTTGTGGTCGATCACCGAAGCAAAGGCGGGGTCGATCGTGACGTTTGCAACACCGCGAGCCATCCGCGCCGTCCCGACGTCTTCGATCGTTGCCGTTGCCGACTCGGCTGCGTAAGCGAGAACGTGCTGACCATCAGCGTTTGTGTGGCGCGTGCGAACGTTCTTAACCACGGTGCCCCCGGTGCACGCGAGCGTCGCGTCGTAGTCGATCGTGCAAAGACCGTTGGTCGAGGCGTTAAAACCCTCGAAGATGTAGGTGTTCGAGCTGTCGGCCTTCGCCTCGAGTGCCTCATAGAGGTTGGTCTTGTCGGCCGACTCCGAATACACGCCGTCGCCACTGCCCGATGCAGTTCCAGTCTCAATGCCGGCGACACCCGAGCCGCCGGACGCGGTGGAGTGACCCTCGACGCCGTTATTGCTCGATGACGTCCCGTAGACGCCCTGGCCGTTCGAGGAGCGACCGTATACGCCGTGGGCCGAGCCGCTCGTCCCGGTGCTGATCCCCGACGTGCCCGAGTTCCCGTTGGTGGAAGCGGTGACGCCGTGAACGCCATCGGCGTCTGCGGCGGTGCCATAGACGCCCCACGTGCTGCTTCCGGTCGAACTGCCTTCCAAGCATGCGGTTCCGTTGCTGCACGTGTAGGTCTTACTCTTGTCCGGATTCGCGCGTTCTGCGCGCACAATACTTACGCTAGAGATCGCAACGGCCACGCCGATGGCGATCATGCCCACCGCAGCAACTCGGCTCGGCGGCTTCGCGAGTTGATACATCGTTACACTCCTTTGGATTCACTCCGTGGGGCAGGGCCTCAGGATGCCCGATGAACTGATTCTACTCTAAGAGACGCAAGCAACGGGTAGGCCGCATCTCAGTTTAAGAAAACCATTCGCCAAATAGGGGAGCCGGCGAAGGATACCGAGCGCATTTTTCCGTAGTGGTACTCCTCTAGATTTTTTCGTGAAGTAATTCGCGCTGCGAGGCGGGTATGGCAGACGAGTTCCGATTCAGCGCGCTTCTTAAAGGCGCCGGCGACCGGAAGCGTTACGTAGAGTTGGCCGTCATGGCCTTGATCGTTCTTGGGGTTGCGGGATTATTGGCGGCCTTGGTTCGCCCGGTCTTCGCTCAGAGGACGCTGAGGTACGTATCGCTGATCAACCAAGGCCAGGTCCAGGTCTGTCGCGTCACGGCGGCGGGGCCGATCTGCCCGCCTCTGAGCTTCAGCCTGAGCAAAAGCTACAGTCTCAGCAAGAGCAAAAGCTATAGCCCCAGCAGGAGCAAAAGCTCAAGCCCTACCCTGGTGCCCCCGAGTAAGAGCGTCAGTACCAGCACGAGTCTGAGCCCCAGCGTCCGCGCTCAGTAGCTGACACGGGGCCTTCGTCCTTCGAACGGAGCCTGTCCTGAGCGCAGTCGAAGGGCTCAGGATGACATTGCTACGCTCCGGATGACACACGTTGCCAGTGGCTTATTTTTTTTGCCCCAGGGCTTGACGGGGGCGTATCAATGCCCTATTGTACTAGTGTACTAGTACGACAGTAAATGGGTACTAGACTCTAGAAGGGACTCGAACATGACACATTTTTGGAACAACCGCGCCGACGCCGAAGTGGCCCGTGAGGCCCGCACCCCGGTTCGCCCGCCAGACAAGATCGGCGGGGGAGTTTTCCAGGGCTGGGGCCCGAGACTCTAAGGTAAGCCGAGTAAGACGATGCCGGCCGTAATGACGGTCGACCCGCGCAGCGGCGTGCCGATCTACCTGCAGATTGTCGAGCAAGTCAAGCGATCCGTCGCTCTCGGAATCTTGCAGATTGGCGAACAACTCCCGACCGTTAAGCAGCTCGCGCTCGACCTCACCGTCAATCCCAATACCGTCGCCCGAGCGTACCGCGAGCTGGAACACGCCGACGTTATCGAGACTTCACCCGGGCGGGGATCGTTCGTCCGCGATAACGGAAGCGTCCAGTCGGCCAAGTCGGCCGCAAGCGACGTTGCGCGCGATGCGCTCGACATCGCATTACGAGAAGCCAAATCCGTCGGACTTGCTCGCAACGACGTCCGCGAACTAATCGACACCGCACTAGACCGGTGGTTTCCGGAGGAGCAATGAGTAGCATAAAGATTTCGAACCTGCGCAAGACGTACGGCCAGTTTGCAGCCGTCGACGGGTTCTCGCTTGAGATTCCAGCGGGAAGCGTCTTCGGACTGCTCGGCCCCAACGGCGCCGGCAAGACGACCGTGTTTAAGTGCATGCTCGGCTTAGCGCGTACGACCAGCGGCGTCGTGCTCTTCGACGGCAAGCCGCTCGTGCCGGAAACGTTAGAACGCATCGCCTACGTGCCCGAGCGCAGCGTCCTGTATGAATGGATGACCGTCGCCGAGCACGTCGAGATGAACCGGCGCGCCTTCAAGGCCTTCGACCCGGCACGGGCGCTCGAGCTGTTGGCGCAGTTCAACGTCGAGCCCGCGAAGCGCAGCCGCGCGCTCTCCAAAGGAATGCGGACGGCGGTGATGGTCGCGCTGGCCTTTGCGCGCAACGCGCCGATCCTGGTGCTCGACGAACCGACGAGCGGACTCGATCCCATCAATCAGCGCCACGTGCTGAGCCTGATCATCAACGAGGCCGCGCGCGGAAACTCGGTGCTCTTTTCGTCGCATCAAATCGGGCAAGTCGAACGCGCGGCGGAGCACATCGCGGTGATGGATCGTGGACGGCTGGTTCTCGAAGGCCTCGTCGACGATCTCAAGAGCGACCGCAAAATCGTCGAAGGCATCTTTCCCAACGTTACGTATTCGCTCAACGGGATCGCAAACGATCCGCGCGTTCTGCGCGCCGATCGCACCGAACGCATCGTGCGGCTCCTGGTGCGCGACGAAGCGGACAACGTCGCGACGATGCTCGCCAACGCCGGTGCGACCGGCGTGCGCGTCGTCGATCTCAACCTCGAAGACATCTTCCTATTCGCGGTTTCGCCGGCCGACGCGACTGCCGACGTGATTGCCAAAGGCAGCTCGTAGTGACATACGTCGAATGGCTGCGCGCCGGCCGCTGCCTTAAAATCACGGCGATCGTGCTTGGGGTCGCGCTGGTGCTTATCGTGGCGCTGGAATACACGTTCCTCAACGTCGGCTCGAGGTCGAGCCTGTCGGGCGTCGAGCTGCACACCTCAAGCGGCGAGATCAACGCGAGAGCGATTCTCGTTGGCGCGACGACGACGTATTCCACGTTGCCCGACGGCACGAAGCGGACGACGATCGTCAACTCGGCGAAGGGCGTCCGCGTTACCGTCGACGATCACGGTTACTACGGCAAGCACGTTGAAATCTTCGAGCGCTCCGTGAAGGGCGCCGCGAAGCTCATCGGAATTGGCCCGGTAAGTTTCCAGCGCGTTGCAGTGCCCGGCGGCAGCCTGGTCACCATCGATACGAATAAGCCCGAAGACGTTGCCTACTTGGCCGCAATCGCGACCTTCGTCGCGCTCATCATCGCCACGATCTTAGGCGCGCCGCTGGCGCGCCAGAACGACGGTCACCTCGAAATCGCGCTGACGAACCCCGTCCCGCGGACGACGTTAGGATTGGGAGCGATGCTGGCCGACGTCGCGGGCATCGCGGCGGCGTGGCTGATGACCGTGGCGATGCTCTTTCTCGCTCATGTCGCGCAAAATGCGCCGAACTACACGTACGGAACGCGCGACACCGAGGTCATCGTGCTCGGGTTTGCCGGCGTGCTGGCGTGGTACGCGATGCTCTGCGCGGCGACGGCATCGATGCGGCGCGCGTACGGCATCGTACTCGGTATCTCGTGGCCGGTCGCGGGGCTGGTCGCCGTGCTGGCAAAAGCCGATCTCGGCGATGCCCCGATGGCGCAACTCGTGCACTGGAGCGCTACGCCGCTCTCTTGGATCGATCCCTTTACCTATCTGCACTTCGGGCCGGCCTTTACGGTAAACGGCAGGCCCGCGGGCTCGCTGGCCGTTTCGTTGCAGAACGAACTTCCGGCCCTACTCATTCTTGCGCTCGTCTATGTTGCGCTCGCCATCATTCAGTGGCGTCGCGTGGAGGCTTAATAGCATGGAACTTCTTGGAACGAACTTCACCCTAACGCTCGGTGGCTGGCGCTTACGCTTCGTCCTGGCAATCGAGGACAGCGATGCGCCGCAAGCCGCAAAGATACGGCCCCCGCACCGCATGCGCGTCGTGCCCGAAGACGAGTACGCGCTCTGATGGTGTACGTAGAATGGCTGCGCGTGCGCGGCACGCTGAAGTGGACCGCCATCGTGCTCGGCATTCTTTTCGTCTTGGCGTGCGTCGCACGCGTCGCGATCCCGACCCATAGTCATATGGAGGGATCCCACGAGATGGCCTTTGGATACTTCATCGTCTTTGGGGCCGTGGTCGCCTTGATCGTGGCAACGATGCTCGGAGCGCCGTTCGCCCGCGAAAACGACGGCCATCTGGAGGTGGCGTTGACCAAGCCCATCGACCGGGTGGGATTAGCTTTGATGACGATCGGCGTCGATGCCACCGGGATCGTAGCGGCTTTAGCTATCGGAACGCTCTTTGGGATCGGGCTCCATACGATCTTTTTTCCGCCGTGGATAACGTTTCACGTCGACGACGCAATCACGATCGTTTTCGGCATCGTGGCGCCGCTGGCGTGGTATGCCATGCTTGCGGCGGCCACCAGTTCGCTGCGGCGTGGATACGGAGCGATTCTCGGCATTGCGTGGCCGGTCGCCGCGGTCGTTGCCGGTCTGAGCCTGGTCGATCCGAACGACAATTCCTTAGCCGCGCTGATCCACGGCACGTTCTGGACGCTCAGCCGCATCGATCCGTTGGTATACATGCATTTCCAAGCCGTTGACATGAAGATGGGCACCGATCAGACATGGCTGGCGCGGCTAACGATGCTGGCGATTCTTGCGGCAGGCTACGGCATCGCGGCCGTTGCGCAATGGCGGCGCGTCGAGGCTTAAGAAGAACCGCGCCTCATTGCCAACTGAAGACGACGTCGCCATTCGTGGTTGCCTTTTTCCAGCCGGTCGACGTCTGTCCGCCGGTAGCGCTGGGATCGATATACGAGGATCCGCCGCCAGCGCCCCCCCCGCCGTTACTGTAGTGCGTGTAGCCTCCGCAGCCGCCGCCGCCGCCGCCGCCGCCGTAGTAGCCGCCACCGCCGCCGCC
>Ga0265760_10000168_pt1 | contig 17343 bp, 17 predicted proteins | sample NZIome_2_FD_200831 | JGI IMG/M metagenome (GOLD analysis project Ga0265760, IMG submission 200831) | Metatranscriptome of rhizosphere microbial communities from Maridalen valley, Oslo, Norway - NZI1 (Metagenome Metatranscriptome) | ecosystem: Host-associated > Plants > Roots > Rhizosphere >...
GCGGCGAGGCAGCTAGAATCGAGCGAGGTTCGGGCGCGGTCTCGGCCGGCATGATGCGCGCAATCGCGCGGTTGGGATCGTTTTCGCCGCCCTGGCCGGTATCGACGGTGCGCGTGACAAACAAGCCTGACTCGCCGGGCGCCGGACCTTCCACGATGAACTCCACGCGGCCGCCGGGAGGCACGCCAATGTGATCGCGGGGTTCTATTTGATTCGCCGCGTTGCCGTTGGCGTTCAAGGGGACGCCATCCAATGCCACGATGCCCAGCGGCTGCGGTTTGCGGTTGACGAGGACCGCGAGATTCAAGTACGTGATCGCCGAGGCGTTCAGCACACGCCAAAGCTGACGTTCATGTGGACGAATCGAAATCAACGCCGGCGGGTAGTCGGGGTAGGGGACCGGCACGTAGTTGATGGATAGATCCTTCGCAGGTTTGCCGAAGCCGGTACCGTTGTTTGCTGCATCACCGTCGCGATCGATCAGCATCTTAGGAACGACCGGCTCGGAGCTCGCGGGAGGGGCATCGGGATTCAGCAAATTCTGATCCCGAATCACCAGCACCCGTTCCGGCAGGCCTGCTACCTGCGGATTCGCTTGCTCAATGCCCTCGATGACAAGAGCGCCCGATGCCCCGCCCAGCACCTGCGGCGTGCTAAACCCATGGATGTGCGGATGGTACCAATAAAGACCGGGAGGCTCGTCGGCCGGGATGCGAAAGCGATATTCAAAGGGCGGATCGCCCGCACGGATCGATGTTTTGAGGACTTCGTCTTGATGGCACCGCGCCGCAATCGTGAGTCCGTGAAAATGCAGGTTGGTGGCGCTCAACTCCATTTCCCCGCTCGCACAAGGGTCCGCGGCGATCGGATGCCGATGAGCGTCAGGTGCCGCCGCCGGCTCAATATTCAGTTCATTCTTCAGGCGCAGGACCAGCAGGTCCCCCGGGCGCAATCGCAACGTCGGCGCCTGGGCGCCGCTTCCCAGCACGTAACAAAACCGCCAAGAGCCAGCGGCTTCGCGCTGATTTCGAATGTGCATATCGACCTGTAAGGTGCCGTTTTCGCTGCGAAGGTCCTCAGGCTCAGGCACGAGCGTGCCTGGCGCCGGACGGGGGCAGACCTGAGAGGGCGCTCCGATCCCGGCACGGACCGGCCGTCCGACGGCGAGCATCAGGGACAAGAAAACGCAGAACAAAATGAGGTCAAGAAGGCGCTTGAGCATAACCGACACCGAGATTGGACGGGCGGCGTGCCCGAAGCGCTGGCAGGAAGTTAGGCTATGGCCTCATCATTGCCGGATTGTTACATGCAACCGGTAGGGCATTGGGACTTAAGCCCAGACGCTCCAATCGAGTTAAAATCGGCGTCGCATTGACCGGCCTCGCAACAGAATCAAACGGGAGGTTTCAATGAAGTCCAATTACTCACGGCATTTCATCGTCGCCTGCATCTGCGCTTCGGCCATCTTGGGCTCGAAAACCGCTGCCGCTCAGTCGGCTGCGCCGTGCAGCCTTCTGACATCGGCACAGGTGACCGCTGCGGTCGGCGTAAGCGTCGGCGCCGCACAACCGATCGCCGGCACGGGTTGCTCATGGACGGCGCCGCACATGATGGTCACGGTGTCGCTTTGGGATGGGAGCAAGTGGGACCAGATGAAGGCGCCGGCGCCGGGAATGAACAGGACCGCGGTTTCGGGTCTTGGCGATGATGCCTTCTATACAACAATGGGTCCCGCCTCCGGCAAGCAGTTCGTAACGCTGAGCGTCAAGAAGGGCGGCACGGCCTACCTGCTCAAGGTCTATGGCCCTCCGGTGGCGGACCAGATGTCCATGGAAAAGGCGCTCGCCGGCGACGTTCTGTCGCACCTATAGGGTGGGCCGCGGCCGAACCACTCCAGGCAGCAGTTTCCGGCATCAACCGCGCCGCGCCTTGGCCAGCACCACCTTTTCAAACAGCTCGTAGTTCGATGTAGCCGCCCTGTCGGCGCCGAGTGCGTGGTAGTAGGAAATCGTAATTGACGTCTTGCCGCCGGGCGCGCCCGGGTCGAGATCGAAAACGGCGATGCCGTAGCCCGTATCCGTATCACGGCGCGCGGACCAGACCGCATCTTCCACCGCATCGGCACCCGGTTTGGTAAAGATCCCATGAGTCTTCGCCGGGATGGGACGATTGGCCTTGGTGATGACTTTGGCCTGGGGCGCGCCGCTGTCGGCGTTCGCCCCGTATGCGTCAAGTGGTGCGTTCGTGCCGCCCCCGCCGAGAATGAAATGAATGGTCCCGAGGCTCGTATCGAATGCACCGTTGGCTGGATTCGACGTGATGACCGGGTTGGGCTGCAGAGTGTCGACCGACGCGCCGCTGAGGACATCGCGACCCACGTTGTGATTGCAGCCGCGCACCGGCCAACTGCGCTCGTAATCATGATCATGTCCACAGAGCACCAAATCGACGCCGTAGCGGTCGAACAGCGGCAGCCACGTCTCGCGGATGCCCTTATCTGAGCCGTTGCCATTCTCCGAGGAACTCAAGGCATCCTGGTGCATTTGCACAATGATCCAATCGACTGAGTGGTCGCGGGAGCCGGCTTCCAGGGTGCTTTCCAACCAGCGGGTCTGTGCGCCCTCACTGTAACCATGGATATAAAGAGAGGTGCCGGGTGCGATCGGCGGGTTGCCGGTACTCGGCGCGGGTTGCAAGGGCAACGGTCCGCTCACGAACGCGCCGCTGTCCTGGTAGATGACATCGTCGGCGGAGAGTGAAATAAAAAGCACGGAGGCGACCTGGAAGCGATACCACAGGCCGGGAAAGGCCGTCCCATTGGGCGGCAGAGTGTATCGGCTGAGATAGGAATTAAAACCCTGCGCGCCGTTGCCGAACTCAATCTCGTGATTACCGGGGCAGGGCATCCACGGCCGCCGCGATGCGGAAGCTTGCACATTATTTCCGAAATCCGCCCACACCGAGGGTTGCGCGGCGGGATTCAAGTTCGCGTAACACAGGTCGCCGTTCAGCAAGTGGAATAGGGGTTGAAAGCGTTCCACCGCCTTGACGGCGAACGCGCTTTGCGGCGAGGAGAGTGTCCAGGCGGTATTGGGGGTCGCCAAATCGCCATAGCTGGTCCAGCGGAAGGGTTTTCGTCCCCGCGGTGCCGTCTTGAAAGTCGCCCCAAAGGGCCGCGCGTGGTTGCGATCGTTATCCGCAGTCACCCAGTAATGAAATTCGGAATCGGCTTTGAGCCCGGCCAGCTCAGCGTGATAAGTGAACACCGTCTGGCCGTTCAGTCCGTCGGTGTAGGTGCGCTGCACGGCGTGAACGGTGTGCGACACAGAGGATTGCGTAATATGAACTCGAGGATTGATTGCCTGGGCGGCGGAGACCCACGACAGGCACACGCTGCTGGCCGGATCCGCTCCCCAAGTGAGATGGATTTGTTCGGGCGTACCGTCGGCGGTTTTTGACTCTGACTGCCCGCTCAAATCGCGCGACGATGCGGTGCTCAGAAGTCCCGAAAGACCAACGCCGGCGACGAATGTGCGTCTGGATAGCTTCGCCAAAGATGCCCTCGATTCAAGCGCATATTCTCAGCCAGTCATTAACTTATTGCAAAGCTTTGGCTGCCTCACAACCGTGAGATCGGTTTTAATAATTGCCGCTACCTGCCGCGAATCATCGCTGTGGAGGCCCGCTCCTCGGTCATCAAATTGACACGTTACCAATGAGAACTGCGCATCAGCGCAGATTCGGCGCGAAACCGATACTGCGTTTCCATTTCAGACTGCCGAGAAACCCTTTGGCGACCGCCATCGCGCATCACTGTCTTTCGGACGCCTCGCCGGCAAAGCGCGAGTCCCTGTTGGCGCTGGGAGAACTGCACGGTGTCTTTCAGCCCATTGTCGCCGTGGCGAAGGGCGAAATCATCGCCTACGAGGGGTTGATCCGCGGACCGGCGAGTTTGCACCTGCCGGCGGCGCTATTTGCCGCCGCATCGACCCGCGGCTGCAGCGATGAGCTCGAATATCGGGCGAGCGAGGTGATCGTCCAAGCTTACGCGGCCGCGGGGCGATCCGGCCTGCTGTTCGTCAATTTTTCTGCGCAGGCGGTGATCCACCTGGGCTCAAAGCGCGGCTGCGAGCAGCTTCTGCAGATCTTGAGTCAGTGCGAGATGGCCGCCCGAAAACTCGTCATCGAAATTACCGAGCATGAGCGCGTTGTGGATCACGCCGGCATGGTCGCGGCCGCACGCATGCTGCGCGGCATCGGTGTGGGCATTGCGCTCGACGATTTCGGCGACGGCGGCTCGAGCCTGCGGCTGTGGGCCGAGATCGAGCCGGAGTTCGTCAAGATCGACCGATATTTCTGCCACGACATCCACAGCGATGGACGCAAAGTCCAAACCGTGAAGGCCATGTTGCGGCTGGCCGAGAATTTCGGCAGCCGAATCGTTGCGGAGGGCATCGAGCAGCATGCGGACCTGCGCGTGGTGCGCGACCTCGGCGTCGATTGTGTGCAAGGCTTCGCGTTGGGACACCCCTCGCCCGAGCCCGCCGAGACCTTTCCAGCGGCGGTGCGGGCAGTCCTCGACGCCCCCGATATCGCGGTCTTTCCCCAATTGCGGCGCGCCTACACTTCCTCATTGACCGCTGCGCGGCTCGTCAATCCGGCGCCGGCCGTGTCGAAGTCGATGAACAATCAAAAACTGCTGGAGATCTTTCAAGCGGATGAGCATTTGCCGGCAGTGGCGGTGCTCCATGAAGGTCTGCCCGTTGGCATCGTCAATCGGCGCCGCTTTCTGGAGCGCTTCACGTTGCCGTACTACCCGGAAGTCTATGGCAAAAAGTCTTGCACGACGTTCATGGAAAGCAATCCGCTGTTGATCGAAATCAGCCAACCGTTGGAGGAGCTAATTCATGTGTTGACGGCGCAAGATCAGCGCTACCTGAACGACGGTTTTGTGCTGGTGGATTCCGGCAAATACGCCGGTATCGGCACCGCCGAACAATTGGTGCGGTCGGTGACGGAGTTGCGGATCGAGGCCGCGCGCCACGCCAATCCATTGACCTTCTTGCCGGGGAACATACCGACCAGCGAACATGTGCGACGCTTGTTGCTCGGCGGCACGCATTTCTGCGCGAGCTACTGCGATCTGAATCACTTCAAGGCGTTCAACGACCGATTCGGCTATTGGCAAGGCGACAAAATGATCCGGCTGCTGGCCGGCGTTATCACGCAGGCCTGCGACCCGCAGCGCGATTTCGCAGGGCACATTGGCGGCGATGACTTTATCGTGCTCTTGCAGAGTGAGGACTGGCAAAGCCGCTGTGCGCAGATGATCGAGAGCTTCAATGCGGCGGCCCCGGCTCTATACGATCCGCTCACCCGGGAGCGCGGCTACATTGAATCGGAGGATCGGCAAGGCCAGCCCACTCGCTTTCCGCTGACCACCTTGTCGATTGGCGCCTTGCGGGTCGCGCCCGCTGAATTCGCTAGCCCCGAAGATGTTGCCACGGCCGCGGCGGAGGCTAAACATCATGCAAAACGTTCGAATGCGGGTCTGTTCGTGCTGGACTCGAGCGCTGCGGCGCGAGATTTCGAGCGAGCCTACCTGCGCGAGTCAGCGTAGGGCCGGTGATTCCTTCGCATTAAGCCGGGGCGGTCCTTCTTTCCCAATAGGATTCGACCACGAGGATGTCATTGAGCAGGCTTTGCCTGCAGATCTCACCCTCATCCCCGTATTGGCGCCACAGTCGTTGACTGAACCAGACTGTCAGCCAACCTCGAATTGTCACAAGCTTGTCACGTGGCCCGTTCCACGGTGCGGCCTGTTGCAGCACGCTGACGATTCCCATCGCCTCCTGAAGCGCCAGATCATTTTTCCCAGGACCCGCCGCAATGACTTCGCGCAGCTGCTCACAAAGCGCTTTGACCTCTGCGAGCTGCATGTCTTCGGGTGACCTCCTGCCAATCCGCGCTACGAGATCCATGGAGGATCTCACACCACCGCGACCATGTCGCGCGCACGCCTTTTAGTTTAAACCTAACCAAGGACCAATAAGTTCCATTAAAAAAAGCGGCGGCGAAGTGTCACAATTCATCAATTCAACCTTCGGCCAGAGTCACTCGTCCGACTGGTGGCGGGAGTAGTGTCCAGGTCTTTTCACGCTCCAATATAGACCCACGCCTGCACACCTGACTTGAGCGTGACCAGAACGCGCGTGTACTCCGATACCTCATAGCGATCCGCAGCAGCAAGCTCCGCCGCCGTAATCTCAAACACCATGCCAGTCACCTCGTCCGCGGCGTTACTGCGCTTGGCAATCATATGATGCGATTTGCCGCTTAGGGCCACGACCGCAGGATCGTTGATGGCGATTGGCAGTAGCGTGTAGCCGGGCAGCGAGTCCGCGCGACCCGAGAGCAATCGTCCGAAGTTAGCCATCTGCACCGCGCTGTCGCGCAGCGTCCCATATGAAAACAATTGCACTACGGCTTGCTTGAGTTGGGCCATGGGAAAATAATATTTTTAATTCGCGCGCCAATGAATGGCAGCTTCAGCCCGCGCCCGCGCCCGCGCCTGGCGCGTTATTTCCTCAGCTGAAACCGAACTCCGAATGCATAGCAGGAATTCACCGGCTGGCCGTTCTCGGTCGACGCGCGATAGTGCCCAGACCCGGCTCGCGCCAACTTAAGTGCCGCCTGATCGAGTCGTGCGCTGCCACTGCCCTTCACAGTCGTCGGCTCGGACGTCAGTCGACCCCGCATGTCGACACAGACGCGGACGGTCGAGATTCCCTCTTCTCCCAGATGAATCGAAGGCGACGGGTAGAAGTCTGCCGTCTCCGGAAATCCCGCGCCGGGTCCCCCGGCCACTTGCCGAACGACATGAGTCGGCGTTTCTCGGGAAGGTGGCTGCGAGGTAACTTCGGCTGGCTTGTCAGAGACGTCGCCTGTCACATCACTCGCGATGGCTGGCTGTACCGGCGGATCTACGACCGTCTTCGGCACAGTAATCCTCCAGTGGTTCAATTCCGACTCGTCCAGCGAGAAGGCCACGCTCTCGCGCGGCGGGGGCGTCACCTCACTGTTCTGCAAATTGGGCGGAGCTGCGGGACTGCGCGTGTGAGAAAGGGTCGTGATCAGTCCAAAAAAAAGCGCGGCATGAAGTCCCGCAATTAGGAATAGCGTCGCGGAGCGAAGCGAGAAGTAGCCGAAGTTTCGATCGACGAGTGTGACAAATCCGTTCGCGGGCGCCACAGGGCTCGCCACCGGCACTCTTCGCGGGAAGTCATTCACAATCACCAGGGTCGCCCAGCAGCAGCCCAACGCGAAGCAAAGTCTCGAGAATGCAGCGGATCGAGACTCTAAGTCCGCGAACCACTCCTCCTCAAGCCTTGAGGATAGCGTGTCTGGCGCTCGACGAGCGGCCTGATGAATCAACCAATGAATCACGCGGCCTGGGTCCGGTCGCCTCGATCGCTCGTTACGCTGGCTCATGCGAGTACTCCTCGGTTAAAGCTTGCGAACACCTCGCCGGCATGCCTCAGGCCCGTTGATGTCAACCGGTACAGCCGCCGGCGCGGCCTACCAACGCTTGAGGGATCAACCGATTCCCACTGGCTGACAAACCAACCTGCAGATTCGAGTCGAAGCAGGATCGGGTACAAGGTTCCCGACGCTATGCCGCAGCGTTGGTGCACTTCCGCGCCGGCCAACTGCTCCGTCGGATTTTCCAGGAAGGCTTCCAAAACCCGCAGCGTCTGCAACGACATCCGAACACGAGTCTCTTTCTTACCCATAGTAGTAACTCTACATAGGGTATAGGATAAAAGCAAGTCGCCAGGCGATGGATGCGTATCTGCATGGGAAGGAGTCGCGGCGCTTAGGTTTATGTCAACTCACCACGAAACTCACGGAGAGCAATATGGCCATGTCAGCAGGCAGCAACGCGGGACAGTCCTATTCCGAGATCAACATGACTCCGTTGATCGATGTGATGTTGGTGTTGCTGATCATCTTTATCATCACGCTTCCGGGCCAGACGCACGCCATCAAGATCGACAATCCATTGCCGCACCCCAAGGAACCGACGCCGCCGCCCGAGGTCATCGATTTGCAGATCGACTTTGATGGCACGCTGCTTTGGAACAAGGCGGCGGTCGATCGCGCGACGCTACAGCGTTACATCAGTGCCGAAGCCAAGAAATCGCCGCAGCCCGAAGTACATATCGCTGTGGACAAATTCGCCAACTACCAAACGGTGGCGCAAACCCTGGCCGATTTGCAGCGACGCGGCCTGCAAAAGTTAGGCTTCGTCAATAACGACTTCTACTAGCGGAGGGACGTCAGTCATCCGATTGCTGGTGCAGGCCGAAGCGTATACCTTGCGGATCGCGGCAAAAGGCCATTCGACCGAATCCAGGCTCCTCCGGAGCCGGCGGATCGGCTTCGCCGCCGGCTTCCCGGACCAATGCTATCGCTTGCTGCAAGTCGGGGACCTCGAAGAAGACGTAAATCTGCGGCGTATCTTCGCCGTGAAGTCCAACTCGCATTGAGGGAGCCTGAAACCAGCCGCCGCCTTGCGCCATTGGAGTGAAGGTCCACCCGAAGACGCGTTGGAAGAATGGGCGGGAGCGCCCTGTATCAGACGTGCCGAGCTCGATGAAGGAAACGTTGCCGTGCATAAATCCTCGCGATGGCTGAACGCCGATCATCTTCGGGGCTACGGTGCCGGTCTAGAAGAAAACTGACCTCTAGGGATTGCGGAGCACAGCAGCGGGAATGCCGGGCAGGTCGTCGAATCGCGCCATGCGCAAAACTCCTGGGCTTACGCCGGAAAATGACTGGAACTCGCGGGTCATATGACTCTGATCGCTGAATCCCGCATGCGCTGCGATCGTGCTGAGGTCGCTGCCCGGGTGCGTTGAGAGCATGTCGAACGCGTAAGAAAAGCGCAGTCGCCGCGCTGTTGCCTTGGGCCGCACGCCGAAATAGACGCGAAATTGATCGATCAAATGCCGCTCACTCCAACCGATCGCTCGCGCAAGCGCTCGGATGGGCACTTGTCCGTGAGAGTGATCAAGCGTTTCCCACGCCCAAGTTAGTTCAGGGGGAACTCGCCGTTTCGACTCGGCGAACCCTCGTGCCAGAAATCGATCCACTGCGGCGAATCGATGTTCCCACGTACTGCTCGCATGCAGTTGGTCGAGAAGCATGCCAATGGGCTCTCGGATCACGTCCAACAGGCTTAACGGCTCGCCATTGGCTTCGGCAATCGCGCCGCCGAGCAACGCATAAGCGGCCAGCGGCGGTACGCGGATTTCAACGCAGTCATTATTGCCTGAATGCACCACGCATTGTGCCGGTACCTGGAGCCCCGCAAAGAAGGCGCTCGAGCGCATTGCGGCGCCCGGGCGCAACGCGGGCTGCAGCGTCACCGATTCGCCGCAACACAAGACGATCACCGCTCCGGCGACAGGAAGCTCGAGACGCTGAACCGGTCTTGCAGCGTGCTCGCTGAAGCCGCCGAAAGCGCATCCCCAAGCGCGAACGCTCTTGCAAGGGGAGGCAGCGACGTATGTCCAGCTCGGTTCTTTCAAGGTGCAACGCTACCGCTGATCCGATTCCGGCCGGGCTACCGCTTGCACAAAGGCGGCCAATTCGTCCGCATCCAACTCGCCGTCGTGGTTCCTATCCGCCCGGGCGAACTGCATTTCCAGGAATCGAAATACCTGATCTTTCGAGACCGTCTCGGTGGCCGCGATCGAGCGCACATAGTCTTGAATTGCCATGAAAACCTCCGGCCACAAAAAGGGCCATGTAGAACGAGGGCAAACCACGCCATCGCGGTTCCATGGACGCTCATCATAACGCCGCGGCCTATAGAATTGGTGTAAAGACGAACTGATAAGCGCCTCACAGTCTGCGCATCCTTTGCAACATTTTTACCTTGAGTTTGCGATTCTAGTGGCGTGCAGAAGAATCTAGCTCCAGCAAGCGCCCCTGCTTACACCCCAGCTCGCACATCATCGAAAATCCAGGCAGTCGGGATTGTCATACCGGCGCACAATGACGCCCGGACGATCGCGAAATGCATCGCCAGCTTGTTCGCCGCCAACAGTCATTGCGGCTGGCACAACTCCTTATGGGTCGTCGTCGTCGCTGACGCTTGCACGGATGACACCGCCAAGGCAGCTCGAAACGCGCTCGGCGCCTTCGGGCAGGTGTTGGAAGTCTCCACCCGTTCAGGGCAAGCCGCGCATCAACTCGGCGCAGCGACCGTCATGGAACATTTTCGCGACGTTCCACGCCATACGCTGATGTTGACGAGCACGGACGCAACCGCGGACTTGCCGCGCAATTGGATCGAGATGCAGTTGCAAAGCTCACAATCCCCGATAGGGTTGGCGTCGAGCCGCTGACTGCTGCTGCGTTTCATCGACCACCGCGGTGTTTCATCGACTGCCGCTGGGTTTCATTCTATGACCGCAGGCCCCCCACACTAATCCCGGCCGCTGTCCTTCCTGCGTCGTTTTTGAGCTGCGCGGGCGAGGCGGCCGGATTGAGAATGCTCCTGACGGCGTCTCCAGGGCGGGGACGCAGCTCGCTCTGCTTCGCGGGCTAGCTTCAGATAGCTTTCCAGCCGGCGCGAATCGAGCCGGCCGTCTTCCGTTGCGCTGCGCACTGCACACCCCGTTTCGTGCCGGTGACTGCAGTCTCTGAATCTGCATTCAGTGGCGAGGGACTCAATATCTACGAATGTGCGGCCGAGACCACTCTGAACCGCGCCAATCTTCAACTCGCGCATTCCAGGAGTGTCAATTAGCCAGGCACCGCAGGGTGCTCGCAACAGATACCGGGCGGTCGTCGTGTGACGCCCCTTCGCGTCGTCTTGCCGAATCTCCTGAGTCGCAAGTCTGTTCACGCCGAGCAGCGAATTAATGAGGGTCGATTTACCGACACCCGAAGACCCGACGAACGCCACGGTTTGGCCCTCACCCAACCAGGGTCCGACTGACGCGAGCGCACCTCCCGAGTCCGTACCATTGACCGTGATCACCGACACATTTTTCGAAGCACGCTCTGCTGCAGCGACGTATGGCTGCGGATCGGAGCAGGTATCCACTTTGCTCAGGACGATGACGGGCGTTACTCGAGCTTCGTACGCGATCGCCAGATACCGCTCTAGCCGCGACGGATTGAAGTCAGCATTGCAGGAGGTCACGACGAACAGCGTATCCACGTTCGCGGCAATGGACTGCGGCCCCGATTCGGTGCCTGCTGCCACACGCGCGATCAGCGACAGTCGCTCCAGCGGCCGCGCGACCTGAGATGTCCCATTTCGAACGAGAATCCAGTCCCCGACGGTAATGCCCGGCGTTGCACCGTCAGGCCGAAGCCGTTGCGGCAGTGTTACATGCTGCTCACCGGATTCGGCTAGTACCACGAGAAGGCTGCGCTGCACGACTGCTACCCGCGCGGGAAAACTATCCGACAAGTCCTCCAGAGTCAGTTGTTGTGAATAGAAAGGTCGCCAGCCCAGCTGTGCGAGCGATTGAGTCTCTTTGAACATTTCTGAAACCTGCGATTCATAAACGGCACCGCGGCCCTCATTGTGAGGGCCGATCGTGAGCTGGTTTCAGGCGCGATGCTGCAGGGCGGGCGCGAACGGCCTACCGCTGGCGGCGGGAAGACAAGGTCAAGCGCAAGCCAAAGACAGTTAGAAGCGTAGCCGTCCGAAGCACGCGGCTGAGCCAGCCGAGATTTGTGGTTGAACAATCATAGTTCTCTCGACCCCGCGCGTAGTTGCTGGAAGGAGGTTGCAGCCTACATTGCGTTATAGGTCCTTGCAACCACCGGCAAACTCCCCGCCGCCGATGTGCTCCTAATAGTTCCCACATGGGTCTGCCAATGAGCCTAAGATTCTTCGGCAGTCCGACAAGCGAAACGGCATGCCTGCGAGGTCGACCATGGAGAACGAGCGTCATTCCGAATCCGGATCCGGCCGTCTTTTGGCGCGCATGCTGTTTTTCTCCGATGCCGTCTTTGCAATTGTGCTGACGCTTTTGGTGCTCGATTTGCGTTTGCCGGCGGGCGTAACCGATGCACACCTGTTCCGCGGCCTCCAGGAGTTGCAACCAAAGCTGGTTGCCTTTGCAATCACCTTCGCATTGGTCAGCGTGTTCTGGATGGCCCACGTCTCGATCACGCGCCGCCTCAACGACTTCGATTGGCCCGTTGCCTGGGTCAATTTGCTCTTCTTGTTCACGATTACGCTCGCCCCGTTCATCTCGACTCTCCTGGGCGAATTCAGTGTATTGGGCAACGCGTGGCGTCTCTATTGTCTGGCGCTAATCGCGATCGGCAGTGCGCAATTCGTGTTGTTTCTCGTGGTCTATCGTGGCAACGGACGCCTCATTGGAGGTATGGACCGCCGGGAGTTCTGGCATCGCATGATTCGCGCCGTTTCTCCCGCTGCGAGCTTTACTATTCTGCTGGCGCTTAACCTTATGGGATTCACGCGCCTGTCCGTCATTCTTAGCTTTTTAATAGTTCCCACCATCATAATCCTCGTCAGGGTTTCGTTGTCGCGAAGGCGCTAGCACAAGATAAGGGATGTCGACCGATGGTGACGCTGGAGGGTCAAATGGGAGATCAAGAGATACGTGCCGCACTGGATCGGCATTGGACTGCATCCGATGCCAACGATTTCGAAACGGAGCACGACATCTATCTCGAAGATGCCGTGCTGGAATATCCTCAGTCAGGCGAGCGAATTCGCGGTCGGCGCAACATACAGATGTCGCGCACCGTTCAGCCGAACAAAAAGCGCTTCACTGTGCGCAGAGTCATCGGCAGCGGCGATCTTTGGGTCACGGAGTTTATTCTGACTTATGACGGGAAGCCTTCCTACACTGTGAGCATCATGGAGTTCAGCGGCGCCAAGGTTGCCCGGGAAACGCAATATTTTGCTGATCCGTTCGAGGCCGGTGCCTCGCGCGCTCAGTGGGTCGAACGAATGGACCAAGCGGAAGTCCAAATGCCCCGCAACAGTCGGTGAGGTGCTTGAGCGATCGAAGCTCGAACCATAATCTTACCGAGCTGCGCGGGGACACTTATAATAATCCCTCCAGATAGTGTGGGGGCGCCAATGACCAAACTCCGTGTTCACAGTTTCACCATTTCAGTGGATGGTTATGGAGCCGGTCCGAACCAAAACCTTGACAATCCCTTGGGTGTCGGCGGAAGAGCGATGCACGAATGGGCTTTCGCAACCCGAACGTTTCAGAAGATGTTCGGAAGTGATGGGGGAGCAACGGGTGTGGACGACGATTTCGCGGCGCGTGGCTTTTCCAATATCGGCGCGTGGATCATCGGCCGCAATATGTTCGGGCCGATCCGCGGAGCATGGCCCGACGACAATTGGAAAGGATGGTGGGGCGACAACCCTCCCTATCACGTACCGGTCTTCGTCCTCAGCCATCACCCGCGCGCATCGATCACGATGGCGGGTGGCACGACATTTCACTTCGTGACGGAGGGCATCCACACCGCATTGCAAAGAGCTAAGGAATCGGCCAATGGGCAGGATGTCCGGCTCGGCGGTGGAGTCGCGACTATCCAGCAATACCTTCGCGCTCGCCTGATCGACGAGATGCACCTGGCTATTGCGCCGGTCTTGCTCGGTTCAGGCGAACAGCTATTTGCGGATCTCAACGCCGTGGCGCTCGGCTATCGCTGCAGCGAGCAGGTTTCCACGGCGAATGTCACGCATATTGTGCTCACGCGTGAAACAGCGGCCGTTCGCGCCGCGTGAGCGGCAGCGGCTTCCGAAAGCGCATCAACGGCCCGACGCCGCCCGAGACACCGTGACACCTAGAATCGGCCCCATATCAGACCCTCGATCCTCCCGCTTGAGACTCGGTGCATAAAGGCTCGATATGGTCCCATCCAAGTACAACGCTTCTCGACAATGCAGGGCATCGCGAAAGAAACCGGCGAACTCGTAAAATGTCACGGGGGATTCGCTGATCACGAAAACGGCCGCATCGGAGGAGGGCGCGCAGACACCGTTGCGGATCTTGCGCCAGTTCGAATTCGGACTCATGACGGCAGAAGTCGTGATCTCTCCCTTGTGAACCAGCATCGGTCCGGATTGCGTCGCGAGCGAAGGCTTGGGGCGTTCGCTGGCAAACTCGTCCGTCGTCATCACGCGGGCAGAACTTCCCTCCACCAAAAAGACGCCATTGGGCTGCTGTGAGAAGTTGCCCGAACCGATGTGATGATTTAGGGGCACGAGCTCCTGTCCCTCAGCGACGAACAGACCGACCGGCGAGAAGTTTGGCTGGTACATGCCCGCGTTTACGGCAAAGACCAATTGCTTGCCCGTGTTCGCCAACGCCTCACGCAGCGCTGAGAATTGACGGTAAGGCCGGCCCGCCTCGTCGCGCCAGAATAACTGCAACCGCTCGATGTTGAGATCCACCCGACACGCTGTGTAGACCACATCGCCCGCGGTCCTTGCCCCGCACTCGACCGCGTGCGCAACACCACTGCCGACAAGCAACGCCCCGACCAACGACATGCGCACTTTGTGAATCACGATCCGCACATTCGGTCAGCGACTGTTTGGAGGCGAGGTGCACATTCGACCCCCTCAACTCGCGCCAGGCTTGTCAAACGCAGCCTTGATGAACTGTACGAGGCGGCGTCGCGCATCAAATCCGTGCCAGGGCTCCGTGCTCGGAAATCCGTACATATTCATTCCCAAGGGACCGTGATTATCCCGAGGATATTGGAGCAACTGCACAGCTACGCCCTGCTGACGCAATGCCCGATACATCTCTAAGCTCTGGCCGAGCGGATCAATGGTATCTCCTTCGCCCTGTATGAGCATGAACGGTGTTTTTGCTTGGGCGACATAGGCGAGGGGGCTTTGGCGCCAGGCATCCTCGCGGTGCTCCCAAGGCTTGCCGTAGAACCACCGGTCATACCAAGACTCATCCTCGGTACCGTATTCGCTTTGCTGATCGATGACCGGCGCCGCGCTGACGATCGCCTTGAATCGGTCGGTTTTGCCCTCGACGAATGCCGCCATTTCGCCGCCATAGCTGTAGCCCATCAAGGCGAGCTTGTTCCCGTCGATGGGATATGCCCCGAGCACGGCATCGACCCCCGCCATGATGTCTCGAAAGTCGCTGCCGCCCAGGTCGTTCTTATTCGCCGCGGCAAAGGCAGCGCCATAGCCGGTACTGCCGCGCGGATTCGTCACGAACACGGCCCACCCTTGTGCCAATAAATGCGTAACCAAAGGAGAAAACGCATCGACGAAAGCACCGGTCGGGCCGCCGTGCACCTCGACGATCAACGGAACCTTTGCTGTCGAGGCTTGAGCAGGAAGATAAAGCATCCCTTCGATATCGAGGCCTTCGTTCTTCCATTGCACCGCGTGCACGGTCGGGGTCTCCCACTTGGCCGGCAGCAGGGTCGGCGTATTGAGCGGTCGCGCGGCCTGCCCGGGTTGCGACGCAAAGTAGAGCGCCGGCGCCTGCGTTCCGCTTTCCCCAAGCCACGCACACGGCGCACGCCTCAGACTGCACTGCAATCCGCGTACGACGGGCTGATCGAAATGGAGCTCTTCCGCTCTCCCGCCGCTGATGCGCAGATATCCCCGATGAAAGCCCAATTGCACCGCTTGAAAAACCGTAGGTCCCACGGCTAAGGGATCCTCACCGCCCAGCGATCCGCCAAAGTCGGCCGTCAAATTCCGTACCGATCGATCCTCAAGGTTCAAAACGAAGAGTTGGTCATACCCCGGCGGGGCATCCGGCTTGGCCTGTGCGCGGAAGAAAAAGCGCGAGCCGTCCTCGGACCATGTGCCCCCGTGGATCGTCGCGGGAAGTTCATTGAGTTGCGAGGGGTGAGTAGGATTCGCAGGGTCGACGAGCCATGCGCTGACCGCCGGGCCGAGATCTCCTGCATGGTTGCTGCCCTCACTGAGCGCAATGAGGCGGTCGCTCTTCCTCGCCCAGGCGACCTTGGTGACGTTCGAGGCGACGGCAACGGCGGTCACCTTGCCTGATTCTGCGTCCAGCAAGTAAAGCCGCTGACCGTGCTTATCATGGTCGACCCAAAGCGCATCGGCTTTTTCATCCTTTTGTTTTTTTTCACCGGGCGTCTGCGGATCTCGAGCAATGATTGCAATGCTGTGGCCATCCGGTGCGGGTTCATACTGGTCGATGTCCAAAGGCACAGGGTCTCGCTGCACCGGCGGGTCGCCCGGCTTCCGCGGCGGAATCGCGTCCGGTTCTTGGGAATCATCAACGACCGCAGCTATGCTGATTTCGTAGGCATGCGCCTCGCCGCCCGACATCGGCAACCGAAACAACTGCACGTGCTCCGTGCGCTTCGCCAGAAACACGATGCTGCCGCCATCACCCAGCCAGCGCCCGTTGTGCTCGCCGAATTTATCCGCTGCGGGGGAAAAGGTCAGTTGGCGCGCCGTATTGGTGCCGGCATCCACAAGCCAAAGGTGTTGACGGCCACCGTCTGCCGTAGCGTCCGTCACTCGAATGAGCACCCGTCCACCGTCGGGCGAGACCTGGGGCTCAGCGATTGCCCGCACATGGCGTAGGTCTTCGTTCGTAGGAACGCCAGCGTCTGCCGCGTGCAGTTGAATGCTGCCTGCGCTTGCGAGAAGCCCCATGATCAAGTAGATCCACCGCCGCCACCCAAGACGCGCTGCCAGCATGCCTTTGCCCCTATTTTTTTGGGTCACTATACCAGCGGCCAGCCTCCTCATTTCGCGTTGCGAACGGGATCCGCGGGCTTCACGTAGGTGTCGAGCCAGCGGTTCATTTCCCACAACATGTGCGACAAGCTCTCGTGAGCCTCGTAGCCATGGGCCTCGAGCGGCAGAAATACCAACCGAACCGTCGCGCCATGGCCCTTGAGCGCCACATAAAACCGCTCTGACTGAACCGGAAAGGTCCCTTGATTGTCGTCCGCCTCGCCATGAATGAGCAGGATGGGAGTCTTGATCTTGTCGGCATAACTAAACGGCGACATCTTGAAATAAAGGTCTGGGGCATCCCAGTAAGTGCGCTCCTCGGCCTGGAATCCGAAAGGCGTGAGCGTACGGTTGTAGGCGCCGCTGCGTGCAATGCCGGCACGAAACATGTCGCTGTGCGCGAGCAGATTCGCCGTCATGAAGGCTCCGTAGCTGTGTCCCATCACGGCCACGCGCTTTACGTCCACGACGCCGAGTGCTGCGCCGGCGTCGATCGCCGCCTTCGCGCCGGCGACGAGTTGTTCTACATACGTATCGTTCGGCTGTGCATCGCCTTCACC
>Ga0265760_10000169_pt1 | contig 17251 bp, 21 predicted proteins | sample NZIome_2_FD_200831 | JGI IMG/M metagenome (GOLD analysis project Ga0265760, IMG submission 200831) | Metatranscriptome of rhizosphere microbial communities from Maridalen valley, Oslo, Norway - NZI1 (Metagenome Metatranscriptome) | ecosystem: Host-associated > Plants > Roots > Rhizosphere >...
GCCTGAGAAAGGCTTCACGAACCGGAACGTGACTCACCCCGAATGATCGGGCGATCTCATCCTGACGCAAGGGCTCACCGGGCGCGAGCCGCCCGCTCACGATGTCACTACGCAGTCGCCCGACGACGAGATCGGGAGTTGACACAGGAAGTTTCATATAGATAATATATTATCTATTAGTGCAGATTGCAAGCCAGAGGTAGAAGGCCATGGAACCAGGGTTTTTGTTCGTTACCGCGAGCTTTATGGTGCTTATCTCAGTCGAGCCACAGGCCGCACATGCCAATGGCGATCCACGAGTTGGAAAGCTCATAAGCCAATCGGGAGCCGCTCTTCACGTCGATGCCCTGCGTTCGAAGAAGGTTATCCATGCAAAGGGCAGCGTCGTAGCCACTGGTCTTTCCGGCAGTGGTGATGACTGGAATGAGATGGGCGGCATGCGGGAAGCAGCGCTTTTTTCAACGCCGCCTCTCGGCGGAGGCAACGGATGGGATGGCGATGAGAACTGGAATATCGACCAGACAGGACTGGTGATCGTGGACGGGAGCGTACTCGGGCGCTCCAGTGCCATCAACCAAGCATACGTTGGTAACTACGACCTCTGGACACCAAGTTACGGCGGCGCAACGATCACATGGGGAGGCTCGAAGAGCCAGGACGGCAAGAGCTACGACGTGCTCACCGTTACACCGCCTAACTCCAGCGTGCCGATCGACGTCTGGTTCGATAAGGCAACTCACCTGCCAGTCACGGTGGTGCAAACAGCGGGGCCGGTGGTCACGACCATTACCATGGCCGATTTCCGCCCGGTACAGGGCCTCATGATTCCCTATCGCGTGGATACGTCGAACATGAATGGCACCACCTCGTTTACGGTGACGAGTGTCGAGGTGGATCCACCCGGCGGCGCCTCGCATCTCACGGCTCCAACGTCCTCACCGCATGATTTCTCGATCGCGAACCGCGCGACGCAGGCTTCCGTCCCGATCCAGATCTCGAAGAATCAGGTATGGCTCGACGTCATGCTCAACGGAAAGGGACCGTTCCATTTCGCTTTCGACACCGGCGGAGCGAACGTCATCGATTCGGCAGTCGCCAAGGAGCTTGGCGTGGCCAGCGGTGGATCGGCAGAGGTCACAGGCGCGGGCAGCGCAGGTGTTGCCTCTAGTTTCGCAGTGATCAAGAGGCTTCAAGTCGGGGATGCACTGGTCACGAATCAGGTTTTCATCGTACTTCCGATCGCCAAGGGCTTCGGCATGTCCGCCGGAATGCCGATGGATGGGGTGATCGGCTACGAGGTGCTATCCCGCTTCTTGACGACCTTCGATTACGGGAATAAGAAGGTCGTGTTTCATATGCCGGGGTCGTATACGCCTCCGCCCGATGCGACCGTCGTACCGATTGCGCTGTTCGGCACACAGCCGCAATTCGCATGCGGCATCGACGATGTGCCAGCGACGTGCACGCTCGATACTGGCGCGAGCAGTTCGCTCTCGTTCTACACGCCGTTCCTCGAGGCCCATCCGAGCGTCGTACCGACAAAGGTCACCGAGCCGGGAGTGAATGGGTTCGGCGTTGGCGGTCCCACTCATGGGAGGCTCGGCCGCCTGCAGACGCTTTCCTTCGGCGGGCTGACGCTTCACGATCTTGTCGGTGATTACCCGGCACAAGGGGGAGGAGGGTATGACTTGCCCTTCTTTGGTGCCAATGTGGGCGGCGGAGTGTGGAAGCGCTTCACGATGACGCTGGACTATCATGGGCGCACCATGACACTGACGCCGAATGGGGATATCTCGGTACGCGACGAATGGGATCGCAGCGGTCTCTACCTCATCAATAAAGACGGGATCACGGTCATCGATGTGCGCCCCGGTACACCGGCGGCGACGGCTGGACTGAAAAAGGGTGACGTCATCGTGTCGCTCAGCGGCTCGTCAAATCCGTCTCTGCTCGAAGTCCGCGGCGCGTTCCGCGCGGCTCCCGGCACAGTGGTGCATCTCGTCATCAAGAGCAAAGATGGCGGCACGCACAACGTCGACCTTACGCTCGCCGATTACGTGTAGCAGGGTCAGATGGGGTCATGTAGGGCAGACACTAAAATGCTAGTTATTCGGGGCGAATTCGAAGGGCCGCTATGGGTCGAGGCTGTGTGAAAAGAACGAGCAGGATTTGAAGACACAGCCATGGCGAGGCGAAGCGCTACGAGCCGGGTAACTGGTTCAAATAATCTAGACTATGCGCGGATTGCTGCTAGGAGCGGTACGACTCCTAGGATCGCCATCATGCGCTTCAGATTGTATGCCAGTACGTGCAAGCTCATCTCCGTACTGACTTTCTGTCATGTTTTCGTCAGGAAGTGCGTGGCTCCCATCCATGCCTTAAGAGTTCCGAACGGGTGCTCCACTGTCTGACGACGTACTCGCGGCGCCTGGGGTGTTCGCTTTAGCCGCCGCTGCATCGACTCAAGTACGCCTTCGTGCTCCCATCGAGTGATCCGCCGGTTCTCGCTGGTCGTGCATTTCGCTTTGAGCGCGCACCGGGAGCAGGCCGACGACCAGTACTTATGAATGGTCAGTCCGTCCTCGACCGTGGTGAAGCGCCAGATAGCGCGTTCGCCCGCAGGGCAGCGATACTCATTCTTCGACGGGATATATCGGAAGTCGGCTTTATCGAAGAGTCCCGCTGCTTTGTTGCCAGATGTCTGTGGCTTTGGCACCAAAGTCTTGATGCCCCACTGTTCGCACTTAAGGATTTCCTCACCCTTGAAGTAGCCGCGATCGGCTAGAACCGTCAGGGTTGGCGAGTCGATCGCGTCTCGGGCTTGACCAGCCATCGAAGAGAGCTGTCCGCGATCATGGTCTTGGTTAGTTACTTCGTGCGCGACGATCAGATGATGCCTGGTGTCCACCGCCGTCTGCACGTTAGCCAACAATACCGGTGCCGCGACCACTGGTGGCCATCGGTCGCGTATCGGGGTCGGTCAGTGAGAGTTGACCGTCCCGCTTCATCAGTCGTTCCCGCTAGTCGGAAGAAGAAGGTCTTACGTTATCAAATAATTTGCTGTTTTCACACAGCCTCCGTAGGCTGCCTGTGGCTCCTGTTCTTTCCGTTTAGCATAACGGCCTATGCGGCGGCGGGTGAGACCTCTCGCGCGATTCGCTTGGCGTTGCTGATTTCCGCCACGCGCAGATCATAGGCACTTTGGAGATTCAGCCACGAACGCGCATCGCCACCGAAATATCGCGCCAACCGCATGGCCGTATCAGCCGAGATGCCGCGCCGCTCACGAACCACATCATTGATCCTTGGTGCGGGTACGCTGAGCGCCTTAGCTAATGCGTTGGCGCTCATGCTAAGCGGCTTCAGATAATCCTCCCGAAGCACCTCGCCTGGGTGGACCGGCCGCATTCCATTCTTAAACATCTTCGCTACCCTCAGTGATAGTCCACGATCTCCACGTCCGTCGGCCCCTCGTTGGTCCAGCGAAAGCAAAGGCGGTATTGGTCATTAATACGAATACTGAATTGTCCTTTGCGATCACTCCTCAGCGCTTCCAGTCGATTGCCCGGCGGCGAGCGCAAAAATTCAAGGATTTGTGCTGCATCGAGTTGAGCCAATTTTCGAGTCGCGACTTTAACAATTGCCGCAAATCTTTTGCACTTGCCGGTCTCAAACAGGGCTTTCGTATCTGCACAACGGAAGCCTTTGATCATCGGGGCATGGTATAACGCTTAACGTTAAACGACAAGAATGAATTCTGTTATGCCCCAAACTCTGGCACAAAATTGAGACCGCAGATCGGCGCTTCTAGTTGTGCCATTGGAAGGCATGGAAACTCGCGAATGCAAAGACTTATATCAGCTTAACGCGGCAAATCGTGGCACAACAATGGGCTTTTAAGTGCTTGTTTTTACTGCTATAAACCCTGATCGACACCTGCGTCTCTTAATCAATTGGTCGTAGGTTCGATCCCTACACGGCCCACCATTTACCCCTTCCAAAGACTTCCGGTAACATCCAAGGTCAGCAACGCCTTCACCGATGCTTACAAAAAGAGCCCGCTTGGCCTGACGGTGATCGCGCTGGCGAAAGCCGGCGCGTTCGTCAATGAAGATGCGACGCTTACCGAGACGATACGGGTCGATGCAGTCTACAGATAGGTAATGCTGAAGGAACCCCACGTTGGAGCGTTGTTGGCGAGCTGGGCCTCCGCGCCCCCGTTTACGTTGAAGTCAGGCTGCGGGCGAACGCGGCAGTTTTCGATTGCACCTTTGGCCACGTGAAGGCGACTATCAGACACTTCGACTATGGCGGGGGAATGGATTCGATGAAACAGAAATTCCCTGACTATGGGTTGGAAAATGACTGGGTCATTTCGGCCGCGAGGAGTTTGAGTTTAGGCATAGTCCTGCCGCCAGCGCCCGTGCCGCTGGCAAACTATGTGCCAGAATGTGACCATCGACGAAGCATATAATCACGCTCGTCTGACTGGGATCCGCATGCTGTCGGTTATCGAATCGGCTCTTGGATCGCTTGTGAGACCGCGTCGTCAAGGTTCTAAGCTTCGTGAACTCTGCCCCAACGTTTGGAGGCCACCTGAAGGTCATTAACGGATGCTCAGATTTGATGGTTTTCGGTGGGGCTTCATCCCCCATCCGCGAGTGAACAAGAAACGGCGGCCGCAACTGCTCGCGTGCCGCGAGCTGCGTTGGCGTGATCAACGCGCCGATGTTTGTAGGTCAGCGCACCGGTTTAATCACTTTTGGTTTGCGTCGGTAGTGCCGCTTCGTGATCTCCTTGCTTGGGCTGCTAACAGTTTCATTGACACCTTGTTTGGAGCGATGATGCACAACGAGGTGAGTTATGGGACGCAGACGTTTTACTCGAGAGTCAAGCTCGAGGCGGTCAAGCTGGTGTTAGAGCGCGGGGTTTCCGTGTCGCAGGCGGCCAGGGATCTGGGCATTGGGCCGAGTGTGGTGGGCCGCTGGTTACGAGAGGGCCAGGCGGACAAGAAGCATGCATTTCCGGGCCGCGGGCAGATGAAGCCTGATGATGCAGAGGTTGCCCGGCTGAAGCGGGAACTAATTCGCGTAAAGGCGGAACGGGATATTCTAAAAAAACCATTGGGTTCTTCGTCAAGGACCCAACGTGAGGTTCGCGGCGATCGCAAAGTGCCAGCAGATCTGGCCCTTGGCCTGGCTGTGCCAAGCCCTTGAGGTGACCCCGTGGCGGATTTTACGCCTCACTGACATCGAGGCCAGGAGTGAAGCCAAGAGCCAACTATATTGATGCGCTGATCCAGCGACGATTCAGCGTCGGTACGGTGATGCGCGATTTGGCATCACAGCATGAATCGACCGCGGTCGACGATCCAATAACCGCCCCTTAGTTCGCTGAGCGCAGTCCGAGATGTTGGACGAACGGATCAAAATCGCGATCGCTGTACAACAATGAGAGTTCCTTCTCGATGCAACTCGTCGCGATCAGCGTATCAATGGTCTTCCGAATCGTTATCCCGATGGTCCTGAGCTTGCGGAAGTTCCTTGCAGCTTGAATCGCAATGTCTTCGCCGACGAGCGGGACCAGAGGGATCGAAGCCAACAGTTTCCGGGCTTGATTGAAATCGCGCTCGCTAACGAATCCTTGTAACACCTCGGTCAATATCAAGTCGCCGGTAAACACCTGTTCGACCCCAAGAAGAGTGTCGAGTTTCTCAGACTGCGGAGTGACGAAGCCGCGAAAGTAATCAATCCAGACGCTGGTATCGACCAGGATCATCAGTCGGTTCTCATTGCATCCAAATCACCCTGCCACGGAAGTTTGCCGCGAAACCGTCGGATCTCTTGCTGTTTGCGCAAGCGAACGATCGTGCGCAGCCCCAATTCGACCGCCTCCCGCTTGGTTTTCAAGCCGGTAAGTCGAAGCGTTTCCTTCATCAACTTCTCATCGATGACGATATTGGTGCGCATAATGTGTACTCCGAGACGATTTCATACACATTATACGGCTTCCAAAGAGTTAGGGCAAAGACCCGAATTACCACGTCACGGCTGCCCGACCAGATACGCGTATTGGTCATAGAGCGTCCGAGGATGTCCATCCACAGCCACCGTTTGACGGGGTCATGACTGGGTTATGGTGCATTGAGGACCTATCGGTTGAGTTACCGGGATCTGGTCGAGATGATGGCTGAGCGCGGCGTCGTCATTTCCCACTCGACCATTCTTCGTTGAATGCAGCGCTATGTCCCCGAGTTCGAGAGGCGGTGGCGGTGGTCTCGCTATGCATGCGGCGTGCATCCGTCCTGGCGGATGGACGAGACAGCAGTCTCGGTGCGTGGCGGGACCCGCTACTTGTACCGTGCCGTCGACAAGTACGGCAAAACCGCGCGCGCGTTTTCAAGCATTCTCTATCCACCTACTAGTTGGATTTTCTGAATTTGAGGATGAATTGATCCGTCTTGTCGCGGATTGTCTTGTCGAACACTTCGGTCGTCCTGGGGTCCGCCGGATTGGCGAGAATCGAACTCTCCGAGTCGAACTTGAACCCGGCGGCTTCGACCTCTCGGCGCACGGTCGAGGACTCGATGCGATGCAAAGTCTCGGTTACATCGGCGGGAGCGCCAGCGGCGGCGGAATGATCGAGAATGACATAAAAGCCACCGGGCTTCAGCGCACTGTAGACGGCCTTATTGAACGCAGCGACGTCGACCGGGCCCATGAACTTGTCGTGCAGGTCATGGTAATTCCTTGAAATCCAGATCAGGTCGAGCTTGTCGGGGAACTTTAGTCCTTCCAGCGCCGCGGAAGTCGTAATCGTCACATTTGGATGGGTGACGGCATAGCCCTGAAGCTCCGCGACGTCCTTGATGAAATGCTCGAACTGAAAGAAAGCGGTCGGTTCCACCGCGTAAACGTGACCCGTAGAGCCGACGACGTTAGCGAAGAGACGCGTGAAATAGCCTGAGGCGGCGATGTAGTCGGCGACCTTGTCCCCCGATTTGATGCCTGCGAACGCTAAAGTTTGCGCCGGCCTTCGGTCCGCATCCCGTTTCGTGTCAGAGGCCGGGCGCGACGGATCTGCGACTGCCATTGTGGCGGCGTTCGAGTTAGCTGTGTTGTCCGAGGCATTTGCCGCCGAAACAAGCGCGACGACTATGATCAGGGTAGCCATTATTTTCATATCGAATTTCCTATCGTGAATGGTCCGGTCTGGCCCCGCGGCTCAGGAAAGTCATGGTTCGCTGGCATCGATGGCCCATCCTATTGGCAGCAGCCGGAGCGAATAAGACCGCTCGTTGCAACAAAACCGCCATTCGTTGCAGCCCAGATCTTCGCCACGACCTTGGTGTAGTGTGTCGGTCATGACTGATGCTCGCGCAGACGCACGCTCGACCAGCTGGACCTGGATTGCAGCCATCTGGTGCGCAGGCGCGTTCTTCGATGCCAGCCAGACCCTCCTCACTATGCATGCGGTGGGAGTGGGCAAGGCCTGGCTTCGCCCGTTTTTGGTGGTATTTGTTTCGTGGCTACCTTGGGCACTTGCGACGCCGTTCGTCGTTGAGCTGGCGCGTCGATGGGCAGTCGTTCGTGGTGAGATCTTTAAGGCAATGAGCCTGCATCTGGCGGCATTCGCCGCGATCAGCGTAACGGCGGAAGGCTGGTCGGCATTGCTTGAGGTCATTTTCGACCCGTGGCACCGCAGGCCTCCACCCACGTTCCTGAACGCCTGGTCCGGTTTGCTCCTCGATCAGCTCATAATGTTTGTGATCGCTTATGCTCTGATTGTGACGGTCACCTACGTGGTGGACTCGCGCGAAAAGATGGCACGTCAGAACGAAGAACTCTCCCGGGCCCAGCTTGCCGCGCTCAGGGGCCAGATGGACCCTCATTTCATGTTCAACACGCTCAACTCGATCGCCAGTCTCGTGTTCGACCATCGTAACGATGCGGCAGTTGGCATGATCGTGGGTTTGAGTGAGTTTCTGCGCCGCGCCTCGGAGGACTCTCACCGCGCACAGGTCACGCTGCGGGAGGAAGTGGAGTACCTGCAGCGCTACATTGACATCCAGAAAGTCCGTTTCGGCGACCGCCTGCGAGTGAGCGTCGACATTCCCGATGAGTTGCAGGCCGCGCTGGTCCCGAGCCTGCTACTGCAGCCGCTTGTTGAGAACGCCATCAAGCACGGAGTATCCAAGCGCCTATCGGGCGGCGAGGTTCGAGTCGCCGGGATGAGCCGACATGGCGAGCTTCGCTTGACCGTCTACAATGACGGCCCTTGGGCACAGCAGGATCTGGCGGTCGCCTCCCATCGCGTGGGACTCGGCAATCTGCGCACGCGCCTGCAGATACTGCATGGCGACCGATCGGAACTTTTGCTGCAGCCGTCGGAGGCGGGCGGCGTCGAGGTCATCGTGACACTGCCGCTACAGGAGGCATGAACGGTGTCACCCGCCAAATCGCTCGGCTCGATTCGAGCCCTTGTGGTTGATGACGAAGTCCCGGCGCGCCGGTATCTGAGCCTTCTTTTGCGCCGAGACCCCGATGTCGGATCGGTGGTCGAATGCGCATCCGGATTGGCGGCAATCGAGGAGATAAGGCGGTCGAGACCGGACCTCGTGTTCCTGGACGTGCAAATGCCCGAATGCGACGGCTTCGACGTGCTCGAAATGTTAGGCGCCGATTTGCCCGAAACCGTCATTTTCGTAACAGCCTACGATGCCTACGCGCTGCGCGCTTTCGAAGCCGGCGCACTCGACTACATCCTGAAGCCCTTTGACAACGCGCGCTTTAGCCGCGCGCTCGAGCGTGCCAAGGGGAGGCTCGCTCGCGGATCCCCGTACTACGCCCACTCTGTCAGCCGGATTGCAGTCAAGAGTCGCGGCCAGACATTGTTTTTGAGGGCCTCGGAAATCGATTGGATCGAAGCGGCGAGGTACTATGCGTGCCTGCATCTTGGCGATGACACGCACATCGTGCGCAGGACGATCCAGGAACTCGAGCAGGATCTGGACCCTCGAGCATTCTTTCGCATTCATCGCTCGATCATTGTTAACCTCGAACGGGTGCGGGGGCTCGAGTTGCATGAAAGTGGCGAGTACGAGGTCGTGCTGGAATCCAAGATCCGTCTCAAACTGAGCCGACGCTTTCGCAAGCGCTTCCAGGATCGTCTGGATGAGATGTCAAGCCACCGACATGTGGCGGCGACGTCGGACGGACGGCGATAGCGTTCAGATTCGGTTAGGCATCATGTCGAGGCGCTTGCGAATTGTCGCGCCTGCAATCTTGAGTCCACTGGCGCTGGCCCTGATCTGCTCGTTGTTTGCAATCGCAAGTCCTGGCGCTAAGTTGGATCTTACCATCAGCATTGTTTTCGGCGTGGGCTGCAACGAATGGCGGTTTTGCTGCAACGAGCGGTCTGCTATCGCTGCAGCTGTTGCCAATACAATTCCCTTCGCGACTTCAGCAAAGTTCGACCGCCAACAGGAACAACTCACAGCGAAAGGATGGAAGGAGGAGGAAATGCCGCGGACTGTATTTTCAGCGATGATTCTGACCAGCGCCCTCGCCGGAAGTGCGGTGGCGCAGGCGCCGGATGCCGGCTGTGCGTTGCCATCGGAACCCAAGGGCATTCCTGCCGCGATCGATGCGGCAGTCAGCGGGCCCGCGGACAGGGATCGAGCCTGCATGAAGGCCTTGTTTATACCCGAAGCGCGCCTGATGTTGGTTTCACTCGGCGCGGACGGGGCGTCAACCTATACGCTCCAGACCTTGGACGATTGGATCGCCGGCGTTAAAGCCCGTGGCCACGCCAAGCTGCAAGAAAAGCAGCTGAAATTTCAGGTTGAGCGCTACAGCAATATCGCGCACTTATGGAGCAGCTACGCTTTCTACAGCGACGGCAAGCAAGTCGCGCGAGGCATCAACAGCATTCAAGCGATCCAAGAACCCGGCGGCTGGCGAGTTACGGGCATCATGGTGAAGGCCGAGTCGGCCACCGCGCCGCTGCCCAAGGAATATCTGCCGTAAGGGAGGCAGCCTAAGAGCAGCGAGCCGGCACGGATTCAGCATCCGTCGAATCATTGATGACAACCGACTATAGATTAAAGTTGGAGTCTTCCAAAGCCGGGACCGATGACTGATGGGCGGCTCGCGACTAAGAAGTTGTGATGTCCACTGAGCGCCGGATACAGCCACCATTCGGTGGGGGCATCATCAGGGGCATCATCAGGGGCATCGGCGAATCAGTGCGATTTTATTAATTTATAAATCAATGACTTATGACGTAAATGCGGTGGCTACACGGCCCACCATCCAATGGCGTTCTAGGACGTCCGAGAGCGTCCACCTCGGGCCACAAGCGTCGCGTCAGGATACCCAACGTGAAGGTCTTGCTGAGCGTGAGATTGGCAGCACCCGTCACCCTTCGAGTCAACGTCGAAAGCGGAGGCGTACATCCGTACGCCTCCGGGCTTTGAGACTTAATTCGACTGAACCGCTTCGAGCATTATCAGGCCTTGTTGGCCAGTCTTGTGTCCGTCGACCTGAATGGCAATTACGCGATTTGCGTCAATCGGGTAGTAGCCGAAATTGCTTTCCGTCTCAAAAGCACCGGCATTGAGCCCAAACAGTCTGAGCAGCCCTTCATCGCTGCTTTCGCTCCCGGAAAGGGCGACGTTGGGAGTTGCCGTAAAGCTGCCGTTCGCGTTCTGCATCGTGTAGTCCGAGAATCCAGCCACCGAATCGGCGGAGATGCTAGTAATGCCGGCAGCGCTCCAAGCCGGATAGGTGGTGAGGCTCGCCGTCCAAAATCCCTGGGCGGCGAAAGCATAAGCACCCTCAAAGTCTCCGCTCGCAACGTTTTGAGCGTAGGCCATTGCGCCCGTCACCTGATTCGCATCAACGCCGAGCTCCAATGCGTTACCGCTGCCATCGAAATATAACTGGAAGCTCAACGCGCCGGCAAACGAGGGCGAAGTCACGTTGCTGAGGGTAACCCTTCCGGTTGGATCGACCGTGTAAGTACCGCCTGTGATCGTGAAACCGAAGGAATTTACGATGTCGTTGATCGCCATGGCGCCAGAGACCGTGCCATCCGAATGCAGCGCCAAGCCTCCGGCGAGATTCGCGGTGCCATTGCTGTCCATGCCGCTCGATCCGAAGGCATAGGTTGCGCCGGCTACGAACGGACTGCCCTCCGAGAAACTACCGGCGTACGTTCCCTGGCTGAGGGCGGTACCCCCTGTGAACGCATTGAGCGCATCCCCTTGGCTTTCTACCAGTTGGATCTGATTGCCATTCACATATCCGGTGAGGGTTAACGCTTTCACCCCTGAGCCACTGCTCGGTACGAGACTAAAGGTCACACGCCCAAAGCCGTCGGCGCTACTGACGGCGCCGGAGGCAAAGCTTTGTCGTTGTAGAAGGTTGGTCATGTTGTCATTGAAATCGAAGACGCTGTTGGCCGGGAGGAGAGCACCCCCGGAGAAATCCATCACTCCACCGATGGCGAGGCCTTGGCCCGCCTGGTCTGACCCTGAAGTGTAGAAAGCATAGCTGCCTTCAGGCGTATCGGCGCCAGTCTGAAGATCCAGCGCACCGCTGCCGGACGCAGAAGCGTCGAACTCGGACAGCAACACGCGGGCTGCGGAGACCACCGCACCGCGGAGAGTCACTGTGCCGTTGACGCCGATATTCTTATCCCCGGTGTCCAATACGATCTGGACATTTCCGCCGACCCGGGAAAGGCTGCTGTTGGCGGCATTTAGCATCTCGGTGGCGTAGTAGGCTGCATCGGTGAAGTCCTGCTCACCTGCAGTAATAACGCCGCCCTTAATCGTGAAGACACCGGCTACGAAGTACAGGCCCTTCTTATCCTGCCCTGAATAGTGGTAGACGTAGTTGCCATCCGAGAGGATGGGACCCGAAGGCTGTGAGGCGTTGATGGTGATCGTGGTGGCCACACTCTTGGTCGGATCCGCCACCGAAGTAGCGGTGATGGTCACTATCGCGGCACTGGGAACCGCGGCGGGCGCGGTATAGGTGGTGTCTACGCCGCTCGTGGTCGTGGCTGGAGACACGGTGCCGCATAGCGAACTCCCGCAGGTCACCGACCACTTGGCTCCGGCATGCGTAAGGTCGCCGTTCACCACCGCAGCAATCTGCGTCGCCGAACTAGTAATCACAGCCGAGGGTGGATTGCCGCTGAAGGCCACACTAATTGTCGGGGCGTTAGACGCGCCGCCTCCGCCGCCGCATCCAGCTAACACCAGGACCGATGCGACGCTAAGTGGCAGGAGCCGTTTGAGCGGGTTTATCGACCGCTCCCACAGGCCCACAACCTTTCCAGGATTGTCATTACAAAAAGCATGCCACGCCGCAAGCCCGTATGGGCTTTCCGCCGCCGAGTCGGGCATGGATGCTTGCAGCCCGCCGTCATCGGCATTCTGTTCAGGCTTGTAGCCATTCGCGCCGGCGGAGCGCGCCGTGCGGACTTGAAATAACACTGCGACAGCTGAGCCCAAGCCCGAAGCCAATTGAACCAACATTTGAATACTCCCGATTAAGTAGTGGTAAGATTGCATTCACTCGTTTGCAAACAAGTGTATGCATATTAGAGAAACTTACGCACGTTTGCAAACATTTGTTTGCATACAGGAATTATTTAGATGAAAATCAATGATTTAGAAAGCAGGCCGCTAAGGTCTCAACCGACTCGAGATCGAATTCTCGAGGCCGCCAGGGTTATTTTTGGCAGGGACGGATACGATCACGCGACGATCCGCGGCATCGCCGCCGAGGCGAACATCAATCCGGCGATGGTGATGCGCTACTACCGCAACAAGGAAACTTTGTTCGCCGCGGTCGCCAACTTCAAGATGAATGTAGCGGCCTATGCCGATGTGCCCAAGTCCCGCTTAGGTGAGGCCCTCGTGCGCCGAATTCTTGAGAACTGGGAAAGCCCAGAAGCCGGTCCCAGCCGCCGCGCGGTGCTGCTGAGCGCAATGTCCAATGACGCGGCACGCGCGAAATTCATGGGTCAGTACGAGAGCCAGTACGCAGAGTTGCTGAAACCATTCGGGCCTTCGAAGCAACTCCCCAACGTCATAGCCCTAATAGGCTCGCAGGTCGTTGGTTTGCTGGTGACGCGCTACATCCTGCGGGTGCCCGAAATAGCATCGCAGTCGCACGAGTATCTCATTCGTGAAGTCGGCCGGACGCTTCAGGCCTACATGCGCAAGCTCACGTAGCAAAATTGGCGTTCGCCGGGGGCGCGATCTCCGGCTTGGCTCGCTGTTTGCTCAGTGCACGGCCCATTGCTGAGTCGGACCGGCATTGCAGGTTGAGAGAATTAAGGGCGCTTGGTCGTACGGAGCACCACCTTGAACATCGACGCACATTCCCCCGATGCCGACGATGGCGCCGTTGGACACCTTCCAGCTCTGACTCGGGCGGCCATTGCAGGGTACGTACAGGATGGGAGCGCCTTCGGTAGCAGCGCTCCCCTGCACGTCGAGACAAAATCCGCCGACGCCGACGATATTTCCATTGTTGAAAGCCCACTGTTGATTCTGCCAAGGGTCACATTGTTTGACATGCACTGGGGTGCCCGGCACCGGATATCCATGATTTACGACATTCATGCACTGGTTGGTTCCGCCACTGGTAATTTGATGCGTAGTGGCACAGGAAAGCAGCGGCATCACCATCACTAAGTAGAATATCGCTAAACCGCTAGTTAAAGGTTTCATCGAGACTCCTGAATTTATTGTTAGCGCTTCGATCCTTGAAGGACTCACTCGGAGACCGCTTCGAAGAACAGCGTCCGAGCAGCTGGCCATCGATTTCAATGACGAGAGTCGAGCGCTGTTGATCAGATAATAACCCCAACCGCCAGGCGTAGCTCATCGAGCGCGAAGCCAAGAATTTTATTTAGGTGTCAATTGCAACGGCCGCCGCGCGACAAGTTATTGAAATTCTTCAGACTGTGTTCTGATGGTTGCTCATGGCGCCAAAGTCCCAAACTCTTGTATGTATGCAACCGAGATGACCTGTCAAAGGGTGCCGCGCCCGGACTTCATTTCGCCACAAAAAACGAATACAAAGAGTGTTGCGTACTCTTTAGCAATGGCGTAGTTTTGATGTGAGCACTCGGGAATCAGGAGATTCAAATGCCGCAATGGAATGCCCTTTTCAAAGCTCTCTCGGTAATTCTCCCGGCGGGAGCAGTCGGCGCATCGGTGCTGCTGGCTTTGTCTTCAACCGACGCACTGGCGATCTCGCAGCAGAGCAACAACGCGCCGCCAAGCGGAGGGAGTGTGTCAACTCGCTTACAAGAAATCCGAAGCGGAATCTCTGATATGACCGGCTCGGCGACCGAACCTACAGCGGACGGCGCTAAGGCAGAGCCAGCTTGGTGGGGAAATGGCGGCTGGGGCCGCTGGCACCTTGGTTGGCGCAACGGTGGTTGGGGAAATGGCGGCTGGCACAATTGGCACAACTGGGGCAACGGTGGTTGGGGCAATGGCGGCTGGCACAATGGCTGGCATAATTTTTGGCACAACTGGTAGTCGAGGCGAAAAGAACCGCCGAGAGCCTCATGTCGACTCCAGCGTACCTGCACGACTGCACTCCAATTCTGGATGTCGTCGTCGTGCAACCGACTCCCTTCTGCAACATCAATTGCAGCTATTGCTATCTACCCCAGCGAAGCGTCACGACCGTGATGGAGCAAAGCACCATCGGGAATCTGTTCAAAAAAATATTTGCTTCGGGTTGGACGCGAGACGGTCTTACCGTTATCTGGCACGCGGGCGAACCTTTGGTTGTGCCGATTGCCTTTTATGAGAAGGCTTTCGAAGCAATTGAGGCGCTGCGGCCGGCAGCCCTCAAACTGCGGCATTCGATTCAGACCAACGGCATGCTGATAACGTCGGCATGGTGTGATCTATTCAAGAAGTGGGATGTCGGCGTCGGTGTGAGTATCGACGGACCAAAGCATCTGCATGATGCTCATCGTGTGACCCGTACCGGACGCGGCACGTTCGATCAGACCATTGCTGGCATTCGTGTGCTGCAGAAAGAGGGAGTGCCCTTCCATGTCATTTCGGTGCTGTCGGAGGAGGGCATCAAGGCGCCGCAGCAGATGTTGGATTTCTATCTCGCCGAAGGCATCGACGACATTTGTTTCAATGTCGAGGAATCGGAAGGCGATCATGTGTCACGATTGTTCGCCAGTGATGATGCGCAGAGCGCCTTCAAACGGTTTTTGAGTGAGTTTTGGCAACTGTCGAGACGCAGTGGAAAAATTCGCCTGATACGCGAGATCGACGGCATGCTGCCGAGAGTTTTTCGTCCCGATCAGAGCGCAATGAGAAATTCGCAAGTCGAGCCTTTCGGCATGCTCAATGTTGACTGCTTGGGCAATGTTTCCAGCTTCTCGCCAGAACTTCTGGGGCTCAAGAATGCGGCCTACAACGACTTCATAATCGGAAACATCAATCGAGACTCGCTCGAGGACATGCGTTGCAGTCCGTCGATGATCGCCATGACCCGAGATATCGCCGCGGGTGTGCAGGCTTGCCGCAACGATTGCGAGTACTTCTCTGTTTGTGGAGGCGGGGCGCCGGTGAACAAATTGGCGGAGAATGGTGCGTTTCAAAGCACTCGCACGGCGTTTTGCGGTCTAACCCAAATGGCGCCGGTAGACCTCATTCTTGATGCGTTTACTCGGCTCAAGGCCACGATGGATGCAGATGATTCGTCAGATGCCCTGCGCGATGGTTTCGTGGGCAGACCGCCGGCCGGCGCGACGCCGAACAGAGAAACCGGTCCAATTCCTGGGCTGTCGAGCCTGTGACATTACTTCGCCATATGGGGAACGCCTTCGTTCCAAAGGGAGGACGCGATGAAGAAATCTAACCGTATCACCACGCTATTCGCTGTCGGCTCAATGCTTCTCCTTGGCGGCACCGCCTTGGCGCAAACGAGCACGTCGGCTGAGCGTGCTAACGGACAGGGCGCGGCTCCGCCGCAGGCGAGCGCTGCAAGTCAAAGTGCGGAAAGCCAATCTGAGGTGCGGGCGCCGGTTTTCCGCGTGCTCAGCGTTGAAGTAATACGCAGCACTCACGGGACGCCGCTGGACATCGTTCGAGTGCGCGGGCTTGCGAGTACGGAGGGTTGGGAAGAAGCGGAATTGGTGCCGCTTACCCGCGGCACCCCGAAGGACGGAATGCTGGAACTGATATTCGTGGCTCGAGCCCCTGCTGAAGCCATGGAGGCAACTGGTTTCGAACCCATCGAAGCTATTTTTCCGATCGAGGGAAACCACCCGTTTAAGGGCGTGAATGTGCACGGCGCTGTCGAATCGGTGACCCTAACGCAGTTGCCGGGCTATGCGGAAGGAAAGGGTCCCGGCGAGGATTGCAGCAAATGTGTCGGCAAAGTGTTCGTCGCGAAGGGCGCTGCCGTGCCTTCAGGAAAATCGGCCGCCGAGGTCGTCAAAGAAGAGCAACTTCCGCCGCTCACGCGTGTGATCAAGCACTCCGATGGCATTCCGAGCGCGGAGTCCAACCCGAACCGCCTGACACTCGTGCTCAGTCGCGACGGCACGATTACTAGCGCGATCTGGGATTGACGCGACGGCTACTGCAGCGACCATTGCTGGCTGGGAGACGCTGAGCAGGTGGCGATAATCAGCGGCGTGGTATCGGCCATGCCACTGCCCAGAACATCGAGACATTTGCCTCCAATGCCAACGATTTGGCCATTAGAGATGCTCCATTTCTGACTGGGTCTGCCGTTGCATGCCACGATGATAACCTGCGCGCCGTCGGTGGCCGCACTACCTTGCACATCGAGACAGCTGCCGAAGCTCGAGTTGATCTGGCCGTGGCTCACGGTCCACACCTGATTCGAAGTATCGTGGCAGTGAAATAGCCGCACGATCGTGCCGTCGGGAGCGCTACCTGCATGTTCCGGCAAATTGACGCAGGAGCCACTTGCGGCGCCGACTAACTGGGCGGCGCGCGAGGGATTCGCAAAGGTGCACAACGCGACGAGCAGTCCAAACGGGAAAGAAAGTGTTTTCATGGATTTCCTCCGTGTGATGTCACCTAATAGTCCAAAACTGGCCAGGATCCGCGTTGCAGGCGAATAGAATGAGCGGCGTCTGATCCGCGCTGCCGCCAGCCTCGGTCAGGCATTTATTCCCGATACCGACAATCTGACCGGCGCGGATGCTCCAATGTTGA
>Ga0265760_10000170_pt1 | contig 17221 bp, 19 predicted proteins | sample NZIome_2_FD_200831 | JGI IMG/M metagenome (GOLD analysis project Ga0265760, IMG submission 200831) | Metatranscriptome of rhizosphere microbial communities from Maridalen valley, Oslo, Norway - NZI1 (Metagenome Metatranscriptome) | ecosystem: Host-associated > Plants > Roots > Rhizosphere >...
GGCGTAGATGCTCGATCCAGGATTCTACGAAGAACGTTTCCAAGAATCTCCCGCGTTCGGCGGTATCTTCAAACATACCCCACGCGTAGGCTCCGTCGCGCAGCCGTTCGCGTCGCAAGCGATCCGACGCCGCAAGAAATTCCGGGCGATTTTTATCGTCGCTAATTCGATATTCAATCGTAACGAGGACGGGCCCGCGATCGCCTTTGAGCTCGAGCGATACGATCGGCGCCGGCCACTGCATGGAGGGCGTGAGGTCGAGTGTTCCGGCAGCCTGGAGCTTCCAACGCCACGTCAGCGGGATTGCAAGCAGCGCGCCGGCAGCGGCCAAAAAATGCGTCGCCGGCAGGCCCGCTAAGCCGGCGACTTTTCCCCAAATTAAGCTGCCCGCGGTCATCGATCCGAAAACAACCGTCATGTAAATTGCGAGCCCGCGCCCGCGTACCCAATCGGGTAAAGAAACCTGTGCGGATACGTTCATGGTAGCGATTGCGGCGATCCAGGAAACGCCGGCAATGAGGCTCGCCAGAAGCGCGGTGACCGGCTCGCGCGAGAGTCCGAAGAGCACGAGCGCAATCGCGGTGCCGATGCTTGCGGCCGCGACGAGTCGGTCGGGCCCGAGCTTCATCTTCCAAGAAGGCATGCCGACTGCGCCCGCAACCGCACCGAGGCCGATCGCCCCTAAGAGAATGCCGTAGATCTCCGGGCCGCCGGTGATGCGGCTCCGCGCGACGAGCGGGAGCAGCGCCCAGTAGGTGCTTGCGAAGGTAAAAAAGGCGAGCGTTCGTATCAGCGTTCCCCGCAAGCTGGGGCTATTGGCGGCATACCGAAAGCCGATGCGAATCGCGCTGCCGAACGGTTCGACCGGCAAAGCGCTCCTCGTTCTCGGCTCGCGCCACGATACCAAGGCTCCGATGGAACCAAAGTTGCTCACCGCGTTAACGACGAAAGGCGCGGCTATCCCAAGCGGAGCGATTATTATGCCTGCAAGCGCGGGACCTATGGCGCGACTAACATTGACGCCGGCGCTGTTCGCCGCAACGGCAGCGGGCAGAGCCTCTCTAGGAACGAGCTCCGGCACCACCGATTGCCACGCGGGAGCCGTGAACGCGTTGGCGACGCCGATGAGAAACGTAAACCACAGCAGCGAGGCAGGCGTCACGCGGTCGAACCAAACCATCGCCGCGAATATCGCGGATAAGATTGCTATGCTGACCTCGCCGGCGATGAGAAACCGCCGCTTATCGACGATATCCGAGAGCGCCCCGGCGACGATTGCAAACATGAACATCGGCAAAGCGTTTGCGACTTGAATGAGGGAAACGACGAATGTATCGCTGGTGAGATTCGTCATCAGCCAGCCGGCGGCGGCGTTGTACATCCAGGTGCCCGTATTTGAAAGCACCGTGGCAATCCAAACGATCGTGAAGATTCTGTACTGGAACGGTGCCCACGGAGTACGTCCTTCAGGCCGCATTTGAGCGCCGTTTGTGAGTTTCAGCCGCGCTCCTCTCAGAAGCCGGATCGATTTATCTCAATGCAGCTACCGGTGGCGCGATGAACGCGAGAAAGAGCGCCACCATGTTGGGCTCCCACGTTTTGCCGCTGTCGGCGGGGAAAGATTGAACGAATCGGCACGATCGCGCTGTAATGTCGTCGAAAACGTAACGCACGAGGATGGTCCGCCCAGCATAGGTTTCGCTGTCGTAGACTTCGCCGAGGCCGTTGCTAAAGCGACCTTCCGTCGGCATGCAACTGTTGACAGCGCTGGCAAGAAGGCGCATCTTTGGCATTAGAAGGCTCGGTTTGTTGGCCTTGGCTCGTGCATTTGCGTGCACGAGCCAATCTTTAGGGAAGCAGGTTAGAACCCATGGACAAGAGTTTAACCAAGCTCATCGGCGCGTGTTTTAGTGCGGCACTCGTAGCTGCGTGCGGCGGTGCCGGTAACGGGTCCAACTCGACGCCTACATCCATCGCTCCGCCGCTAACCGCCTCGGAGCCGTCGTTAGCGCGACAACCGAGCACGTCCGGCGCGGAACAGATCCTCTACCCCTTCAAAGGCGGCAAAGACGGCGCAAATCCGGCGGCCGTGCTGATTGACGTTACAGGCGCGCTTTACGGCACCACAGTGTACGGCGGCGGCTCGGGGTGCTCCGGCAGTGGGTGCGGGACCCTATTCACGGTGGACTTATCCGGCAAAGGGTACCGCGTTCTTTATCGCTTCAAGGGCGGCGCGGACGGCGCGAGCCCTGTTGGCGTGATCGATGTGAACGGCGTGCTCTACGGCACGACTTCCGCCGGTGGCGGTTCGGGATGTGGCGGCGGCGGGTGCGGGGCTGTCTTCAAGGTAGGGCCGTCCGGAAAGGGATACCGCGTCGTCTACAGCTTCAAGGGCAGTACTGACGGCGCAAGTCCGGATTCGATGATCGATGTGAAAGGCACCCTTTACGGCGCAACGCACGGCGGTGACGTGCCAAGCGACTTCGGGACTGTCTTCGCGATGAATAGTTCCACTGGTACGGAAAGCGTGCTCTACAACTTCACAGGCGGCGCGGACGGCGCATACCCCGCATATGGTCCGATTGAGGCGAACGGTACGCTCTACGGCACCACGACTGCTGGTGGCGGCTCGGGGTGCGGCAGCAGTAAGCCGGGATGCGGAACCGTCTTCAAGCTGAGCACGTCTGGAACGGAGCGCGTTCTCTACAGTTTTAAGGGCGGCACGGACGGCGCAATCCCCTATTCGGTGATCGACGTGAACGGCGCGATCTATGGCGCAACGAACAATGGTGGCGCAAGCTGCAACTGCGGGACCGTCTTCAAGGTGAATCGCTCCACAGGTACGGAAAAGGTCCTCTACCGCTTCAAAGGCGGCACGGACGGTGGATATCCGACGAGCTCAATCGATGTTGGCGGCGAGCTTTACGGAGCAACGACAACTGGTGGTGCCGGCGGCGACGGAACCGTCTACGCCGTGAACAGCGCGACCGGCGCGGAAACCGTTCTCTACAGCTTCATCGGCGGATCGGACGGCGCGTTCCCGGGAAATGGTCTCACCGACGTTAGCAGCGCGCTCTACGGTACCACGGTCGTCGGTGGTGGCGGCACGGCGTGCAAACCCATCAGTGGCTTCCCCGGCGGTTGTGGGACCGTCTTCAAGCTGGTTCCTTAGTTTGAGTAACTTGCGTCTCGCAGTACGGCGCGGTGGAGCGGCGAGCCGGAAGACGGCGCCCAGCGGGCTGCGGTCCAACCGCCAGAAACTTCGTGGTTTCCATCTCGGTCACACGCTACGGCGCGTCTGCTGCCGGACGATTCTGTTCCCGCAAACTGCAGTTGCGTTTCCGGTCGACTTCGGCCAAGGCTTTGTCACCCATCGCGTCATCGTCGCCGGCAACGTCATCAGTCTCACCGTCGGCGGTCACGGGCCGGTGGTTGTCCTGCTGCATGGCTACGCAGAGGATTCCCGGATGTAGAGGCCGCTCGCGATTGCCTTGGCCCGCCGCTCACCATCGTCGCGCCCGATTTACCCGGAATCGGAAACTCGTCGATCCCTTCGACGGGGTCGGACATGAAGACCGCGGCGGAGAGCGTGCACGATGCGGTGCGCGGGCTGGGGTTTCGGCGCGTGTCTGTGGTGGGGCACGACATTGGGCTCATGGTTGCGTACGCCTATGTGGCAATGTACCCACATGAAGTCGGCCGGCTCGCGTCGATGGACGCGGTCTTACCGGGCATTGCCGGCTGGGAACCGATTAATAACAATCCTGGCCTCTGGCACTTCCGTTTTCACGGCCCGACGCCCTTAGCGTTGGTTACCGGACGCGAGCGAATCTACTTCGACTACTATTGGAACGAGTTCGCTGCCGATCCGACCCGTTCGCTCTCTCAAGCGGAACGCAGCCAATACACCGCGGCGTATTCGCGCCCGGGGCGAATGGCCGCGGGGTGGACCTACTTTGAGTCCTTTCCGCGTACGGCCGTCGATTTGGCCAAGCTCGGGGCAGTTAAGCTCAGCATCCCCGTGTTTTCCATCGGTGGCGATAAGTCGCTAGGCGTCGCGCTCGGCGCGCAGGCCCACTTGATTTCCGATGACGTCACCGTCGTCGTACTCAAGAATACCGGCCACTGGCTTATGGAAGAGAGTCCGAACGAAACGATGGCTGCTCTCACGAAGTTCCTCGAGCGCCCATAATCGCTGCATCACGCGGACGCGACGCCGGACGCGGCAGGCCGGGACTGGCACCGGTCGAAGGCAGGTTGGTGCTGGTTCTCGTGTTACCGTGCGTAGCGCTCGTGCTCGGCGCCGTTGGGCTGGCGCCAACTGCTCCCCCCGCCCCAGCGCTCGATGCCGCGACCATCTTGCAGCGAAGCGAGAGCCGATGGCAAGGCCTCAGCTCCTATCAGGTCCCCGTTGCGATTAGCGGCAGCGTCAGAGTGGCGATTCTCTCGGTGCGTTTCAAGATGACCGGAACGCAATATTATCAGGCCCCGGACAAACAAGCGCTTCACCTGGACAATCCGCCGAGCTATGCGCGCGGACTGGGCAACACGCTCTCGACGATCGGGACGCCGCAAACGTGGTTGCATGACTACGCGATCGCACAGCCTGTTTCGCAAGCGCATGGCCGCCACACCGCCTACGTCTTAACCGGCACGCCGAAGCGCGAGAGCCGCATCAAAACCATGACGATGTGGATCAGTGCGACCACCTACGGCATCGAGTCGATTATCTTCTCGTACACCAACGGGGCCTCGCTGACCGTAACGTTCCAGCGCCGTCGCGGTGTCACGCAATATCATCTGCCACGCGGCGCGACGATCGTCGCAAAGTTTCCGAGCTACAGCGGTAACGCGCAGATTGTGTATGGCGACTACCTCTTGAACCAAGCGATACCAGCGACCATTTTTGCGTCGCATTAGGGGTAGAAGAGTCTTGGGTTTGCGGCGCGACCGCATTCTCAGGCGCGGCATCCGATGCCACCCATCGTTCCCAAATCGTTAGACCGTTGCGATGCTTCCCGCACCGTGTGCGCTTGGGGGGGAAATCGAGCGTTCCAGCGAGTAACCGCGGCCATGGTCGTAAACGGTTTCTCCGGCGCAGTCGGCAATACGCCGCTTATCGAGTTGCGCGAACTCTCACGTGAACTTGGCCGGCGCGTGTTGGGGAAGGCAGAATTCCTTAATCCCGGCGGGTCGGTAAAAGATCGCGCCGCTTGCGGCATCATCGACGACGCCGAAGCGCGCGGCGCATTGCAGTCCGGCGGCACGATTGTTGAGGGTACCGCCGGCAATACCGGTATCGCACTCGCGCTCGTCGCAAACGAGCGCGGATACAAGAGCGTGATCGTCGTGCCCGACGATCAGTCGCGTGAGAAGATCGAGCTTTTACGCGCCTACGGCTCGGACGTGCGTCTCGTTCCTGCGGTCGCATTTACCAATCCGGACAACTACTACCACGTCGCGCACCGGATCGCGCAGGAGACGCCCGGCGCATTCTGGGCCAATCAATTCGAGAACATTGCCAACCGCCGCGCGCACGAGGCAACGACCGGCCCGGAGATTTGGCAGCAGAGCGACGGCCGGATCGACGCATTCGTCGCAGCAGCAGGTACCGGTGGAACCCTCGCGGGAGTCGCGAGCGCGCTCAAGACGCGAAAGGACGATATTCTCACCGTCCTCTGCGATCCGATGGGCTCAGCCCTTTACAATTACGTGAATAGCGGCGAACTCAAGCCCGACGGCGGCTCCGATCTCGAGGGCATTGGTATAAAGCGCTTAACGGCGAACTTCGAGGGGGCACGGGTGGATCGCGCGATTCGCGCGACCGACGCGCAAGCGATTGCGATGACGCACTGGCTGCTCGAACACGAGGGAATCTTCGTCGGTGGCTCGAGCGGGCTGAACGTCGTCGGCGCTGCGACGGTTGCGCGAGGGCTTCCCGCCGGTTCGTCGGTTGTCACGATCCTCTGCGACGGCGGCGGGCGTTATCTCTCACGAATGTTCAACGACGTCTGGATGCGCGAAAACAATTTCGCGAAGGGCCAAACGCTTACTGCGATTCTCGGAAGTCCCTAAGTCTGCGTGCTCGCCGAGCAACGCTAACTGTCGCTGCGGCGAGCTAAAAGTCCTCACCTGCGACCTTCTTTCCATCGATTGCGATTCTGAGCTTGACGCGAGTCCAACTCGAACGCGCGAAAACCTCGACGATGTGAACGTTATTCGCTTCGTCCGAGATGCTGCCTCGCATGATTGGAGCGCTGGAGAGCGCAACCGTGTCGGTGTTCGTGTCGACGACCTTTCCGTCAATGTACAGCCGGTTTTCGCCCGTAAAGCCTTTCATAGAAAACGTGGGCCCCCAAGAGTTGTGGGCGACGATCTGATGACCGAGAAACTCTGCCTTGCATTCCGTCACAAACATGTCGTCTTCACTTTCCGGTATTGCCGACTCTTGCCTCGATGGCATCGCTTCAACGTCAATAGCAGCACTCTTCTTGAGCTCCCCTTTTTCGCCATCATCAGTTGTCTCGGGCTGTGCTACTGTCTCTGTATCCCTCCAATGCGCTGCTAGGGCCTTCCGAGCGATTATATCGAGCCCGATTGGCCCGGGGTGTTGAAATGATAGACCGATGCGAGGTCCGTCATCGTTTGCGTGAGCACCACATGGTAATCGGCGTCAGATGAGAGGCCGTACTTGGCATCGATGTCGTTCATCACTTGCACGTGGATCGGATGCGAGACGGCGCGGTCGAGCATCACTTCGACGTTGAAGCCGCGGCCGGTCTGACCGGCGGCCCACAACGCGCCCGCGAGCGCCTGACCGTTCTTGGGATCGGGGCTCGGCACGGAAGGCAAAGCAATGCCTTTGGCCTTGACGATCTTCAACGAATCCGACACGACGAACTGAAAGATCGTGACGAAGTCGCCGACTTTCAACGAACCGAACTTTTTCGTGAGGGAAGCGACCTCGGCGTCGCTCTTGGAGCCGGCCAAGGCCTTCACCAGCATCAAGGTCTTGAAGTTGGACGGTCCGCCGCCGGCAACGATCATCGAAAGCGTTAGGGGAAGCGCCGGCTTACCGACGTAGACGCCTGGATCAGAGAAACGAGTGGGTCGATCGACGACCTGGGGCAGCCACTGCTGGGCCGCGGCGGCCGGCATAGTGAACGCAATCGCACACGCTGTTGCAAGCGGCGCAATCCAACGGGTCAGTAGCATTCCGTGAGACCTCTTTCTTTTGTAGGATGTTCGAGCACTAACTACCGGCGAGCTTAACCTTTCGCCCCTGCGCCGCGAACCACGTCACGATTCGATCGCGATGGTCGCCTTGAACTTCCACGGCGCCGTTCTTTGCGGTGCCGCCGGTGCCCAAGTGGCGTTTGAGGGCCTTCGCGATCTCATCGATCTCGCGTGGTTCCAATCCGGTTACGACGCTCATCGTTCCGGCGCGCCGTCTCTCGCGTACGACGCGTACGACGCCGTCGTCGGGAACGCGTCGAGTCACTGATGCCTCACGGATTCCAGTAGGTTACGCTGAAACTGCTCCCGTCAAAGGATAGGAACGAGGGCACGGCTTCATCCGCATCCTTGTGGCCCAAAATGGCCACTTGCACGCGCTTGCCAAAGGCCGCGATCGGTCCCGAAGTTGTGGCGTCGGTCGCAGAGTTAGTGTCGGTTGCTCGGGTGAAGTCCTTACCAAAACCCACCACGTCGAAGTCGGGGAGTCCGGAATAACCGTTCGATTCGGCAATCCATTCGGCAGACGCCCGTGCCGCTCGCGGCACCGCCGCACTGGTCCTGAAGTACTTTCCGGTCGCCAGGTCCACGATGGTCACGACGAACCTCGCACCGTTGTAATGCACCGATGCTTCCATGTCTTCACCGGGCGTTACCCGCATGTTTTCGATCGTTACTCCCGCTTTCGGCGCAAACTCATACCATGCATACGTCACAAGTTTGACCCCATCACATTGCGATTCCGTCCCAGTCTGCTCCACCGTGTTGTTGTCCCATCCATCGATGCCCACCCAAAATGAGGCGGCTCCGTTAGAGTTAACCCTGCAGTTCACGCTGGGGACCGTCCAGGAGCCCCGCGCTTCGGTGAACGCGTTGCCAACCACAGCGTAGCCAGCCCAGTTGTCGCTTTGGTAAATTCCGAGGTCCCTTCTTCCCCATTGGCTCGGAGCGGGCCCAATCAATCTCATTGGCGCGTGCGCAAGCGGTGACCGTGCGACCTGCGATGGGAAAGCCGATGCGCTCGATACCTGCGCCCGAGCGGAAGTGGCCGCCAGGGCTAATAATATTGCGAATCCTGCCGATCGTTGGGCGTTCATGAGTGTACTCCTTAGCTTCAAATCTGAGTCAGCAGCGCATCGCATAGTACGGAGTCAGCAACGAGGCCCCGCGCCAGCAAAATCCTGGCCGAGGACGAAAGGCATTCCATCGGGTTGACTCCAGCCGCGGTGACGCGGACAAGAATTTCATTCGGCGCGAAGGTTGGGCTTCGAAAACTTTGAGTGACCCAAAATCGCCCGATGTTCGACTACCATTGCTTTCATCCGATCCCTCGTGAACCTCCCATTCGGGTAGCCGCGGGCGATTCCGGCAGTTTCCGAGCCCATTGGCCAACCAAATCGTCGGTACGGCCGGAGGTGACACTCGCGCAGGTTCGACGGAAGCGAGGAAGCCTCGCTACAATTCGGACCGGCGCGCAGGTCGATCAAATCGATAGCACCGGCATTGTGGCTAGCGGCGTGCATGTTCTCAGCGAGAAGGGTGCTGTGGTCCGCGGGCGTAGTTTCGTATTTCTTAATCGAATGTACGAATCGATTTCTCGGTGTGGCTCGGTGGGCTATCGAATTCCTGACGAGGCGTCGCGACGTGCGGATATTCCGCGGCGACTGAGCATTAAGAGGCGAAGTATCCCGCTCACCAAGTCGCGTGAGGCGAAGAAGGTTTTTTCGAACGCGCCGAAGCGGTTCGAGCAACTGACGATTTGGCTAAAGAATCGGCAGGTCGTCGGTGTGCACATTTGCATGGAGGCCCTGCACTTGCCGAGCTTTGCGCGTTGCAGTTGCGGCATAGCCGCGCCGATCACATCGTACCGCTATGCGATCGGAGCCTTTTAAAACGAGGCCCCCTCAGCCAGGCTCCTCGGGCAACGGTCCGGGCCGCTCAGCCGATCGCGCTGAGGCTTTCAAGACGAGGCCCCTTCTTGCTGGGTGCCGGGCTGCAAAGCGGCTTAGCCGATCGGGCGCTTCGGGATGGAACTTATACTCGCGCAGCACGTCGCCGTAGCTCTTGACGCGCGCAACGGTTCGCGATCCATGTGATCCTCCAGCCGCGATCCCGTACCGCTTGCCGGAATACTGGTCGATCCACTCCATCTTTTCCCACTGCCGCGGTTGGAATAACTCGACTCTTTTTGTTTAGCGATTGGGTTTGATTTGGGGAGTCAGGTGTGCGGGTCTACAGCTGGTTGGCGGATACCGGAAATTTGTCAGCGATGCAAGCCCAGCGATCCATGACTAAAGCGAGGTTGCTCTTGACGTTACTGTCCGTAAGCGACACGCCAACGACGTCCTCCCCTTTTAGCTTTTGTGCTGCGGAGATGGGATTTAAGTTCTTATCTACGAAGAAGGCAAAGATCCCGTTGCCCGCTGCAATTCCAAAAAATATCCATTGAGATCGTGCGGGTCGCTGAAGATAAACTTTGTGTGAGTCGTAGACGGAATATACAGGCGTCCCTGAATGACCTGCTCACCCTTCGTCAGACCCATGGCGATCGTAAAAGCTTTACTGACCGGCTTGTCTTCACCATAGTGAGGTGGCGAAGGCTCGCAGCCTTCGGCGGCGCTGTCCCCGGAGCAACGATATTGTCAGCGCCGCCCAAGTCGCAGTCGCTAACTTCGCCGGTCTCAGAGTTCGCGAGAATTTCTTGCTGAGCGGTGATGTTTACGACTGTAATAGCGGACGGCAAAAAAGCGTACGTTAAAATGGCGGCTAATGCAAAAGATATCATCATTTTGGCAACGAGGCGCGCGTAATCATTTCTGGCTTATGTTAGCCTAACTGTTTAGCTTTTGGATCTACCGATCGCTTGGCGCTTTTCCGTTAAGCGCAGGCTCTCCTCCTAAGCGGGGAGCCGTCGTCATGGCCTACTTTTCGTCTGGCATCGATCTGCGTCGCCGTCAGTATTGAGGCATGGCTGCCTCATTTTCCCGGAGATCTTCGGTTCGTGGCTTCCACCACGCCGCCGCAACAAGGGGGCCTCGTTTTGAAAGCCTTCGCCCCTATCCCCGGATGACGGTGACTGCTTAACGCTGGCGCATTACTTCGCCGTGGCCGGTTGCTCCGGCTCCGCCGATCCTTGGGGATGGCTCGCACATCAGGCAGCAGCGGCGAAACTTGAGCGACTGCATTTCCGTAGACAGGTGCATGCGGGCACCATCTGAGCATGGCATCTAGCGCGTGATCACGTTTGGTGCGCTGATAATGGGCCTGTGGCTTACCTTTCTCACATACTGGTTCGTCTCGGCGATGCGCGTCAAGCGAAGCGTCAGCGGCACGTGGTGGAGGGGGGCCGTTTTTCGCGCGGCCATCGCCGGGGGCATCGTTCTGCTGCTGCGAGAATCGCTTCGCGAGCACGTCTGGCGACACGTGCCGCACGTCGAAACCAATGTCAGCCCCATTGCCGCAAGCGTAGGCGTCGTGGTTTGCGCGCTCGGAATCGGTATTGCAATCTGGGGACGAACGTATATAGGGCGCAATTGGGGTCCGCCGATGTCTTTACGCGAAGGGCACGAACTCGTGACGAGCGGTCCCTACGCGTTCGTGCGCCATCCCATCTACACCGGCATCCTGGTCGCCGTCGTTGGAACGGTACTCGTTGAGTGGTTTCCGTGGATCCTCCTACTCGCGGCATTCTTCGTGTATTTCGTCTACGCCGCCAAGGTGGAAGAGCGAAGTATGACAGGGCGGTTTCCGAACGAGTACCCCAACTACATGAACCGCACTAAGATGCTGATTCCGTTTCTTTTTTGAGAGTCGTCTTGACCAAGTGGGCGAGTTCGTGGATCGACTGGATCAGGTGTGGATGGTCGTGCTTCTGCGCTGCCCGCGTACGGCTCGATGGTCCGCGACGTTGTTTCGCTCCCCGAGCTATGGTCCCTGAACCTGGACCGGAATTGAGCCAGACCGGACTTCCAGTCCGGCCCGGCTTTCGCCGAATTGAGGCTCGGGCGCACCGGACAGCGAGCGGCGGACCGAACCCCGACTCGCTCGCCTCGCTTGAACTCGTACCCGCCGACCTGGCGATCCGTCGCGGAAACGCCGAGCGGCTGATTCCGCGACCAAGCAACTCGCTCAACTCGGTGACGTCCCAACCGGCTTTTTGAAGCCTAATGCGCGAGGTGCTGTTCCGTTTGTATGCCGTGCCCACTAATCAATTTGGTTTTCAACAGCCGCCCTTCATGCCGAACGCCAATGCACCCGAGTCGAAATCCGCCCCGCCGTAGACATCTTCAAAGACGCCCGGACCGATCTTGCCGCGGTCGGCCGATCCGATGAACACCAAGCCGGCGTTCTGGCCGTATCCCTGTACTGGGATCGTCGCCACGAGGGTGTGATTGATGACTAGGAATGAGCCGTTAGAGAGTTTTTGGCTGCCAGTGACAAGCGACGCCGAGCCGGCATCGATGCCACTTCCGACTAGGATCAAGCAGTCCGTGCCGTTACTGTGTTGCGAGTGGCTCACGGTCACCGGCCAGCTGCCGCCGTAGCCGTGTGATTCTGGGACAAGGATATTCATGGTGCTGCCGTTGATACCGTGAGCAATGGCGGCACCGGCCGGGACAACCATCGCGACGGTTGCAATGGCGGCGATTAGAGTCCGTTTTGAAAAATGCATGATCGGTTCTCCTTGCAGTGATCGAAAAAGTAATGAAGACCAAGTGTGACGTAGATTGATGAAAAAAGCCGAAGCCCGAGTAGCGCTCGGAAACCTAGTAAGAGAACTCCTGAAGCTGATCGACCTGCGGCCCGTTCACCCAACCGGTACGTAACGTCGGATTGATGGAGATCCGCACCGGAATGACGGTGCTGGCATCGAAGCTGAAGCCGTTGATCGACTCTTCGAGGGTTCCGCTCTCGTTATAGACCTGGATGCTGCTGCCCGACCCCGACGTGCTCGAGACGGGCTGGGCGATGAGAAAGAGTCCGTGGACCGCGTCGTTCGCAACGAAGGCGCCTGCAGAGGCTTGGCTGGCGTCGTTAGGCAGTTGCACGCGAGTGCCCGTCTGCTTGGCCACGTCGTAGAACTCCACGCCGGCATCGAGCTCGGTGGTCGTGCACGCAATGCCGGTGCTGGAGTCGTAGCCGATGCCGTTGGCGTAGCCGCACCCGACCGAGCCGGGACAGCTGACGCCTGAGAAATGCGTCTTCTTCCCGGACTTGAGATCGATCGTCCAGATGACCGGCGGCGGCCCGCCCGCCGCGCCGAAACTCGGCGAGGTCGCCATCACCGCAAGATTGTTGACGGTATCCTCCGCGAGTTGCGGCTGCGTGCCGAGTGCGAAGTCGGTCTCGCTTAAGCCGATGACTTTACCGAAAGCATTCTTCCCGACGTCGGAGACGATGAGGTCCAACGGATCGGATCCTTCGCGCTGGTACCCGAAAACGACGCTCGTGTCCGTACTTTGGTTTGGCGCCCACTCGAGCACGTTAAAGAGCTTGAGCGAAGGCGTCCATTTGCCGTTGAGACGGTTCTTAGTCACTGGGTTCAAGAGGTGGTACATGTCTTTTGTCGGCGTTTGGCCGGGTATCCCGGCTTTTTGAAAATCCACGAGCCCGACATCGCCGGTGAAGATGCCGTCGGCAACGTAGTCGTCGCCTTTCACAACCTTCTTACCCGTAATCGTACCAATGGTTTTGGTGATCGTGCCTGTCTTTTCGTCGAACGTTTGCACGGAGATTTCACCGCTTAGGGCCGAAGTGAGGAAGCCGTCGTTGCCGTTTGAGTTGATGTCAAAGCCGAAAATCTGGCCATGGTCGGAGGTCGTCAGCACGGGCCCGAGTGAGCCGCTGTCGCGGACGGCCGTAAAATGCGTGGCCGGAGTAACTCCTCCGGCGGGGGTCGACGTCCCGGCGCACGCGCAGAGCGCGAGCAGTACGAGACAGGAGCTTGGTAACATCATTGAGCGATTCATTCGAGCATTCTGCCTGCCATTTATGAAAAAATCCTAAATGCGACTTTCCTCGCGGTTATTGCCAGCGTCAGCGCCAGAGGATGGGTGTCTCGATCGGTAAGCATTTTCGCTATTCCTTTGTAAGTTTGGTCGTGGTGTTGTTACGTTTGGAGTGAATGGTCGGAGATCGTCGCCGCATTGCGGGCGATTTCTACGCTGCGGTAGCCCAGCACGCTCAGTAGCTTGCTGCTAGGGACTTTCAATGGCCCAGGTTTGTCCGCGGTGCCCGGAGCGGGTTGCGGGTACGCCGTGGACGCGGCGGTCGCGAAGCGGATGTTACCGTCGGTGTGCTGGACGATCTGATGAATGTGCCCGTTGAGAACCGTGACCGCATTGAACCGGCGAAGCGCTGCTAAGACGCGCGAGCCGTCCTCCGTCGTCCAGCCCCATGGCGGAAAGAGCGCGTAGAGCGGAACGTGAGCGAAGACGACGATTGGCGTGGAGCTTTTTTGCGCGGCGAGGTCTTTCTCGACGAAATCAAGCTGCTCGGTGCCGAGCTTGCCGTCGATTTCGAAGTTGAAGACGTTGACCAGCGAGAGGAAATGCACGCCGCCCTGATCCCACGAGAACCATCCTTGGGGGGCATCGCTGCGGCGAAATGCCGCGAAGAACGCATCCGAGGTGCCGATGACGTCGTGTTCGCCAGGCAGCACGATGAGCGGCGCTTTGAGCGTTCCGAGTAGTTGTTTCGCGGTATCGAACTGCGCCGGTTTGGCGAGATGCGTCACGTCGCCAGTGTGGACGACGAACGACGGCTGCACCGGCATCGCGTTGATCGCAGCGATGGTTTGTTGAAGAGTCCCGATTACATCGGGGTTTTCAGGGTGCGAAAAGCCGATGTGACTATCGCTAATCTGTATGAACGAAATGCCGCCGTCCGCGGCCAATGCCCCGGCGCTGAAGAGGCCGGTGCCCGACAGGGACCACGCGATACCGGTCCCGGTCCAGGCGACGTGCTTGAGAAAGTCGTCTCGTTTCATGTTTGGGTTCCTTTACTTTGATGCAGCGGGCAGGACGACGATCGTCGCCCTCATGTATGGGTGCAGCTCGCAAAAATAGTGGTAGGTTCCGGGTTTGGTAAACACGTGCTGCCACGTGCCGGCGGTGTCGAGTCCTTCGGAATCGAACGACGTGTCGGTTGCGGTCACCGTATGCGCTTCGTCGTCGTCGTTGACGAACGTGACGCGGTCGCTCACGTGGACGGTCAGGACCGGCAAATGATACTTGAAATCCTTGATGTGGACCGTCGCGACGGCCGGAAGCAGCGGTGGTGCGGCGGCGTTGGCGCCGGCGGTGAGAGTGACGGCCAGCAGTGCGATTTGCAGGCCCGTAAATAATCGATTCATGTGGTGGATATGCCGCCGCGGGCATGCGCGGATGAGTCGGGCCATCCAAAACCGGCCTCGGCGGCATACCAAGGTCGTGAAACCCACAGGGCCGTATGTCAGCCGTTAGATGGATGAGCTCGTCGAGGCCTTTGCCGCGCGCAGGCCCTCGGGTCTCGAGCAGGCGTATGCGCTGTGGTCACGTCTATTCTTCAGCGTTGCTCGCCACATCATTTCCGATAGCGCTCGCGCGGAAGATTGCGTGCACGACGCGCTCCTGCGCGTATGGCGCGCCCCCAACCGCTTTTCTGGGAATCGAGAGATGTTAAAGGCGTACTTGGTTACGTGCGTGCGCAACGAGTCGCTCGCCATGCTTCGAAGTGAAGGCCGTCGAGACGCACGCGAGCTCAAAGCCGCCCGCCTCGCTCCGGTGGCGGCGGTGGATGCGCCGACCGTCGACCCTGTCGAAACGCAACGATTACAGGACGCACTGAGCCGGCTCCCGGAGGAGCAGCGGATCGCGCTCACGCTCGCCTACTATGGAAATAAAACGCACGTCGAGATTGCGCAGGAGTTAGACGCTCCGCTGGGCACGATCAAGAGCCGCATCTCGATGGCGATGCGCAAGTTGCAGACGGAACTGGCAAGCGCCCAAAGGGGCCGCACGTGACCGCGCATCTCGGCGAAGACGCGGAGCTGTATCCGCTTGGGATCCTCGACGACGATGCGGCGCGTAACGTCGAGCGCCACGTTGCGTCGTGCTCGGAATGCGCCGAGCGGGTCGCACGAGCGCAAGCCGTCACGGTGTCGTTGGCAGCGGCGCTGCCGCTCGCCACGCCATCGCCGGCGTTAGAGCAAAGACTGCGCGAATCCGCGCGACCGCAGCGGAATGCGAAGAGACCTCGCGCAAATCTCTTTCCGCTCGCACTCGCGGCAGCGTTCGCGCTCGCTTTTCTAGGCCTCGGGTGGCAGCAGTTCGTGCTCCGCGGACGGCTGCATAGCGAAGACATCGCGCTCGTAACCATGGTCCAAAGCCATTTCAATCACGTCTCGATGAGCCCACAGTCTGCGAATCCCGTTGCAGCAAAGATTCTTTACGCGCGAGATGGCTCGTGGATTTACATTATCGCCGATAAGCCCGGCGGCTCGTTGCACGCGATTGCGCGTACGGCAACGGGCTCGGCGGATCTCGGCGAGTTAACGAGCACCGGCGAGACGGCGACACTCCTCGTGCATCCGCGCAAGCGCATCGTATCGATCATGTTGCAGCGCGCCGGCGCTAACGTTGCCTCGGCTAGGCTCGCATATTAAGGACGTGCTTTACACTTTATTCATATCGAATCAGTAAACTTCGGCAAAACACACACACTGTCGGAGGATTCATGTCTAAGTTTAGCTCCAAGAAATTCAGTGCCATCGCTGTTACGTTTGTCGCTCTCGCGCTCGCTGCGTGCGGAGCTGGCAGCGTCGGTGCCGGCAACACCGCACTAATGAACGGCACCACGTATTCCCTTCCCGCGGTCGACGCGGATTTGGCAATGACCGCTGCCCTTCCGAAAGACTCCATCGGCGAAGAACTCCCCGAAGAAGGCGTCGGGTCGATTAAGTCGTCGACCTGGAAGGCGACGCTCGGCGGATTCACGCAAACGCAGCGCACGCAGTCACTCGCGTTCCCTCCGGGGACCAAGATCACGATTCACAATCTGTCCTCGAGCATCACGCATACGCTCGACGTGGTCAAAGTGATTTCCGGCCCGCCGGCCGTTTTTCCGACGAACCTGAACCTCTCGATACCTGCAAAAGGCGACGGCAAGCTCGAAGCCGGCTATGCCAGCGGCCCGATTAGCCCTGGCAAATCGGTTACCGTCACGCTAGTGAAAGCCGGCACCTACGAGATCGGCTGCGCCTTCCACTATGCCGAAGGCATGCGCGACGTGCTCGTTGTTAAAGACGGCGCCAAGCCCGGGCCGCAAGCAACGCCGCCGAGTCCCAAAGCAACCCCGACTCCCTGGCAATAAGGCGGAGGTCTCCATGCAACGTAGCCACGGTGTTCGAACGACGAAATTACTCTACTCCTGCGCGGTGGCGCTGATCATAGCTGGTTGCGGCGGCGGCGCTTCGGCGCCGCCGCTGACTCCGTTGCGATCGACGTTGCAGCCGGCGTCGCGGTCGGTACGCCACGCGGTCGGGCTCGGAAAGGTCCTCTCGAGCAGCAGCGGGCAGATCTTCGGATTCGATATCGACCGCAGCGGTAACGACGGCGCGCTCGCCACCTCCACCAACGTGGAGACGTTCGACCAGGATAGCGGAGCGATTCTGAAGCTGTTCCCAAAGTCGCCTCCGAGCGGAACGTCTTATAATTTCGATGCAATCGTCACCGGCGACGTAGGCCTCGTCACGCGCGACGTAACGCCCAAGGGGAAGATTTTCGCGAAGCGCTTCTACGATCTGATGGATCCGGTCACGGGTAGGTTCAGCGGCAAATGGACGCCGCCCGTCAAAGACATCGAGGTCGAGGCGGCCGGTCCAAATCAAACAGCCGGCATGACCGCTATCTTCGCAATCGAGCTCAAGAAGAACGATATTCCCGACCTGTTTGAATCGAACGTCGCGAAGAACGAGTTCGGCAAGGTGTTCCATCTCAATCCGCGCACA
>Ga0265760_10000171_pt1 | contig 17195 bp, 12 predicted proteins | sample NZIome_2_FD_200831 | JGI IMG/M metagenome (GOLD analysis project Ga0265760, IMG submission 200831) | Metatranscriptome of rhizosphere microbial communities from Maridalen valley, Oslo, Norway - NZI1 (Metagenome Metatranscriptome) | ecosystem: Host-associated > Plants > Roots > Rhizosphere >...
CCATGACGATGGTCGCACCGTCGCGATGCAGTTCCTCGAGCAGATCTAAAACGCCGCGCGCCATCTGTGTATCAAGATTTCCCGTGGGTTCATCCGCCAACAGCAGCCGCGGAGATCCCGCCAAGGCACGCGCGATGGCCACGCGCTGTTGCTGGCCGCCGGACAGTTCCGCCGGATAGTGCCGGGATCGCGCCGACAGGCCGACGCGCCCCAACGCCTCCTGGATGCGGCGGCGTCGCTCGGCGGCATTGAAGCCGCGGTAGCGCAGCGGTACATCGATGTTGTCCTGCACATTGAGGTCTGCGATCAGATTGAAGGCTTGAAAGATGAAGCCGATTTTCTCGTTGCGCAGCCGCGAGCGCTGGTTGTCATTCAGGCCGCGCACATTGGCGCCGTCCAGCTGATACTCGCCGCCGCTGAACTCCTCGAGCAGCCCGGCGATCGTCAGGAAAGTGGTCTTGCCCGAGCCGGACGGCCCGGTGACTGCGACGAACTCGCCTTCGCGCACATGGATCGAGAAGTCCCGCAGCGCGTAAGTCTCGACGACTTCGGTGCGATACGCTTTGGAGAGGTGAGTCATTTTAAGCATGGTGTGGCCTCTGGGCTTTGTTCGATCAGTGACTGAGGATGACGCGCTGCGCGCCGTTGAAGGCATCGGTACCGGAAATGACGATTTGGTCGCCGACGGCAAGTCCGTCCAGGATCTCGACTTTGGCGATGCTGGCGGCGCCCAGGCGTACCGGCGTTCGCTGCGCAATATTTCCATGGACCACGTAGGCGAAGCCGCCGCCTTCCTGATCCACGAAAGAGCCGCGATCGACCATGAGCACGTTGTCGCGCCGGTCGAGGAAAATGCGAACCGACAGGCGTTGGCTCTGCCGCAGGCCGGCCGGTTTCTCCGCGCCGAAGCGCAGGCGCGCGGTGACTTGACCCGCGACGACTTCCGGCGATACGCCGCTGACCACGCCCTGCCAGTGCTGGCCGCCACCTTCCAAGTCGGCAGTCATGCCGGGGCGCAAATCGCGGGCAAGGCTCTCGGTGACTTTGATCTCGACTTCGAGCGCCGATAGATCGACGACCGTGAGCAACGGCGCGTCCTTTGCAACGCTGGCGCGATCGGCGACTTGCACCTGGCCCACCTGGCCATCGACCGGCGACTTGACATTCAAGCCGTCAACCTGGCGCTGCAGATCGCTCACCATGAATTGCTGGCGATCGAACAACGCCTTTTTGCTGTCGATATCGAAGCGATTTTGCTTCGGCTGCGCATCGTAGGTGCTTTTCGCTTGTTGGAAGGCGAACTGCGCCTTTTCCAAGGCATCCTCTGCTCTGAGGGCCTGCAGCTCCGAGTAGGAACCCTGTTCGTAGGCCTTGCGGCTGCGATCGCGTTCGCGTTGCGCCGTCTTTTGATCGACCTCGGCTTGATTGTAGGCGTCGCGCAGCTGCGAGAGCGTGTGCTCCGCACTGAGGGTTGCCCGCTGCCAATCGAGTCGCAGACTCGCCAAAGTGGCCTCTTCCTGAGACAGCTTCGCGGTCAAGTCGGGGCTGTCGACAACCGCGAGCACCTCACCCTTGGAAACCGTGTCGCCGGCATGCACTTTGAGGGTGACCGTGCCCAAGGCATTGGCGTAAAGAGTCGGACTGACCGCGGCCACCACTTGGCCGTCGGCGGAAATATCGCGGATGAAATTGCCGCGCTCCACTGTCGCGATCGACACTCGTGAGCGGTCGACGGAAACCCCGGCGCCGGAATAGCGCATCAAGATCACGATCAGGGCAATGAGCAGGGCAGCGGCGATCGCGCCGGCCACAATCAGCTTGCGGTGACGCTTGAGCGGATTTTTCGGTTCGATCACGCGATCCTGCGCGGATGTATCGCGAAGCATGATGGGTTCCTTGGGTAACAATCGCATGCTCATGTTGCTTTCTCGATGAGCAGGTTGTCGATGGCAACAAGATCCTGCTCGGTCAATCGACCGGCCTGTTGTTTGAGGGTGAGCACATTCGTCAGGTAGTCGTAGCGCGTCTGGGCATAAGCGCGGCGTGCCGCGTAGTAGTTGTTTTGCGCGTCCAACAGTTCGAATTCCGTGCCCGTCCCGAACTCCACATTGCGCCGCATGGCCTCCACGGCGCGCTCGCCGGAGTCCACCGCCCGGTGCGCCGCGCCGATGCGCAGAATGCCGGTGACGATGCCGCGAAAGGCCGCGCGAGTCTGCGTCTCGGTATTGCGTTTGGCCGCCTCAAAATTGGCTTGCGCTTCGCGAAATAGCGCGCGGGATTGGCGAACCGCCGATGCGATGGCGCCGCCGCTAAACAGCGGCCAGCTGAACGACACGCCGACCGTATCCAGCGTTTGATTTCCGCCGAGCACTTCGTCCTGCGTAATCTTGGATCCGGAGCCGGTCAGGGAAAACGTCGGCAAGCCGCGGCCGCGCTGCACCGAGATGTCCCGCGATGCCGCTTCCATAGTGAGCTGCGCGGTGCGCACATCGAAGTTGTCCAGCCGCGCGGAGGCCACCCACTCATCCGCCGTGGCCGGCTCCGGCGCAAGCAAAGGAATGTCCTCGCGCAAAGGAGCGACGACTTCGACGCGTTGGCCGACGATCTGGGCCATCGCAAGATTGGCATCGTCAAGCGCATTGCGCGCGTCGATGACGGGCTGCTCGGTCGCATCATAAAAAGCTTGTGCCTGGTCCACGTCGCTGCGCGGGCCAACGCCGGTCTGCTCGCGCGATTTGGCTTGGTTCAAGAGCGTGTTGAAGGCTTCGCGCTCGGCCACGTTGGTTGCAAGCTGATCGGCGGCGGACAGGATCCCGAAATAGGCCTGCGCCACGCGCAGCAAAAGACTCTGCTGAGCGCCCTGGAAATTGGCCTCGGCAGCGGCGACCTGGAAATTCGCTTCTTTGAGCTGGCTGAACGATTGGAAGCTCCACAGCGTTTGCGACATGTTGAGTCCCAAGCTGTGAACCGTGCCGTAGCAGCGTTGTGAGGTCGCGGTGGAACTGATGGCGCAATCGGCCGCCGTGTTCCCCTGCGCCGGCCCGCTGTCGAATCCGGCGCGCTCCCGCGCGGCGGAAGCATTCGCGGCAATCTGCGGCAACCATTGCGCAATGGCCTGCGGGCGCGCTTCAACCAACGCGTCGCGCTGGAAGTGCGCGGCTTGCAGTGTGGTGTCCCGGCTCTGCGCGAGTTCGTAAAACTGCTTCAAATCATTGGCGCAAGCGGTTTGGGCCAGAAAGCCCAAAGCGCCCAATGCGAGTGAACGGCGATACATGATGCAGGACAAAGCAAGCGCCATGCCAGCGCCCTGCCTCGCATAACACGTTGTTTATATTGATCTTATCGTTTTATTTTTTTGCGGACCGTGTCCGCGGACAGTGTCCGCGGACGTTGCCGGACAGTGCGCGCAGGCCGCCGCCTTATCGATTGACGTCAACGATGATCCGGCCGCGGACCTGGCCCTCCAGAAACCCGCCGGCGCGCTCCAACGCCTCCGCCAGCGATATTTCCACGGCAAGCAGCTCAAGTTTCTTGATCTCAAGATCCCGGCTCAATCGCCGCCAGGCTTCCACCCGGTCGGGGCGCGGACGCATGACGCTGTCTATGCCCGCCAAGGTGATGCCGCGCAAGATGAACGGCGCGACGGTCCCCGGAAAATCCATGCCGCCGGCCAAGCCGCAGGCTGCGACCAGGCCACCATATCGCAACGACGCACAAACATTGGCCAACGTATGGCTGCCAACCACGTCGATCGCCCCGGCCCAGCGCTCCTTGGCCAGCGGCTTGCCCGCCGCCGCGAACGGTGCGCGATCCAGTATCTGCGCGGCACCGAGCTCTCTTAGGAAATCCGATTCAGCCGGCCGGCCAGTCATCGCTGCGACCTGAAAACCCAGCTTGGACAGCAATGCAACCGCAACGCTGCCCACGCCTCCGGCCGCTCCGGTCACCAAGATCTCGCCATCGCCGGGCGTGATGCCATGCCGCTCCAAGGCCATAACACTCAACATGGCCGTGTATCCGGCGGTGCCCAGCGCCATCGCCTGGCGCGCGGTCAGAGCCCCCGGCAGCGGAATCAGCCAGTCCGCCTTGACACGCGCGAGCTGCGCGAGTCCGCCCCAGTGAACCTCCCCGACGCCCCAACCGTTCAGCAGGACCTTGTCGCCGCTCCGATACGAAGCGCTGCTGGAGTGTTCGACCGTGCCGGCGAAGTCGATTCCGGGCACCATCGGAAAGTGTCGCACCACCGGTCCTTTGCCGGTAATGGCCAGTGCATCCTTGTAATTGAGGGTCGAGTACTCGACGCGCACGCTGACATCGCCCGGCGGCAATTGCGACTCATCCAGTTGTTTTAAGCTGGCCCGGTACGGCGGAGGCTCGCGTTCGACTAAAATTGCATTGAACATGAGCGCATGTAACTAGACCCACGCCTCGACGTCAATCCGACAGACCGATGGAACGCACAGCTGACATAGAATGTCTATGCCGGAACCCGCTACTCGTTTGCAAATGTGAGCACCTAAATGAACCTTGCACGTTTCCCAAGAATTCGCTTCGCGCATCTACCGACTCCGCTGGAGTACCTGCCGAATTTGAGCAAGGCGCTCAACGGCCCGGAGATTTGGCTCAAGCGCGACGATTGCACCGGAATGTCCACGGGCGGCAACAAGACCCGCAAGCTCGAGTTCCTGCTCGCCGAAGCTCGCGAACTCGGCGCGGACATGGTCCTGACGCAAGGCGCCACACAATCGAATCATGCGCGCCAAACCGCGGCATGCGCCGCGAAAATGCGCCTCGATTGCCACCTGCTGCTCGAGGATCGAACCGGCAAGACAGACCACGACTACAACGAAAGCGGCAATGTGCTTCTGGATCATTTGCACGGTGCAAGCGTCGAGCGCTGCGCGGCCAATCCGGATATGAACGGCGAACTTGCCAAAGTCGCTGCAAGATTCAAGAGCGAGGGACGCAAGCCCTACCTCATTCCCGGCGGAGGATCGAACCCCATCGGTGCGCTCGGCTATGTCAACGCCGCCATGGAACTCATCGGGCAGGCCAATGACTCAGGGCTGCGCATCGATCACGTGGTGCACGCGACCGGCAGCGCTGGAACCCAGGCAGGATTGATCGCCGGACTAGCCGGTATACGGTCCGGCGTGCCGTTGTTAGGGATCGGGGTCCGCGCGCCGCGCGACCGCCAAGAAGAAAACGTGTTCAAGCTCGCCTGCGCCACCGCCGATCTGTGCGGGACGCCCGGCGCGGTGCGGCGCGAGGATGTCGTCGCGAACTGCGACTTCGTCGGCAAGGGATATGGATTCTCTACGCCGGGTTCGCTCGAAGCCATCCAAATGCTTGCACGGCTCGAAGGCATTTTGCTCGATCCCGTCTACACTGGCAAAGGCATGGCCGGCTTTTTGGAATTGATCCGCTCAGGGTTCTTCAAGAAGGGCCAGAACGTCGTGTTCATCCATACGGGCGGCAGTGCAGGGCTGTTTGGTTACGTCGATGACTTTGGCTATGCCAAAGCGCGCCAATCCAAAGCGGCCTGAATTGGCCACCATGCATCGGGTCGTGGGGATCATTGGCGGCATGGGTCCGGAGGCCACCTTGGACCTCATGCGCCGCGTACTGGCCAAGACGCCGGCGCGCGATGATCAGGACCACATTCATTTGCTGGTGGAAAGCAATCCGAAAATACCGTCGCGCATTGCGCACTTGATTGAGGGTACGGGAGCCGACCCCACGCCCGAACTGATCCGCATTGCCGTCAACCTGCAGCGCGCGGGCGCTGAGGCGCTGGCGATTCCTTGCAACACGGCACATGCCTATGCGCATTCGATTCGGCGCGCGGTCAGCATCCCGCTGCTCGATATGGTGCAACTGACCGTCGATCAAATCGCAAGCTCGCAGCGCGTCGCGCGCGTCGGATTGCTGGCATCCTCGGCGGTACTGGCGACCGAGCTGTACGCGAAGTCATTTGCAGGCCACGGTATCGCCGTCGTTCATCCAGCCCGGCAAGACGAAGTCATGTCGCTGATCAAAGCGGTGAAACGCGGCGAAACCGGAGCGCACTCGCAAGCGGCGCTCGCGCGAATTGCGCTTGATCTTGCAAATCAGGCCGATGTCCTGCTGGTCGGCTGCAGCGAACTCTCGGTGATCGCCGCGGAAATTACCGCGCCCTTCGTCGATTCATTGGACGTGCAGGCGCAGGCCATCGTGAGTTTCGCAACCTCAACCGCCTGACCTGGCCGCCGCCATCACCCGCACTTTCTCCTGCAGAATGCCCGGGCCGAAATTGCGTGCACGCTCCAGGAAGGTCTCGGTCACTTCGAAACCCTTCGGTACCAGCAGCGTGCCGACCTGCGTGTACAGATCATCTATGAACACCATTCCCGGCGTGAGCCGGCCGACCGCGACGTTCTGCACCTCGGGCGTGCCCGCGGCAACCGCGAGCAGCGATGCGAGATTCTCGACCAGCTTGGCATCGAATCGCCCTGCATGGGCGCGAATGGACGAGAGCGCGGCACTGGCGCTGTGACCTTGGACCACCTGGGCATCATATTCGAGCACTAGGCGCAAAATGTCGGTGCCCGATTTGACCAGGCCGTCAGGCAGCTCGGGTTTGGCTTGGCGGCTCGCGGCGAGAATTTCCATGACGGGCTCGAGACGCGGAATCCGGCCGAGCAGTTTCTGCGCCACCAAGGGCGCTGCGTCGGCGAGCACCCGCTCGTCGGGCGTCAAGCGCTTGCCGTAGTAGAGTTTTTCAACCAGTTCCACCGGCAATGAGATATAGCCGATTTGCGACAGCATGGCCGCGGCCTCGAGTTGCCAGAAACCTGGCCTGCCGATGGATGCGGCCAATTCCGTCGCGAGCCGCTTGACCCGGGTGGAGCGGCCGAAGGCAACCGGATTGGTGATGGCGAGGATGTCGATCAGCGCCTTGATGCAACCGATCAAGGTCTGGTGCAACAGTACTTTTTCCGCGATCAGCAGCCGGTGCTGGTGCAAGGCCGCTTCAATGGCCGTGCGCAATTGATCCGGCGGACAGGGCTTGGTCAGAAACCGGAAGATCTGACCTTCGTTAACCGCCGAGATGGCGGCGTCACGCCCCGGCTCTCCTGTCAACAGAATGCGGGTGGTCTCCGGATACATCTGCTTGACATGCTTGAGCAGTGTGGCGCCGTCCATACCCGGCATGCGCATATCCGAGACGATGACGGCGGGCGCGCCCTTTTCCTTGAGTATTTGCAGCGCGCTGTTGCCGCCGTTGGCGGTAAGCACCTGGTAATCGCGGCGCAGATGCACCGCCAGGCTCTCCACGACTCGGGGTTCATCGTCCACACAGAGAATGCTGGGTAGTTCTTCGCGGTTCATGGTTGTGCCGTGTTGTTCAAAGGTTCAAGCAGGCCGGAGCGCATTCGCCACACGAGATTCCGCGGTCTGCCAATCGAAGGGTGCGTTGAGACTGGCAAGATAGGCGGCGTCTACGGAATCATCGGGCCGTGTCGGGGCGACGATTGCGAAGGCGTTGGCCGGATCGATCAGCGCATGCGAAACCGCGAGGGCCCCGACAAGATCGTAGCCATGCGGCGTGACGGCTTTGGGCGTGTGATGCAAAGCAACCGCCTCCACGACGGCGTATGGCAGACCCCACAACCCAAGCAGGTAGGCGCCGATCTCGGCGTGAGTTGCGCCGGTAACACGCCGCTCGCATTCGACCAGCGGCAGGCGTTCAGCGCTGGCCAGTTGCAATGCGCTCGCCAGTTCCTTTGGACATTCCTGGATCAGGATCCAATAGCCGATGTCGTGCAGCAATCCCGCGAGCCAGGCATCATCCGGCGACGCTCGCCCTCCGGCGAGCGCCTTACAGGCCGCCGCCGCACATTGTGCGTGGGATTGCAGCCGCTCCGGATCCACGTCCGACAGACCCTTGGGCGCCTGCCATTGCGAAAAAATCTCGGCCGACAAGACCAGGTTACGTACGGTCGCGAAGCCCAAATAGGTCACGGCGTCCTTGATTCGCACCATTGGCTTGCGCAGCCGGAAGAAAGCCGAATTGGTGATCTGCAGAACTTTGCTCGCGATGGCCGCGTCCGCATTGACGATATCGCCGATTTCAGCTGCGGTTACGCTGGGCTGCGCGAGGGCCGCTTGTAGCAAGCCGTACGTCTTCGGCATCGCCGGCAGCTTGCCGATGCCGCCGACGACTTTGCGCAGCGGCTCCTGGCTGAGCAATTCCTGCAAATAAAAACACCGTTCGATGATGTTTTCCAGTTCGCGGCCGTCGCAGGGCTTGGAGACGTATTGATGCGCCAGCGAGGTAAGCCGTACCGCTTGCACCGGATCCGAATAGCCGGAGACGATGATGCGCATCGCGTTGGGCCAGCGCTGTTTTACGACGGTGAGCAATTGGCCGCCGTCCATTCCCGGCATGCGCACGTCCGAGACAACCAGATCGAATTTCTTCTGTTCGAGCGCGGCGATGGCTTCATCGCCGCTGATCACGAACTTCATGTTCCAATTGTGCCGGTGCTTGTAGAGCCGCGCGCTCAAGCTGTCGAGCAAGGCGCGATCGTCGTCGACGAACAAGATATCCTTCATGTGGCCGCTCGTGCGTTGCGGCCCGCGATCGGCAGCCTTACCGTGAATTGCGTCCCCACGCCGACTTCGCTGCTCACGCTGATATCGCCGCCATGCTTGTCGACGACGATGGAATGGCTGATGGCAAGTCCCTGTCCGGTGCCGCGCCCAACCTCTTTGGTGGTAAAGAAGGGGTCATAAAGCTTGGAGAGGTTCTCCTTTGGGACGCCGCAGCCATTGTCGCTCACGCGGATTACTGCTTGATCACCCTCCGCGGCGGCGCGCACGACGATTTCGCCGCTGTCAGGGTCCTTCCCCGCGTCCTTGATGGCATGCGCCGCGTTGACAATGAGATTCAGAAACACCTGATTGAGCTCGCCCACGTTGCAAACCACCTGAGGCAAATCGTCAAATTCCGTGCGCACCTTGGCCACGTACTTGTACTCGTTCGACGCAACCAACAACGTGGTTTCGAGCGCATGCCGAAGATCCACGGGGCTCTGTTCGTTCGCATCGGGATGCGCGAACTCCTTCATCGCTTTGACGATGTTGGTTACTCTCTCGACGCCGTCGAAAGTTCTGGTGAAGGCTTTCGGCACCTCGGCGCGCAGGTACTCGATATCGTATTTCTTTTCCAGCTCCGCAATTTCGTGCAGGTGCGCGTCACGCTGCGCGGCGTCCGGCAACACGGCGGCGGCGCTTTGCATGCTCTCGAACAGCTTGTCGAAGTCATCGAAGGCGCTGCGCAAGAAATACACACTGTCGCCCACATATTGAATCGGCGTATTGATCTCATGGGCGATGCCCGCCGCAAGCCGACCGACCGACTCCAATTTCTGCGACAGCTGAAGTTCGATGCCGATGCGCTCGCGCTCCTTCATTTCGGCCAGGAGCTTGTCCTGCAATTCCTGCTTCTTGCGCGTCTCGAGCCGCTTCGCCGTGATGTCGGCGCCCACGGCCACCGAATGGGTGATGCGCCCCTCACTGTCGTATAGCGGCCTGATGGACACGCCGAGCCAAAACGTACTGCCGTCCGGCCGGGTCACTTCCTCTTCGAATTGCACCGTCTGACCGGAACTCAATGCCGTCTGGACTTCCATCATAGAATTCGAATTACGTCCGACCCATTGTGTCAGCAGCGTGACCGGCTTTCCGATCAATTCCGCCCGGACATAGCCGTGCGCGTCGGCAACGATCTTATTGCAATACACGATGATCGGGGCCGGGTGCTCCTGCCGGGTGATGACGAAGAACGAAGGCGTGGCATCGAGCGCGTGGTCGCGCAGTGCGAGCTGTGCGCGCAGCGACTCGTTTTCGGCGCGCGCGGCAGCCAGGGCCGCTTCGAGTTCCGAGGGCCGCCGCGCGTGTGCTTCGCGAGGTGGCGCGTCGATTCTCTGCCCATCTGCAGGTTGGCCCGCGGTCATCGTGTGTCCTTGCGATAAGAGAGGGCCAGCCGCCGGCCGCGCGGCGTTGCCGGCCCAGTAATCGTAATGCGGGCGTGCGGCTCCCTTGTCGGCGGTTATCGACCGGAAAGAGGGAAACCTTAGCCTGATAGTGAGTCCGCGAGCGATTATTGGCGAAGTGTGAAACGCATAACGATGTGCGGTGAAAATTGCCAAGTATCAGCTAGCATCGCCGATAAAAACAATCTGAGAACGTACTCACAAGTCTCATGTTTTAGGGTTTGCCCCAATTCCGGAGAGGGGCAATCTGGGCGCAGTGTTAGGTAATCGCACGAGCGTGATTCAAAGGATGAAGAAATCGTGGCAGAAATTATCGGACGGAAAGGGTTCATCGCTACAGTGATCTTGTACGGCTGCGCCGCGGCGCTGGCGCATGCAGACAATGCCGCGTCCAGCATCAGCGAGCTCAAGCAACTCAACGTCGAAGACCTGATGAACGTAGAGGTCACGTCCGTCGCCCGCCATCCCGAAAAGATTCTCCAGGCGGCATCGGCAATCCAGGTCATTACGCAGGAGGATATCCGGCGTTCCGGAGCGACCAGTATCCCTGAAGCGCTGCGCCTGGCGGACAATTTGCAAGTGGCCCAGAAAAATTCGCATGACTGGGCGATCAGCGCACGCGGTTTCAATACCGCGCTGGCGAACAAGCTGCTGGTGATGATCGACGGGCGCACCGTGTATACGCCGCTGTATTCGGGTGTCTTCTGGGATGTGCAGGACTACGTGCTCGCGGACATCGAGCGCATCGAGGTCATCAGCGGACCGGGCGGCACGCTTTGGGGCGCCAACGCGGTGAATGGCGTCATCAATATCATCACGAAGAGCGCCAAAGATACCCAAGGTCTTTACGCGCAGGCCGGCGGCGGCTCGCGGCCTGAGGATCTTGCGGATGTACGCTATGGTGGCGCGCTTAGTCCCGATACCCAGTTTCGTTTTTACGGCAAGTACTTCGATCGCGGCAGTGAAGTGCTGGCAAACGGAGATTCCGCGTCCGACTCTTGGCGGCAGGGCCGCGGCGGGTTCCGCGTCGATTCAGACCCCTCCACGATGGATAAGCTCACCGCGCAGGGCGATGTCTACGAGGGACACGAAGATGAGCAGACCGGCGGCACTTCGAACACGAGCGGCGAGAATGTCTTGGGCCGGTGGTCGCGCCGCTTTTCCGATACTTCGGACTTGAGCCTACAGTCGTATCTCGATCGGACGCACCTGTTGAATCCGGTCGCCCCACTCAGCGTCGGCGCACTGCAGCTTGCCGGAGCCGGGCTGTTGCAGGACGATCTCACGACGTACGATGTGGATTTCCAGCATCGATTTCGAATCGGCGCCGCCAACGCCATTGTCTGGGGCTGGGGCTTTCGCTACACGCACGATGTGGTCAGCAATGCGCCCGCGCTCGCGTTTCTGCCGCCCACCCTGGATCGCGATTTGTACAGCCTCTTTGCGCAAGATGAGGTTGCGCTGCGGCCCGACTTGTCGTTCACGGTCGGTTCCAAGCTCGAGCGCAATGACTACACCGGATTTGAAGTCGAGCCCAACGTGCGCTTAAGCTGGCTTTTGAACTCAAATCAGGCGCTGTGGAGCGCCATTTCGCGCGCGGTGCGTACCCCGTCACGCATCGATCAGGATGTCTTCGAAGCCGCACCCCCGCACTTCGTCCTGTTGGAAGGCGGCTCGGACTTCACCTCCGAATCGGTGGTGGCCTATGAACTCGGCTATCGCGTCCAGATCGAGCCACAACTGTCGGCCTCGGTATCGAGCTTTTTCAATCACTACAACGATATTCGCAGCACGACGATTACGCCTACCACCCTGCTGCCGTTTTTCTTCGCCAACGGACTGGAGGGCGATACGTACGGACTGGAATTCAGCGGCAACTACCAGGTGTCCGATCCCTGGTCGCTGCATGCCGGCTACACCCTTCTCAAGGAGCACTTGCATGTCAAGCCGGGCCAGGTCGACATCAACGATGCGCTCAATGAAACCGCCGACCCGCAGCATCAGTTTTCGTTGCGTTCGTCGCTGAATTTGCCGCGCCACACGGAATTCGACGCGGCGCTACGCTGGGTCGACACGCTGCATACGAACAACGGCCCGGTGGTGGGAACCGTACCGAGTTATTTTGAGCTGGACACACACCTCGCCTGGCACGCCAGCGAGCGGCTGGAGTTTGCGCTGGTAGGCCAGAACTTGCTGCACAACCGCCATCCCGAATATGGCTTTCCAGAACCCACTCGTCCCGAGATCGAGCGCAGCGCCTATGGAAAATTTACATGGCGCTATTGAGGGGAAAGCGGTGGCGGCTACTCATGGCCGTCGCGGCGCTTATTGCCGCGCAGGCTTTGAGTGCCGCGGATGCGCCGACGGAAAATCAGGTTCAGGCCGTCTTTCTGTTCAATTTCTCACGTTTTGTCGAGTGGCCGCCACAGGCTTTCGCCACGCCCAACGATCCCTTTGTCATCGGCATTGTCGGCAGCGACCCATTCGGTGCACGGCTGGATGAGGCGGTCCACAACGAACAAATCAACGGCCATGCCCTCACCGTGCGCCGATTCCACAGTATTTCCGAGGTCGACAATTGCCAGATTCTCTTCATCGACCGCTCGGAAATCGGTCGTCTGGGTCAAATCCTCGCCGCGCTCGACCATCACAGCACCTTGACGGTGTCCCAGGCCGACGGCGCCGCGCAGCGCGGCGTCATGATCCAGTTTGCAACCGAGAACAGCCGAATTCGCCTGCGCATCAATGTGGATTCGGCACGCGCCGCGGGGCTGACCATCAGCTCCAAGCTGCTTCGCCCGGCCGAGATCATCGGCACGGACGTCAAGGAGTAGTGATGAGCAAGTCATCCACACCCATCCGCCGCACCTTGATGAACATGATTTTCCTCTCGAGCGGCGTCGTCTTGCTGGTGACCTCGGCGGCATTTTGCGCGTATGAGTTTTTGACTTTTCGCTCCTCGAGCATCCAACAACTGCGGATCTTAAGCCGAGCCATCGCAAGCAACAGCACAGCGGAACTGGCGTTCGAAAATGCGGAAGACGCCGCAGGCGTGCTGACCGCCTTCAAATCGGATCCGCACATCGTGGCGGCCGCGCTCTACGACATTCGCGGCAAGGTTTTCGCCACCTATCCCCAAGGGCTCAGTCCGGACCGGTTGCCGGCGCGCACCGGAGCTGGCTTTGTCTTTGGCCGCTCGGCGCTGGCCGGATTTGAACCCGTGGCGGAAGGCTCCAAACAGCTCGGGGTCTTGTACGTGGAGTCCGATCTCAATGCCATGTATTCGCGCATGGAACTGTATGGGCTCATTCTCGTCGTCGTCGCCGCCCTCTCCTTGTCGCTCGCCTATCTGATATCCCGTCGACTGCAGTACCGCTTGCTGCAACCCATCCTTGCGCTGGTGGAAACGACCCGGGCGGTTGCAGAGCGGCACGACTATACGGTGCGCGCGGCACCCACGGGCGCCTACGAATTCGACCTATTCACCGACACCTTCAATCGGATGCTCACGCAGATACAGGAATCCGAGGGCAAGCTGCAAGCACAAGTCGGCCGCTTAAGCCTCCTGCAGCACATCACACGTGCGACGGGCGAGAGGCAGGACTTGCCCAGCATCTTTCAAGTGGTGCTGGGAAGCCTGGAGGAAAACCTGCCAATCGACTTCGGCTGCTTTCTGCTGCACGACCCGGGCGCCAAATCACTAACGGTCGCTGCGTTGGGCAGAAAGGGCAGCCGCTTCGCCGAACGCTTGAGCTTGTTGCCGCAGGGCGCGGTACCCATCGACCCCAATGGCTTGTCGCGCTGTGTCGGCGGTGAATTGGTCTACGAGCCTGACGTCTTGCAGGTGCACTTCCCGTTCCCGCAGAGATTGGCCGCCGCCGGCCTGCGCTCCGTGGTGTTCGCACCGCTCATTGTCGAAAACCAGGTATTCGGCGTGTTGGCGTGTGCGCGCGCCGAGGCGCAGGCCTTCAGCAGCCGCGAATGCGAGTTCCTGAAGCAGCTTAGCGAGCATGTCGCCCTCGCGAGTCACCAGGCACGGTTATACGGCGCTCTGCAGCAAGCGTATGACGACCTGCGCCAAAGCCAGCACACGGTGATGCAGCAGGAGCGTTTGCGGGCGCTGGGGCAGATGGCGAGCGGCATCGCGCACGACATCAACAATGCCATTTCTCCGGTCTCGCTATATACCGAATCGCTGCTTGAGCGCGAACCGAACTTAAGCGAGCGCACGCGCAATTATCTGACCACGATTCAGCGCGCGATCGAAGATGTTGCAAGGACCGTTGCCCGGATGCGCGAGTTCTACCGGGAACGCGACGCACAACTCACGCTCGAGCGCGTGGAGATCAATCGCGCCGTACAGCAAGTAGTGGAGCTGACCAAGCCGCGGTGGAGCGACCTGCCGCAGGCACGCGGTGCGATGGTGGACCTGCAGACCTATCTTACGGATCCGCTGCCGGAGATCATGGGAGCGGAACACGAAATCCGCGATGCACTCACGAATTTGATCTTCAACGCGGTTGATGCCATGCCCAGCGGCGGCACGCTAGCGGTGCGCACGCGCAAGGCGACGGTCGCGGATGGCGAGACTCGGATATTGATCGAGGTGACCGATACCGGCGTCGGCATGGATGAGGACACGCGTCGGCGCTGCCTGGAGCCGTTTTATACCACCAAGGGCGAGCGTGGCACCGGGCTCGGTCTCGCGATGGTGTACGGCATGATCCAGCGGCATAGCGCCGAACTCGAGATCGACAGCGTGCCCGGCAAAGGCACCACGGTGCGCTTGAATTTTTCGGCGGTCAGCTCATCGGCCGTCTCTGCACCCAGGGCCAAGAGCGCGGTCGTCGTGAAACGGCCGCTGCGTATTCTCTTGGTCGACGATGACCCTCTATTGATCAAGTCGCTGCAAGACACGCTGCAGGAGGACGGCCATCTGGTCACCGCGACGCATGGAGGGCACGAGGGCATCGAAGCGTTCGCCGCCGCTTCGAAACGCGGTGAGTGCTTCGACATCGTAGTCACGGATCTCGGCATGCCTCACGTCGATGGGCGCAAGGTCGCAACCTCGGTTAAAAATGTCTCCCCGACGACCCCCGTGGTTCTGCTCACCGGCTGGGGGCAGCGCCTGATCGCGACCAACGATGCGCCCGCGCACGTCGACAAGGTGCTGGCCAAACCTCCGCGCCTGCACGAATTGCGCGCGGCTCTGGCGGAGTTGGTCGCGTGACCCCCGCCGCCCGATTGTTGATCGTGGACGATGAGCCCGCGCAATTGCGTGCGCTTTGCGACACGCTGCAGCTCGAGGGCTATGACACGCAAGGCTTCGGCTCCGGGCAACAGGCCTTGGGAGCTTTAACTCCGGGCGAGTTCGATCTGCTGCTGACCGATCTGATGATGCCGGGGATGGATGGTATTACCTTGATCGATGCCGCGAAGAAAATCGATCCGTCACTCGACGCCTTGGTGATGACCGGTCACGGCACGATCGATACGGCGGTCCGAGCCATGCAGGGCGGCGCGCTCGACTACATTCTCAAGCCGTTCAAGCTCAATGTGATACTGCCCGTCATCGCGCGCGCACTCGATGTCCAGCGGCTGCGGCGGGAAAATGCGGAATTGCACGCCCGCGAAAAGCAGCGATCGGCCGAATTGGCGGCTGCCTATCATGACCTGGAATCCTTCTCGTATTCGATCTCCCACGACTTGCGCGCGCCGCTGCGTTCCATGGACGGATTCGCCGGCATACTCGAAAGCGACTTCGCCGAGCAACTCGGCGATGAGGGCCGCAGAATCTTAAGCATCATTCGAGCCGGCAGCCAGAAGATGGACGAGCTCATCGTCAGTCTGCTGGAATTTTCGCGCGCCGGCCGGTCGGCATTGCAGTTCGATCGGGTCGACATGACCTTGCTCGCGGATGCCGCCGCCCGCGAGGTCCGAGCGGTGTACTCCGGTCCCGAGCCGCAGATCGATATCGGGGACCTGCCGCCCGTCCAGGCGGACCCGGTCGTCATTCGCCAAGTCTGGTGTAACTTGATCGGCAACGCGCTCAAATACAGTGCGAAGCGCGCCACGCCAAAGATCTCCGTCAGCGGCCGCATCGACAACGATGAGGCCATCTATCAGGTGGAAGACAATGGCGCGGGCTTCGATATGCGCTACGCGGACAAGCTCTTTGGCGTGTTTCAGCGTCTGCACCGAAGCGAGGAGTTTTCCGGCACCGGTGTAGGACTCGCAATTGTGCATCGCATCATTGCACGCCATGGCGGCCGGATTTGGGCTAAGGGTTCCCCCGATGCCGGAGCCTGTTTCCAGTTTGCGCTTCCGCTGCGGGCGGCCTCATGATCGCTCGTGAAATGCCGATCTAATCTCGATGAAGACCGAATTGAAGCTGGTGGTCGTGGAAGACAGCGTGGCGGATGCCGAGCTGCTCGCCCGGCATTTAGCCAAGGCTGGCCTGCATTGCGCCATCAACCGGGTCCAAACGGAACCTGAGTTCATCGACGCGCTGCATCGCCTCAAACCCGATCTGATTCTTTCGGATTTCTCATTACCCAACTTCAGCGGCCTGCGGGCGCTCGACCTCGCAGTGGTTCACGCCCCCGATATCCCCTTTATCTATGTATCGGGCACCATCGGCGAGGAACGGGCGATCGACGCACTGCGCCGGGGCGCAACCGACTATGTGCTCAAGAGCAATCTGTCGCGGCTCTCCTCCGCTATTGAGCGTGCGTTGCGCGAGGCCGAGCTCAAGGCTGAACGGCGCCATTCCGAGCAGTTGCGCACTGAACAAGAAGAGCGCCTGCGCCGCCTGACGCGAACCTACCGTATGTTGAGCAGCACGAGTTCGGCCATTCTGCGGCTGCAAAATCGCACCGAGTTGCTCGACGAGGTCTGCCGGATCGCCGTTCAGCAGGGGGGCTATCAGCGCGCCGCGATCAGCTTGATGGATTCCGGTACGAAGGTCTTGACCCAACTGGCGTGCGCGGGTCTCGATTCGCAGCCGCACGATGGGACCGGGCAGGTGATGGACCCCTTCGGCCCGCAGTCGGACCTGATGGAGCAGGTGATTCGCAGCGGGTCACCGGTGGTGCACAACGATTTGCACCGCGAAGCGTCCAACGAAGCGCAGCGTGAGAGCGCCATCCTGCTCGG
>Ga0265760_10000174_pt1 | contig 16947 bp, 13 predicted proteins | sample NZIome_2_FD_200831 | JGI IMG/M metagenome (GOLD analysis project Ga0265760, IMG submission 200831) | Metatranscriptome of rhizosphere microbial communities from Maridalen valley, Oslo, Norway - NZI1 (Metagenome Metatranscriptome) | ecosystem: Host-associated > Plants > Roots > Rhizosphere >...
ATTTATCGCTTTTGGTATTACAACGAATTTGCCGCCGGCAGTCGCAGCCTGGATATTTGGCTGGGCACCATCAATACAGCCGTCCTCATTTGCAGCAGCTTGACCGTAGCACTGGGCGTGCGCGCAGCGCAGATGGGCAAACGCAAATTGCTGGTTGTTCTGTTGCTTTTGACCATCGTATTCGGCTTTGCCTTCCTTGGCATCAAGGGGGTCGAGTGGTATGACAAATACAAAGAGCATCACATCCCTGGGAACTCCTTCAACGTAGACGACCTAGTGAGGGATTATCCCCAGCTCCACATCGACCCACGGCACGAGCAAATCTACTTCTCGCTGTACTTTGCCATGACCGGGCTGCACGCCCTGCACATGATCATTGGAGTGGGACTCTTCGTTTTCCTGACCTACTATGCGTGGAAGGGACGTTACACGCCAAAGTATTACACTCCCGTCGAAATGGGCGGCCTGTATTGGCACTTTGTGGATATTGTCTGGATTTACCTTTTCCCGCTGCTGTATTTGATCGATCGACACCGATAAGGGTGAATAGCCATGTCTGAGCACATAATGTCGAGCAAGTTTTATTACACGATTTGGATCGCCCTGTTGTGTCTGACCGGAATTACCGTGGCGGCTTCCTTTATCGACTTGGGGCCGTTCAACGCAGTCGTGGCGCTGGTGATCGCCACGGTCAAGGCTCTGCTCGTGGTTTTGTTCTTCATGCACGTCAAATACACCAGCGAACAACTGACCAAGATTGTGATTGTCTCCGCGATTTTCTGGCTGTTCCTTTTGCTGGCGCTCAGCATGGCCGACTACGCCACGCGTCTCTGGACCTGATGCGGGTCTGCACTTCCAAGGCAGATTTGGGATATACTCCGCTGTCTGCACAGCTTTTTCCGAGGATTGAGCGGACGAGGTGACCTATGGCTTTCTGCAATTCTTGCGGCACAACTCTGGAAGCCGGCGCAAAATTCTGCCCTAAGTGCGGCGCTGCCATACCCATGGCCGCTGCTATTCCAGCGACCACACTCTCCGCACCGCCGCCTCAGGGAAACAGCGCGCTCAAAGTCATTTTGATGCTCGTGGCCGGCGTTATCGTGCTAGGTATTCTGGGAATTGGAACGCTCGTGTTTGTTATCCACCGTGTCGCGCACAACAGTCGTATAAGAAATAGAGACGGCAATGTTCAGGTGGAAACTCCCTTCGGCACGGTCCAGAGCACAAACAATCCGGATGAAGCCGTCCGCAATCTCGGCATCGACCCATATCCTGGCGCGCGTGTCCTGCAGGGGAATAGCGCAACCATTGGAGGAATGCATACCGTCACGGCACAATTCGAGAGCGACGATTCAGCAGATAAAGTCGCGGCCTTCTACTCGTCGAAACTTCCCGATGCCAAGGTCAACACGAAGGATCAGGATCACTACACGATTGTCTCCACAGACAAGAAAAATATCGTGACGATCAACATTGCTCCAGAAGGCAACAAGAGCCAGATTAACATTACAACTGTGACTGGCAAGAACCTGACTGGCAGCAGCTCCTCAGACTAGCGTCTCCCGCTACATGCCAAGTAACTTCGCCGACTTCGCGAGTGCTGCCAAATCTGCCGTAGTGGATGCAAGTGGACTTGCCTCCGCCCTCGGCCACCACGTGCGTGGTGACGTTCGCTTCGACGATGGAAGCCGCGCTCTTTACGCTACGGACGGATCCAACTATCGCCAGGTTCCCATCGGAGTGGTTCTTCCTCGCGACAGCGACGATGTCATCGCGACCATTTCTCTGGCTCGCGAATATGGCGCCCCCATCCTCTGCCGGGGCGGCGGAACTTCGCTCGCCGGACAATGCTGCAACGTCGCCGTGGTGCTCGATTTCACCAAGTACATGGCCGCCATCCTCGAGATCGACCCGGGGCGCCGGATAGCGCGGGTCCAGCCTGGCGTGGTCCTAGATCGTCTGCGAAACGCCGCGGAAAAACACCAGCTGACATTTGGTCCGGATCCAGCGAGCCACGACCGATGCACCCTGGGCGGCATGATCGGAAACAACTCTTGCGGCGTGCATTCAGTCATGGCAGGTAAGACGGATGACAACATCGAGGAACTCGAAATTCTCACCTACGATGGCTTGCGCATGAGGGTGGGCCAGACCGGTGACAGCGAGATCGAGAAGATCATCGGGGAAGCTGGCCGTCGTGGCGAAATTTATTCCGGCCTGAAGAGGTTGCGCGATACATACTCCAATCTCATTCAAGAACGCTATCCAAATATTCCGCGCCGCGTGTCCGGCTACAACCTGAATTACCTGCTTCCGGAAAACGGCTTCCACGTGGCACGCGCTCTGGTTGGATCGGAAGGCACCTGCGTCACCGTGCTCGAAGCGTCCTGTCAGCTGGTGGAGAGTCCGCAGGAACGCGTGCTCCTCGTCATCGCGTATCCCGACATCTTTCAGTGTGCCGATCGCGTGCCGGAGATCATGGCTCATCATCCAATCGGTCTCGAAGCCGTGGATAGTCTGCTGGTCGAATTCACCAGGCGAAGGCATCTGAATGCGGACGGACTTGCTCTTTTACCTCAGGGCGGTGGTTGGCTGTTCGCCGAGTTCGGCGCAAACACGGCAGCGGAAGCCGAGTCTCAGGCCCGCAACCTCATGCGGACTCTGAGCCAGAGTACAAATCCGCCCCAGATGCGCCTGTTCCCCGACCGGCAGCAAGCGAAGCGGGTTTGGGACGTGCGCGAATCGGCCTTGGGAGCCATCTCCCAGGTGCCCGGAGAACCGCCCGGCTGGGAGGGCTGGGAAGATTCCGCCGTTACTCCGGAAAAGCTCGGCAGCTATCTGCGCGACCTCTGCAAACTGATGAAGGGCTACGGCTACCGCAGCGCTCTCTACGGGCATTTCGGACACGCCTGTCTGCACATGCGGATCAACTTCGATCTCGAGTCCAAGCAGGGCATCGCCAACTTCCGCAAGTTTATGGAGGAGGCGGCCGACCTGGTCATCGGCTATGGCGGCTCGCTTTCCGGAGAACACGGCGACGGGCAAGCGCGTGCGGAGTTGTTACCGAAAATGTTTGGGCCGGAACTTGTACAGGCATTTCGCGAGTTCAAAGCACTGTGGGACCCGGAGTGGAAAATGAATCCGGGCAAAGTAGTTGAGCCCTACAAGTTAGATGAGAACCTGCGTCTGGGCGCCGACTACAAGCCGTGGAAGCCGCAAACGCACTTTCAGTTTCCCGAAGATCAAGGTAGCCTGGCAAATGCCACTCTGCGTTGCGTGGGCGTAGGGAAATGCCGCCACGATGAAGGCGGCGTCATGTGTCCGAGTTTCCGTGTGACTCGCGAAGAGGAACATTCAACCCGAGGCCGAGCCCACCTGCTCTGGGAGATGACCAAGGGCGACGTAATTCAGGACGGGTGGCGGGACCAGCACGTGAAGGAGTCGCTCGATTTGTGTCTCGCCTGCAAGGGATGTAAGAGCGATTGCCCGGTCGGCGTCGATGTGGCCACCTACAAATCAGAGTTCCTGGCCCACTACTACGAAGGACATCGCCGTCCGCGCAGTGCTTACGCCTTTGGGAATATCGACGTCTGGGCTCGGCTCGCTTCGAAGGCGCCGGGGTTGTTCAATCTGACCACCCAACTACCTTTCCTGCGCGATATCTCTAAGCTCGTTGCCGGTATTCCGTTGGAACGTAGCATTCCTGCCTTCGCACCACAAACCTTTCGTCATTGGTTCAGCCGTCGAGAACGCGGCAATCCACAAGCAATGCCCGTGCTCCTGTGGCCGGACACATTTAACAACTACTTCCTCCCGGACACCGCCAAGGCTGCAGTGGGAGTATTGGAATCCGCTGGCTACCGCGTAACGCTGCCCGAAGCCAATCTGTGCTGCGGACGACCTCTGTACGATTGGGGCATGTTAGACCGCGCCAAGAATCTGCTGCTCAAGATTCTTCGCACGCTGGAAACCGAAATCAAACAGGACGTTCCAATCGTCGTCCTGGAGCCGAGTTGCGCCGCCGTGTTTCGCGACGAATTGCTGAACCTGTTTCCTAATGACGAACGGGCTCATCGGCTGTCGCAGCACACATTTTTGCTGAGCGAATTTCTCGAGCATAAAGCAACTCATTTCCTGTTGCCGAAACTGGCGCGCAAGGCCCTGGTCCACGGCCATTGTCATCACAAGTCAATTATGCGAATGACCGATGAAGAATCCGTTCTTCGCAAGATGGGGATCGATTTTCAAACCCCGGCACCGGGTTGCTGCGGCATGGCCGGATCTTTCGGCTTCGAACAAGACAAGTACCAAAAGTCACTCGCCATCGGCGAACTCGAACTCCTGCCCGCGGTTCGTAAAGCTTCGTCCGACTGTCTGATCATCGCAAACGGCTTCAGCTGCCGCGAGCAGATCAAGCAATGCACCGATCGGCAAGCCTTGCACCTGGCAGAGTTAATTCAAATGGCAGCAAGAAGCCATCAGTAAGCGAACCACCTTCAATTTCCGCGCCTCGATTTTGCATCTGACCTGTGGCATCATGTAGCCATGAATTGCAAGCTAGGCTGGTTGGCAATTACAGTCTTTGCGGCGTTGCTTTGGACATTCCTGTTTGTCCAAGCGAACTACTTCGCCTACTATGTGTTCGCACCCCGGTAGACCGGTGCCGATGGGCCAAAATTCCATGCGTATCCGGGCTGAACTGCAAGCTTGTAAGTTGTTGATACTACAGCACGCATCTCGCCAGACCGTCCTGATTCTGGGAAAATACAAAGGTACCGTCGAAGACTCAGCTAGTTTTTCCACTCTTCGCAGACGGGAGCCCCATGATTCGGGACACTGAATCCGCACTCACCATTGCCGATACGTCGGGGCAGACGAAAGCGCCTTCGCCGGTTGACGCGTCGCTCCACGGCTCCGTTCTGGTGCTAATTCAATTCGATGTGTGCGAAGAGATCCGGCTCGACAAGCTGCGTGAGCTCTTCGGTGCGCGCACCCTGGAACAGCCTTCCTTGAAACATCCAGCTCCTGGATATGTACGTTACCAGCGTCCTCCGGTGGTCGAGCCAATTGATGCATTGGTCCTCGAGAGCGGCGAGCGTCTCGAAGGCCAGATCAAGTTTTACGATTACGGTGTGGTGAGCGTGGTGCTGGAGCTGCCATTCTCAGGCGACTGGGATACTCTGGTTCGCCTCGGCAGTCGCTGGGTATGGGACGTCGATTTCGCCGGCCACGCATCGCGCATCGCGCACCAGAAACTGGAGCGTGCAACCCCGGCGCTGGTTAAGCCCTATCCGGATTGGCTAAGCGAGGACTACTTCATCTTTCACGTGCGTGAGATCAGCGGTTGTCCTTCAGCCAACGAGCTGGTTTCTTCGCATGGCGCACGCATCGCGCAGATCGTTCGTGGAGAAACCGCGCAACTCTCTGAGGGGGAGCAAAACGAAATCCTGCAGTCGCGAATCTCATATTATCCGAATGATCTGACAGTAATCAGCTGGAACGCGGCCTTCTTGTATGACAGTGCCGCTGGCGCGGAGACCGCGATACAGCTGCTCGAGTATGCCAACTCGCAGTTGCTCGAGTTCCGCCACTACGACGAGTTCCTCACTCGCGAACTGGAAAGCGTTTACGACTCTTTTGACGAGGGCACCGGAATGCTCGCGCGCTGGCGCTTGGCGCGCGCCGCTACCAAGCTGCATACCGTCTTGCTCGACGTGAACGAACTCACCGAGCACGCCGACAACGCGATCAAGTTTCTCAGCGACATGTTTTCGGCGCGTTTGTACAAGCTGGCAGCCTCAAAAGTAGGCGTTCCTGATTACAAAGACCTGGTCACCCAGAAAGTACAAACCGCCGAGGAACTCTATCGCTTCATGGTCGACCAGTTTAACCAGAGCCGTGCCTTCGTGCTGGAACTCATGGTCGTAATCATTCTGATTATCGAACTGGTCTACTTCTTTCGCGGAAAACCGATCTGAGAACTGAGGACCAGAATCTGCGAACTGATTTCCTATCACCGTACTATCCTGAAGGCCGATGCGAGGCTTAAACGGCAAGCGTGTCTTAATCACCGGCGGCGCGAGTGGAATCGGCGCGGCCACGGCAGCGCGTTTCCTGGAGGAAGGCTCAGCCGTATGCGTGCTCGATCGCGACGCCCCGGCAAATGACAAAATTCGCCAGCACCTGCCCGGCTTGGCCGGGGTGCTCGCTGCGGACGTTTCCAACCTCAAGCAAGTAGAGGCCGCATTCGGCGACGCACTTCGCATCATGGGCGGAGTCGACGTGCTGATCAACAACGCGGGCATCAGCATTCGCCATGATTTTCTCAAGATCACTCCTGAAGAGTGGGACAAAGTCATCGCAGTGAACCTGACCGGCGTCTTTTACATGGCCCAGACTGCGGCACGCCACATGTGGGAGCGCGACGGCGGCGTAATTCTGCAAACCGCTTCGACCAACGGATTTGTAGGTCAGCCTTACTATGCCGACTACAACGCGACCAAAGCTGGAGTGATCGAGTTAACTCGAACCATGGCGCTCGAACTCGCGCCTAAGGTACGGGTGTGTGCCGTCGCGCCAGGTTACGTGCTGACGCCAATGCAGCGCGCCGAATACACTGATTCGATGCTCGACGAAGTAAATCAAAAGATTCCGCTGCGGCGGCACGCCAAGCCGGAAGAGATCGCGGCCCTGTTCGCCTTTCTGGCGTCGGACGATGCAGCGTACATAACCGGCCAGGTCTACACGATTGACGGCGCCGAAACCGCAGGCGGGCTGGCCAGCAGGTAGTTTCATCCATGATCCGATATCAGTAGTGCCGCATCAAGTTTGTCCAGAGTTGATTTCGTTAGATGCTCTTCGGGAGGGCACGCCTTCAGCCGTGCCGGCCAGGGCACCAAAAGTTGCGGGGGCTTTAGCCCGTGAGTGAAATGCTCGCACAGTTAGACTGAACCCACTCGAATGACTCCCTCTAGCAAACACGCATCCCTCGCGGGCAAGGTCGCCGTCATCACCGGCGCCGCGTCAGGCATCGGCCGAGCAGCGGCCATCCTGTTCGCCCGCGAAGGCGCCGCAATTGCCATCACGGACATCAACAAGCGAGGAGAAGACGTCGCAGAGGAGATCGCCCGAAGCGGAGCCCACGCTTTCTTCGAGCACGCAGATGTCACCCAAGCTGCTGATTGCCACCGCGTCGTGGAACGAACCCTGCGAGAGTTCGGCGGCATTCACGTGCTCTTCAACAACGCCGGAATTATGCGCCGCGCTTCGGTGGTAGAACTGAGCGAGGAAGACTGGGATCGGGTAATGTCGGTGAATGTAAAGTCGATTTTCCTGATGTCGCGGCAAGTGATCCCGACCATGGCAAAGGCAGGCGGGGGATCCGTCATCAATACAGCGTCCGGCTGGGGCCTCGCTGGAGGACCCCGCGCCGCGGTCTATTGTGCCTCGAAAGGCGCCGTGGTGCTCCTGACCAAGGCCATGGCGATCGATCACGGGCCACAAAACATTCGCGTGAACTGCATTTGTCCCGGCGACACCGATACCGGTATGCTGCGCAATGAAGCCCGGCAGTTGGGAGAGCGCGAAGATTTTTTCCTGGCACAGTCCGCACGACGCCCGTTGGGGCGAATCGGCCAGCCAGAAGAGATCGCACGAGCCGCGCTTTATCTCGCAAGTGATGCGTCGTCATTCGTCACTGGGTCGGCGTTAGTCGTGGACGGCGGCGGTTTGGCGGGATCATAGAAGATTTCTATGCGCTTACAAAACAAAGTCGCCCTCATCACCGGTGGAACCTCCGGCATCGGCGAGGCAACTGCGATCCTTTTTGCCAAAGAGGGCGCCAACCTTGCCATTACCGGCCGGAACGAGAAGCGAGGTCACGCGGTCCTCGATCAAATCCTGGAGAACGGCGGCAAAGCCATTTTCATTCGCACGGACGTCCGCCAGACCGCCGAGTGCCGTCACGCCGTGGACGAAACTCTGAACTCCTTCGGCAAACTCGACATCCTGTTCAACAATGCTGGTGTTTTCTATCCGCAGACCACGCTCGAGTGCAGCGAGGAAGACTGGGACCTGCAAATTGATATCAACCTGAAAGGCACGTCCTTGATGTCGAAATTCACGTTGCCCGGCCTGACTCAGCAAGGCAGCGGGGTAATTATCAACAACAGTTCCGGATGGGGCATCGTGGGCGGTGACAAAGCGGTGTCCTGATCCTTAGGGAATTGACGTCAGTGAAAGCCGCCCGTCATCTGGTAGCCTCGTTTATGAAAAAAAGAGCGAGTGGCGTCTCCTTCTGCGTTGCGCTTTGGCTCATTCTGCAATCTCCCGTTGCCTTACCCGCAGTGGCGCAGCAAAACTCGGTCAGTCCTGCAGCCGCCCACACACAACCCGCCAGCGGCAGCCAGGAGTCTCCGAGAGAAGACATCGGTGAGCCTGGCCAGGTTGTCGTCGAAGGCCGCCCGATTTTGATTGTTTACGAGACATTGGGAGGCTTGACACCACAAGACCGCGCCAGCGGTATCGAAAAACGCATCCTGGCAGTCGCCAAAGAAAGTAGTTCCTCGCCAGAATCCATACGCGTTGAAAACCGAAGTACGTGGACCGAGATTTTCAGCGACAAGCTATTGCTCCTTGCGGTAACCGACGTCGACGCGAAGATGGCGGGCAAGCCGCGTCCACAGCTCACAACGGAGTACGCCGAGAACATTCGCCAGGCGATTCGAAACTATCACGAAGAGCATAGCTGGCGGCTGATATTTAGCGGCGCCGTCAAAACCTTGCTTGCCACCCTTGTGCTCGTACCCCTGTGCTGGCTTGTCCGCAGGATCCGGTTTGCCTTACGGGATCGCATTGAGAAACAGATTCAGACTAGTGCGCGTATTGAACCAAAGCCGGCCTGGCATATTTCTGTCGCTTACCTGGGTCCTATTTCTCTGGGGCTGGGAGCAATGCTGCGATGGTTGCTCATCCTTGCGTTTGTCGAAGCTTACTTGACGGTCACTCTGGGCTTCTTTTCTTCCACCCGCGAAATATCACATACCGTGTCGAAGTGGGTCTTTTCGCAACTGGAATCCTTAGGCCAATCTGCTCTCAATTACCTACCGAGCCTGCTGGTGGTAGTGGTAATCGGTTTGGGCACCAACTACCTGGTTCGCCTGCTGCGGTTAGTTTTCGGTGAGATACGCAAGGAAAACCTGAAGATCCGCGGATTCTACCCGGACTGGGCAGAACCGACCGAAAAGCTGATACGGATTCTGGTGCTCTGTCTCGCCGTCATTGTCGCATTTCCGTATTTGCCAGGGGCAAAGAGCCCAGCCTTCCAAGGAATTTCGATATTTCTCGGGTTGCTGCTGTCTCTGGGCTCTTCCTCGGCCGTGGCCAACGCGATTGCCGGGGTCATCCTTACTTACATGCGCTCGTACCTGATAGGCGACTGGGTGCAGATCGGCGAGACCACAGGAGAGGTAACTGAGAAGAACCTGCTGGTCACCCGCGTTCTCACGCCGAAGGCAGAAATTATTACCATCCCGAATGCGACGGTTATGGGCGGTTCAGTGAAAAACTACAGCGTCGAGGCCAAAAAGAATGGAGTGATCTTTCATACTACGGCGACGATCGGGTACGACGCTCCCTGGCGAACGGTTCATCAACTGCTGATCAGCGCGGCGCACGCTACCAGGCATGTGCTGCAACAGCCTGCGCCCTTCATCCTGCAGACAAGGTTAGACGATTTCTATGTCGCTTACGAATTGAATGCATACACCGATGTTCCCCGGGAGATGCTGAACATTTTTTCGGATCTGCATCAGAACATCCAGGACAAATTTAACGAAGCGGGCGTCGAAATCTGTTCGCCCCACTATTCCTCATTGCGAGATGGGAACGTCATTGCGATCCCCGAGCAATACGTCAAGCCGGACTACAAGGCCCCCGGATTCCGGTTTATTCCGGCGGAAGACGACAGAGAAAGCTTGCCGAAATGAACACGAATTAGGAGTGCCCAACGAGTTCCTCTGCGGACGAACGAAGGTCGGTAAGGCAAGCAATATCGCGCTTCATTCCCATCACCACTTGGCTGTCTGAGAGTTCGCCTCGTGCGGACATCGTCGCTGGCGTCGCGTTGGCCGGACTGCTGGTGCCCGAGGGAATGGCATATGCGTGGATCGCTGGAGTACCACCGCAAATGGGTTTGTACGCTGCCATGGTGGGCATGTTTGTCTATGCGATCTTCGGCACCTCTCGACAACTGGCGGTTGCGCCCACTTCTTCTTCCGCGGCCATGCTGGCGGCGTTGGTGGCTCCGATTGCCTTGGGCGATTCAGCAAGCTACGCCGTGCTGGCAACTGCCACGACGATCGCGGCAGGCGTTATCTTCCTCGCGGGAGGTCTGCTCAAATTCGGCTCGGTATCGGAGTTCATCTCCAAACCCGTTCTCAAAGGCTTTGTCTTCGGCCTGGCGTTAACAATCATGGTGAAACAAGGACACAAGCTGATGGGGATCCACCCCGGCGAGGGCGATTTCTTTCACCAAGCTTGGCATGTGGTCACGTCGCTGCCGCAGGTGAATCCCTGGACATTCGCTGTTGGAGCAACCGCGATTGGCATCATGTTTCTGCTGGGAGCGGTTGCTCCGCGCGTGCCGTCAGCGTTGGTTGTGCTCGTGCTCGGAACCTTGGCGGTCCCGTGGCTCGGCCTTACACAACGTGGCGTCGAGGTGGTTGGCACAATCCACGCGGGAATTCCTTCCCTGAGCTGGCCAAAAATCGGTGAGGACGAACTGGCAGATGTGTTCGTGGGGGCATTCGGTATTGTGCTTGTACTTATGGCCGAGGCGCTCGCAGCCGCCCGCACATTCGCGGCGAAACACAAGTACGAAATCGATCCCAATCAGGAGCTGCGCGCCATCGGCGTAGCAAACATCGCATCGGGTCTGGCTGGTGGCATCATCGTCGGTGGAGGAATGTCGGGAACTGCGGCCAATGATGCCGGCGGCGCGCGTACCCAACTCTCGACCATTACGGCGTCGCTGTCAGTGGCTCTCACTCTGGGATTCTTATTGCCTCTGATTCGTAATTTGCCGGAGGCCGTTCTGGGGGCGATTGTGGTCCATGCGGTCACGCATCTCGCCGATGTCGGCACGCTCAAGTACTACGCAAAACTCCGCAGCGGAAGCATTTGGGGTGCGCTGATCGCCTTGTTTGGTGTGCTCCAGATGGGGATTCTCAAGGGTTTGATCTTCGCCGTTGGTCTGACTTTGATCGCATTGATGCGGAGACTCAGTGTGCCCCAGCATTCCGTGCTCGGCAGAATTCCGGGTACCGGGAATTTTGCGGATGTGGAGCGTAATCCCGAGACTGAACAAATTCCAGGTCTGCTGATCTTCCGCCCGAATGGAATGCTGTTTTTCGCTAACGCGAATCACGTTCGCAACGAACTACGTAAAGAGGTTAAGAACACAGGTAAGCCACTACGGGCAGTCCTGCTTAATCTCGAGACCTGCCCGGGGATGGACGTAACCAGTCTCGAGATGCTGGAGCAGTTGGAGAACGAGCTTCATGAGTCCGGTATCGAACTGTGTTTCGTTCGAGTGGCGGATCCTGTTCGAGATCTTTTCCGCCGCAGCGGATTTCTCGAACTCCTGGGCGAGAGGCGGATATTCCCGGGAGTCGACGTTGGGGTCGGTGCATTCTTCGAGACAAGACCGCCAGCGACTCGTGCGCGCAGCGCCTAATATGCATGCAAGCTGGGGGTTGAGCAATAAATACGCGTCATGGCCCGGAGATCGAAAAATGGAAATAGCGGTTGGCGGAAATCGGGAACTCCATCCGACTACGCACATCACGACCCAGACGTCTAAGCGCGCACTCGAACCGGTGGAAAGAATCTCGGAGATCTGGTTCGGGCTAATCATGGTCCTCACCTTCACCTGCTCAATTAGCGTCAATAGCGCAGGCCAAGAAGAAGTTCGCACACTACTCATCGGCGCGGTCGGCTGCAATCTTGCGTGGGCAATCATTGATAGTTTCATGTATCTCCTCGGGTGTTTCGTTCAGAGGGGTACGGCCATCGCGAAGCTTTGCGCCGTTCGCAACGCCTGTGAACCTGGTGCCGCCCATCGGATCATTGCCGATGCGCTCCCTCCTACGCTGGCGTCCGTTTTATCGCCTGAGGAATTCGAAATGATGCGCCGGAAATTGAATCAATTGCCGGAACCGCCGAGGCGTCCAACCCTTAGGAAGGAGGATTGGTTGGGAGCCGGAGCGGTATTCCTTGCCGTGTTCCTGTCGACGTTTCCGGTGGTGATTCCGTTTCTTTTCATTAACAACGTCAGGCTGGCACTGCGTCTGTCGAACGGAGTTGCTCTTGTAATGTTGTTTCTAGCGGGATATGCATTCGGCCTTTACGCAGAACATCGCCCCTGGAGAATGGGGCTTTGGACCGCCATCCTCGGCAGCGCACTTGTCGGGATCGCGGTGGTGCTGGGAGGATGAAAACCACTTTGCATTCCATGATGTTCGTGCTAGTCGTTGTTCTCGCAGGCCAAGTCTTGGCCCAGACTCCGACACGCCAGACGCCGAGCGCAGATGACGCCGATGCGAATCAGTGGGAGTTCTCCCTGGCGACATCTGGTTATCTGGTTCCGGAGGACCAATCTTACGGTTCTCCAATCTTTACAGCCGATCATCAATGGCTACACCTTGAGGCCCGTTACAACGAGGAGTATCTGCAAACGGGGTCATTGTGGGCCGGCTATAACTTCAGCGTTGGACACAAGCTCGTGTTCGAAGCCACGCCAATGTTCGGCGTCGTGTTTGGAATTACGACAGGGGTTGCGCCAGGCTACGAACTCTCGCTCACCTACAAGCGCCTTGAACTCTCCGCTCAGGGAGAGTACGTATTCAATACGGACGATCGGAAGGCCAGCTATTTCTACACTTGGAACGAACTCATCTACTCGCCGACGGACTGGTTCCATGCCGGTCTCGTGTCGCAACGCACCAGAGACTACCACACCAACCTCGACGTGCAGCGTGGATTCTCAGTCGGGGTTGCCCACAAGAAAGTGGATTTCACGACCTATATTTTCGATGTCGGCTGGACCAACCCCACGGTGGTCCTCGCCTTCACCTTTAGGTTTTGATCGAGAGTCGAACCCGAGCTAAACAGCCTGATGTTATTGGGGCTTGCCTGAAAGGCCCTGAGCCGTTTCCCACGCCCTCACTTTCTGTCGGGCTTCGTCGAAGAGCCGCTCATAGTTCCCCTTCTGCACTTTCTCGCGCGTTTTCTCGTCCAGAAGTTTCCACAACGGTTGATATTGGTAATAAACCTTCAGGTACTGCTCTTGGGTTGATGGCGCTACTTCGTCGGTGCCAAACAGGAAACGGTCCGGGTAGCGATTGAGAAGGTCAGCAGTCACTCGAGTCGCTTCCGGACTCGATACTACATACTTGGCTACCTCGTCCCAGGAAATATCAAAGTAGACGTGACTGAACTGCGGGTCAGCGAGGATTTCTGCCAGTTGAGCGGCATGGTTCTTGATCGGTCGAACCACTCGGCCCATGCCCGTGTGAGCCCAGATGATGTTCGTGTTTGGATGTCTGCGAAGAAGCGCTTTCATCTGATCCAGGTAAACGGGTGGCGAGCCTTCCTTCGCGAACGGCACATCCATGTCGTTGTGTATCAGCGCGATGAGTCCAACCGTCTCCGCAAAGTCGAAAATCCGATCAAGCGCCGGGTTTTGCAGACTCGCAACTTCGCCCGCCACTTTAGCCGATACGAACTCCTTGTGAATCGTAAACTCGCCGATACCGGAGAACACGCCCGGAAAAGTCTGAAGCACTCTACGAATGTGATCGGTGGCGTACATATCAGCTGGGTTGAATCCCGTAATCATGGGATCGAAGCGAGCCCGCTGTTCCTTCGGTAGCGAGCGGTACGCCATCGCAATATAAGCATCGGTGAAGGAGTAGTAATAGAGCGGAGCGTCCGTCTGCAGGTAGTAGGTTGGCGCAAAGTCCCCGGAATTCTGGTACGACCATTCCTGTTGAAGAGGGATCCCGAATAGTGCGACGCGCCCAACTTTTGTGCCCATGATCTTCAGAAAGTCATGAATATCCGTGCCCTCTTGAATGTAATTGGTCAAATGGAAGTGAACATCGTTCAGCTCGGGTTGGTCTGGTTGCGACTGTGCAGCTGCAAGACTGCACCATACCACTAAAGGAATGACTGAGCCGAAAGCGAATCGGACCATTCTGTGATGCGAAGAATCGTAGGAACGTTTCATCCATAGACTCCGTTATTTGAGGAGTTGTGTCATCGAGATGTTTACGATCCTCATTTCTTTCGAAAAAATACTCGACCGCTCAGAAAGCTAACTCGAGAGTGGAAGCAAAGACCGGTCCGGTTCCTCCGAGCGCGAAAGGAACGGCGGTATAGCCCACCGGAGATTTGTACAGGTAAAGGAATTCATTGTTCCACCGGATGACTTTGTTGTGATAAGGAAAATAGTTGAGCCCGGCCCGAAAGTCCCATGGATTGCCATACTTTGCCCGGTACGCGTCCAGCGCGGCGGCGTTGCCGGTGAGTGTCGATCCTCCCAGATAAACCTGCAAAGTCTTAGGCAGAACCATCGCCGAGGTTTGCAATTGGAAGCCGTGGGAGAAGATCGTGGGCAGTCCGGTCGTGCCGAGTCCGTGAAAATCATCGAGCCAGCGCAAAAAGTACTCCCCATCCAGCGAAAACCCGTGGTACTTGACGCCGCCATCAAAGTCGGCCATCTTGTAGGTCACATCGTTGACGGTAATGCCGGGACCCAAAAGATTGGGGGTGAAGATGACACTCCCATCTTCGAGCCGAATCTGTGTGTTCTCGAATTGGTCACTGTTTGGCTGTTCCTGCCTGTCCTCATTACTCCGGGTGAAGTGGGCCGCAAGACGGGTCGCCAATTTTTGATGGTCTTCAAAGTCGCCAAAGCCTTGGCCAAATTCGCCTGTGCTCGGCATCCAGACGAGCGAGGTAGACACCGTGTTTAATCCATTGTTGAGCTGTGCCGCGCTTACGCCCAGGGTACTCAGGTTGTTGCCGATCATGGCTATGTAGTCCAGCCGGCTTCCGATTTTGCCCCAGGCCCAAACCCCTGAAGTATAGGAAGGGCGAAAGAACTCGTCGGCTATAAGGCGTGTATCGACACCAAGCCAGAAGGGGAAGTTGCCCTCTACGCTCCGTGTACCCGGCAAGGACCTAATCCCTGCGCCCACGTTAAACGCTTTGTTAAAAGCGTAACTCAGGTTGCCGGCGAGTACTACCTGAGCGCCTAAGCCTTGCGAAGCGTTGGAGGACCACGCGTACAGAAAATAGCGGAACTTCGGGTGAAGGATCCACCCGAGGAACTTTATCTGTACTTTGTTGAGTTGGATATCCTGGCGTTGCTGGACACTCTTGATATTGCCCAATGCGTCTGTAAACGTTGAATCCAGACCTCGTTGGTTCAGGTAGCGGACGTAGGTGTAAAGGCTGATACTCACGTCGCCGTACTCTGTATTGACCACCTTGAACCCTTGATTGTCCGTGTATGTTCCCCAGCTTTTCTTGTCTCCCTGATCCGAGGAGATATCCGCGGTCAGCGGTTTCGATTCTTGTGCAGTGTCGGCCTGCGTCGCTGGGCCTCTCCCAGTTGATATCGCGGCTGAGCCGGAATGTTGCGCAAGCACGCCACGCAGAGATTCGATCTCCGTCATCAGTTCTCGGTTTTGGTTTTCCAGTTGCTTGTTTTGCTCAATCAGCCGGTCAAGCTTTTTTAATTCGTCAGCCGTGTCTTGTGTATCATGATTCGGGAGAGCCTGTTGGGTGTCCCCGCCTTGGGCCGTTCCGTAGCTAGCCGACCCAAGGGCTAGAGCCAACGGCAGTAATCGCGCTCCCATTCTCCGGATAGTGTTTGCCATTGGTAATTCAACCAATCTTTCTCAGTTCTTCGTGACTACGCTATTTCCAACCCACCGACGCTGGCGAATAGAGGTTGTAGTTCAGCTTGCCGGCGACATAGTCGATCACCTCTTGCGCCTTCACACTGTTTCCAGCTTCATCCAGCGGCGGGGCAAAGACGACGATTGCGCCTTTTCCGGGTGCGATCGCTACGATCCCACCGCCAACTCCGCTCTTTGCGGGAAGTCCCACATGCCAGGCCCAGCCACCAGAACCGTCGTAAAGACCGGCCATCATCATCGTGCTGAGGATGTGAGGAACGTCTTCCGCCTTGATCACCTGTTCTCCGGTGGCAGGGTTGATCCCGTTATTCGCGAGCATAGCGCCCATCCGCGCAAGTTGGGTGGCGTTGACGCCTACGGAACACTGCTTGGTGTAGATATCCACCGACTCAAATGGGTCAGCGTAAATCCGTTCATATTTGGCGAGAAGCATGGAGAGCGCTTTGTTGCCGGTGTTGGTGGCGGCTTCGGACTTGTAGACCTCGTCAATCAATGTCAACTTTTCTCCGGCCGCGCGGCTGTAGAAATCCAGGATCTTGTTCCACTTTTCATCCGCATCCTTGCCGGAGATCAGGCTAGTAGTGGCAATGGCGCCCGCATTAACAAGAGAGTTGCCGGTGTGTGTCGGCATATCCACGACTGCGACTGGAGAGTTAAATGGGCGTCCGGTAGGCTCGGAGCCTACTTTTTGGAAGACCTTGTCGGCTCCCAGCGCTTCCATTGCAAGTGCGAGCGTGTAAACCTTGGAAATCGACTGAATGGAGAAGGAATAGTTCACATCCCCTTGGGTGAGAACTTGGTTGTCGGTAGTGACAATTGCGATCCCGAATAGTTTGGAGTCCACCTGTGCGAGATACGGAATGTAATCGGCGTTCTTGCCGCGCGTTTCATTCTTGAACTTGTCGTAGGCCTCCTGAACCACTGCCGCCACGACCTCACGGCGAGGGGCCAGAGGGCTCCG
>Ga0265760_10000175_pt1 | contig 16765 bp, 17 predicted proteins | sample NZIome_2_FD_200831 | JGI IMG/M metagenome (GOLD analysis project Ga0265760, IMG submission 200831) | Metatranscriptome of rhizosphere microbial communities from Maridalen valley, Oslo, Norway - NZI1 (Metagenome Metatranscriptome) | ecosystem: Host-associated > Plants > Roots > Rhizosphere >...
CGGAGGGCGCTATTCGATGGATTCCGCGATCGGACTTTCCACCATGATCGCCATCGGCCCGAAGGGGTTCGAAGATCTGCTCGGCGGATTCCGCGACATGGATGAGCACTTCCGCAGCGCGCCCCCGGAGAAGAATCTTCCGTTGCTGATGGGCCTGCTTACGGTCTGGTACAACAATTTTTTTGGGGCGCAAACCATTGGCATCATGCCGTACTCGGACAATCTCAAGCGCTTTCCGGCGTACCTGCAGCAACTGCAGATGGAAAGCAACGGCAAGCACGTGGACCTCGACCGTCAGCCCGTGAGCTACCAGACCGGGCCGATCATCTGGGGTGAGCCCGGAACCGACGGACAGCACTCGTTTTACCAGCTCATCCATCAAGGCACCAAGCTTATCCCGTGCGACCTGATCGGATTCTGCCAGCCGCTTAGCGACTTTAAGGACCATCACGATTTTCTGATGGCGAATCTGTTCGCGCAGGCAGAGGCGCTGGCTTTCGGCAAGACGGCCGAAGAGGTGAAGGCCGAACGCGTGCCCGACTTTCAAATTCCGTTCCGCGTTTTTGAAGGCAACCGGCCCACCAACCTGATCCTGGTTGAAAAACTAACGCCGCGAGCCGTGGGTTCGCTGGTGGCACTGTACGAACACAGTGTTTTCACGCAGGGCGCCATTTGGAACATCGACTCCTTCGACCAGTGGGGAGTGGAACTCGGCAAGGTGCTGGCACAGCGAATTATTCCCGAGTTACAAAGTTCCGCAGAACCCCAGCTCAAGCACGATGGCTCGACTAACGCGTTGATCGGGCGATATCGCCGACTGCGTGGCGGCAAGTAGGCAGGAAGATTACACCGTCGCTTCGGGTGGGTCGACGGCGCGTCCTGGCGGCAAGGCCTCCGGCACGTCAAGGCGTGCCACGAGGCGGGAGAACGCACATAACCCTTTACGTTGCAGGATTTCGCAGGACACGGTAACATCAAGGGCCACGCGGACCTGTCGCGAGCGCAGCGCATTGAGGCGCGTAGTCGTGGCAAGAGTTCGATTGCATTTGAAAAATGCCCCTCAACAGGACGAAGTTGCTAAGATATTGATTACAGTTAATTTACAAAGTGCGGAAGTGGTGGAACTGGCAGACACACCATCTTGAGGGGGTGGCGCCGAAAGGCGTGGGGGTTCAAATCCCCCCTTCCGCACCAGAAACTCCTTTATAATCAAAGGTTTAGAAGCGTATTTTGGCATCGTACAATAATCGTACAACGTTTCAACCCTCCGGAGTATTCATCTGCTCCTAACCACCCTTAAGATTCTTGAGTGAAACGTCCCGCAAGTCTGATGTGCATCCGAAGCACTGAAGCAATCTGGTCTGGGTTTGAAAAGAATCCAGTAAGCGCACATGGGCTCAAAGCGTACGGCATACTTTATGGCACAGCGGCACAATCCCATGGTCCAGCGCTCTCTGCGCTCGACCCGCCAGAAGATGTAATCTCCGTCCTTTAGATAATGTCAGGGCCATGCAGCTTTGTTGGCGATGAGGCGCTCACGATCCGGTCAATGAGCGAGAAGGCGATGTTTACCCCAACTGTTCGATAAATTCGGTTGCACGCTTATGCGCGAGAGGTCGGAAACAGCAACGTTAAACCCGCACCACACTGGGCTTGATTTTCACAATGTAAGCTGAGCCCCCCGCACCCCTGGCGTCGGTCACATAGTCAGCGCCTTTGTGCACGGTGAGAAAAATGATCTTGGCGGGATGCGCAGGCCAGCCTTCCCCAGCTCTTGTGACAATTGAACGCGAAAGGGCATACTAACCGTACACTTGAGTTCCCGGCGGCCGCTCTCTGGGCATTTGGCTGACATAACTGGGCTACGAGTTCGAAATTCCACACGGAGGTCTTCGAGGATGATCCGGGCCATTTGCAATCTGCTCGTATTTTGCGCGGCGCTGGTTTCCATACTCAACATCGCCGGAGCCCAGGAAAATCAAATCAAGAAAACCCAGGTCAAGCCTACCAGTCCTGTTTCCGGCGGGCAGATGTTTAAAGAGTATTGCGCCGTCTGCCACGGACCCGGCGGTAAGGGTGATGGCCCTGTGGCGACTGCGCTCAAGGTGCCGCCGCCCGACCTGACCACATTGGCCCAGCGTCACGACGGGATCTTTCCGGATGATTATGTCTCAAACGTTTTGAAAAATGGCGTGAAGAACCCCGCTCACGGCTCCGGGGAGATGCCCGTCTGGGGCCCGATCTTTGATACCATGAACCGCTGGAAGGCGCTCTGCCCCGGCATGGATGAATCTCCAGTCCCGCTGCGAATCGCCAATCTCTCGAATTACCTCAAATCAATTCAGAAAAAATAGTCTCGCACCGCCCCGTCTGGGGCGGCACTTTTCCCGCTCTGCGTCGGGTCCATGTGCGATTGAACGATGTTTCTGCTCAGCCTGTCACTCGACCGGAAGAGCATTTTGAAAAGGAATTATAGGGAACAGCAAGAACGCAAGGGGCAATGGCTGGCAAGAAGCGGGCGGCAACTGGCTAGAACACCCCTCTGTCACGCAGGAGAGCGTAGGTTCGGCTCCCCTCCCTTTCACAATCACTTCGCAATATTGTAGACTTCTGGCCTGAAAGAAGTGCAACATCGAACCGGCGGGGAGCCAAGCAAAGAGATCCTGTACGACCGCCGGGCCAAATAATTGGAGAGAACATGCGACAGCAGCTTATTCTGCGCTTCATCGCGGCAAGCCTTCTGTGTTGCCTGGCTGTGCCGGGTGTAACGCAGGCCCAATCCGATCCCGCCAAACTTTACAAAGCGAACTGCGACTTGTGCCACGGCGCCGATGGCAGCGGCGATACCGGGCCCGGCAAGGCATTCCATGCGAAGGATCTGCGATCGGACGAAGTTCGGAATCAAAACGACGCGGCGCTTATTGAAGTAATCACCAAAGGCAGAGGAAAAATGCCGGCGTTTGGTGCGAAGATCAAGCCCGACGTCATACAGAAGCTGGTGGTTTACATCCGAAGTCTGCCCAAAAAATAACACCTTGTGGGACTAATGGCTTTGAAGGTGGTGAAGGCTTGACTCGGAGGGATTGAGGCATTGCATGTTCAAAGGTGGATTCAGAACCCAGGGCACCCAACTTTCACCATCCAGACCGTCTCTTGAAGGCAGGCGCTCGTTTCTCGGAGTGTTACTGGGGCTCGGCTCATTCTTTGTCGGTGCATTGCTTTCGGTGCCGCTCATTCGTTTTGCGCTATTCCCGTTGATACGCCGCACCACGGAACTTAAGAGTTCACCGGTGGGAGAACTCAGCGAGTTTTCGCCCCTGACCGAACCCGTGATACGCACCATTCAGATTGAACAGGTGGATGGCTGGCGTAAAGCGGTATCGGAAAAAGCAATCTATGTGACCAAGGACAGTCAGGGCCATCTTCTCGTTCTCACCTCCATCTGTCCTCATCTGGGTTGTACAGTCCCCTGGAACAAGGAAAGGAACCAGTTTGTCTGCCCGTGCCACGGCGCCATTTACGCCGCAGACGGAACCCGTGTCAGCGGGCCCTCGTTGCGGGGGATGGATGCGCTGGAAACATCGGTTCAGGACGACCAACTGCTGGTGCGGTTCCAATATTTCCGGCAACTCGTCTCCGACAAGGAAGTCATCGGTTGAAAGGGAATGCATTCGCGAATCAGGGCGAAAGTGGACCCCCTCCGCGACGCGAGTCGGGACTATGGGGATGGCTGAACCGCCGCACTGGCCTGGATGATTTGCTGCGCAGCGCTCTCGATGAACCTATTCCTGGCGGCGCTCGTTTCGCGTACATATTTGGTTCCGGGCTGCTCTTCATTTTTATTTCGCAAGTGATCACCGGCGTATTTCTCGCGTTGTACTACGTTCCCTCGGCCGATCACGCGCACACAACGGTCGCCTACATAACGAAGGCAGTCACGGCTGGATCTTTTCTCCGCAGCCTCCACGCTTACGGCGCCAGCGGAATGGTCGTCGTTTTGTTCCTGCACTTGTCGCAAACCTACATCTACGGATCTTACAAAGGACGGCGCGAACTTCTCTGGCTCTCTGGATGCGTGCTCTTCGGTCTGATCCTGGCCATGGCGTTCACCGGTTACCTGCTCCCGTGGGATCAGAGAGCCTATTTTGCCACCGCTGTAGGAACCAACGCCATCAGCGAAGTTCCCGGGATTGGTGAGTACATGAAGCGCCTGATCCGCGGTGGCACGGAAATGGGCACGCTTACCATCTCACGCTTTTTCGTCGCCCATATTTTTCTTGTTCCCGCATGCATTTTCGCGCTTGTAGCCGCCCACATTTTTCTATTCCGCAAAGCCGGAGCAGCCGGACCGGTCAACGAAGATCCTTACCAGCCAAAACAGCAGCCAGAACTCTTCTATCCCCGCCAGGTATTGATGGATCTGTCGCTGACGGCGTTGCTGATTGCGGGACTCGGCTTGGTGTGCTTTTTCGTCCCGATGCAAATGGGGCCGCCAGCCAACCCAGCGGATGCGCAGTACGTACCGCGGCCCGAGTGGTATTACTTGCCCATATTTCAGTGGCTGAAATACTGGCATGGATCGGCCGCGATCGTCGGCGTGCTTGTAATTCCAACGCTGCTCGTCCTGGCCATCCTTGCGCTTCCTTTTCTGGATCGCAGCGTCGAACGCCGTCCGTGGAAGAGGCCCATCGCGATGGGAGCGTACGCAATCGTGGTATTCTCGCTCGTGAGCCTCGGTCTGCGCAGCCAGTATTTGGATCGACATGACTCTGGAGTGGCCCAGCAACTGGCAAAGCAGAGGGCCGAAGAAAACGAGTACGCAAGAAAGCCATTCGAGCCAGAGCTTTCTTCCGCATCCCTTGCTGCGGCAAATGTGACGCTCGCGGACCCACTAGCCGCGAAAGGGAAAACCATCTTCGAAGGGCATTCTTGCAATGCCTGCCATGGTGACGGCGGAGTGGGTACGGCCGCTGCTCCAGCGCTTGTTGGCATAAAAGCAAAATTCTCGGCGGAACAACTGGCCGAACTTTTCAAACATCCCACCGCGAAAATGAACGCTGGCGGCATGCCACTCGTCGACCTTCCGTCGGATGATTTGAAGGCGTTGATCGCCTACGTGGAGAGTCTCAAATAACTTACGACGGCCACTACCGTGAATGTCCCCGAGGGGCCGGAATTGGACAGCTTGGACGGGGACGGCAACGGTAAGGACAGGGCCAATTCCCGAGGGGTCGGACACCCGGAAGCTATCCATGGACGGGCTTCTGGGGAGCACACCCGGCGTTCTCGGCATTCTCGAAGAGTCGTTGCGATGGCCCTGTTGCGATGACCCTTGCCCACTGGGAGGGGCGGATGTCAAACTGTTGTTGGAAAAGAGACATTTCGTCACCTTCAAACGTTTTGTTCGCCGTACAATAAACGTACAATGGAAGCGGGATTGTGGGGCATTTGGGCCGTTAGGCCGAATGCAAAATCAATGAGCTACGTGTTATCAACGTGATGAACTAGTTCAAATCCCCCCTTCCGCACCATAACTCCTTTATTTTCAACACCGACGATCGTTACAGTCAGTTAAAAGATTTCGCTGCAACAGGTCGCTTACGACCGTCGCATTCGCAGCCCGGTTCGCTTCAGGAATTCCGCGACCGTAGCCATCCAGCGACATTGCAATAGTCGAGTGCCGCATCAAATCCCGCTGCACTTCCGGACCAGTTCCCTTCTCAGCTAACCACGTTCTGTAGCTCTGTCGCAGCGCGTGCCAGCAAATCGGAGTTAGACCCGCTTTGATCGCTTCAGGACGGAGATAATCCGCTGGACGCTATTGGAGTTCAGCGATTTTTCCCCATCATGGTCGGACTGGCAAACACGTAGTCGGTGTCCGCGTTGTACGCCGATTCATGACCCCACGCCAACAGCGCCTCCGCAATCGCCGGGTGCAGCGGCAAACGAGCGTTGGAAGACTCAGTTTTGGTTTCGTCCTCGTAGCCTTCCACGTGGCTCCTCTGAATGAAGATTTCTCGCAGCAGCCGCAGCAAACGCTCGCCTAAGGGCAACCGTCAAATGCGCCGCATTCTCAATCAAGCTGCCATCTCGCCTCGAAGTACAATCGAGCGAGCCGAGGGGTCTCGGCGGTTATCTGTCCGCCGTTACAACTATTGTCCTGTGCAAGAGCGTGAACCGCAATGACGTTGACCAAGATCATTTACGCTGGTGCTTCTGCGGCATGTTCCCTTTTTCTGCTCAGTCGCAATCTCGACGCTGAGGGAAGATGGTCAGTGCTACTTCTTTACTGGCTATTCGTCAGCGCCGTCCCCCTACTATTTGTCTTCTCCTACCCCCGGTTTCTCTTTGCCGATTCAACTCTACCGAAGCATCGAAAGTACGCAGCGGTCCTCCACGGTCTGGGAGCAGTGATCGTCACCGTTCTCTTTCCAATCCTAGCGGTGCCCTTCTGGAAAAATCCAGTGCGTAATCTTGGCGAGTCTACCAGCGTCGCACTTGTTCTGCTGTCTGTCTTGGTTCTGTTCCTAGTCGTCGCGGTTCTCCTTTTGCTCAAGAACAGGTCTGGTCTCGTAACTTTTGCTTCCCTCCTATTTTGGCCGTATTGGTTTCTGCTCGCTCTTGTGAACACTGGGCAATTCTTTCAAGTGAGCCCACGTCAAGCGGTGTTTTACTTTCTCTGCTTCGTTTCTGTCGTCCTCTTTGCATTTGCTGCGGGCACAATTCCGCATCGACCTACGTTCGCTCATGCCACCGCCCTCGCAGGATTAATGAGCGTACCGTGGATTTACTCGAATGTGATGACAGATTCCGGGTTGGGAAATGTCTGGCTCGTGTTTAATGTTCCAGACAAGGAACTGGGTGCATACGTGCCTCCGTCTGCACAGTTGGCGATTGCCATCGTCGGCCTCATCGCATTCGCCGTCGTCACTGCCGGGTGGCGGCTTCTTCCAGCACAGTGGCAGTTCCGAAGAACGCCGTTGCGCGAACGAACTTGGCCTGCTGTCGGTGCAGGCATTGTCGTTTTGGCAGTCTGGTTTAGTCAATCAGTGCTGCCGTATCGCATTCCGGGTGCTGTTGACTACAGCGACTATCCAGTTCTTCAAATTTTGCACGTCGAAAAACGTGGACTCCAATTTCACGAGAGATGCTTCAGTGTCTACTGGCAACGCCCCTATCGTCCGATTTCGGTCTCTTTCACAGGGAGCGACCGAAAACTGTTTCAGTATCGCTTCCAACACAACGGTAGTTCGCTGCAACTGCCGAAAGCTCTCGTCGAGCGTATTCAAGCCATGGTTGAGTCGGCTCATGAAAAACGGCCACAGGATGTGGTGAGGCCGATTTGGAATTGGAACGCTGATCGCTGGTATTTTTCGGATCAGGGCTCCGGTCTTAAAGGGTACGATTCCTCCAATGGATCAAACCCTCCAGAAGATGTTGTCGATCTATTTCGAGAGCTCGACGCTGTCCCCCGATACTACGAGACCCACTCAGAACTGAAAGATGTCTGTCTCGGTTTCTGTTTTGACCCGCTATCAGCGATGGGTTGGCTTGATGCGAACCATCGTTGCTTCAACGACGGGCACGGCCTCGTATGTCGGTAAGGGGCTGCCTTTCACGAGTCTTTCCGTCAATTGACTTGACAGTGTAATTTTCACCTGTACTGATGAGGTGCTTCAACTATTGAAATGCGCCGGGAAAAGGCGCTGGGCTTCAGCGGCGGGCAAAGCGTGAAATCGGCCGATTGCAGGGACTACTCGGCAAACGCCGCCCCGAACCAGAAGATGAATACTCCGACAGAACAGATCGGCGCGTACCAGCGCAGCGTGTTTCGGCGGAAGCAGCCGATGATGCCCAGAACGATTCCCGCCAGCGCCAACCGGCCACCCCAGCGATAAAGCCGCATTAGGCGAGGGTCGTAGAACGGAAAGCCGCCGATCGAGTGAGCGTATAAGAGTCCGCCGAAAGCGAGTAGCGCGGAGCACGTAGCGAGGAAAAAGCCGATCATGGAGAGGACCGAGAACAGCGTCAATGATTTTGGCTGCTTCGCCCAGTGAATCCAGCCGCCTAAGACCGCAACCGGAAGTGCGACGTAGATGCAGAGTACATAGGCCAACAGAAAGACTGATTCGACAGGGCTTTTCACGGACGTGCCTCCGGACTACTGAATCTGCCTCTGACGCAATGCCATAACCATTCCGGCGAACAACATAACCACGCCAACCGGAATCGCGAGTATACCCGCCAGCATGAGAACTAGCCCAACCGTCGAACTTGGGTCGCACGGCCCACCCCCCATGCTCCAAACAAATGCAAGCAATCCGCACCCGATGGTGATAATTCCTCTCTTCCAGAGTTTCACGGTGCAAATGATAGAAGTGCTCACTCTCCCCAAACTTCAACTTTCTGAGACCCATCCCCCCGAACGGTGGCGGCTCACATCGACGGGCCGTCGAAACGTGAAATCGCTTGTTCTCAACATCTGCGCCGCTGATATGCTGTGAACTCTGAACAATGGCACACGCCCAACACTATGGAGATAGGCTTTAGATGTGAAGTCGAATGGCGAGACGCTGACGTTTTGGAGATTCGTATTTTTGGCTGGAATGGAGCGTTCGGTGGTTCGACTGCCGTCTACGTGCCCCTAGGTGGACTGAAAGAAGCCGCAGCAAAGGTCGAAGGCTTTCCGCGTCATCCGTCAGACAAAAGGGAGCTACAGTTTGGAGTGTTCGGCCATAAGTGGGCGGGCGGGGCCGTCAACATGCTCTTCTACTGTAGTGACGCCGCGGGCCATGCGCTTGTCGAGGCCAAAATAGAGTCGGAACATGGTAGGACTCCGAAAGCTGAATCTGCACTTTTCTTTGTGTCCGTTGAGGCGACGGCAGTAGATGCATTCGTAGCGGACCTGCGACGTTTGGAGGCCGACCAAAGCGGCACGGCGATACTCAGAGCTTCGTAGCTGTTGCAAAAATCTATTACGCTTATTTCCCGACTAGTTTCGAACGCTTCAGATGTGAACTGAATCGAAAGAAGTCGAAATTTGAGCGCCTGTTTTCAACATCCACTTCTAAGAGCATACTTGGGGCATGGCTGGCGGTCCCATGGTAATTTTTCGTGGCGCGGATGGCCGTACCCTTACTCTGGACGAGCTGCGCGGGATAACAGGCACCATTCGCTACGAGGTGGTCTGCAAGTTCAATGTGCCCGCCGAGCCCAAGTCCTTACATCAACAGGCGAGGCTGGCTGGCCAGTCGGGTGATTACAAGAAAGCTATCGGCCTTTTGGAGCAGGCATCCAATCTAGCTCCTCAATGGCCTTACCCAGTTTATGACACGGCGTTCACCCACCTTCTGATCAAGGACACGGAGAGCGCGAGGAAGTACTACCGGAAGACGGTTGACCTCTCTCCGCGCGGGTTCTTCGCCGCCATCACAGCGATCGACACGCTTGATCGAGAGAAGAGGGGCGACTTACCAGCCGGAACCTATGTCGCATATTTGTCATTGGAGTGGACGGACGATTCCGACAAAAGGGCTAGAATCGTGCACCAACTGGTCCAACGGGTTCCGGGTTTTGCGCCCGGTTGGAAAGAACTCGCGGCCATTTCGGAAAACGACGCTGAAAAACTCTTTGCCACCGAGCGTGGGCTGGCAGCGAACCCCGACAGTGAAACGAGGGGTATTTTGGAGATTAACAGGGCCTTGATCCTGCAACTGAAAGGGGATCGTGAAGGTGCGGTACGTTTGTTAGGTACGCTTGCCCTCGATCCTGCATCGACCTACGCGACAGAGCACATGGCCAAGGTCACCTTGGCAAACATCTTAAGAACCCAGTCATCAGATGCTCCATCAGAGGACCTTCGCTAACTGTCATCTAGCGCCCCCGGCCCGCGAAACCTCATGAAGGTCGTGCCAGTAACTGTTTTGTTTTCAGCGCCGGGACCGCGACTTTCGACCCTGTTGATCACGGCAGAAACAGCCATGGAGAAGGGTGCGGAGTGGTTGTCGATTGTTCCCTCTGCTCAAGCCGCGTGCGACCGGAGGCACGAGGAGCACGAAAAGGTCTACACCACGGAGTGGAGCGGATATTTTCGGGGTGTAAAGGGCACGGTTGTTTTCTTTGATGCTTCTGATGGTGAAAAAACAGCGACGTGGAAAGGCGGCATCCACGCCAACTTTATCTCTTTCCGTGAAAACCGACATCCCGAAACGGCTCTGGCCAGTAAAGCGAACGCCCCGGTTGGTTAATTGGCGAAATAGTGCGCCGGGAAAGGCGCTGGACTTCGGCGGCTATGACGATGAAAACAGTGAATTCATGTTCCAGAATTCGTTGGGTAAGGTATTCTGACGATATGGATCATCTAGGGGTTCTTCGGGAGAAAATTGGGCGTCTCCGAGCGGAGATCGCCGACATACAAGCGTTGAATGAGCAGTTCCGACGTGACGGCGGGAATGGAGCAGATGTTCAAGTCGCTCACGGACAGAGGAATGAACGGCTACAAGCAATCCAGAGCGAGCTTGTGCAACTCGCAGACCTTGGCCGCAAAGTTGTTTCTACAGAACAAATGAAGGAAAAACACCGCTCCCGGTTGCATCCCGTCACACAGAAACGGGCTTCGTAGCGACTCCAAAACCCATCTTTCGCGGACGCAATAGCTGCCGCTCCCTTCATCCGGACGAGTCGGAATCAGCGGCTTTCAACTCTGCATCGTCGTCCCGGTGGCCCAATTGGCCGTTCATACTGGTATTGCCACCCTGATTATTCTGGTCTTGCTCCACAGCGCCCTTGCCTTGGTCTTGATCCCTCGATTTGTCGATAGGAGTGATCTCCGCTCGCTTCATCATGCCTCCCTCTCCGCGGCAAAACCCCACTCTAGTCTCGAAGTCGCCTTTGAGAATGGTCACTTTCGCACAAGTCTTGAACTGCAACACTTCCATCCGCTGACCCCGGTCGGTGAAACAGTGCGCCGTGAAAGGCGCTGGACTCCAGTGGGCACTCCCGCCCGAGAATTGGTTCGCTCCACCCGATGCCAAATCGAAGTCGGTTGTTTCTCGGCAACGAAAAGCACAGTTTTCTAGGAATTTCCATGCGGCCGAGGGGCAGCGCCAGTTCCTTTGGAAGGGGGTTTTGAGATGTCCTGATTACAGACTGACAGGGCTATAGTTCTGATTGTAGAATTTTGCGCATGGAACGCATGTCCGTCAGAGTTCCAGTTGTTGAAGCGAAGTTCACGCTACTTCCCGACCTGTCCCATGGCCGCCGAGGGTTGAGCACTGGAAAGTATCGTCCTCACATCGTCATCGGACCAGAATTACAGCGGGTTGCGATTCGTGAAGGAAATCGTTTGACGGAGAACTATCTCAGAGTGATCTTCGTGGGCGGACCGGACTCAATGGAGCCTGGAGAAGCTGCCAACGTCAAGCTGGCTCTCAATGTATTTTCCCGAATACCCCTACGAAGAGGTTCAGCCGGGAGCGACATTTACCGTTCGTAAGGTCCGCTGATCGTTGGCTATGGTGTGATCCGGTCACGGGCAGGGGAATCGCTTCCCTTGCCACTACCGAAACGTCGTGTGGAACCGTCGTTTGAGGTTGAACACCTCGACCTAAACCGACTGCTCGAACCTTGGCGTTGGCTTTGCGCTCAGCGTGTCACGCTGGTAGCCCGGAATGGTTTCGGCGATCTGTTCTTTCGAACTGTCGAAGGGAAGGTACTGCGGCTAAACGTAGGTGAACGTGATGGGTTAGTTCAACCCCCCTTCCGCACCATAAACTCCTTTATAATCAATTACTTAATTGGTAGCGCCTACCTTTCCTCCGGCGTGGCTTGATTATTTAGGATTAGCGTCGTCGCTATCTCCCATGGGTTCTTCCGGATGCAAGTCGTGGTAGATTTTGCGAAGTTTGTCCTTCATTTCGTTGTACTTTTGGTACTCCTCTAGTTCGTGTTTAGCCTCCGCGGCACGTCCCGACTGCCGATATATCGTACTCAGGCGGAAGTGGGCCAGAGCGTTGGTGGGGTCCAGTTGGAGAGCATGCAGCAGAAGCTGCTCGGCTTTCTGCGGCTGATCCATTGTCATCAGAACCTTCGCCAGGCCAATGCTTGCTTCGGGATCACGTGGCTGCAGCTGTATAGCGCGGGTGTAACGCTCGCCAGCTTCCTTCAAATCGTCTCTCTGCAAGGCGATATCGGCGAGTCTGCATTCGGCCTGCTCATCAGACGGATTCGCTGCCAACGCAGCCTTGTACTCTTTTTCGGCTTCCTCCCGGCCCTCTGGAGTCGCCAAGGTCCTGAGCATATCGCCAAGTTCGAAATGGATTCCCGGAAGCTGCGGGTCGATCTTGATCGCGGCGCGGTAGTTGTCAATGGCTTGCGCTATATTCCCGCGCTTGGCCAGCTCGTGGGCCATGGCTTGGTGTGTCCGGGCAGAGTTTGGATTCACCACGGACAAGCTCAGCAGGGTCTCGGCTTCAAGGTCTGAATAGATCCGGTAGGAGGCGTAAAGAACAGCTTCATTCGTCGGATCCAGCTTCCGAAGGACATTCGCAGTCTCCGCGGCTTTATCGAGATCGCCCGTCCCGGAGTAGATTCCGATCAACTCCATCCCGGCATCAATCCGAATTTTCTGTTCCTGCACTTTCGGAAATGCTTTCTCCAAATCGCCGCGAGCCGCGCTGATATCGCCCGTCCGCACTTCACCGATGCCCAGAAGAGCCTGAGTTTTCCATAAAGTGGGCCGCAGTTTCAGGGCTGCGCGGAGCTGTGGAATCGCATCCGCATACGCCCCCTGAAAGAACAACATGGTGCCAAGGTTGCCGCGGGCATCCACATTCTTCGGATCGAGGGCAATAATCGCTTTGAACTCGGGCACCGCCAGATCCGGGTGGTTCTCTTTCAAGTATTGCGCAGCCTGACGGTTATGCGACTCGATCTGCTGCTGCGTGGTGGGAGCGGATTGCGCGAAGCAGGGAAAGCAGGGAAGGAGCGCAAACAAGAGCGCACCGCACTGCAAACTATCAAATTGTTTTGTCCTCATAATCCGAATAATCCGATGATTATACGGCGAACCACGTGCGCTTCAGCATTTCGTTGGGGCGAAAAAAAAGAAAGACGGCAGTAAGCTGCCGTCCTTCTTTGTTCTTGGTTACGCGGGCGCCCTTAGAAGGTTATTCGCGCGCCCAGTTGGATCGTACGTGGCCCGTTCGAGAGGCTTGTGATTTGCGCGTTCCCGTTATTCACATCATTGTTCGGGTATGAGAAGCTCGGATGGTTCAGGACGTTGACGGCGTCCGCGCGCAGTGTGAGCGAAGCTCGTTCCTTGTAATGCCAGCTCTTCGCCAGAGACAGGTTAACATCAGACAGTTTTGGCCCGAAGATCGTGTTTCTGCTTCCAAGCCCAAACGCCCCGTTGCCCTGCTCGGCTGGGGTCTCAAAGGCTCCATAGTTGAACCAGCAGTTCAGGGTGTGTGTCGTATAGCCATTGTTGGGGCAGGTGCCTGACTTGGGGGACATACCTGCAACGGGGTTGGCAAAAACATTGCCAGCCTGCGAATAGTCGTTAACACCGCCGTCCAACACCGTGAACGGAGTGCCGCTCTGGTAAATAAACGTCCCCGACACGCGCCATCGGCCAACGATAGCGTCAACGATCGTATTGTGGTTCAAGAAGGGCTTACCCTCGCCAAACGGAAGTTCGTATACCGCGGTTCCTTTGAACGCTTGCGGGATGTCGAAGTTCGAGTTGGCGTAGTTACCGGAGGGATCGTTTCCGCGTTCCCAAACCTGTTGCCCGGCGGTGCTGCCCCATCCGGCCGAGTCCTGATCATCCAGCATATGCGACCAGGCGTAGTTGACATCGAAGGTCAGCCCGTAGCCATAACGCTTCTTGAAGTCGAGTTGCAGCGAATCGTAGTTGGAGATGCCGTTGAAGTTTGAGCCACCAAGGCCTCCAAACGCCGGAAATGGACGCGCGCAAGTGGTGGGGCTGGCTGCGATTGATGTGGGTGTTGCCCCGTTACAGGCCGACACATCGTTCGAGTTCAGCAGGGCCGGGTTGGTGATTTGGTTCGCGTCGGTGACATATTGCAGATTCGCCGAGTGACTGCCGACGTAAGTAACCGACGCCGCATAGTCCTTCATGAACTGGTGCTCGACGGAGAGGTTCCATTCCCAGATCTCTCCCGGCCGGATGTTATAGGGTTCGTACGGTGGACTATAGACGGGATTGGTGGTGTAGGAGGCCGGGTTCTTCGAGCCCTGAATGTACGGCAAGGCGTTGTTCATCATCGCAGCGCTCGAGCTTAAATAGAGCGGGGTAGTGTTGCCGGTGCCGGAAATCCAGCCCGTGTCCCCGGCTGCACTGAGAGGGTCGCTGATGCTGCCCTGAAAGGTAGCGCCAAAGCCCATTTGCCCACCGCCCTCACCACCATAGAGATCCATGCTGTAGTTATAGGCGAAGAACCCCACACCGCCTCGGATGACGGTGTCAGGCCTGATCGAATAGGCAAAGCCTACCCGAGGGAGGAAAATATCCCAAACCGGCTTCTGCAAGGTGGTTCGGTTATCCTGAGGGGCAATCCATACCCCGCCCAGGGTGCCGGCGAAGGGGCCGGTGGTATTGATGAGATTCTGGTCGAAATCGCCCAGGCGATTCTGTACCTCGCTCATGCCCGTATTCCCCTCCCAGCGCAAGCCGAGGTTGAGGGTGAGATTGGGCCTGATTTTCCAGTCGTCTTGAACGAAGGCCTGCGGGCTCTTCAGCCGCATGCCCGTCAGTCCCTGATTATTCGCGCTCCATCCCTGGACGTTGCCGAGCAGGTAATCCGCGAAGCCCGAGCCCGTGGCTCCGGTATTCAGCGTGCTCGTGATGGCGCCTGTCGTCGTGTTCGTGTTTTGCACGACGCCTGCGGTGTATTGTCCGGTAAAACCGTAGTTGCCGGCGCTGTTGGAGCCCCAAGCCGTGGTGTTGCCCTCGGCCATTAACACTTCAATCCCGAAATGCAGAATGTGCCTGCCCTTGACCAGCGTGATCACGTCGGAGGGGTCAAACGAGTTCTCGATGTAAGTGGCGTCCGTGGCGGGCGACAAGACGCTTACCGCGCTCGGGCCGCCGAATCCACCATAAAAGTTGTTGCCGCCGATGAGGGGGAATTGGTTAAAGTGGGTACCTTGCAGGCCAAATGCCGACGCGGGGTTCAACCCGAGGGACTGGGAAAGGAACCAGTTGCCTTGCCTGGTATACCCCATCCGGATTTCGTTGACCACCGTCGGCGTGATCGTCCACGTGTCGGTGACCTGCGTGTTGTAGCCGTCCACGTCCCCGCTACCGCAATTCAGCGGGCAGGTGAACAGGCCGTTATCGGTCCCGGGGTTATCCTTCTGGCTAATGGACCACATGATGCGGTTCTTATCGCTCATGTTGTAGTCGATACGCCCAAAATAGCGGTGAACCGGGGCGGGATTGGTATGCGCGAGATAGAGGTTATTTGTACACTCGTTCGGGTACAGACCGCCCACGCATGTTCCGACCCCTTGCGGTGCGGTGGGCCAGCCATAGTTAGATTTCATAATGGCCAGCGCCACGGGGTCGAACCGGCTGGGCGCGCCGCCGCAGTTGGTGCCGTTCGGAATCATGTTGAGGCCGCCGCATTCGGCGGAGAAAGGGACGCGAGCAAGGGTGGGCGTGCATCCATTGGGGCTGCATGTACCCGAGCCGGTTGTGGTGAGCGGGTCATACACGGGATACATGCCGGTGAAATCACCCGCCTCCATGGCGGCCGTAGGAGAGGTAACGTAGCCGTTCGCCGTGCTGTTATTGACGATCCTGTCTACGTCGAAGAAGAAAAAGAGCTTGTTCTTGAGAATCGGCCCGCCGATGGTGGCGCCAAACTGGTGGTACCGCAGATACGGCACTTGAGCCGCTATGTTAGGAATTTCCGGGCCCGTGGGGTTCAGGGGGTTTGTAACGAACTTAGGCGCCTGATTATTGAAAAAGCTGTTGGCGTTCAGAAAGTTCTGCGACAAAAACTCATACCCGGACCCATGCCAGCCGTTGGTTCCACTCTTGCTGATCTGGTTGAATACGACGCCGCCCATACCGTATTCCGCCGAGAAGGAAGAGGTGTTGACCTGAACCTCCTGAACGGTCTCGAAGACCTCGTCGTCGTTGTTGTAGCTGGCCGGCAGTAAGGTGCTGGCCCCGTCCTGCAGGAAGTTGCCGAAGTTCGGCAGGTTGCCGTTGATGGAAACCGCGTCGCCGGCATTCCAGGCGCCCCCGGCCTGCGAGGTCCGCCCGTTTGTAGTGCCTCCCGCGCCCGGCAGATAGATGTTGAAAGAAGCCCAGTCAGCGCCGGTGATCCCGCCCCCGGACTGAGGCAGCTCTGTCATGTTTTTGGCATCCATAACGGTACCTTGCTGCCCGGTTTCGGTCTCCACCAGCGGGGCGCCCCCCGCGGTCACTTCCACCGTTTCCGTTACCGCGCCAACTTGCAGGCTGGCGTCCTCGGTGATCACGTCCACCTGCAGTGTGATGGGGCCGCGCACCAGTTTCTTGAAGCCCGTTTGCGAGAAGCTGATTCTGTAGTTTCCCGCAGGCGTCGAAACGGTGTCGTAGATACCGTCCTGGTTGGTGACGAACGTCTTAGTCTCACCCGTGTCGATATTCGTGAGAGTAACGGTTGCGCCCGGCACTACAGCGCCCCCGGCCGATACTGTGCCGCGAATCTCACCGCTATTCCTATTCTGTGAAAATGCCGATCCGGCCACG
>Ga0265760_10000176_pt1 | contig 16671 bp, 10 predicted proteins | sample NZIome_2_FD_200831 | JGI IMG/M metagenome (GOLD analysis project Ga0265760, IMG submission 200831) | Metatranscriptome of rhizosphere microbial communities from Maridalen valley, Oslo, Norway - NZI1 (Metagenome Metatranscriptome) | ecosystem: Host-associated > Plants > Roots > Rhizosphere >...
GAAAACCCTGCTCCAAGATTAGACTCCGCCAAACTGTAAGTCGTTGCCAGGAGGGGAAGTGCGAGGGCCAGGCCAAACATCCTAATTACGAATCCTTGCGTCTATACTAGCATAATGGTTTCTAGGGGTCCCCTATGTTGAATATGTTGAATGGACGGATTTGCAAGACCTTATACAAGGCTTCCTCAAAGGCTGTGCGCAGGACAGGTGCATCATGGCTGGCGCTTTTTCTGACCGCGTTGTGCGCGTTGGCGGTGCTGTTGGCGGCTCTGCCGACGCTGGCGCAAGATCAGTCGCAGCCAGGGGGACAGACCCCTGCGCAGGCTCCGGCTCAAGCGCAGCCGCCTGATAACGGCAACGGCAAGCCCAAGCAGGATGTTCCCGCCGAAGCGGGCGGCCCCGGCGATAATCTCGGCCCTTATGCCATTCCGAAGAAGACGGAGACGGAACCACCTCCCCCGCCTCCCCCGCCCACTCCGAAAAAGCTCGAGGACGTCCCTGACTACTCTCTGACGGTCAACGTGCCGCTGGTGAATGTGGATGTCTCGGTCACCACCAAAGACGGCCAGTTCGTTCCCGGTCTGAGGAAAGAACATTTCCGGATCATCGAGGACGGCGTGCAGCAGACCATCACCAGCTTCAACGTTTCCCCGGCGCCGATCACTGCGGTCTTGCTGGTGGAGTTTGCATCCACTCGCTACAGTTTCATGATAGACGCCCTACGGGCTTCCTATGCCTTTGCCAACACGCTCAGGAAAGACGACTGGATTGCAGTTTCCTATTACGACATGCAGCCCCACATTCTGGTGGATTTCACCCAGGACAAGAGAGCCGTCTACGGTGCGTTGAACCAGTTGCGGATACCTGGATTCTCCGAGACCAACGAGTTCGACGCTTTGTATGACACGCTGGATCGCCTGGACCGGGTCGAAGGGAAGAAGTACGTCATCCTGATTACCACCGGATACGACAGCTTCAGCAAGCTCACGCTCGATAAGATCACAAAGAAGATCAAGGATACGAAGGACGTGGCCATTTACCCGATCAGCGTGGGACAAATCGCCCGGATCATGGGTAATGCTGGGAACCGCAGCATGGGCATTCACGCCAGCGAACTGGACTACCTGCAGGCCGATAACGAGCTGAGGAACTTCGCGGCGATGACCGGAGGACGCGCCTATTTCCCACGGTTTCAGGCGGAGTATGGCGAGGACTTCCAGCAGATCGGCGAAAACATTCGCCAGCAATATTCGCTTTCCTATCACCCCACCAACGCCAAGCTCGACGGGACCTACCGCAAGCTGAAGGTGCAAGTCTTAGCGCCCGATGGCAGCCCGTTGAAGATAAAAGACCAGAAAGGCAAAGACGTCAAGGTGGACGTCGTCTCCCGCGACGGCTACACCGCCAAACACACCGTCGACTAGGAATCAGTATCTGGTGCAATGATCGCCGTGTTCTGGGCGTCTCTGCGAGCGAACGGGACGTAAGCGGTCAATGCGTTATGGCCGGTTAACATCAGTTGTCGCAAAGCAGGAAGTGACGATTGGGATTCGGGCCCGCGCTATTGCAATCTTCGAGTACTCCGCTTTGGCTTCTTCTGACGCGCTGAAAATCACGTCCAGCGGCCCAGTCAGAATGCCTCGTAATTGCGTTTGCAGAGCCGCGGAACGCGTTCGGGTGAGAAGGGCGAGCTGATCGTCGTGCGATGATGAAACCTGCCTCTGGTGGCGAAGTTAGCTTTGAGCTAATATTGCATCTCCCACCGGGAATCAACGACTCACGTGTGATCTGCGTAGAATCAGCAACTTAGAATTTACTCCTGGCAAATTTGTGGTAGCTTGGTTCGGCCTAAATGTCCGACGATGCGACCCCGAACGGAGTGCGATCGGAGGATGGCAATCCAAATGAAAACATTCCTGTGCGGAGCGCGCCTCCGGCTTTTGTTCGCATTCATCGCTTCCATCGCTATTTTCCCAGTCACTGTTTGGAGTCAGCTTTCGAGTCAGCTTTCAAGCCAGGCTTCGAGCCAGCTTACTAGTCAGGAACCAATCGAGAGCAAGCTACTCTCCGGTATGCAGTGGAGGTTGATCGGCCCATTTCGCGCCGGGCGAGTTACGGCCGTCGCTGGCGCGGCTGACCCGAACACTTATTATTTCGGCACTCCCGGTGGCGGAGTCTGGAAGTCTACCGACGGAGGACAAGTCTGGCACCCGATTTTCGACAAAGAGCGGGTTGCCTCCATCGGCGCGTTGGCGGTAGCTCCGTCTGATTCTAACGTTCTGTATGTTGGAACCGGGGAACAGACGCGAGGCCACGGTGTCTATCGCTCGACCGACGCAGGCGCCACATGGAAGAACGCAGGGCTGCAGGATGTGCCATTTATACAGGCGATCATCGTCGATCCAAGAAATCCCGACGTCGCCGTGGTCGGCGGAAACTCGCTCGGCATGGGGCTGATTTGGCGCCCGCTTCCGGCAACGGCAAAAACCGCGAACCGCGGAATCTTTAAAACCGTCGACGGTGGCAAGAGCTGGACGAAAGTGTTCTCCGCCGAAGACTCGATCGGGGTTGTCGACCTATGTTCTGATCCCGGCGATCCAGCCACGTTTTACGCGGTGGTCTATCGTCCCGCATCTGGCTCCGGCGATTCCGCGATTGAAGCTACCGCAGACATCGTGAAGTCCGGAGATGGTGGTTCGACCTGGACTCCTCTTGCCAGCAAAGGTTTGCCGGAAAAGGCTCGCGGCAGGGTTGGCGTCGTGGTCGCTCCGGGAACTGGTGGGCGCCGATTGTATGCGATCCTCAATCAGGGGTTCTACCGCTCCGACGACGGCGGCGCCACTTGGCAACAGTCGAGCAAGGACCCGCGCGTGATTGCCAGCGAATATTTCAGCCGCGTCTTCGTCGATACCCGGAATCCCGATGTGCTCTACGTATCGCAGACCTCGATGTATCGCTCCACCGACGGTGGCAAGACGTTCGAAGCTTTCGCTGGAGCCCCCAGCGGCGACGATTTCCACGTGGCGTGGATCGACCCCCACGATCCGGCGCGCATGATTTTCGGCGTGGATCAGGGAGCCATCGTCACCGTGGATGCCGGCAAAACCTGGAGTTCCTGGTACAACCAACCCACCGGGCAGTTCTACCACGTCTCCACCGACAACCTGTTCCCTTATCGCGCCTATGCAGCGCAGCAGGACAGTGGCACGGCCGGCGTGCTCAGTCGCAGCGACTATGGCGAGATCCTTCTGCAGGATTGGTATTCCATTGGGGGCTTCGAGTATGCATTCATCACTCCCGACCCGGCGCACCCCAATCTCGTTTATAGCGGAGGCTGGTACGGCACGGTGGTTCGATACGACAAATCGACCGGTCAAATCGCAACCGTGTTCGAGCGCGGTGAAAAATATCGCGCCTCGCAAATGCCACCTCTGGTTTTCTCGTCCCAGGACGCGTCCACCCTCTATTTAGGAATGCAGTTTGTGCTCAAGACGGTTAACGGAGGAAAGAACTGGCAGGAGATTAGCCCTGACCTTACCGGCTATGGCGAGCAGGAGGAGCCGGAGAAGCGCGATCCGGACAAACCGCGTCCGCCGGCCATCACCGCGCTGTCACCGTCAACCGTGCAAGGTGACGTAATCTGGGCTGGCACGAGCAACCGGCTGGTTCAACTCACACGCGACGGTGGAAAGAACTGGAAGAACGTCTCTCCGCCCGGATTGGCCGAGCCCGCCCAAATTATCTACGTCGAAGCCTCGCATCACGACCCGGCCGCCGCCTACCTGACGGTGGGTGCGACCCGAGAGTCAACTCCTTCTTATGTCGCTCGCACCGATGACTACGGTCAGACCTGGCAGAAGATCGTCAACGGATTTCCGGAACACGAAATGGTCCGCGTGGTGCGCGAAGATCCTAAGCGCAAAAGCCTGCTCTATGCCGGCACCGATACCAGCGTATACGTCTCGTGGGACAACGGCGGCCACTGGCAGCCGTTTTCCCTGAATCTCCCCGCAACACCCATCACCGATCTCCAGGTGCATGACAACGATCTGGTAATCTCGACCTTCGGACGGAGCCTCTGGGTTCTCGACGACATCAGTCCGCTGCGCGAAATCAATCCGCAAATCACAGCTGCTGATGCGCACCTCTTCGCACCTGCGACTGCCATGCGTGTGAGGTGGGAGAATTATCAGGACACGCCCTACCCCATCGAAACTCCGGCCGGCCAGAACCCGCCCGACGGAGCGATCCTCGACTACTACCTGAAGACGCCGCCGGCTGGCGATGTGACGCTGACGATCTTCGACGAGAAGGGCGGCGAGGTCGCGCGATTTTCGAGCGAAGCCAAGCCGGCCACGCATCTTCCCGCGAACGCTCCCAGCTACTGGTTTGCTCCAGAAGACACTTTGCCCAAGGCGGCGGGCGTCAATCGCTTTGTTTGGAATCTGCGGTATCCACCTCCGCTTTCGCTTCCTTACGGGTACTATGGCGAACTGCTGGAATACACGGAATATACCCTAGCCGATCACGCCGTACCCGGCTTCACGCCGCGCGTGCAACCTCGCGGACCGTTGGTCGTGCCCGGCAAATACACAATAGAACTGCGGGCTGGTGGTCAAACCATGCGACAGCCTCTCATGGTAGAACTTGATCCGCGGGTTCAGGCCTCGCCAGTTGACCTGCCAGACCAACTCGATTTGGCGCAGCGAATCCGCCGGGGCATGAAGTCAAGCACAGATGCTTTTTACCAAGTCGCAGGGTTGCGTAAAGCATTAGCGGTACGGGGGGACGCCTTGAAGCAGTCCGAAACCCAGAGGTCCGAAACCAAAGACACAAAGGACGCCGTGGCCGACTTCGAAAAGAAAATCGATGCCATCGACAAAGGAACCAGGCGCGCTCCCGGATTCGGACCCGTGAACCGCGACCTGACCCGGCTCATCTTCAGCGTGGAAAGCGCCGACATGCGTCCTGCAGAGACCCTTCAGTCCTCGGCGCAACAAAGTTGCGATGCTCTCGACAAGGATCTCGCGAACTGGCAGCAGTTCAACGAACACGATCTCCCCGCCTTCAACGCAGTTCTATCCGCCAATAAACAGGCGCCTTTGCCCATTCTCACAGGAATCAGCAGCACGGGTTGCAAGCCGTAGGAATGTGGGCTTTCGCGGTGCGTCGAAGCCAAGAAGGTTTTTAAATTTTCTGCGGACGAAAATTGTTGCCTAAGCGGATGATCCGCCGGACGCTGTATGCGAGACCCTTCCGTTCCGTGACCCGAGCGGCGGCACGGTAGACCGGGATGTACCAGAGGCAAGAGATCATGGCGCGCGTGTTCATCACAGGTTCTTCCGACGGACTCGGCCGCATGGCCGGACAACTTCTGATCGAGCAAGGGCACAGCGTCGTTCTGCATGCGCGAAACGAGCAGCGAGGGAAGGAGGCGCTGTCTGCCGTTCCTGGCGCGGAGAAAGTCGTCATCGGCGATCTGGCAAGTATCGCTCAGACTCGCAAGGTGGCCGAACAGGTCAACGCACTCGGCTCTTTCGATGCCGTGATCCACAATGCAGGGATTGGCTACAGCGAATCTCGACGCATTGCGACCGAAGACGGCCTGCCTCAGGTATTTTCCGTTAATACACTGGCGCCGTACATCCTGACCGCGCTGATTCAGAAACCGAAACGACTCGTCTACCTCAGTTCTGGGCTCCACCAGAGCGGCGATGCAAGCCTGAAAGATCTCGCGTGGGAGCATCGGCCCTGGCAGGGGCAACAGGCTTACTCCGACTCCAAGCTGCACGATGTGCTTCTGGCTTTCGCGGTCGCCCGCCGCTGGCCGGACGTTCTCTCCAATGCTGTTGAACCCGGCTGGGTGGCAACCAAGATGGGCGGCCGGGGAGCGACGGATGATCTCGACGCCGGGCATCGCACTCAAGTATGGTTGGCGGTCAGCGATGACCCGGCTGCGACGGTTACGGCAGCGTATTTCTATCACATGCGAACTCGTAAACCCAATCCGGCTACCCGCGATGCGGACCGGCAGGACCAACTGCTCAACGCCTGCAAACGCTTCTCTGGCGTCGAACTGCCCACAAGCGGAGAGCGGCTTGGATGAAGCGTTCGGGCTTGAAGCTGTACGCTGTTCCCACTACGGCCGCTCGAGTGGTTCGCCTGGGATTGGCGTTCGAAGTAAGTCTTTTCCGTGCTACCATTCGCATAAATCTTGTCCTCGGCGGTTGACATGCGATCTGTGCAACGCATTCGTCTATTCGCTGTTCTGCTCGCCGCCATCTCGACGCATCTCTTCGCGAGTTCCACGCCTCTTCGGATCGACGCTTCGGAGATGAGCGCTGTCATTTCCGAAAAAGAAATCACTCTGATCGCACCCGCTTTGAACGAGTCCGAAACAGCGGTCTCTGGGACTCTTTACGTTGATCTGCTCGATCCCAAAGACGCGGTCGTAGCGTCATCCAAAACCACTGAGAGGCTGAATCCCGGCCGCAATTTAATCAAGTTGTCCTTGCCACGACCGGCAGTCCCCACGGTGTCCGACAATGAACCGGCGCTCTGGTATCGCGTGAAGTACCGGCTTCTGATGGGTGACAAGCAAGCCGATGACAGGCAAACCGATGACAAGCAAGCCACCAGTGGCGTGGTTGCCCTCGGAGCGATCGCCCCCGACATGTTCGAACTCCGCGTTGCGCACGCTGATAAAGCCTTACCCGGCCAGCCTTATCAAGTGCGTGTACACGCGGCCAATCCGGTTACTCGGAAGCCAGTGAGCGGCGTGGAGGTTCGCGGCGACCTGGAATTCGATGCGGACGAGAACCGCGCGGTCATAACGCGCACCACGAACTCTTCCGGCGACGCTGTTCTTCCGTTCCACATTCCAGCGAGAGTCACTGAGGGTGGCTCCGTCACTATGGAGTCTCGGAAGCGCGATCAAACTCGAAAGGAAGATTTCGACTTCGATCTCGATCCGCGGGCTCGCATCATTATCAATACTGACAAACTTCTCTATCAGCCGGGCCAATCACTACATGCTCGCGCGCTGGTGCTCAGTGCGGACAAGCACCCTGTCGCCAATGAAGACACGGAGTTCAAACTCGTCGATCCAGAATCGAATACCGTGTTCAGCAGTACGGCAAAGACAAACGACTTCGGAATCGCCAGCATCGACTGGGAGCTGCCCGACTCTACGGAACTTGGACCCTACACGCTGCAGGTCTCGCTCTCAAATAGTGATCGTTACGGTAGCGCGCAGGCGATGACGAACGTTCGCATCAGCCGTTACGATCTCCCGAACTTTACAGTCGCAGCCCAGCCGGATCGCTCCTACTATTTGCCTGGTCAGAACGCGTCCGTCGAAGTCTCCGCGAAGTACCTGTTCGGCAAAGATCTGACCCACGGCACGGTGAAACTGGTTCGTGAAGAGCAAGGCCACTGGGACTCCGCACAACATAAATGGGTGGTGGACGAAGCTGATGGTCAGTCGGCAGAACTCGACCATTCTGGCCGCGCGACGTTTACGCTCGACTTTACGAAGCTGCACGGCGAACTCGCAGAGCAGACGTACAGACGCTTCATGGACCTTGATTATGCGGCGTATGTCACCGACCCCACCACCGGGAAGACCGAGCAGCGCCGTTTCCAAGTCCGCCTCAGTCATCAGCCCATTCACGTCTATGTTTCTGGCATGAACCTCAGTGGGGATCGGGCTTCCTTTTTCGTCACCACCTATTATCCGGACGGCACGCCGGCGGAGTGCCATGTCAATGTCAGCGAAGATCGGAACCACTACAGAAACTACGGCGAGCAGCAATCGTCTGGCATCAGGGACTTTCTTCACAGCATCAAGACCAACCGGTTCGGCGTGGCTAAGGTCTCCGACCTACAACTGTTAACGGAACGCGACGACGATTCCAGCCGCAATCATGGCTATCAGCTGGTTTTCGACGTTCACGATAAAACCGGAGCTGCCGTCTCTTATGACGAGGTGTTTTGGAGTGACTCCGACAGGCTGATTCAAGTCACCACGGAAAAGTCGCTGTATCAGGCGAAAGATCAGATCACCGTCTCGGTTCGCGCTCCCCACGCACTCTCGGGACACGTTATCGTCGATCTCTCGCGCGACGGCGCGGTCCTGTGGACCGGCCGGATCAGTCTGCACAATCATCGAGGGTTCACCGTTATCCCTTACGCCCCCGAGTTCAAGGGCGAGCTGATGCTTGCGGCCTATTCACTGGAAACAGATAGTGAACAACGCTACGAAATTCCCTCCGGCGCCCGAGCCATTCTGTTTCCGACTCCCTCAACCCTGACCGTGAACGTCAAGACGGACCGCGCCACTTACAAGCCAGGGGACGACGTATCCGCCGCCCTCAACATCAGCCTGCCATCCGGCTCCACTTCGTCCAGCGCATTGGGAGTCGTCGTGGTCGACAAGGCCGTAGAAGAGCGCATTCGCACCGACCAGGAATTTGGCGAAGGGCACTATGGTTTCTGGGACTGGGGCTGGTGGTATCCACCAGAATCGGTTGGCGGAATCTCATTCAAAGACCTCGATGAACTTGATCTTTCGAAACCGCTGCCTGACGGCATGGATCTCGTCGCCGAGATGCTTTTGCTGGGACACAGTTACTCCTGGATGGATTTGCCAGAGATCGAAGGCGACAACTACGGATATGAAACGCGCGCGCTGTTCTCGGAGAAGATGCGGAATGAACTGGAACCAGTTCGCGAAGCGCTTCTCGACGAAGACCTGGCGGGGTGGAAGTTCGCGACCAATAACGATGAACTGTCGGCCGTCCTTCGCAAAGCCGGGCTTGACCCTCGCAGCATCGTCGATCCCTGGGGCACGCCGTATCGTTACAGTTTCGGCATCGATTACCGCAATCGAACGCTGAACATCCTATCTTCCGGCCCCGACAAGCAGTTCGGCTCAGCCGACGATATTGAGGTTCTCACCGTTAGCTGGCCTTACTTCCAACCGTTCGGAAAGATCATCGACCGGGTGGTGAAGGAGACGTACGCGTCCTCTGGTGCCTACATCCGCGACTTCGATGCACTTAGCGCCGCTGTGCTTTTGCGTGGACTCGATCTCAAAACGCTTCGCGATCCCTGGGGTAATCCTTACACGTTCAGTTTTCAGCCCGGCGGCTCGCTCTATCAGATCATTGTCGAGGGCACAGGCCCCAAGATTCCGGGGACACTCTACGGAACGTTCGCCATATGGACCAGCGCCATCGACTATTTTGAGCAGGCTCGCGGAAAGATCGATTCCGCGATTTATAAACTCTCTCGTTCCACCGGGACATTTCCGCAAGACAACGAAACCTTCGACAGGGCCATGATGGACAGTGGCGTCAACTTCCGTCAGCTGGCTGATCCTTGGGGGCATCCTTATTACGTCACCTACAGCATCGAGTCGGACTACGGCGATGCCACGCGGATTACCTACCAGCCCGATGCCAGGGTGCAAACGGGGACTCCGGTAACCCGGAAGCTCGCGTGGATTCGCATCATGAGTCCTGGTCCGGACGGAAAAGCGAACACGCCGGATGACTTTCCCGTCGCCAGCTTCTCCCGTGATATTGCCGAGCAAAGCGGCAAAGACATCATTCCACAGTCCGTTAGTTCTGAGCCTCTGAGCGGAAACACTGGTGCCATCAACGGCGTCGTGACCGATCCGAGTGGCGCGGTCATTTCGAACGTCACGGTGATTGCAACTCTCCGCCAAACGGGCCAGCAATTCACTGTGACCACGGGCCCGGACGGCGCCTACATCATTCGTAACATTCCTCCTGGCACTTATGACCTGACCATTTCTGCTCCCGGATTCCGCGCGACACAAATTCGCACGGTGCCCGTCCACTCCACCAGCATTACGGCGGTAAATGTGTCACTCACCGTTGGCTCGGTTTCGGAAACGGTCGAGGTTACGGCAAATGCCTCAAGCGTCCAGACGCAGAGCTCATCCATGGTGGTGAGCAAGTCCGCCGAAGGCACAAGGGTTCAGGTTCACGAAGAGACATTTACCCCACGGCTGCGGGACTACTTTCCCGAAACTCTCCTGTGGTCGCCTTCTGTCATCACCGATGCCAACGGTCGCGCCCAGCTCAAATTCAAGCTTGCGGACAACATCACAACCTGGAAGATGACTGTGCTGGCGTCCAATAAAACTGGAGAGATCGGCGTCGCAGACCGCGAGATTCAGGCCTTCCAGCCATTCTTCCTGGAGCATGACCCTCCAAAAATTCTCACCATCGGCGATGTGATCGACCTACCGGTGGTGGTCCGCAACTACCTTCCACAAGCGCAGCAACTCAGCGTGGAGATGAAGTCCGCGACTTGGTTCGAGCTGGAGCATCCCGGCAAACAGCAGATTTCAGTCGGAGCCGGAGAATCGACGACTGCCACATTCCCGTTCCGCGCAACCGCGATGGTGAAGGCCGGCAAACAACAAGTCTACGGCGCCAACCGTACCACTGGCGATGCGGTCGAGAAAACAGTCACGGTTCACCCCAACGGCCGAGACCAAACCTCAACCGTGGCAGGCATTCTCCGCGGCGACTCTACGCTCTCGCTGAACATACCTTCCGATTTAATTCCCGGCAGTGTGCGGGCACGGCTGAAGATTTATCCCAACCTGTTGGCGCAGGTTACGGAGAGCATCGAGGCCGGACTCGAGCGTCCTTACGGTTGCGGTGAACAAACTTTATCTTCGACCTATCCCAGCGTCATGTTGTTGAAATATTACAAAGCCTCCGGCGTGACGAGCGCTCCCATGCAGGCAAAAGCCAGTCGTTACGTCAGCCTCGGCTATCACCGTTTGCTGAACTACCGCGAGTCCGGCGGCGGCTTCAGTTATTGGGGCCACGGTTCGCCGGATGCCGCTCTTACCGCCTACGCAATGCGCTTCCTGGCGGACGTCTCTGCCTTCACCGATGTGGATCCCGGGATCATCTACGGTGCCGAGAAATGGCTCGTTGAGCAACAGGCAAAAGATGGCCACTGGCAACCAAAGTATGGATACGATGACAGCGGACTCACCGCGTACATCGCTGTCACTCTGGCGGAATCCGAAAACAGCACGAACGACCCGTTGAAAAAGACTCTCCGCGAATCAGTCTCACGCGCGCTCGCTTATTTGTCCGACCCTCACCGCGACCTGAGTGAGCCGTACGCGCTCGCAGAATTCGCCATCGCGTCCTCTAATCTCGGTGATCGGCAACGCGCCTCCGACGCAATTTCAAAGCTCATCAAACTGGCAACTCCGGAACACAATGGCATGTACTGGGTGCTCGAACACAACACTCCATTCTACGGCTGGGGACATGCTGGCCGTGTCGAGAGCACCGCCATGGCAGTCTTGGCGCTGGCTACCATCGATCCAACTGACGAAACCCGCCGCCTCGTGGACGGCGGCACGCTCTGGTTGCTGCAGCAGAAAGATAGTTATGGAGTGTGGTATTCCGGTCAGGCGACCGTCGACGTTCTATCTGCGTTACTGAAGGGGATCGACACCAGCGCTGACAGAAACCCCGACGCCAGACTCGCGGCTGCCGTCAATGGCAAGGCCATCTCGCTAGTAGGGAATTGGTCTCGCACCTCAGACGCTCCGGCAATTATCGACATCTCGGCGTTGATCCAGCCCGGCGATAACACGATCGTGGTCCAGAACGGAAGCACACTCTCCAGCGCCAGTGTTCAGGCTGTAGCCGAGTACTACATCCCATGGACTGGCGGCGTCGCCACCGAGACTACGCGTCCCGGCGATTCTGACGCCCTCCGTCTCGCGGTCAGGTTTGACAAGACCGATGCCCGCGCCGGAGAAGAGGTCCGTTGTTCCGTCGACGCCGAACGAATCGGAAGCCGTGGCTGGGGCATGATGATTGCCGAAATCGGCCTGCCACCCGGCGCCGACGTTGACCGCCGCGTGCTCGACGAAGTTGTGACCAACTCAGCCTGGACTGTCTCTCACTATGATGTTCTGCCCGACCGTCTTGTGCTCTATCTTTGGCCCAGTGCCGGAGGTACCAAGCTGACGTTCGCTTTTCATCCTCGCTACGGGCTCAAGGCCCGAACCGCGCCCTCAGTTCTCTACGACTACTACAACCCCGAGGCGCTGGTCGCACTGCCACCCATTGATTTCAACATCAAGGCGAGTTCGCCGGCAGAGCCAACGACGACAGGTGGCAGCAAATAACAATCTTTGAAGGGTGGAGTTGCCACGTGTTTGTTTCGCGCCTATGCGACCTGGAGCACGCTGACCGGTAGAGACAGAGTGATTACAGCACCGCCTCCGGCCCGATCCGAGATCCCAGCGACCCCGCCATGAGCCTGGACGACCGCATCCACAAATGCAAGTCCGAGACCGTGCCCAGGAGAATGTTTTCCCTTAACGAAGCGGTCAAAAGCACGGCTCCCGATCTCAGGCGGGAACCCGGGACCATTGTCTTCGATCACCAGTTCTGCTGATCCTTCATGCGCATGCAGCCGAATCGTCACGCGGCATCCCGATGGCAAGTGAGTTAATTCGTTTTCCAGCAAGTTGCTTACCACGCGATTCATCAGAGGCAAGTCCGCGTCTACCACCACATGGGCCTCGAGGTGACTGGTCACTTCGTGATGGCGCTCAGCCATGGCTGGCTGATAAATATCGACGAGTTGCCTCACGACATCGGATAGGTCCACCGGACCGCGCTCCATATGGAGCGCACCGGCTTCTGCCTCAGCCAGATCGAGCGTGGTGTTCAGCAATTGCAGGAGTCGATCCAGGTCTTCGACCGCTTCCCCCACCGAGTCACGCCACTTCTCATTTCCTTCATGACATAACGCGGATTCGAGCGTCCCGCGAATCAAGGTTACCGGGCTCTTGAGGTCGTGCGCGATTCCGCCGGTAACGGTGCGAAGCTGATTCACCGAGGACTGAAGCCGGTCGAGCATACGATTAAAAGTCTTCGCCAATCGCGAGATCTCATCCGAATTCCCGGGTTCCGGCAAACGTTCCCCAAAATCTTCAGTGTTAATTCGCGCGACGGTCTCCGTAATGCGTTCCACGCGGAGCAAGGTACGACGGGCGCTCCAGTAAGAGATTACGAAGCCCAGCAGGAACATGCCGCCCCAGATCATGAGAAAACGACGGGCCAATATGCCCAGCACATGCTTGGCACCACGATCCGAAAGTCCTAGATAAACAGTTTTTCCCTTTTGCACCTTCACCACAACTCGAAATGTTTGGCTCCATCCTTCGACTGCGATGGATTTTGGAGCGCCCGGAAGCAGCTTCGCCTGTTGAATCGCCTTGAGAAAGACATCGTTGGAACTGGGCCCCACCCACAACAGACTTTCACTGTTGCTGGGATCCGTCACCAAAAAGAAGACAGAATTCAATCTCTCCCCGCGCGCGTTGCGCTCATCCGGAACTTCCTGAGTAGCAAGCTCGGCCACCTCTCGCACGACTCGCTTGTATAGGCGATCGCTCGGAGTATCGGCCGAGACCTGAGCCAGAACCTCGGCTTCGCCGGTAAGCCAGGTGTCACTGCGTTCACGGATCCCCTGAGCCACCAGGTAATAAACAATCGAGAATGCCACCGCGGTCCCGAGGGCGAAGGCCAGCGTGGTCCAAATCGAAATCCGCCAGGCGGCGGTCGCTCGTAGGTTCTTAGGCATACCTAAGCACGTAACCAACACCCCGAATTGTGTGAATCAGCGGCCGTGGAGCGTCATGGTCGACCTTGCTGCGCAGGCGATAAATATGCACATCCACGACGTTGGTTGCGGGATCGATCCGCATCCGCCAAACGTGATCCAGAATCATGGTGCGAGTCACCACCCGGCCTTCATTCCGGCAGAGATATTCCAGCAGGGAAAACTCCTGTGGGGTCAGTTGCAGCAGGTGATCGCCCCGTCGTGCTTCACGACGCACCAGGTCTAGTTGCAGGTCGGCCGCTTGCAGACGCACCGATTCATTCGTCGGAACCGCGGACCTGCGCAGGAGGTTTCTCAGTCTTGCCAGGAGTTCCGCTAGAGCAAATGGTTTCGTGAGGTAGTCGTCTCCGCCCTGTTCCAACCCGCGAACCCGCTCGTCCACGGAACGCCGCGCGGATAGGATCAGAACCGGCGCAGAACTACCTTGCGCGCGGCAGCGGGCAATCAGATCCAATCCGTCCAGGTCCGGAAGGCCAAGGTCGATGATGAAGGCATCGTGAATACCTTCCAAGGCGGAGATCTCGCCGGCTTTCGCAGTGCCCGCCGTATCCACCTGATATACAGCCTCTACCAGCGCGCGCTTCAGGAACTTCTGAATCGATACATCATCTTCTACCAACAACAATCGCATGGGAAAGTCCCGCCCGCACCAAGCACTTTACACCTCAAGGTGGGATGCAGGAAACTCTCCGAACGTTGAATCGCCCTTAAGAAGAAGCACCGGTTTCTCAGGGAAGGCTGGTTGAAATGCTTTCCGCAAGCGTGGATGGCCGATGTTAGACCGCTTCATTCGTTTATTGCGGACGCCACGTCATATCCACACGTATTGGAATCTCGTTCTTGACCGGCATCGTCAAGAGTGACGGCGGGTCAATCTTAAAATCAGAGAGTGTGGCCGGAATTGTCCCCGTGATATGAGTCTCCACGCCCTGGGTTTCCAGTTTGAAAGGGACTTGCTTGTATTGGGCGGTGGTCTGGCCAGCGAACTGAATTTCCAGGTCGGCGTTAATGGTCGTCGATGCGGCGGCTGATTCGGGAAGGCGCGTGCGCACGGTCACGATGGGGAACTCCGCGCCGCGGGTGACCTGAATCGTGTGGAGATCGCGATTACTGTCCCCCGAATCAAACGACTTGACCGGTACCGCGATCAGGAAATCGCATTGTCCAGCGTGGCAAACTCCCTTTCCTCGCGCCGTGTGGCTCACGCCCTCGCTCTGATGCAGGGGATGGGCACATGGTAGGTGAGAGTCTATGTCCCGAACACTACCGCGCTTTTTTCTGCAAGATGACAGTTTGATCATCCTGTGGCGCAAGCACTGCAGGAATCTGCATTGAGTGATGGGCGCAAATCAGGCCGGATCAACGCCGGAATCTAGTATACATACGCCTTGAGGAAGACGAAAACCACTACACCGGTGATCGAAACGTAGAGCCAGATGGGGAATGTCAAGCGTGCGATTCGGCGGTGCATTGCGAAACGCCCCGTCAGCGAGAAAAAAAACGTGGTGAGCACCATCGGCAGCGCGACAATGGAGAGGATTACGTGGCTGGCTAGAATGGAAAGGTAGAGTGTGCGCACCGCGCCGTGGCCGGGGAAAATCGTGTCGCCGTGCAGCGCGTGGTTCACGATGTAGCTGACGAGAAAAACGGACGAAAAGGCGAAGGCCAGCAGCATACTCGTGCGATGCGCGTCCCGCTTGTGATGCTTGATGAAATACAATCCCACGCAGAGCGCAATCGCGCACGATCCGTTCAGAAGCGCGTTCAGGGCAGGCAGAAACATCCAGCGCCCGGCGAAATCAGCCGAAGGATGGTGCACGTACAGCAACCACAGCAGGAATGACACCGCGAGGCCGCTTACCACGATGATCGCCCCAACCACGGGGCGCGGACGAATTTCAGCCTGTTCCATGCCCACAATTAAAACACAAAAATCCATCCGCAAGCGCTACGGATAAGCGGGAGAAATATTTCGCGCGCCAGGCTCTATCGGTTTTTTACTTGCAGGTGATGCTGGGATTATTTTTCGACAGATCCAGGCAAGCCTGGTGTTGCTGCGCGCGCCGTGCGGCGTCATCCTGAGTGACAACTTGGGGTGCCGGGGTTGGCGCGGCAGCAGCCGCAGCAACGGTTGGCGCGGTTGCGGTTCGAGTTGGAGCTGGAGCAACCGCCGTCGGCGCCTTATCCAGCATGGCTTGAAATGCCAGCATCTCTTCGGGCTTGCTCCACGGCACCGGGTTGGTTTGCAGGTTGCAGTAATCGTCCGGAAAGTCCCACGCCGGCTGCACCGTCACCTTGGTTACACCGTTGCTCTCCGCCAATGTGTACGACCACACTTGTTTGGTGGGCATCCCCGGACACGCACTCGAAGCCATGAAAATCTGACCGTAGAGCGGCATCTGCGCCGGCCTCGAGAAACGAAACTGCAGCTCGTGGTCGGAATCGGGATCGAGCGCGTAACCATCCTTCAGACTCTCCTGAACGATGAGCGCCTTCAGCGTCTGTGCAGACGCTTTGGTTGTGAACACATACGGCCCCGGCTTCGTTTTTTCCTTCTTATCGCGCGCCACCGCCAGGGTCGTGATCGCCAAGATCAAAATCAGGATACTAACTCGCTTCATAAACGCTCCCATTGTGACTCTACCGACTTATCCTCTCGCCCCGCTAATTACCAGGGTCATGTCAGCCATTCCTCCGACAAAACCGTGATGCTTTTTGACCTTGCTTGCGTGGACGCGGGCGCCTCGCCCGCGGCTTTCGACTCTGTTCTCGGCAAAGAAGGCAAGCTCCAAATTGTCTCGCGCGCACCCGGATATTCCGTCCGTCTTTCCATTCGCCCTCCACGCTGTTCGAACACTGACGAGGCCTGGGGATTTTCTGTCGGAAACAAATTCGCCGACCACCACTTGGGAGCCGGTCGAAGCACAGTTTCGAAACAGGATTTTCGCACCATCGAGGGGGTACCCC
>Ga0265760_10000177_pt1 | contig 16628 bp, 14 predicted proteins | sample NZIome_2_FD_200831 | JGI IMG/M metagenome (GOLD analysis project Ga0265760, IMG submission 200831) | Metatranscriptome of rhizosphere microbial communities from Maridalen valley, Oslo, Norway - NZI1 (Metagenome Metatranscriptome) | ecosystem: Host-associated > Plants > Roots > Rhizosphere >...
GCATCATCGCGCGCGCACTCCGATCGAGAACTACGGCGGAGGGCGCGCCGCCGCGTCCCTGTTCGAGCCACGTGTACCAGGTCGGGCTGATATTCGCGCGCTGCGCCACTTCCTCGCGGCGCAGGCCGGGCGTACGGCGGCGCTTCGGCGCAAAGCCGAACGCCGCCGGATCGAGCTTCGCGCGGCGATGCTTGAGAAAATCTCCGAGCAGGGTCTCGGTCGCCATGTCTTAGTCCAGCCTGTTACCAATTATACCCCGATAAGATCACTACTTTACCAGAATAGAACACCGGTCGACACTTGGCGCCACTCACGAAAAACCTGGAGATTTTCCCATGCGTGTATTTGTTACTGGAGCGACCGGTTGGGTCGGCTCGGCCATCGTCAAGGACCTGATCGCCGCCGGCCATCAGGTGCTCGGTCTGACCCGCTCGGACCAAGGGGCCAAGGCACTCAGCGCAGCGGGCGCCAAGGTTCATCGCGGCTCACTCGCGGATTTGGAGAGCCTGAAGAGCGGTGCTGAGCAGGCGGACGGTGTGATCCATACCGCCTTCAACCATGACTTCTCGAAATTCGCAGAGAATTGCGCGGAGGACCGGCGCGCCATCATGGCGATCGGCGCTGTGCTCGAAGGCTCGGAGCGTCCGCTGCTCGTAACGTCCGGTGTGGCGCTTCTCGCCCCGGGCCGCACGGCGACCGAAGAGGATGTGCCACCCTTCAACTCTCCCACTTATCCGCGCAAATCCGAGGCAGCGACCGCGGCGCTGTTGGAACGCGGCGTACGCGCAGCGACCGTCCGGCTTGCCCCGTCGGTCCATGGCCACGGCGATCACGGCTTCGTGCCAATCCTGATCGGAATCGCGCGCCAGAAGGGTGTGTCCGCCTATATTGGCGAGGGACTCAATCGTTGGCCCGCCGTGCATCGGCTTGACGCCGCTCGCGTCTATCGGCTCGCGCTCGAGCGTGGCACGCAAGCTCAGCACTTCCACGCGGTTGCCGAGGAGGGCGTGCCATTCAAGGCGATCGCCGGGGTGATCGGGCGCCGACTCAACATGCCCGTGGTCTCGAAGTCAGCGGCAGAGGCGGCCGAACACTTCGGTTGGTTCACGATGTTCGCGGGCGTAGACGCCCCGACATCGAGCGCGCGTACCCGCGCGCGGCTCGACTGGATACCGCAACAGCCCGGGCTCATCGATGATTTCGATCACCCGGCCTATTTCGCCTGACCGATGTCGGCCAGCTTTTGGGTCTGCGCCGGCGCATCGAAGCGCCATCCGCCGCCGAGCGCTTTGACCAACAATACGCTGGCATCCATGCGTCGATTGAGGATGTCGACGCGGGATTGTTGAGCCTGCAGCGCGATGGTCTCGGTGGTCGCGACCTCAAGGTACGTGACCAATCCGGCCTTGTATCGATAACGTGCCTGCTCGAGGGCCCTGCCGGTGGCCATAACCGCAGCGGCCTCGCTCTGGCTCTCTTGTTCGAGCCGACGCAAGGCGGTCAAGTTGTCCTCGACCTCTTGATAGGCAATGAGAACGGTAGTGCGGTAGTCGGCCACCTGTTCATCGTACTGCGCGTGAGCCTGTGCGGATTGCGCGCGATGCCGCCCGGCATCGAAGACGGTGAGCAGTCCCGCCGGACCCGCCGACCAGAGCCGGCTCGGCGCAGTCAACCACGACGAAGTCTGAGTGCTGTCGAAGCCGGTGGCCGCGGCGAGGCTGAACACGGGAAAATAAGCGGCTCGCGCGACGCCGATTTGTGCGTTGGCGGCGGCGACGCGGCGCTCTGCCGCCGCCACATCGGGTCGTCGCTCGAGTAAGGTCGACGGTAATCCAATATCGATCAGCGGCGGCGCGCTGTCTTGCGGCAGAGGATTCGCGGCGAGGCGGAATTGAGTGGGATTCTCGCCGATCAGCACGGCGATCGCGTGTTCGGTCTGCGCGCGCTGCAATGCCACCTCGGCTGCCTTGGTGCGAGCCCCTTCGAGTTGCGCTTGCGCCTGGTCTACGTCGGCCACCGCAGCCGCACCGCCTTGGTAGAGATGTTCGGTCAGTTCGAGCGACCTCGCATAGTCCTCAACGGTATTCTCGAGCAGCACTTGTTGGGCGTCCTGACTCCTCAAGGTGAAATAGTCGGTGGCCAATTCAGCATGCTGCTCCAGGTCCAATGCCGCGAGATCGGCCGCGCTCGCTTGCTGATTCGCCTTCGCCGCGTTGACCGTATTGCGTACGCGTCCCCACAGATCCACCTCGTAAGAGAGGTCTGCCTCGATGTCAAAATTGTTGAACGTCGGATCGCGGCCCGGCACAAAGGTCGGCGAGTTCTGAGAGACGCGCTGTCGCGTCGCGGAAGATCCCACATTCAGCGTGGGAAAAAGGTCGGCGCGTGCAATGCGCGTTGACGCCCGCGCCTCCTGCAAGCGCGCAAATGCGGCTTTGATGTTCTGATTGGCCTCGCTGACTTTGACCTCGAGGGCGTCAAGCGCCGGGTCCTGAAATAGCGTCCACCACGCGCCACTGGCCCGCTCATCCAGGGGTTCTGCCTGGCGCCAAGCGCCGGCTTCCGCGTAGGCTTCCGCCGGCGGCGCGCTGCTCGGGGTCTCGTAGGTCGGCGCGAGAGAACACCCGCCGAGAAGCGCCAAGAACGTCAAGATCGCCGGCCGCCATGTCGCTTGCATATCGAATCTCTTTAAGTCGATTTCGCCGGGCTCTTTGGCGCCTGTAAGGACGGCGGCGCAGTCACGCGCACAGCCACCCCGTCGATAATGGAATCCGGGGGATTGAGCACGACGGCATCGTCGGCATTCAAACCCGACAGCACTTCGATGGTGCCGCCGAAATCGCGGCCCTGGACAATGCTCTTCAGTTGAATCTTGTGCTGGGCATCGACCGTGGCAACCTGCGGTCCAGGGGGCGCGAAACAGCACGGTGTTGGCCGGAAGGCGTACGGATGTGGCGTTTCCGGCCAATTTGAAGTGGACTTCGGCGTAGGCGCCCGGAAACAGTTCGCGCTGCGCATTGTCGAGTTCCAGCTCGACTTGCAAGGTGCGCAACACCGGATCCAGCGCGTTTGCAGTGCGCACGGTCGTGGCCGCATATCCTTTGCCAGCCTGCTCGCTGAACTTGAGCTCCGCCTCCACGCCGGGCTTCGCGGCGGCCGCATAGGGTTCGGGTACCTGGACATAGATGCGCAGCTTGTGAGTATCGGCGAGCCGGAACAATTCCGTGCCCGCGCTTTCGCCTGCATTGATCAGGACCCCGATGTCGGTGTTGCGCGCGGTGATGACGCCGTCAAACGGTGCAACGACATGCTTGAATGATTCCAACTGGCGTAGCCTCGACACGTTGGCGGCGGCCGACTCTGCGATTGCGCGTTTAGCGTCCGCGTCGCCGTCCTTCTCGTCCGCATCTTGCTTCGATACCGATTCGGTCCTGAGGAGTTCTTTCCAGCGCGTGTTGGTCGTGTTCGAGAGGGCCTCGTTTGCGCGGGCGGTGGCAAGATCGGCGATCGCCTGGGCGAGTTGCTGATCGACTTCGGGAGTATCAATTTCGGCGAGCAGCTGGCCCTTCTTCACGATGCTTCCAATGTCCACGGACCACGACATCAGATACCCATTGGTTCGGGCGTAAATGCGCGCTTCACTGTAAGCCTGCACGGTGCCGGGCAGCACCAGTTCCTCGCCGGCGGCGGTGCGGGTTGGCGTGACGGTCGCCACGATCAGCGTCGCCGCATCGGCGGTACTTTGGCGAAGAGCGCTGCGCGCCATCACCCGATGCACCTCGCCCCAGGTTGCAAGAATGAGGACGCCCACCAGCAAACCCCAGAGATGATATCCCTTGCGCCGCGCCGCTGGTGGCTGCGAAGTACTCGGTAAGGATTTAGCCATGTGAAACCTCAACTGAATGGGCTGGATGCATCGATCTGCGGCCATGAATAATCGAGAACACTGTCGGCACAAAAAACAGGGTCGCACCCGTCGCGAAAATCAGCCCCCCGATCACGGCGCGCCCGAGGGGCGCGTTCTGCTCGCCGCCTTCACCGAGGCTCAACGCCATCGGAATCATGCCGATGATCATTGCCGTCGCCGTCATCACGACCGGCCGCAGGCGCGCGAAGCCTGCCTGCAGGGCCGCCTGAAACGCAGTTTCGCCCGCATCCATGCGCTCGCGCGCAAAGCTGATGACGAGCACGCTATTTGCGGTGGCGACGCCCATGCACATGATCGCACCCATGAGCGCCGGCACGCTGACGGTCGTATCGGTGAGAAACAGCATCCATACGATCCCGGCGAGCGCCGCGGGCAGTGCCGTAATAATGATGAACGGGTCGAGCCAAGACTGAAAATTAACTACGATCAACAAGTAGACGAGGACAATCGCCCCGATGAGCCCGATGAGCAGGCCGTTGAAGGACGCCTTCATCGTTTGCACCTGACCGCGTATGACAATGTTGGATCCGCGAGGCAGGTCTTTTCTGGCCTGCGCGACCACCTTCTCGATCTGCGCGGACACGAATCCCAAGTCCGCGCCCTGCACCGAGCCGTAGATATCGATCGAGGGGGTGGCGTTATAGTGGGTCACGACGGCCGGAGCGACGCTGCGGTGGATGCTGATGAGGTTGGATAGTATCTGCGATGAATTGCGCGCGCCGTTCAACGGCGTGTTGCCAAGATCGTTTAGATTCTGCAATTGGTATTGAGGAGTCTGCGCAACGACTTGGTACTGCGTGCCGCCTTTGGGCTCCACCCAGAAGGAGGGAGAAGTTTGAAAGCTCCCCGACAAGGACACGAGGACGTTGCTCGCCACCGCTTGCTCCGTCACACCGACCAGCTCCGCCTTGCTTCGGTCAACATCTACGTTGAACTGTGGATAGTCCCCGGCTTGGTGAATGTGCAGATCCACGGCGCCGGGCGCGGTACGCAACTTCTGCAGCAACTGGTTCGCCAGCTCGCGATTGCCTTGGACGTTGAACCCGACGATTTGTACATCGATCGGAGAGGGTAGCCCGAAATTCAGAATTTGACCGATCATGTCCGCCGGCAAGAACGCAAACGTCGCGGACGGGTAGGTGTTTTCCAATCTGGTGCGCAGCGCCTGTACGTAGCCAGCGGTCGGTTTGTGCCGCGGCGTCAGGTTGACGTAGATGTCGGCGTCCGCAGGCCCCGTAGGCGCGGAAGTGCTGTACGCAAGATTGATGCCGCTGTACGGCAGCCCGATATTGTCCACGATGTTGACGATCTCGGACGCCGGAATCAATTCGCGGACTGTTGCCTCCACCGCATCGCACAGCGCCGCGGTTTCCTCGATCCGGGTGCCCGTGCGTGCTCGCATATGAAGCTTGATCTGGCCCCCATCGACGCTCGGAAAGAAATCCTGCCCGAGTCCCGGCAAGGGACCCAGCGGAAAGGCGAGAAACGCGGTCGCGGCCATGCAAGCCAAGAAACCGACGGCAAAGCGCGGCCCTTTCTGCAACGCGGTTTCGAGCAGCTTCTTATAGCGTTCCCGGGCTGCGTCGAAGTGCCGTTCGAACGCGCGCTGCCATCGCGAGAGAATGTTACCCGGCTGTTTGCCTACCTCCTTGTCGTGAGCCTTGAGCCAGAACTTGGCGAGCGTTGGCACCAAGGTGCGCGACAGCAGGTAGGAGGCGAGCATGGCGAATACGACGGCTTCAGCCAGCGGGATGAACAGGAACTTGGCGATGCCGGCGAGCAAGAACATAGGGATGAACACGATGCAGATGCACAGCGTCGAGACAAGAGCCGGCAGCGCGATTTGCTGCGCGCCATCGAGAATGGCCGTTTCCACATCCTTGCCGCTCTCAAGATGGTAGTTGATGTTCTCGATCGTCACCGTCGCATCGTCTACTAGAATGCCGACGGCGAGGGCCAGGCCACCGAGGGTCATGATGTTGATCGTTTGACCGATAGCGGACAAACACGCAATGGACGCGAGAATCGACAAGGGGATCGAGATCGTGATGATCGAGGTGCTGCGCCAGCTGCCCAAAAACAGCAAAATGAGCAATCCGGTCAAGGCCGCGGCGATCACGGCTTCGCGGATTACTCCACTGATGGCGGAGCGGACGAATACCGACTGATCGCTGGTCGCGGCAATCTTGAGTTCCGGAGGCAACGAGGCGCTAATCTGCGGCAGCTTCTGTTTGATGCCGTCTATGATGTCTATGGTCGATGCATTGCCGGTCTTCAGCACATTCATCAATACCGATCGCCGGCCGTCGACCCTCACCATGTTGGTTTGCGGTGCATAGCCGTCGCGTACGTGGGCGACGTCGCGTACGTACGTTACGGTCGCGTTCTGCGCGCGCACGGGCAGATCGTTGAGGTCCTCGATCTGCGTCGGACTTGCATTGAGTTTGATGAAATATTCGAGCGCGTCAATTTTCTGGGTGCCCGCGGGCAATATCAGATTTTGTTCACCGATGGCCTTGACGACGTCGTTCCCGGACAGGCCATTGGCGCGCAGTTGCTGCGGATCGAGATCCACCTGCACCTGGCGCTGCTTGCCGCCGTAGGGGAACGGGATCGATGCGCCCGCAATCGTCGCCAGTTGTGTGCGAAGTATTGTATTGCCGAGATCGTAGAGCTTGGATTCCGGCAAGCTGTCGCTCGACAAGGCGAGCTGTAGGATCGGAACGCTCGAGGCGTTGTAGGCCAGCACGAACGGCGGCGCGGTGCCGGGCGGCGAGAAAAACAACTGGGTCTGAGAGACGGCGGTAATCTGCGCGAAGGACAGATCCGGGTCGGCGCCGGGTTGGAAGAAGTATTTCACCACGGCGGTGCTGTTAACAGACTGGGATTCGGTGTGTTCGACGTCATTGACGCTGGTCTGCGCGATGCGCTCCGAGAACAGCACGATGCGATTGGCTATCTCTTCGGGCAGCAGCCCCGTGTAGCGCCAAATCACAGCGGCCACCGGAATCTTGATGTTGGGGAATATGTCCGTGGGGGTCTTGGCGATGGCGTACCCCCCGAGCAAGACGATGATGATCGCGAGCACGATGAAGGTATAGGATCGCTGCAGAGCTATTTTTACGATCCACATGACTAGATCTGCGCTCTGCCGCCGTCGACGAAGAGTTCGATGCCGGTGACAAAGCTGGAGTCATCGGAGGCGAGAAACAGCGCGGCCTTGGCAATTTCATCGCTCGTTGCCATGCGCCCCATCGGGATGCTGGACACAATCCGCGCGATGGCGTCGGCGGGCGCCCTGTTCGCCAGCGGCGTGTCGGTCGGCCCCGGGCTCAGTACGTTGGATCGAATTCGCCGGTCCTTCAACTCCACGGTCCAAGCCCGCACGAAATTGCGAATGGCGGCCTTGGTCGCGCCGTAAACCCAGAAGCCAGAAGTACCTTTAACGCTGCCGACGGAACCGGTGAGAATAATGGAGGCGCCATCATTCAATAGGGGAAGGGCTTTTTGCACCGTGAATAGTGTTCCTTTCACATTGGTATTGAAAAGCTTGTCGAAGTGCTCCTCGGTGATTTTTCCCAAGGCGAGGAACTCACCGACGCCGGCGTTGGCGAAGACAATATCGATTCGCCGGCCGGCGGCGCTGACCGTTGCGTAAAGACGATCGAGATCGGATAGGTTTGCGACATCGCCTTGAACGCCCGTGACACCATTGCCGATGGCCCTTACTGCCTGATCAAGTTCCTTTTGACGTCGGCCCGTGATGAAGACGTACGCGCCTTCCTTGACGAAAAGATGTGCCGCAGCCAACCCGATTCCTGTGCTGCCGCCGGTAATAACGGCGACCTTGCCCTGCAATCTATTCATGTCGCCGCTCCGTCAGATTTCCGTTTCATAAAGTGTGCGTGTGTTCATGCGCGAATAATGCTGCGTCTCATCGGCGGCTCCGATCAAGCACCGGATCACGCATGATCATTCGAGAAATCCGATTGATTGCCGTCCGCCGACGTGCGCGGCACGAAGCGCGCAACGCCGCTTGTCGGTTGGCCTTGATTGCTTATAGCAAACGCTAATTTGCTTAGATCTGATGGCTATCGACGTTGCACCGGTCGGAGGCCGGGCGTAGGCTCGGTTTCAATCGGATGAACCGATCGATGAGGCTTCGGGAACCTAGCGTGGATCTGCGGCAGATCGATTGTTTTCTGGCAGTCGCCACCGAGTTACATTTCGGTAAGGCGGCTGAGAGACTTCACCTTGCACAGTCATCCGTGTCCGAAGCGATTCGCTCGCTGGAGCATGAAGTGGGCGGCAGGCTGTTCATTCGGACCAGTAGGCGAGTTCAGCTGACAGACCTGGGTGCGAAGCTGCGCCTCGGTGTGGAACCGGCCGCCCTGGTGCTTCGCGCCACGTTGGATGATTGCAGGAAAACTGCGCTGGGCAAGTCGAATCGACTGAGGCTTGGATTCATCGGCGGCGGCCTTTACGAGTTGACCCTGCCATTCGTGCGGCAGCTCAAAGCTGAGTTCAATCTTGACGTAGATTGGGTCGAGCTCACGCCAGTGGAGCAATTCGAGGCAGTGGCGTTGGGCAAAGTCGATGCGGCGTTTTGCCGCCTTCCTCTGTCCCACGATGGTCTGGTGCAAAGCGTAATCCTCTTCGAGGATTGCCGGAAACTGGTCGTGCCGGTCGGTCACAGATTGGCGGAGGAAACCTTGATCGATCCGGAGGAGCTTGCGCACGAGGTTATTCCAAGACTGCCCGACGATCATCAAATTGGGGCCTGGGCGGCGATCCATTTTCCCGACCACACGCCGTCGGGTGTTCCGATCGCGCGCGGGCCTGTGGTGACGACCCCTCGCGAATGCCTCGCCGTCGTCGAGTCCCGCGAGGCCGTTGTCATCTTTCCAGCGCGCATGGAGCGATACTTTTCGAACCCGGGAATTCGATGGATTGACATAGCCCTCCCTCCTGTGGCCACCGCTCTTGTCAGACGCCGTGCCGATCGGCGTCGCGTGATCGGGGATCTTGAGAAGTGTTCGCGTGATGTCGCCGCGGGATTGCTCGATCCGCGAGTGTCTCGAACACGAAAGCGCTGCGATGCCAGGGCTGACGCGGTTTCACACCTCTAACGAGAGTCGAATGCAGCCTATTCCGCGCGACAACTGGGCTCCGAGCGAATGAGCCAAACCGCGCATCGCTCTGTTGTCGTCGAGGACATCGCCGTCTAGTCGAAGCACGCCTGCAAACCGCGCGCACCGCGCCAGAATTCGCGTAAGAGTCGTCCCGAGCCCGATTCTGCGCCAATTGTCGGCCACTACCAGTGCGAACTCGGCGGATTCCGAATCCGCTCGACGAACGTAGCGAGCTTCGCCGACGATTGTCGTGCGTTGATCTGCCGCGCCATCGGGGATCTCGGCGACGAGCGCCAGAGCACGAGGGTTGATCGCGGTGAACTCGTGCAGGAGGTGCTCCGGCAGCTCGTTGATCGGGCTGTGAAAACGCAGCCGCAGGGTGGTGCGCGACAGCGCCCTGAAGAATGTGCGCAGCGCGTCCAAATCAGTGGGCAGGATCGGGCGAATCGTAACGAGTCGCGCGTCGTTGAGTTGTACGCGCACCGTGTTTTGCTCAACAGCAGTCACGGGGTCCGCGGACCTGTTCTTTGCGGACGCATCAGCAGTGCTAATTGCTTGCATGGTATCCCCGCATAGGAAATTACCCTCAATCTATCTGCGACCAGAAGCGGAGCCAATGCGTAGGCTCCGCGTGTCGGACCGCGTCAACCCTTGGCCGCCTGCTCGATCAGCTTGATCACCGCCTGCGGCTGCGAGACATAGATGGCGTGACTGCCCTTGGCCTCGACCACGGTTGAGCCCGCGCGCTTGGCCATCTGGCGCTGGGCCGGCGGCGGAATCATCTTGTCCTCGGTGGTTACGAGGTACCAGCTTCGCTTGCTGTTCCAGGCTGCCTCGGTGACAGCATCGGTCAATGCATTCACAGCCCACGGCACCTGAGAATCGGCCATGAACGCGGCTTCGGCCGGCGCGACGTCAGCGGCGAAGGCCTCGGGAAACTTCGCCCGATCAAGGAAGATGAAACCATTCTGCGGCGCCAGGATGGGGGGCACCGGCGCACCCGGCACCGGGTTTGCGATAAGAGACTGCACCGACTCACCCTTGTCCGGTACGAAAACCGCGATGTAGACCAGTCCCTTCACTCTTGGATCGTTGCCGGCTTCGGAGATCACGACGCCGCCGTGGGAGTGACCTACGAGGATCACGCTGCCGGATTGCTGGGAAATCGCGAGCGTGGTCGCGGCGACATCATCGGCGAGCGAGGTCGTCGGGATCTGCACGATGGTGACGTTGTAGCCGTCTTTGCGCAGTCCGCGATAGACCTGCGACCATCCGGAGCCATCGACGAATCCACCATGAACGAGCACAACGTTTTTGACGGACGATTCAGCCGCTTGAGCGGCCAGGGTGCCGAGGGCCAGGACGGCAGTGGCGGCCAGCGAGTTTTTCGTGTTCATTTGGTCCTCTAGGTTCTTGGATAACACAGTCGTGTATGCGGACAGCACAGCAGGGCGCTATTGCCTGACATTGGCCTTCGCACCTCTTTCGATCGCGAGCAGTAAGTCAGCGGATGGGAATTGTTCCTTCATCGCCTCGACGAGATCATCGGGCGTCTTGGCCTTCTTGAGTTCTTCCTCAAAGATCAGCAGATATTTTTCCGTGAAGTTGACCGCCGAAGTCGCATCAATTGGGGCTCCGACTTTGCTATGTCCAGGAATCACCGCAGCGGGATGCAAGTCTCGAATTCTCTGCAGCGACTCCAGCCAGCGCTTTCTTGCGCTGGCGTCGGTTTCCGCCGTATAGACGTGCATATCAACAAATAGAACGTCGCCGGCGATCAGGGTTCTTTGCCAGGGAAGCCAGAGCATGGTGTTGGCATCGGTATCGCCTTGCACATTCTTGAGGATCTCGATGTCTGAGTGCTCAAATCGAATGAAGTTCTCGTCGTACTTGCTGATATCAACCACATGGGATGTTGCGTCAGCGCCCAGGAGGCGTTGCCACTTGTCTATTTTGTCTTGATAGACTTTGTTGATTCGATCCACGACGTTGGAATTCGCGAGGATGCGCACGCCCGGATAGGCTTCTTTGAACACCTGGAGGCCGAGAAAATGGTCGGCATGCTCATGGGTGATGTAGATAATCGATAACGGTTTGTTGGTCGCCTTGATCGCCTGCAGCACCTTTTCGGCATTGGTTTTTGTCAACTGCGCATCAACCAACATTACTTCATGGGCACCCTCGATGATGACGGAATTGGCCCAGAACTGATCGCCGGCAGGCGTGACCGCGGTAATTGCAAACGCCTGCTGGGATTTCGCAACAGGCGCTTGCGCGCAGGCAAGTGCGGCGCAACCGGATAAAAGCAAGAGTTTGGAATCAAGGGCGTTGCCCTTCGCGTCCAGCAACTCTCTGAGCACTCTCCAAAGCCCCATGCACGTGAGGAGTGCGAACCCAATAGCGATAGCGAGGATGAGGAGCATATGCATGGCGGCACTACCGGTCGGCCCATAGATCGGTAAATATCACCGGCGCCCAGGTGTAGCCATGCGCCTCTTTGCGCAGACGGCCCATGCTAGGAAATGGCATGTGCGGTCCCGCTATCACGACGCCCTCGCGCGCGAGCCTTTGCAGCAGTAGTTTGCGGGTCGCTGCCGCGGCGGCATGATCGATGTCAAAGACCACGGTAATCTCGGGATGGCTCAGCTGGACAAGCTGCTCGTGAATGGTGTCGCCCCAAAACAGGATCTTCTGTCCCTGTGACGAGAATTCGTAGCCGGTGTGTCCCGGGGTGTGACCGTGCAAGGTAACGAGCTGCATGCCGTCCGCCAATACGTCGGAATCGCGGAACGTGTGCCACTTGCCGGCCTTGATATACGGCGCGGCGATGCTTTGTGCGCTCTGGAAGAAAGTTTGCGCATCTTTCGGCGCTTTGGCGGCGATTTCCGGCGACAGCCAAAAGTCACTCTCTGCCTTCGAGACGAAGACTTCGGCATTCGGGAAGACGCGCTTACCGTCCTGAGTGGTCAGGCCCCCGATGTGATCGGAGTGCATGTGCGTGACAAAGACGCGATCAACCTGTTCCGGTGCGTAGCCTGCGCTACGCAGACTGTCCACCAAACGACCGAGCGAGCCGCCGCCGAACCATGTGCCGGCACCCGCATCGATGAGGATCAATTGCTTGCCGGTGTTGACCAGGAAGCCGGCGTCGCTCGTGTCCAACAGATGAGGATCCTCCTTCAACGCCTCTTGCACGCGATCCATGGCCGGCTTCTTGGCAGTGAGCCAGTGCAGATCGAATTGGGCGGCACCATCGACCAGGGCTGTCACTTCGAGATCGCCGACCCTCATGCGGTAAAAACCCGGCGTCTGATCATGGTGCTCGGGGGCGGCAGCCCGGGCGGGATTCGGTGCGGCAACAGAACCGGCCAGCGCCACGAGAAGGGCCGCGGCGACGAGCTTCGAATATCCGGTAAACATGTGTACTCCTCGAGCCTGGGTAGCCGGTTAATAATGGCGATCGCAATGATTAAGTTGCGCTATAATGGCGACTGCAATCTTTAAAGTCAAGTGCGTCCCTTTTATGCGAGATACAGCCAGTGAAAGTCACTAAGGAAAAGTCCGGCGAGAATCGCGCGGCACTGGTGCGAGCAGCCGCGCGCCTCTTCCGGGAGCGTGGCATCGACGGTGTCGGAGTCGCGGAAATCAGTAAGACCGCCGGATTAACGCACGGTGCGCTTTATGCTCAGTTTCCCTCCAAAGGGGCGCTGGCAGGGGAAGCCTTCGCCTTCGGCCTCAAACCGGGCCTGGAAAAAATGACGGCCGACCGGGCCGCCAGACCCGACAGCCTCACCGATTTCCTCGACGAGTACTTATCCCTCGACCACCGCGACAATTTGGCTGCGGGATGCCCGATGTCGGCTTCCGCCAGTGAAGTCGCACGGCAGGACAAGATAGTCAGCGAGCGCTTCGCGGAGGGGTTTGAGCAATTCGTCGCCCTAGTCGAACGTGACCTCCGCGCCTCCGCTGTCAAGGCGGACAAGCGTCAGCGTGCCCTGGCGATGATGGCCGCCCTGATCGGTGGCGTCGCTGCTTCGCGCGCGGTCGCGAAGGCGGACCCCAAACTGTCGAATCAGATCCTGCGGGCAGTCCGACAGATCGTCGGCGAAGTCGGCGGCGTAGAGGAGCGGCTTGATGGCGCACGAGGCAGGATGCGGGCGCCGAAAAAGCGCGCGAGTTGAGCGCGCGGCCAGCCTGTCTGGCTACTCGATCAGCGACGTTTCGATGATGGTCTGCACGGACGTCATGAGCTTACGCACCGGGCACTTTGATGCCACCGCGAGCAGTTCACGACGTTGCGCATCGGTTAGCTTGCCGCCGAGTTTCAGTTTGGTATCGAGGCGGTAAATGCCTGTCCTTTCTTCCGACTGATCGCGTTCAACGGTCACCTCTATATTTTCGAGCGGAATATTCTTGCGCTTTGCATACCAAAGCACCGTCAGTGATTCGCATGCACCGAGCGCCGCGTCATAGAGGTCATGGGGGTTCGGCCCCAGTCCTTCGCCGCCGTCAGCAATGCTGGCGTCGGCGGCTAAAATATGCGGACCGACGCGGACTTCGTGCCGCATCAGCGCCGTTTGATCGCGAATGATTCTTATGGCCATCGTGGTATTCCTGCGTTGACAGTCCGCGGGCGCGGAGCAAACTCCGCGCCCGAAGTGGGTCAGTTAATGGTCATCCCGCCATCGACGTTGAGGATATGGCCGGTGATAAACGAAGCTTCATCCGAGGCGATGAAGACAATCGCGTTTGCCTGCTCCTCCGAGAGGCCGAGTCGCGCCATCGGAACCTGAGTCACCAGAGTCGCTTTGTTCTCCGGCGTGTGAGTAAAGCGGGTCAACATGCCGGTGTCCACCGGGCCGGGCGCCACCGCGTTCACGCGGATGCCGGACTTGACGATCTCGAGCGCCACCGACTTGGTGATGCCCTCGACAGCATGTTTGCTGCCGACATAGACGGAAGCAAATGCCGCACCCTCATGGCCGTAGGTCGAGGAGATGTTCACAATGTTGCCGCTGCCCTGTTTTTGCATGGCGCGCACTTCGTGCTTCATACATAGAAGCACGCCGAGAACATTCGTATCGAACGTCGCCGCGTAGCTTTCCGCGGTTTGCTCGGTAATCGGCCCGACCTGGCCTTCGGTGGCGGCGTTGTTGACAGCGACATCCAGACGCCCAAAGCGAGTGATGGTCTTGTCGACGGCGTTGCGGATATCCTCCTCCTTGCGGACATCGGCGTTGATGAACTCGGCCTCCGAGCCCAAAGAGCGAAGCTCCTTCACGAGCGCCTTGCCGGCCTCATCGCGACGACCCGCGACAACCACTTTGGCTCCCTTCTTGGCGAAGGCGACAGCGGCGGCGCGCCCGATGCCGGTGAGTCCGCCTGTAATCAAAACAACTTGAGTGCTCATTCTGCAATCTCCTAGGTTGAGCCGCCAAAAAATCCGACGGCGCTTGGTTCACGCAACTTTCATCAGCCCGCCTCGTGGTCAGCACCGCAAGAATGCCGGTAACGGTTTGCTCTCCATGGGCGGTCATTGTTCCGCTGCGCGCACTATGGACGTACGTACAGATAGTGTCAACATAAATATGGACGTGCGTATTGACAGTGCCGCGTGCACCCAATACGATTTGCGCCTCGGCACTAGGCGGAGTGCGCATCGATTCGGGCAGGTTGCGATCGTCAGGCGTGCTTCGAGTCCTTTCTCATTCATTTTCAGAGGAAAATCGTGTCCAAGCTCTTCACACCCGTCTCCATTGGAAATTTAAAACTGGCTCACCGCGTTGTCATGGCGCCGCTTACGCGCTCACGCGCCGATCTACCGGAGGATGTGCCGAACGATCTCATGCTCGAGTACTACACACAGCGCGCTTCCAGCGGAGGCCTGATGATTGGAGAGGCAACCACGATCTCCACGAGTGCCCGCGGTTGGCTCGGAGCCCCGGGGCTCTATTCCGACCAGCAAGTGGATGGCTGGAAGAAGATAACGGCGGCGATTCACGCAAAGAAGGGCTTCATGTTTGCGCAGCTGTGGCACACCGGTCGCGCATCGCACGCATCGGTCACGGGCGGGCCTCAGCCGGTTTCCGCGTCGGTCAATCCAGACTACTGGAATGACCCCGAGAAGTTGACTTCAACACCAGGTGGTTGGGTTCAGCCCTCTCCGCATCGCGCACTTGATATCGCCGAGATCGCAGGGATTGTCGACGACTACCGCCAGGCGGCAGTGCGGGCGAAGCGAGCAGGATTCGATGGTGTGGAACTACACGCCGCAAACGGCTACTTGATCGATCAATTCCTCCAAAACGGTTGCAACAAACGCACCGACCGATACGGCGGAAGCATTGAAAATCGCACGAGGTTGCTCCTCGAAGTGGTCGATGCCATGACCGCGGTGTGGGGCGTGGATCGCGTCGGGGTGCGCATCGGACCCGATGGTAAATGGAACGGGATGTCCGACAGTGACCCGAAGTCTCTGTTTACGTATGTTGCCAAGCAATTAAACCGTTTCGGACTGGCTTACCTGCACATCATTGAGCCTCGAGTGACAGGGAGCGTCGTGGTTGCGGAACGCCAAGGGCCTATCGCAGCGGAATACTTGCGCAGCATTTTTACCGGAAAGATCGTCGCGGCAGGCGGCTTCGAGCCTGACACCGCCGAGGCGGTAGTAGCGAAAGGCGATGCCGATTTGGTGGCGTTCGGGCGCTATTTTGTGTCCAACCCTGATCTGCCCACTCGGATAAGGCAGCGATTGCCGCTAAGCGACTACGATCGCAACACCTTTTATACTTTCGATGCGCGCGGGTATATCGACTATCCGGCGTACACAGCCCGCGCGCCCGCGTTGCCCGTGGATTAGGGCAGGGCGATGCTTGACACGCACTATGTACGGACGTATTATCGTAACGTGAGCAAAATTTCCAATAAAGACAAAATCTTGGCTAACGGGCTTAAGGTCATGCTCGAGCGCGGCTACGTGGGTGCCAGCGTGCGTGACATCGTTGAGGCCGCGGGTGTGCCGCAGGGCTCCTTCACCAATCATTTTGCCTCCAAAGAGGCGTTTTCCCTGGAAATCCTGAATATCTACTTCGCGCATAACCGGGACGTGATCGCCGAGACATTGCGCAATGAGGCTCTTTCGCCCCTGAAGCGCTTACGAGCCTATATTGACGCGAGCATCACCGCGATCAAAAATCACGGCACTAAAAATGGCTGTTTGGTCGGCAATTTCGCCGCGGAAGCTTCCGATCATAGTGAAGTCATCCGCAAGCGAGTGTCGGCTATCTATGGGGAAGTGCGAGAAGCGGTGACTGATTGCCTGAAGGCTGCTGTCAAAGACGGCGAGCTCCCCAAAAGTCTCAAGACCAGCGAAGTGGCGACCTTCGTGGTCACCGGACTTCAAGGTGCCTGGCTGGTTTCGAAAGTTGAGCGCGATCTGGCCTTTGCGGAAAATTACAAAAAGATGCTGTTTTCGACGGTCTTGGCCTGCAACTGAAGGTCCGCTGGAATTGATGCGCCGGTCCCGCTAGCCGGTCCCGCTAGCCGGTCCCACATATCATTGTTTTGCA
>Ga0265760_10000178_pt1 | contig 16610 bp, 13 predicted proteins | sample NZIome_2_FD_200831 | JGI IMG/M metagenome (GOLD analysis project Ga0265760, IMG submission 200831) | Metatranscriptome of rhizosphere microbial communities from Maridalen valley, Oslo, Norway - NZI1 (Metagenome Metatranscriptome) | ecosystem: Host-associated > Plants > Roots > Rhizosphere >...
AGCAGCACAGCCTGCGACAACGGAATCAGCGCGGCGCCGCACAGCCCTTGGATCAACCGCGCCAGGACGATCTGCGGCAAAGTCTGCGCCGCGCCGCACAGCATGGAGGCCACGGTGAAGCCCGCGACCGAATACAGAAACACTTTCTTGCGCCCGATCTGGCCGGCGAGCCAACCGCTCAACGGTGTCATGATCGCTGCCGCGACAATGTACGAAGTCAGCACCCAAGCCATCTGATCCTGTGTGGCGGAAACCGAACCTTGAATGCGCGGCAGCGCGACGTTGGCGATTGTCGTGTCGAGTGCCGACATGACCGAGGCCAGCATGACCGAGACCGTGATGAGCGTGCGGCGCGGTCCATCGATCTCGCCTGTTTGCGCAGCGGCGGCGTTCAACGCGATTCCGCACCGGTCGAGTTGAGTGCGTCCGCGTCCGCCAGATCTGGATCGCGCGTGCGCGTGTCGACCGTCACATCCGCACTCAAGCCGGCCTGCAAGGGAAACTCGGCATCGCGACCGTTAAGCTGAAGACGAACGGGAACGCGCTGCACGACCTTCACCCAATTGCCGGTCGCGTTCTCCGGCGGCAAGAGCGAAAACTGCGATCCGGTGCTCGGGCTGACGCTGGTGATCTTGGCCGAAAATGACCTGCCCGGGTAGCGGTCAATCCTGATGGTCGCAGTCTGACCAGGACGCATACGGGCAAGCTGAACCTCCTTGAAGTTCGCCTCGATCCAGACGTCGCCTGTCGATACCAACGCGAATACCGGTGCCGATGCCGCTATGGTATCGCCCACTTGCAGCTGCTCCACCTTGGCCACGACGCCATCCGTCGGAGCGCTGATTACCGTATAGGACAAGTTGAGCTGCGCGCGGTCGAGCGCGGCTTGGGCCTGCGCGACCAGCGGATGCCGTTCCGGCGCAATGTTGGGATCGCCTCCTAAATTGGCCAGTGCGACACCGATCTGCTGTTGCACGTTGGCGACCTGTTGCCGGGCCGCATCGAGCGCATGGGCAGCCTGATCGAACTGCGCCTGCGACGCGATGCCGGACTTGAGCAGCCGGGTCTGCCGATCGTATTGCTGCTGGGCGTACGCCTGAGTATCCCGCGCAGCCCGCAGTTCAACCTGTCGCTGGCGATAGGTCGACTTGAGTGACTCGATTTGCAACCGCGTGTCAGCCAGGTGAGCTGCGGCGTCGCTGACGACAATGCGGTACGGCGCGTCGTCCAATTTAAATAGCGTCGCGCCCCGGTGAACGAATTCATTGTCCCGCACCTCGATCTCGCTGACGCGCCCGGCGACGTTGGAGCTGATCGAAACCGTGGCAGCCTGGGCGTACGCGTCATCGGTGCTCTGATACCGGCCGCCGAATAAATACAAATACCCTCCGCCGCCAACGACGGCAATGACCGCGAGCGACATCAAGGGCCATCGAAGTTTCTGGAGTCGTGTCTTGCGCACGGCAGCGGCGGCCGGCGCAGCCGGCACAACCGGCACAACCGGCACAACCGGCGGAGCCTCCGATCCGCCATTGGCCACCGGGTCCTCCCCCCTCATCGCGTGATCACGCGTCGTCGGCCGCAGCCATGGGCTTCGACATCGTGTCCGCTTGCGGCATCGGCATCCCTGAAGTTGGCGTCATGGGAACTGTTACGCAATAACTCCTTGGCCACCGTCAAGAGTCCGAGCAGCGCCAAGACTGCCAAGCCAGTACTCAATACGCCTACGATCACAGGCCACATCGTCGAATGTCCCTGAGCGGTTGCAGTTTCCTCATGCGAGCAAGCCTAAGGCCGCTCATTCCACCGAGGTAGCCTATATCTTTAGATAGAGTCCATCGCCTGAAACGATAAAGATGCGCAGGCGCACTGCCTGTCCTCGTCTCGCTTCGCCAAGTCGCCGCGCGAGAGCCCTTATCTCTGAATGCGATACATCGTATCGAAAGATATTGGCTAGCAAGTTGGACCTGCGGCTCCTAGGCTTAGCTCGTGCGCGTCATCGATAAATTGTCGCTTCTGATCTGCTTCGGTTGCTTGGCTCTGCTCGAAGGATGCGCCGGACTCGCACTCAGCGAATCGAAATCATCTATCGATGGACGGCAGCCTGCGGAACGGCCCATGACCTTTCGCACACTGGGTTCCGATCAAAAATTCTTCGAGTTATCCTCGGTGACCGCGGCCGAGCAACTCCGTGCTGCGCGCGCGGGAAAACCTCTCACAGTTCTTGCACTCTCCGGCGGTGGCGCCGGCGGCGCGTTTGGAGCGGGCGCCGTCGCCGGTCTGACGCGCGCCGGTATGCGACCGGAGTTCGACGTCGTAACAGGCGTCAGCGCGGGCGCGCTGGTTGCTCCCTATGCGTTTCTTGGGTCCTCCTGGGATGCGCAACTCCTCGATGCCTTTACAGGCGACGCGGGAGATGACTTGCTGCAATCCCGGGGACTGGGCGTGATTTTCGGCTCGAGCCTCTACAGTGGTAGACCACTACGGCAACTGATCGACGCATACGTCACGCACGCCATGGTCCAAGCAATCGCGCGCGAAGCCGTCAAGGGACGCCTGCTGCTGGTGGCGACGACAGATGTGGCGAGCGGCGATCCTGTAGTTTGGGACCTGGCCTCGATCGCGAAAAACGGCGGTTCCTCGGCGAGAGCACTGATTCGCGACGTGCTGCTGGCCTCGGCAAGCGTGCCCGGCATGTTTCCGCCGGTCATTATTCGGGTTGCGGAAGATGGCTTGAACGATGCTCAAGCGCATGTTGATGGCGCCGCCACCGTGCCTTTCTTCGTGCCTCCGGCGCTCCTGCAAAAAGAGAGGAGCGTCCCGGGAACCGGTCGCGCGGCGGTCTTCGTCATAGTCGACGGCTCCTTGAGCGGGGGAGCACAAACGACTCGGTTGACGGCACGCGCCATTCTTTCGAGAAGCATTCGCGCGGGGTTGAACCACATGCTGTTGACAACCCTGGAACTGACGGACGCAACCGCCCAACTGGAGGGTGCAGAGTTGCACTATTCGTCGTTGCCGGCCGATTATCCCCTTCCGGATGTTTTTGATTTCAGCGCCCGGATCAGGGCTCCGCTCTTCCATTATGCGTACCAGTGCGCGGAATCAGGTCGGTTGTGGATGGTGCTTCCGGCCGCTGATGATAAAGAGACATCCCATGAGATGGCGCGGTCGGAATCGATGCCGTGTCCAGCGGATAACCCGGTGAATGGGTATTTCGCCACGCGTTAGGGAGACGTGAGTCCGCCGTACCGACGCGCGAGTTCTCAACGGCTTCGCTTTCGTTTCGCTGCCGCCAAACGGCTGAATGGCTGTCGGCGCGCCGCCTTGGTGGCGACCGGACCCGGTTGCAATCGGGGCGGTATTTGCTGCAGCGGCGGCGCTTGCTTGAGGCGTTCGATGAACCATCGCCCTGCCGGTCCCGGCGGACTGTCGGTTCTATAAACCGCCCACATTTCTATCAAGCGACCTCCGGGCGGGGCATCGTCGGTGGTGATTTCAACGAGCGCACCGCTTGCCAGGTCCGCCTCGATGGCATGTCGTGGCATGCCGCCGAACCCGAAGCCCGCGCGCAGGAACGCCAGCTTGGCGCCGAGGTGAGAAAGGCGCCAGGCTCTCGGAATCTTGAGACGCGGCTCGAAGCTCCGTGAGATATCGGAAAGATCGATGTGCGTGATGTGAATGTGTTCAGCAAGCGTACTCAGCGGAATCTTTCCGCGATGAGTCGCGAGTGGGTGCTGCGCAGCGACGACGGTGTGCGCACTAATCGTCAGCAGCGGCTCGTGCGTGAGTTGCGGGGGTGCCAGCGCCCAAGATCCCACGATGCCGATGGCGCAGCGCCCGTCGATCACCGGTTCGATCACCGCACTCGACTCCATGTCGAATCTGAGAAGCGTCGCCGGAAATTCCCGCTGGAACGCAGCCACCGCATTGGTAAAGGTCGCGTCCGGAAACATGACATCGACGGCCAGACTCAGTTCAGGTTCAAGACCGCCCGCCAAACTCTTCGCCCGCGCTTTGAGGAGGTCGACGTCGCCCGCCACCGCGCGTGCATCGGCGAGAAGCGCGCGGCCTTGATCCGTCAGCACCGGAAGATGTCCGCTGCGATCGAAGAGTTTCACGCGGAGTTGACCTTCGAGATTGGCCAGGGTCTGACTCACCACGGACTGGGCGCGGCGCAGGCGGCGGCCGGCCGCCGAGAAACTGCCTTCATCCGCGGCCGCGATGAAAGTGCGCAGCTGATCCAGTGATACGCCGTCAAGCATCTATCTACTCCGCCGATATACCAAAGCGCGACTTATAGCCTAGCAAGTTGGACATGCGGGCACCAGCTCTCCAAACCGACCGCGAATAAAGCCGCGTTCCTGACCAGAACCCAAGGTAACGTAAGCCATCCGCACTTAACGCGATAGCCCATATATCTAGATGGAGACCATCGATTCCGTCGATAGTCCATTTTGCCGCGGGTAGGCCTTGGCGCGCTGTACGGCCGCGCATGCTCAAGAGGCGGAATTTGTTGCGACTCGACCGCCCCCTAATCGGTAATCACGATGGATGGTATCGGGAAATATCGGCTACCGGACAAATCTGGCTTGTACTAGCCTCTATTAAGGGCGATCTACTTCAGGAGATACCCATGACCGAAAGTCAAAAGTTATCAGTGCTTCGCGACAAGCTTATCCGCCGGCGCCGCGCGCTGGTCGAGGGCATTCAGGCTTCTCTTACCAATCAGCTCAACGGCGATGATCTCGTGCGGGTCCAGAGTGAAATCGAAGCCGTCGAGAGGGCCATGGCCGAAGAGAAGCGTGCCGAATTTCGTCTCTGAGCCATCACCCGTGTCGTTCAACGCACAAGACACCGTTTTACCCGGCATGAACGCGGGAAACGCGGCGGGCAACACTGCGAGCGCGGAGGTGGCGAGCATGATGGGGGGCGCGGAAGAAAAGGCGGAGCTTCTCACAACAACACAAAAGGCGCGTCGAATAAATTTCGACAGACCTATCTACGGAACCTTCGCGGAGATCGGGGCCGGTCAGGAGGTGGCGCGCGAGTTCTTTCACGCGGGTGGCGCGTCGGGAACCATCGCCAAGACCATCTCCGCATACGACATGGTGTTCAGCGACGCGATCTATGGGAAATCGCCACGCTACGTGTCAAGCGAACGTTTGAACCTCATGCTCGACCACGAATACGAGCTGCTGCTCGAGCGTCTATCGGGAATGCGCGGCGACCGGACCAACTTCTTCGTCTTCGCGGACACGGTTGCGACCAGCAACCAGCAGGGAACCAACGAGGCGCACGGCTGGTTGGGCATGCGCTTTCAGGCTGCGCCGCGCGGCAAGCCGAGCGAGATTGTTTTGCATGTCCGCATGCGCGACAAGGACACCGTCCTGCAGCAGCAGGCCCTCGGCATCGTCGGAGTCAACCTGATCTACGGCGCCCTCTATCTTCGCTCAGAACCCAGGCAATTGATCCAGTCGCTGCAGGATAAACTCGGTACCGACAGGATAGAGATCGACATGCTGCGATTTTCGGGGCACTGCTTCGAGACAATCGACAACCGTCTCATGTCGCTGCACCTTGTGGAATGCAAGCTTACCAACGCGGTCATGTTCGGACCGCAGGGCGAGGTCCTGCAACCGTCGGAAATCCTGCATAAGAAAGCCATTCTGGTTGAAAGGGGCAGTTTCCGGCCCGTCACACACGTCAACGTCGACATGATTGCCTGCGCTACCGCGCAATTCGTGCAGGAGCTGCCTGTGAAGGGCAAGGACGTCGTGGTGCTCATGGAAATCACCATGAACAATTTGCTCGCCGAAGGTGCGCTCGACGCCCGTGATTTCCTGTCGCGGGTCGACCTGCTCGCCGACATCGGCTTTACAGTTCTTATCTCGAACTATTCAGAATACTACCGGCTCACCACATATTTCCGGCGCTACACCAAGGAAATGATCGGGCTCGCGATTGGTATCAACAATCTTTTGGAAATATTCAACGAGAAGTACTACGACAATCTCGAGGGCGGCATCCTGGAGTCCTTTGGACGCCTTTTCAGAAACGCGGTGAAGCTGTACGTCTATCCAATGAGCAGCGAGGCCTATGATCGCTACATCGTCGAATCCAGCAGAACCGGGGCTGCGGCACAATCGACCGCGCCCAATATCCTGATCACTGCGAAGAACGCCAGGGTTGCGGATCACCTCACAAGTCTTTATGCGCATTTGCTCGAAAATCACTTCATTGACAACATTGTCGGATTCGACGCGAACATCCTCGGCATATTCTCGCGCGATGCCCTGAGGAAAATTCGAGACCATGATCTCGTGTGGGAAGGCATGGTTCCCAAACCCATCGCGGCTGCCATCAAGCGCCGCGGTCTCTTCGGCCACGGCGGTATCAATCATGAACCTCGATTATGTCTTGTTTGGGCTGATCATCTGCGGCATCGGACTGGCGGGTGCTTGCTTCAGGAGCGAGTACCTGCTTCTCCGTCAACTTAGATTGACCGAGCGCAGATACCAGCGGGCCATCCGCGAGTTGCACGTGCAGAGAGTGTCCTCGCAAGCCGACGACGACGGCGAAGAGATGGCGCGCAGCGCGCTCAGCCGATCGCATGGCCGCGCGCCGGCGCGGCCATTCGTCTCCGATAATCAGCTTAACCCCGGACTTGCGGTGTATTCCGGCCCAGACCGCCGTCATGAACGCGGCGCAACAGGTGATCGATGATGTTGCGGGCCCTGAAAACGCGCGAGCGAACCGTGCCGACCGGAATGGACATCGCAGAGGCGATCTGCTGGTAGCTCAGCCCATCGATTTCGCGCAATGTGATTGCAGTGCGCTGTTCTTCGGATAGACCCTCGAGCGCGGCATTTGTCATGCCACGGATGTCCGCGGTGAGCGCCAGTTCCTCGGGCGTTGCCAAATCCCACAGGCGCCTTGGATGGCGGACAGCATGGTGGTGGTTCGAGAAGTCCACGGTGTTCCTGAGCGACTCGCGGCGCCGTGCTTCCAGAAGGTTCCTGGCGCAATTACTGGCGATGCGGTACAGCCAGGTGTAAAACGCGCTGTCGTAACGAAAACGCCGCAGCCCCCGGTACGCCTTGATGAATGTTTCCTGGGTGGCGTCTTCCGCGTCGGCGCGATTGCGCGTGTAACGCATTGCCAGCTCCACGATACGGGACCGATACTTCAGCACCAACCGATCGAAGGCTTGCGCGTCTCCGGACTGGGCGCAGCGCACGAGGCTCCGGTCGCTGAGATTGGCGCTTGCGGCGAGACCGTAAGGATAAGCTGTCGTCAGGGCCGCGGATGATTCTTGCATTGCCGAAGATTAACCGCGAGTGGTCCAGCTTTGTAGCCTCTATTTCTCGATGGCATATATCGCCTGTGACGATGGCTCCCATCGAGAGATATAGGCTTCTAAGTCAGATACTCAGCCTTTAGCCTGGGGCCATCCGTTCATTCCGATTCCCAAGAGGTCCCTTGCCATGAGCGCCGCAGCGAAGTACGAACTCACGAATCCCGTTACCCGCAAAGCGGCGGATCTTAACATCATGTCCGGCACGCTCGGACCCGACGTGCTCGATATTTCGCATCTCACCCGAGACTTAGGCGTATTCACGTATGACCCCGGATTCATGTCCACGGCCAGCACCGAGAGCAAAATCACTTATATCGATGGCGATGCGGGTGTGCTCCTCTACCGCGGTTACCCAGTTGAACAACTCGCGGAGTATTCCAGCTATCTGGAAGTCGCCGATCTGCTGATCAACGGCACGCTGCCCAGGAAGGAGCAGCACAGGGTATTTCGCGATTCAATAACCCGGCACACGATGGTCAACGAACGCCTGCTTCGATTCTTTCAGGGTTTCCATCACGACGCGCATCCCATGGCGATGCTCTCCGCGGTGGTCGCCTCGATGGCCGCTTTCTACTACGACACGACCGATATCCACGATCCTCGACACCGGGAGATTTTCGCGCATCGCATCATTGCCAAGCTGCCGACCCTCGCAGCCGCGGCCTACAAACACTCCCTGGGTCAGCCTTTTGTCTATCCGCGTAACGACCTGTCCTATTGTGCCAATGTGCTCAATATGTTTTTTGCGGTTCCCTGCGAGTCCTACACGGCCGATCCGGTGGCCGTGGAAGCGCTCGATCTGTTGTTCATTCTGCACGCCGACCATGAGCAAAACGCCAGCACATCGACGGTACGACTCGCGGGAAGCACGGGGGTAAATCCTTATGCGGCTATTTCCGCCGGGGTTTCGGCCCTCTGGGGTCCCGCGCACGGCGGTGCAAATGAGGCCGTGCTCGATATGCTGAACGGCATCGGCTCGGCAGCAAACATCGCCCGATTTCTGGCGCGCGTCAAAGACAAGTCGGACAGCGTGCGTTTGATGGGCTTCGGTCACCGCGTCTACAAAAATGTCGACCCACGCGCCAAGATCATCCGCGGCATGTGTTACCGCGTGCTTGAAAAGATGGGTAAGGGCAATGATCCGCTGTTCGAACTGGCGCTGCAGCTCGAGGAAATCGCTCTCAAGGACGACTACTTCGTATCGCGCAAGTTGTACCCAAACGTCGATTTCTATTCGGGCATCATCTACAGCGCCCTTGGAATTCCGCGTTCCATGTTCACGGTCATGTTCGCGATCGCACGCACCGCCGGATGGGTTGCGCATTGGCAGGAAATGGTCTCCGACCCGCATATGAGAATCGGCCGTCCACGCCAGCTCTATACAGGGTCCACCAAGAGAGAATATCAATCCTTCGAAGAACGTACGGGCTGAAACCTCCAGGTTACTGCCAGCCCCCGCCGAGAGCGTTGTAGAGCTGGACCAACGCGAGCCGCTCGTTGAGCTGCGCTTGCGCGAGATTGAGCTGCGCGGAGAATTCGTTGTTTTCGCTGGTGAGCACCTGGAGGTAACTCGTCCCGCCATGCTGGTAAAGCACTTTCGAGAGCCGATCGGCATCTGCCGCCGCCACCGTCAATAGTTCCTGCTGCTCGCGGAACTCGCGGCCTTTCTGATACGCGGTGAGGGAGCTGGAAACCTGCTGGAAGGCGCCCATGATCGTTTGCTGATACGTGAGAAGCATTTCTTGTTTCTGCGCTTCGGCGAGGCGCATTCCCGACCGCAGGGCTCCGGCCGCAAACACCGGTTGGGTTAGCGATGCGGCACCGTTCCACATTCTCTGAGCGTGGGTGAACAGATTGTTCAGCGCGAAGCTCTCGGACCCGGCCGTACCCGTGAGCGAGATACTGGGGAAAAAAGCGGCCTTTGCTACGCCAATCTCCGCGTTCGCCGCCACCAGAGTCTGTTCCGCTTCCCGGATGTCAGGGCGTCGCTCCAGCAGTTCCGAAGGCAGGCCGACTGGAATCACCGGCGGATTCGGCTGCTCGGTGAGCATGCGGCCCCGCGGGATGGGACCGGGGTTCACCCCAAGCAAAATGCTGAGGGAATTCTCCTGCAGAGCAATCTGGCGCTCGAGATCGGGAATGGTCTCCGCTGCCGTGTACACCAGTTGCTCCGATTGCCGTACATCGAGCGCCGATGCTGAGCCGTTCTTGGCGAGCACGCTGGTAAGACGCAACGAGTCCTGTCGCGCGGCCAGCGTCATTTTCGACACATCCAGCGCCAAATCGAGCCCGCGAAGCGTGAAATAGGCGCTCGCCACGCTCGAGATGACCGAATTGAGAACGGCCCTCTGGCCCCACTGCGATGCAAGAAGGTTGGCGCGCGCGGCTTCGGTCTGCCGGCGGTATTTTCCCCAGAAATCGAGATTCCACACGACCGCAAGATCGACCTCTCCGGCGTTCGCCTCATAGGCCGGGAATGAGCTCGAAATCTTCGGATTGCGTTGGCTGAATGCTTCAGTTCCGGCGCTCACCGTCGGAAATTGATTGGCGCGTGTAATGCCAAGCTGCGCCTGCGCCTGCAGGACCCGGCTTGCCGCAATCTTCAAGTCGTAGTTCTGCTCAATTGCGGTGCGAATCAACTGTTGCAGCACCGGGTCTTGGAATACTTCCCACCATTTTTCATCGCCCAGCGATTCCGCTGAGACGATCGCGGACCGGCTGTCGCCCCGATAGGCAGCGGGCGCATCGATCGCAGGTCGCCGGTAATTCGGCCCGACCATGCACGCGGCGAGCAGCAGTCCGACCGCCAGGAGCGTCAAAGCCCTCATCCTAAGGTCGTCTGCGCTGGATCGGCGACTCTCGAGGGGACCATACCCTTCCGCTTTGCCCCTGACAGGGTTTCCACGACGTAGAAAATCGCCGGGATGAAGAAAATACCGATCGCGCTCGCGGCCAGCATGCCGCCGATTACCGTGGTGCCCATGATGCGACGGGCAACGGACCCGGCGCCCGACGCAAACCACAGCGGCACGCAGCCGAATACGAACGCCAACGAGGTCATCAAGATGGGGCGCAGACGCAGCCTCGCACCGGCGAGCGCGGCATCGATCAGCGGCCTACCCTTCTCGTATTCGTCCTTGGCGAACTCCACGATCAGGATCGCGTTCTTTGCTGCCAACCCGATCAGCATCACCAGGCCGATTTGCGAGTACACGTCGTTTTCCATATCCACCATGTACGCGGGGTAGAACGCCTGCATGAACAACCGGCGTAGCAGCAGCACGCCGAAGGCTCCGAATACGGCCACCGGCGTGCTCAATAACACACTGAAAGGCAGCGCCCAGCTTTCATACAGGGCCGCCAGAATCAAGAAAACGAACAAAATCGAAATTCCGAAAATCGTCGTCGACGAAACACCTCGCTCCGCCAGCTTCTGCTGGAACGACATGCCCAGGTAGTCATACCCCATGTCCTGGGGCATGGTTTGCGCAAACACCTGTTCGAGCGCCGCCATGGCCTGGTCCGAGCTATAGCCGGGCGCGGCGCTGCCGTTGATTTGGGCCGACGGGTACTCGTTGTAGTGCATGATGTATTCAGGCCCAAAACGCGGCTCAAACTTCGTCAAGGCCGACAGCGGGACCATTGCGCCGGCATTGTTGCGAACGTAGAACTGCTCGGTGTCTTGAACGGCGGATCGATACTTGCCGTCGGCCTGCACATAAACCTGCCACTGACGGCCGAACCGGTTGAAGTAGTTGACGAAGATCCCACCCATAAAGGCTTGCAAGCTCGTATAGACATCGGAGATCGCCACGCCTTGTTTGAGCGCCTTGTCGCGATCAACTTCGACAAACTCTTGCGGAACGCTGGGCAGGAAGGATGTATTGATCCCGGCAATTTCCGGCCGTTTCCGGGCGGCGGCCAGGAACTTGTCGACGTTCGCCGCCAGATACGGAATATCGTTACCGCCCCGATCCTCGAGCACAAACGTGAAACCACCGGAAGTGCCGACGCCGGGAATGGCCGGAGGTGAAAAGCTGATGGCCGCTCCCTGCGGAAGCTTGCTCAGCTGCTGATTCAGGCGCTGCTTGATGGCCTGCAGCTCCTCGCTGCGCGCAGTGCGGTCCGACCACGGCTTCAAGGTGACAAAAAAGAATGCGTTGTAGCTGGTCTGAATGTAGCTGAGCAAGCTAAACCCAATGACGCTCGTCGTGTACTGAACGCCAGGCATCTTCGCGAGGATATCTTCTATCTCGCGCGCGGCCTGATCCGTGCGCTCCAGAGATGCGGAGTTCGGCAGCTGAAGATTCACATAGACGTAACCCTGATCCTCGTCGGGCAGGAAACCGGATGGCAACTTCGCGCCAAAAAAGATGGCAGCCAGTCCGAACAGCAGCAGAGCAGCCACGGCCAGTCCGCTCTTGCGAATCAGCGTGCGGCTGACGTTGACGTAGCCGTCGGTGGCGCTTCTAAAGACCCGATTGAACCAGTCGAAAAACTTGCTTAGCACTCCTGCGCTGGACTTCTTCGGTCGAAGCAGGAGCGCCGCGAGAGCCGGACTCAAGCTGAGCGCATTGAAGGCTGAAATGATCACGGAAATCGCGATCGTGACCGCGAACTGCTGGTACAGACGACCCGTAATGCCCGGTATGAATGCGGTGGGTATGAAAACCGCCGAGAGCACCAGAGCAATGCCGATGACGGGTCCGGATATCTCCTGCATGGCCTTAAGGGCTGCATCCTTAGGGGCCATTCCTTCCTCAATATGACGCTCCACTGCCTCGACCACCACGATCGCATCGTCGACGACCAGGCCGATGGCGAGCACCATGCCGAACATCGACAGCGTATTGATGGAGAAGCCGAACAGCGGGAAAAAGGCAAACGTACCGACCAGCGATACCGGTACAGCGAGCAGCGGTATCAGCGTGGCGCGCCAGCCCTGGAGAAAGAGGTAGACCACGATGATCACGAGCACGAGCGCAATGCCCAGGGTCAGCACGATTTCCCGGATTCCTTCGGTCACAGCCTTCGTTTGATCGAGCGCGATGGCGTAGTCCACGTCCGCCGGAAAGCTTTTCTTCAATTGAGCCATCAGCGCTTGGACCGCTTTGGAGTCGTTGACTGCATTGGAGCCAGGGAGCTGGTAGACCGCAAGAATGGCGCTCGGCTTGCCGTTCATGCGGCCCATCAATGTATAGTTCTGCGCACCGAGCTCGATGCGCGCCACGTCCTTCACCCGGACGGCACCGCCACTGGGATTTTCGCGGACAATGATGTCGCCGAATTGTTCCGGGGTCGTCAGACGGCCCTGCGCCCGCACCGAGTAGGTGAACTCCTGGCCTTTGGGCGCCGGTTCACCGCCCATTTGACCGGCAGGGTTTACCGTGTTTTGCGATTGCACCGCATTGACGACATCGGATACGGTGACACCGAGCTTGGTGAGCACATCGGGTTTGAGCCACATTCGCATCGCGTATTGCCCGGCGCCGAAAACCTGCACGCTGGCAATCCCCGCAAGCCGGGTAACGGGATCGTTGATGTTGATGTATTCATAGTTGGCGAGGAATTTTGCATCGTACGTGCCGTGGGGAGAATACAGCGCCACGATCATCAGCGGTGCGGTCGTCGCCTTCTGTATCGTCACGCCATACTGCGTTACGCTCGATGGCAATTGGGACGCCGCCTGAGTCTCGCGAATCTGCGTGAGAATCAGGTCCGTGTTCGGATCGGTCTGAACGCCGAAATCCACGATCATCGTCGTCTGACCATTGGCCGTCGCATTCACCGAATACATGTAATTCATGTTATCCACGCCGCTCATCTGTTCCTCGATGGGCGTGGCGACCGATTGTGCGAGGGTGTCCGCATCGGCACCCACGAACGTGGCTTGCAGCTTCGTCTCCGGCGGGACGATATTGGGAAACTGCGAGATGGGCAGCCCGAGAATCGTGATTGCGCCCACGATGACCGTCAGGATGGCAATCACCATGGCGACGATCGGGCGGTGGATGAAGAACTTGGACATGTCTACTTATTGACGGCGTCGCCGCTGAACGGGGTGGGCGTGATCGTGCTGCCGTCTTTGACCTTTTGAACCCCTTCCGCGACGACCAGCTCGCCCGCCGTCAAGCCGCTGGTAATCACCCACATGCTGTCGACGCGCTCGCCGGTATTTACTGCCCGAATCGTGATCTTGTTATCAGGTCCCACGACGGCGACCTGAGCCGAACCTTGTAGCTGCGATACGGCGCGCTGCGGGATGAGCAATGCGCCCTTCAGGACCCGTGTTGCCGCACGTACCTTGGCGTATTGCCCCGGCCGCAGAATGTTTCCGGGGTTTGCGAATGCCCCGGCGATCCTGATCGTTCCGGTCTGTTGATCCACTTGCCGATCGGCGAAAAGGATGCTGCCGCCGCGCGCATAGGTGCTGCCGTTCGAGAGTATCAACTGCAACGGGATCGGCGCGTCGCTCGACAGCAGATCCACCGTCCCGGGCTGAATCTTGTCGGCAATGCGCAGGTATTCTTCGGCGCTGATTGGAAAATATGTCTTGATGGGGTCGACCTGGGATACGCCGGTGAGCACGGCGGACGGCGTAACGAGATTGCCGACCTGGACCTGCGCGATGCCGGCGATACCGCTGATGAGCGAACGCACTTTCGTGAAACTCAGGTTCAGAGCCGCCTGCTCCACCGCCGCACGGGCGGCGGCTACCGCCGCTTTCGTGGCCATTTGCACTTGCGTGTCGTTTTCCAATTGACTCCGCGGAATCGCATTCGCTTCGGCTTCCGGGATGTCTCGTTTGACGTTCAGCGTAGCGTTGTCCAACTGCGCTTCTGCCTGTGCGAGCTGGGCATTCGCTTGGTCCAGCACGGCCTGGAATGGACGAGGATCGATTTCAAAGAGCACATCGTCCTTGTGAACGAACGAACCTTCCCTGTAGTCCTGTCTGATCAGGTACCCGCTGACTTGCGGTTGAATTTGCGCATTGACATACCCATCGAGCGTCGCCACCCACTCGCTGTAGACGCTGACATCCTTTTGGACCACTCGTGCCACCTGCACCTGGGGGCCGCTCCCGGCGGGCGGCTTCTTTTGGGCGCATCCGGCGCATTGGATAGCGACCAGAGCGCAAAAAAGAGCACGTCTCGTCCACAAAGAAATCCACGCACCAGTCACTCCGTACTCCTTTGTTTGCAGGAGTGAAGGGTAGTGATGAATCGTCTACATCGATAGACTATATATTTCGATAAACATTATCGCTTTAATAGATCAACCTTCGATGGCCTCGCGCCGGCTCGACACGCTGGCGGTGCTGCGAGTTGCATTCATTATTCGCTGCACGATCTGCACGGAGGCCTCCCAGAGGCGCTTTGCAAGCTCACCGTCATTCAAAAGAGGGCTGCCTTTCGCGACTTGACAGTCCGACCAGTACTCGCCGGTAATTCCCGTGACGCAGGGGCTGGCCGCAAGCAACGCCGCGGTTGCCGCCCGCTGGCCCACCGATTTCAAGAATTGCTGGACCGTTGATCGCAGCACTCTAAGGGAAGGGAAAAGCTCCTTGCGCGTGCCGGTCCCCTTGGCACCGGCATGCAGCGAATTGACCGCGATGGCGCGCCGGCGCAATCGACGCGACAGCTCCTTCGCATACAGCGCCATTGCGAGCTTGGATTGCCCGTAAAATGTATCCGGATCATAGAATCGATAACCGTCGAGATTGTCGAACATGATTCCCTCTGCGGGTGTCTGGACGCTCGCGCTGCTGCTTACGACAACGATGCGCCCGCTACCGTTGCGCACGAGTTCCAACAGCTGGTTCACCAAAGCAAAGTGGCCGATATGATTGGCGAGAAACTGAAGTTCGATTCCATAGCGTGTGCGCAGCGTCGGTGGAATCGCCGCTTCCGCGTTGGCGATGATCGCATCCAGCGAAACGTGGAGGCGTCTGATCATTTGGGCCGCGGCCGTCACCGAATCGAAATCGGCGAGATCGCACTCGACCGGGGTTGCGCGTGGACCGACCTGATCGCACGCACTTTTTGCGCCGGCCAATGAGGTCGCCAGTCCGAAAACGTGCGCACCGTTCGCGGCCAATGCATTCATCGTCTCGAATCCGATCTCCTCATCGCATCCGGTGATCAAAATCCATTTTCTGTTGAGATCCACGCCCGCAAGAACCTGATTTGCCGTTGAGCGGGCGCCATGAGGGATTGAAATAGCCATGACGAGTACTCCTCGACCACGCCGGCATAAATTCCAGCACTCGCCGGCCGGTCATGTAAACCACACCTACATTACTCGCGAAAAGATTAGTGCCGGAGCTTCGCGGCCGATAGCCCATATATCTCGATACGATGTATCTCTGCGGCAGATGTATTAGTTCGGCATTGACAATACTATGTACGGCCGTAGTATGATCGGACGGTGACCTCCAGTTAGGGCTGAGAATCTGCAGGCCGTGCTCGAGCGGCCACGGAGAAGAGTCATGCTTGATGGCGTCTCGCTGGATCAATTGCGGACCTTCATCGCAGCGGCGGAGGAAGGTAACTTCTCAGCGGCAGGCCGGCGCCTGAGACGCGCGCAATCCGTGGTGAGCCAGACATTGGCCAACCTGGAAGGGCAGATTGGCATCAAGCTCTTTGAACGCGGCGGTCGCGTTCCGACGTTGACCGATCAGGGGCACGCGCTGCTCGCTCGAGCTCGCGCGGTTGCCGCCGAGGTTGACTTGTTCAAGGCGCGAGCAAAAGGTCTCGCGAGTGGTCTTGAGACTGAACTTAGCCTGGTCGTTGACGCGATGTTTCCAGTACCAGTGTTAGGGTGTGCGGCAGCCGCCTTCCAAGTGAAATTCCCCACGATTCCGCTAAGACTGCACGTCGAGATGTGGGAGGCCGTGGCGGAACCGGTGCTCGATCACCGCTGCGCGATCGGCCTCATGGGATCCTTGCCGCCGCCTCCCCCGCAATTCAGCCGCGAGCGGCTGCTCACCGTCAGCACGATCAAGGTCGTTTCACCGCGGCACCCATTGGCGGCTCACCGCGCACCGATTCCCATGAGCGTCCTCGGCGAGCATATTCAGCTGGTCCACGCTGCGCACGCCAATGCTTGGCGGGCCGGCAGATTCGGGATCCTCTCGCCGAGAGTATGGCGCCTGTGCGATCTCGCCGCCAAGCACCATTTCCTGCGGGCTGGTTTCGGGTTCGGCATCATGCCGCTGCACATGGTGGAGGCAGATCTGGCAAGCGGCGCG
>Ga0265760_10000179_pt1 | contig 16583 bp, 16 predicted proteins | sample NZIome_2_FD_200831 | JGI IMG/M metagenome (GOLD analysis project Ga0265760, IMG submission 200831) | Metatranscriptome of rhizosphere microbial communities from Maridalen valley, Oslo, Norway - NZI1 (Metagenome Metatranscriptome) | ecosystem: Host-associated > Plants > Roots > Rhizosphere >...
ATTGAGCGCTACGGCAACATCGCGCACTTATGGAGCAGCTACGCGCTGCACAGCGACGGCAAGCAAGTCGCGCGCGGCATCAACAGCATTCAAGCGATCAAAGAAGCCGACGGCTGGCGAGTTATAGTCATCATGGCGCAGGCCGAGTCGGCCGCTGCGCCGCTGCCCAAGGAATATCTGCCGTAAGGGAGGCAAGCCTTAAGGGCAGCGAGCCGGCGCGGGCCGGCTGCACGCCCCAAGACCAGCGGTGCGTTATCGAAAGTCCAAATGGATCTCACGCTCGCGGATGTGATTATTGTCGACCCCTTCGAGCACCGAGCCATTGGGCGACCGTGGCTCACACCCGCCTTGGACGTCCGCCCAGTCAGACCATAGACGCGCGATATACATAGTTTCGGCCGGTTCGGGTTCGGAGTGCGGCGCGACAAACAACCGACGCGCGCTGCACGGTGCTAGAGTAGCTGAGAGACTTGCCGGCATATTCATGGAGGATTCGGAATGACCAAAAAGCAAGCCAACCGACTTATGCGTCAATTGAGTCTGCTTGACGTTACGCCGGGCGATGAGGGCCGAAACTGGATTGTGAGGCTCACGCATCCACCGATGTCGACTCTTTGGATGACGACGGGTGGAAATTGTCAATCACCGTCGTCGTCGCCCACCTCGCCAGCGAGTCTATCGAGGCACTTGCCGCGTTGGGTGCATCGCGAGATATCGTGAGTGACACCGCCCGCCGCCATGCCAACCCTCGTCGAAGATTGGATCGCGGTGATAAGGAATGCCATTCTTCGCACGCCTATCGATTGGGACGCAATCCGCGGCGCGAAGGTGAGACTTCGCGTGGAAGCCCGGACAAACGAACAAAAATCCGCGGTCGAAATTTTGTTGCGCGCTTCCGACCGCCCGGGAATTGAGCGAGCCGCATCTGCGGTCGAGCGAGCGTTCCTCGAAGCAAAGCCCGGAGCCGACGGGCGGCCGCGCAGGTTTTGATCGCTCGATGAGGTACGTGTGTTTCCAGCATGGTGGAAGATAGGTAAGATCAACTCAAACGCGTCGCCGCCACGCCTTGCGATTGCGAAGTCCTTGGGTCACGACATCAGTGGATGACGATAACCTTAACGTGGTTGGCACTGTTAGGGTCCACGTAAGGCACCGCGAGTTAGCGGAGAAAAAGTATCCCCGCCGAGCGCAATCCGCAACATTTGCTCAAATCGCGATCACTTAGTCGAGCGGGTCCTGCAGCTGCGCGTATCGATCGACGTTCCGCGTCTTCGCTTAGATACGTCGGACATGCTGCGCGGCGCCGCACAGTTCGAGACCCAGATTTCGGAATTGCAATGGGCGTTCGACATCGTAGTCGGCGCGCCAGTGTAGCGAACGCCGAGCCCCGATCAAACCAGCTTGGATCGTCGCGGGAGTATGGCGCCGCCAATGCACCCTTTTCGTTATGATCTCCGCCCCGCGAAGCGGATTGCGGCTAAACCGCGTCGGCACGTAGGACAAGGGGGCCGATGTTACGTCTTGAGTTGTAGCGCGGACCGCGCGTGCCAACGCACAGTGTGTTCATATGCATCGTGCAATATTGTCCAGGTGTAATCCCGAAGACCTTTTTGAAGGTACGCGCCATATGAGATTGGTCGGAGAACCCGCTTAGGGCGGCGGCTTCCGCGGCTTGCTTTCCCTCTCTAAGCAATTTGGCGGCCTCGTTTGCACGGGCCTGCATCCGCCAGGCGCAGGGCGAAAGGCCGAAAGCCTTCGCAAACTGCCTGATAAATGAAAAAACCGAGAATCCTACGTCCTCGGCGATCTCAGTCATTTGAATGTTCTCCGAGACGAATTCAGTAATGATGTTTTTGGCTCTCAGTACACGCTCGTCCACGTCATCTGCTCGATCATCCTTCGGTCCGAAGGTGTCAATCTCCCTATATAGATCTTTGACAAACCCCTGAAGATCGCCGCATGAAGTGTTCATTGATTCGGTGCAGCAATGCAGATCCAAAAACGTTGACACGATGCGCGAGGCTGGCTGAACTGGTCTTGTAAAATGCAATTTGGAGAACTCATCACCCAGGACGTTGCGCATCTGCGAAGTGGGTAGATGGAGAATTCGCATCTTCCACCCGTCGGACCCTACCCGATGTGCCGAGTGGATTTGGTTGGCGCCCAACACGACCATCTGCCCCTGATGAGCGCGAAGTTTCCGATGATCGACGCCGACATCGAAGACGCCGTCCGTGACAATCAAAATCGTCACCGCGTCGTGTGAATGGGGGATGAAATCGCGATCGCACCGGGCATGAAACATTACCGCGTCCGGAACGCTCGGAGCGCGCCAACAGGTTCTAACGGGATATCGCGAATTGCCCAACGCCATTTCCCCGTGTGGACAGGCGGCCTAATTACGTTTCTCTCCTACCTTCAGCATAGCATCTTCCCGGTTGACCCTCTTGCTCGGAAGCAGGTGGGGCGACCTCGTCGTCAATAAATCACGTGATTTGACGTCCCGGCCAAAGGACCCGCAAGCGAAACGCCTCTTACCCACGCAAGGCAGCAAGTAGATACCCCTGGGCTGAAGAGACGGCGTGAGCCGATCCTTTTCCCTTGCCACGCCTGGATTCGCTGTAGATCCGCCGCGTCTCGTTCTTCTACGGACCCGGGCCAGCGGAACATCCTCGCCGATGTAGCGCTCGAAGGCCGTCGCCTGCCCCGGCATCGCACCGATTCCGCCCACTTGAAACATCAGCCACTATCGTCAGGTCGGCGATTGCCCCAGCCGGAACCGAAACATCGAGTTTTATGCCCGCAGTTTGATCCGCCAGGGAGGGCCAAGCGACCGACTGTTTTGACGTAATCGCGCAAACGACCTCGAAATCTTTGTTATAGGGTGCAATTTCATTCAATACGAAGGTGGCTAAGCTCGGTACCCTGGCTATCGAGGTAGAACGGTAAGCAGACGCACCTTTTAAAGTTGCGAAGCGTCGCAGCGCTCACAATTTCGTTTCCGAAGCATAAAGAGGATAGCCCATGCGTAGACTATTGATGACGGTGTCTCTAACTGCCTGCCTGTTTGGATACGCGTCAAGCCGGGCGGAGGAATCCTATGCGTCGCGGCGCGAGACGAGCCCAGAGGATTCGAAGGCCATTCTTCAGATGATCCCGCAATTTATGGACGCCATTAAGACCAAGAACCCAAAGGCATTATCTACTTTGGTTCTCAATGACAATATTCTCTTCTCGAAAGTGGTGGACGGCCAAGAGAAGCAAAAGATCAATGATTCGTCAGACGTCAATTTTGACGGCATACGCTATGGCGGCTATAACAGCCTCGCTCAATTGCTCGGTTCGAGCAAAGAGACTCTCGAAGAGAAATTCTACAATGTCAAAGTTACGCAAGACGGCCCCGTTGCCTGGGTGATGTTCGACTATCAGTTCTTGCGCGCCGGCCAGGTCTCGAATCATGGGCTGGAGACCTGGCAGATGTTCAAGCCCGACGGCAAGACTTGGAAGATTCTAAGCGTTGTCTGGTCGTCGCATGACGGTCCGTGACAGCGAATGTTGGTCCAGCGAATACGCTGATTCGAAGCATCTGTAATGACTAAGGCGGCGTGGTACTTCGACTTCATTTCCCCGTTCTCCTACCTTCAGCTCGGTAGGTTTCAGGATCTGCCGCAGGTTCTGGAGATCGCGCTCAAGCCGGTCGTTTTTTCCGCCCTGCTTAAGCACTGGGGACATATGGGGCCGGCAGAGATTCCGCCCAAGCGGCAGTTTGTCTATCGCTTTTTCAGATGGCAAGCGATCCAGCGGGAGATGCCATTCACCATGCCTCCAGTTCACCCCTTCAATCCGCTGCCTCCCCTTAGGCTGGCGCTCCTCGGCGGCTCGACTCCGGAAGTTGTTCGCGGAATATTTAACTTCATCTACGGCGAGGGGCGAAACCTGGAGGATGAGACGTCGATCACGGGACTGGGGGCATCGTTAGGTATTCCCGACGCATACAAGCGGATATCGGAGTCTCGCATCAAGGAACAACTGAAAGCCAATACCGACGAAGCGATTGCCGCTGGCGTATTCGGCGTTCCCAGCTTCGTTGCTGACGGAAACCTTTTTTGGGGCGACGACGCAACCAACATGTTCCTCAACTATCTCCGCGATCCTTCGCTTTTTGAGGACAGCGAGATGCTGCGTATTTCGAGCTTGCCAATGGGGATCACGAGGCCACGTTGACCGGCTTGGCCGACCGATCGGAACGCCGAGAGCGAAGTGGCTCTCCAGCGCAACGAGCCCCACTCGAGGATCAACCTGTTCCGTGTCATCAAAAGTCTGGGATTTGAAAATGATAGATCTTTATGCAGCTGCTACGCCGAATGACTGGAAAGCCACCGACGTATTGGAAGCAGGACACGCATGCCGCTCCTCTTCAGGCACCGATGGCGCCAGGGACGTCGGGCATCAGGAACAATCATGGACGAGATAATGGAGGTCACGCCAGTCGATGTCAGGGAGTCGACCCTCACGTCGAGGGCGTCTATTGCCGGCGCTACGCTCGATGACAAGTACACGAAAGTTTCCGGACGAATCTACATCTCTGGTGTGCATGCTTTGGTCCGGCTGCCTCTTGTTCAACGCCTCCGCGACCTGGCCGAAGGGCTGAACACCGGGGGATTCATTTCTGGATACCGCGGCTCACCCCTCGCTCTGTATGATGAAGCGCTGTGGAAGGCGCAAGAGCACCTGGACGCGCATCACGTAAAGTTCCAGCCTGGCGTCAACGAGGATCTCGCTGCCACCGCCGTCTGGGGAAGTCAGCAGCTGACTCTGCTTGGAGACACCGCTTATGACGGTGTGTTCGCGTTGTGGTACGGCAAGGGGCCGGGCGTCGACCGTTGTGGCGATGTTTTCAAACATATGAACTATGGAGGCACCTCGCGCCACGGCGGGGTGCTGCTGGTGGCAGCCGACGATCACGAAGGCCATTCCTCCACCCTGCCGCACCAGTCCGAACACGCGTTCTCAGCCGCGATGATTCCTGTGCTCTATCCAAGCAACGTCGGTGACTACCTGACGCTCGGGCTGCATGGGTTGGCGATGTCGCGTTTCTCCGGTTGCGCCGTAGGATTCAAGGCGGTGGCAGACACGGTTGAATCGAGCGCAACGATCGATGCCGATCCATTCGGCACGATAACGCTATTTCCCACCGACTTCGTGATGCCGCCAGGCGGCCTGAACGCCCGCCTGTTCAAAGACACGGTCGCCGCGCGGGGACGCGCGCAAGAAGCGCTGATGCATGATTACAAGATCTTTGCGGCGCTCGCCTATGCGCGTCTCAACAAGCTCAATCGGGTGACGATCGACAGCCCCAGAGCAAGGTTCGGGATCGTTGCATCGGGGAAATCCTACGTCGATGTTGTCGAGGCGTTGGATGAACTGGGCATCGATGAGACGGTTGCCCAACTGATCGGTATCCGGGTATTCAAGGTTTCGATGCCCTGGCCACTGGAGCCGCAAGGAGTTCGCGCGTTCGCAGAGGGCCTCGAAGAGATTTTGGTCGTCGAAGAAAAGCGCCAGATCGTCGAATATCAGCTCAAGGAGCAGCTATATCATTGGCGCGACGACGTTCGTCCGCGGGTGATCGGAAAATTTGAAGAGAGGGGTGAATGGACGACACCGCGCGGCGAGTGGCTGCTAAGCGCGAAAGAGGACTTCTCGGTCGCTCAGATTGCGCAAGTCATCGCCGGCAGAATCGCCCGTTTCCATTCATCCGAAAACATTTCTGATCGGCTGCGTTTCCTTGAGGAGAAGGAGGCGGCCTTGGCGCGCGCGTTTAAAGCACCGCCGCGTCCGCCCTATTATTGCTCCGGCTGTCCCCACAACAGCTCGACCAAGGTGCCGGCGGGCAGTCTGGCCCTCGCGGGCATTGGCTGTCACATCATGGCACCGTCGATCTTTCCTGAACATAACCGGACGATCACCCACATGGGCGGAGAAGGGGCGCCCTGGATCGGAGCCGCACCTTTCTCCAAGGTTCCCCATGTTTTCGCCAATCTTGGTGACGGTACCTATTTCCACTCGGGATCGCTGGCCATTCGTGCCGCGGTCGCCGCCAATGTCAACATCACCTTCAAGCTGCTCTACAACGATGCTGTCGCGATGACCGGAGGCCAGCCGTTACAGGGCTCGATCCGTCAGGCCGCATGGCAGGTCGCTGCCGAAGGCGTCAAGCGGATCGCAATCGTGGCCGAGGATATGGAACGGTACGCTTCGACCCAGGAATTTCCAGGTATCACCACATTCGATGAGCGTCGCGACCTCATGAAAATTCAACGAGAGCTAAGGGATACAGAGGGCGTGACGGTTCTCATCTTCGATCAAGTCTGTGCTGCCGAGAAGCGTCGACGTCGCAAGAAAGGACAGTTCCCGGACCCGGACAAGCGCCTCTTCATCAACGACGCGGTTTGCGAAGGTTGCGGTGATTGCGGCGAGCAATCCAACTGCGTGTCAATCCAGCCGCTTGAGACCTCTACGGGCCGCAAGCGGATCATCGACCAGTCGAACTGCAACAAGGACTTTTCCTGTGCGAAGGGCTTCTGTCCCAGTTTCGTTACTGTCAAAGGCGGCAGGATCCGCAATCAGGCGGCGGGCAAGGCCGGCGAACCGAACGATCTGGGGCTTTTGCCGCCGGTGTCGATCCCATCCTGTGCCGAGACCTACAACATCCTGATCAATGGTATCGGAGGCACGGGCGTCATCACGATCGGGGCACTCCTTGGGATGGCCGCCCACCTTGAAGGCAAGAGTGTATCGGTCCTTGATATGACCGGGATGTCGCAGAAGAACGGCGCTGTCACATCCCATGTTCGCGTTTCGGAAAAACCGAGGGACTATCCGGCGCGGATTCCGTGTGGCGAGGCCGATCTCATCCTGGGTTGCGACATTCTCACGAGCGGCGCACGTGATGCCGTGTCCAAGGCCCAGGCGGGGCGGACCTACGCCGTCGTGAACAAACACCAGCAACCGACGGGCGCCTTTACGCAGAATTCCGATTGGCAGTTCCCCGGCGAGGAAATGGTCCAGGTCATCCGCAATGCGGTTGGCGAGCGAGCGATTTTCGTCGATGCGACGGCGATCGCGTCCGCGCTTCTGGGAGATTCGATCGCCGCGAACCTGTTCATGCTAGGCCTTTCCTATCAGAGGGGGCTTATCCCGATCGGTGAATTGGCAATCAACCGCGCCATTGAACTGAACGGCGTTGCGGTCGCGGCGAACAAAAAGGCGTTCGAATGGGGACGCCACGCGGCTGTTGATGAGGCCAAGGTTCGCTCGATCGCTCTGCCGAACAACGCCATCCAGATGCTTCCGCCGTCGCTCGATCAGGAGATCCATGATCGTGTGCGAGAGCTGACGTCATACCAGAATGCTGCATATGCCAGGCAATATCTGGATCTGGTCGCACGTGTTCGTGCTACCGAGCAACGTCTGGCGAAAGACACTCGTCTGACCTCAGCCGTCAGCAGGTACTACTTCAAGCTCATGGCATACAAAGATGAGTACGAGGTGGCCCGGCTCTATACCGACGGGCGTTTCAAGGAAAGGCTTGCTGCCCAGTTCGATGGCGAGGTTTCGCTGCGCTTCAACTTGGCGCCTCCTTTGTTCGCAAAACGCGATGCTGACGGGCATCTGATCAAGCGGGAATACGGCCCTTGGATCTGGCATGCGTTCCGTGTCCTGACAAAACTGAAGTTTCTGCGCGGCACGCTGTTCGATCTGTTCGGATACACTGCTGAGCGGCGGATCGAGCGGCAGCTCATCGCCGAGTATCGAGGGGATGTCGAAAAGCTCCTCGAACACCTCAATGAGACGAATCTGGCCGAAGCAACAGAATTCGCAAGTTGGCCGGAGTATGTCCGTGGCTATGGACATGTGAAGGGCGCTTGCCTTTCTGCGATCCGTACCAAACTTAATTCAAAGCAGAAAGGAGAAAAAGCGAAGGTTCTCGACCGGCGCACTGGTTGACGACAGAAAGGCCCCGGTTGCCCGCTGTTCGATCGCAGACTGCCGCGTCCGGAAGTATTTTCAGAGTGTCAGTCCGACTTGGTCGCGAGTTCGAACAATGGCGCCACACTTGGCCAGACGCCTGACCGACACAGGCCCACAACAATGGCGGTCATGCAGAGGGGGACATCGAAGCCTCTGTGCCAAGGAGCGAAGGGATCAACCTGCACAGGTTTGGGCTACGGTTGCGAGCAATTGAACTGACCTGACTTTTTTGTATCAGGCGTTGTCGGAAAATGGCTTGGAAAAGGAGCCGGTTCCCTTAGGAGGATCGCAAGCGTATGCGAAGGGGTGTTCGGAGGGACGCTCCAAGGACTCTGACTGCCGCCCACTTCTTGCAAGTGCTGCGGGATTTGAGTACGTCGAGCAAGCCACGCCACGGCCGGTACGATTGAAACGTCTTGTTCGGCTGCTCATGGAACAGCGCGAATGGGTGCGTAAACCCGTGACCCTAAGAGGCGAGGATAGTCGCCGGTCGTTTGAGATCGCTCGTCAAGGGCTGATAGGAAGAAATGAGCTCAAGGTCGGGTAAAGTTGGCCTTCAACGTGGACGCGACCGGAGGCAACTTGTGCGCCCGTTCCGAAAAAGAAGACATACGTTCTCTCCACATGCTGCCGCCGAATTTGGTTCAGCCGTTTCAATAGTCTTTTGATGCGTTGTCGAAGGAGACGCCTTCTGTCAACAATCCCCTGCCGGGAATATGGCAAATCTCGAGACGTATCCCATCGGGATCTTCGAAGAGCACGTAATAATAGCCTGGTGCCCACTCACCCGCCTGCGGCCCACGGATGATCTTCGCTCCTATCTCTTTCAGGAATCGTGCGGCGGCATCGATGTCGTCGCGCTCCCTGGCACGAAAACAAAGATGATGGAGCCCTACGCGAGCTTGAACAAAGACATCACGGCTGTATTCCGGTGCGCAGCGTTGGATGGCTAAACCCGTGCGGCCGCCCACCCAATAGACGAAAGTTTCTGTCTCCATAACTTTCTTGAGTCCAAAGAATGGCAATAATTGGTCGTAAAATTCTAACGCAGCGGAAAAGCTTGAGACCGTCAGGTTTACATGGGCCATTCCGTTTACATCGATCGGCAGCAGTTCGGTATCCGTCATGTCGAGTTTCCTGAATATGCGCGTAGCCCACGCTTCCGCGAACGCACAGATGGGTGGTGGATTCCGCGCCCGCGACAACCTGTGGGCGGCAAATTCCGCGGAACGCCAAATTCCACCACCCGCCGCAATTGCCGGGTACCGCCCGGTCCTCGAAAATCAATATATGCGAGTCCGCCGGAGCGTTCTTGAACCCGATTGCAGGATATGAAGCCGCGCAGAAAAGGATGGGTCGAACGCACCGTTGAGGGACGGCCTGTCGCCGAGTGCCTTGGCGAGCTGAGCAGGAGCCGCGCTGTTTGCAATCGCGTGCGAGACCGCGGATGGCGTCGCGCCCTATCTAGTGGACCGAAGTGCCGGTCATTGAGCGTAGAGCGGATGACAAGCCGTCGTGACATGTCTTCTGCGGCGGGGAGAACCTGTTCCCACGCAAGATCGAAGAATTCCTTGCCGCCCATCCCGCCGTTCAATGGGTGCAGGCCTTCGGCGTGCCGGACGCGAAATATGGCGAGGAGCTGTGCGCTTGGATCATTGCGCGCTCAGGCAGCGCCATCACCGATGGCCGCCATCCGGTGCTTCCGCGAAGTCCGGATCTCCCACTAGAAGATCTCTCGCCACATCCGCTTCATCAACGACATACCCGCTACCACCAGCGGCAAGGCGACCAAGTCGGCCATGCGCCGGACGATGATCGACGAGTTCTCGCTCTGTGAGGTGCAGACTGCCTGACTCGCAGCTCCCGCTGAGGGGCCAGAATAGCGTGCCGCAATCGGGTTCAAGATCTTCGTCCTTGGCCGGGCATATGATGAAGCTGTAGGGCGCGCGTCCGGTTCTGGATGGACTCCGATCGAGTAAAGGTGAGAAATGACCGAGGCGATCTGGTATTTCGACTTCATATCACCGTTTGCCTCTCTGCGGTTTTCGCGACTCTGTCAACTGCCGCCGGATCTTCACGTCACCATCAAGCCGGTTCTCTTCTCCGGGCTGCACTTCCGGCACAAAGGCCCGGCAGAGATCCCCTCGAAGCGGCGGTTCGTCTACCGCTTCTTCAGATGGCTGGCGGCGCAGCGAAGCGTACCGTTCAACATGCCGCCGACGAACCCATTCCAGCCTCTGTCACCGCTGCGCCCGGCAACCGCCGCCGGCGCCACTGCCGAAGCGGTGGGCACCATCTTCGATTTCATCTACGGGCGCGGCCAGGACGTTCCAACAGAACGTCGAAAGAGAACCGCGAAGAGCGCAATCGCACTCATGCTGTACGCGAGACTCCCTGACGGACCGTGCGGGACAGTGATAGCGGCAGGCAGATGAGGGAGAGAAAAATGATCGAGCTTTACACGGCAGCAACGCCCAACGGCTGGAAGGCCACCATTACATTGGAGGAACTGGGTCTGGATTACGAGCTGCACCCGGTCGATCTCGCAGCCGGCGAGCAGCGGCAGGAGTCCTTTCTGCGGCTCAACCCCAATGGTCGGATTCCAGTAATCGTGGACCACGATGGCCCGGTCCGGCGCGTCATCTTCGAGTCCGGAGCGATCCTGATGTATCTCGCCGAGAAGACCGGCCGGCTGCTGCCGGCGGATCTCGACGGACGCTACGAGGTGATCCAGTGGGTCATGTTTCAGATGGGCGGCATTGGCCCAATGCAAGGCCAGGCCACCGCCTTTGAGCGCTACATCGCCGAGGATGTGCCCCTGGCCCGCACACGTTACAAGAACGAGACGCGGCGCCTCTATGAAGTGCTGGACCACCGCCTTCAAGGCCGCGATTTCCTTTGCGGCGAGTACAGCATTGCGGACATCGCCAGTTTCTGCTGGGTGAAGGTCCATCGCTGGTCCCGCATCCCCGTGGATGGGCTCGACAACCTGCTGGCGTGGGTCGACCGCATCGCGGCGCGCCCGGCGGTCGAGCGTGCTCTGCTTATCCCTCCGCCGGCGGGATCCGCAGAACGGCAAGTCAACATGGGCTCGAACATGACGACGCTGTGAAGCTGCCAAGGACTTTGCGGCTCGTCTTGCCTAGAAATGTGGTTCTGTCGGCCAAATTTGCGGACCCGAATGTATGCGGGGGAAACCGCAATGGACTCGAATGCATCAAAAGAGGATCGCGCCGTTTTGGTGAGAAAACATGAGGCGCCTATAATAGAGATGGCTCACGTATATCCGGGGAACACAATTTGACGACTACTGCTGTTCTCCCTAAGACGCTCGCGGGCCTCGCGCCCCCACCTCTTAAACCTGCCTCGTTTCTGGCGACGGTACGCTCGGGCAAGGGCAATCCCTTTGAGATTATCCCACTCGAGGCCTACGAGAAGTCGTTCTATTTGTCGAAGTCGCTGTTGGGACCTGTGCTCATAGTCTCAGACCCCGAGGCGGTGCGCCGTGTGCTTCTCGATAACGTGGCCAACTATCCCAAGGAGAAACTGGCAGATCAGTTTTTCTCTGCCATGTTCGGCGAAGGCCTCTTGAGTGCGCCGGGTCCTAAGTGGCGCGCTCACCGCAAGATCATGGCGCCCTCATTCGGGACCCGTACGGTAGAGTCCTACGCGCCCGTCATGGTTGATACGACAGTTAATTTTGCACGGCATTGGGACGCCCTGCCTAAATCCGCGGAAATTGACATCGCCGCGGAAATGAAAACTCTGACGTTGAAGATCATTTGCCGGACTATGTTTTCATCCGACGCGGAGGAACTAGCCGTGCACGCCGGTGAAGCGTTGGACTTTGCGCAGGCAGCTTTGGTGTTCGGTCTTCTCGACATTCTTCCCGTGATAGGGCCGCGGCGAATCAAGCGCAAACAGGACGCCATCCGCGCTCACTTCAAAAGCGTGGATACGGCAATCTATCGACTGATCGGCGAGCGCGAGAAGATCCGCAATGAAGCTCCCAAGGATTTTTTGACCCGTCTCGTTGCGGCCAAGGATCCGGACGACGGTGTGGGCTTGAATGCCATCGAAGTGCGCGACGAGGTCATCACTATTTTCATGGCCGGCCACGAGACGACGGCAGTGACCATGACCTGGGTGTGGTATCTGCTGTCGCAACACCCCGCTGAAGAAGCGACCCTGCACCAGGAATTGGATACGGTGCTGGGCGGCAGATCGCCCAATGTCGAGGATCTACCCCATTTACCCTACACGCGCATGGTCATTGAGGAAGCAATGCGCGTCTACCCGCCGGCACCCGGCCTCTCGATGCGGCAAGCCCAGGAAGCCGACGAATTGTGCGGATTCAAGGTGAAACCTGGATTGCAAGTGTTGGTTGCACCCTGGATCTTGCACAGGCATCGGAGCCAGTGGGACAACCCTGAGCGTTTTGACCCGACACGTTTCGCCAAGGAATTGATTGAAAAGCGCCCGCGCTTCGCGTACCTGCCCTTCGGCGGTGGTCCCCGGGTGTGCATCGGTGCAACTCTCGCGATGACCGAGGCGATCTTGATACTCGCCGTGCTCGCGCAGCGCTTCCAATTGCGCTTGAATGACGGTCAGGAAGTGAGGCTGCAAACTCGCATAACGCTTAGGCCGAAGAACGGAATGATAACCATTTTGGAGCGTCGCCCGACCGTGGACTCGAGTAGTAGTGCTGCGTAACGCGGGGACGCGAGGGAGTGGATGGTCCGCCTGATATGGTTCTCAGCAGTGACCATGCCAAAGATCTTGTTAGGGAAGCGCATTTCGATAGCAATACGGGGATCTGACGTGCAACTAAAATTCAATCGGCACGACGAAGAAGGCGTCTGGCTATGAGGAGGACATTTGGGTTAGGGCGCGGAATGGTCTTTCCGGCAAAGCGCGCGGGTTCGCTGCTGAATCCATTGCGCAGACTAATCCAGTCACCGACGCGCACAGTCGAAAGAATGGGCCTCGCCCGCACTGACAAGGTTCTGGAAATTGGCTGCGGGCCCGGTTACTTCAGTCGCGCCATCGCGGCGGCCGTACCCGATGGCTCATTGGTGTTGTTTGATCTGCAAGTTGAAATGTTGGATTTCGCTAGGAAACGGTTGTCAGCCTTTAAAAACACCGAGTTTACTCAAGGTGATGCCTCATCCTTGCCTTTTCCTGACGCCTCATTCGATGCCGTACTGCTTGTTCTCGTACTCGGTGAAGTACCGGATCGGGATCGTTGCATTGCCGAGGTGGCTCGCGTGCTTCGGCGGGGCGGCAGGGTGACGTTTGCCGAAAGTCGAAGAGACAGTGATTTCATTCCTATCAAGCAACTGCAATCACTCGCCGAGAAACACGGGTTGGATCTGTCCGACAGGCACGGGTTCGGATGGGAATATACCGCACGGTTTCTAAAATCGTAATTCACGTGGGTCGCATTTGTTCAGGGAAGCGTCACCGCATTTCGCCACGGTACCGTGTGCCGAGGCACATAAACGGTTTCCGAATCAACCCATCAGGGCTGTCGTTACCACCTCCGATGTATGGCCGCATCTTGCCGGGATCCGGGAATATGCGGCTGAGGGTATCCCGATCTACGCACTCGACCTGAACCAACCCATTCTCAATCGTGTCATTGCCGATCCCCGAACCAGCAAACCAGATGCTCTTGCGCGTTCGCCCCGCAAAGCACAGTTCCATCTCGTCTACGATAAAGAGGTTTTGGGGACAGGAGCTAACCGTCTCGAAATCTATCCAACTCGCGGCGAAACCAGCGGGCGGCAGATGATGGTCTACTTCCCGAAATACAACTTCTCTACCGTAGCGACCCGTTTTCGCGTCGGCGGGACGGCTCGTTTTTCTATCCGTAGAATGTGACGGAATTGATGGAAGCAGTCGCCCGCGAACACTTGAACGTGGACCATTTCTTCACGATGCACATCGGATCGACGCTGTGGTCCGATTTGGCGAAAGCCATCGTGGTTGCGCAGAAGCAGGACACTCCCAACGGCATTCTGGAATAAGGAGGCTGATCCGCCCGAATTGAGGTGCCGGAAAAAAGCCGTCTATTCCTTCGGAACGCGACTTCGCGCAGGATCTTGACGCCGCAAGGCCGCCGGTCGCGACCGGCAGAAAGAGTAAAGGGTTGTCCGACACCTGCCCGTGGTTTTGCAGCACGAGGCCACGGGAGTTCGCTACCTCGATACGCTGTGGCAAAATCGAGCCAGTAAGGCAGCTCTTTATTGGAAGGGCCGCGTCTGCAAGATCTACACGAAGGTTGCTGAGCGAACAAAAAGCGGCGCTCTGGGATCGTCATTTAAAGACTCCTTACCAATTGGTACCGCCGATACGCGAGCCGGAGACTACGTTGAGAGCGTGCAAAGAGCGTGAACGGGGGCTGTCCCCGCTGTTAGTGATTCTTACGGTCTTAGCTGGGATGTCGGCGCGGGGAGCGATTCAAACCATCCTGCCGCAGGAGTTTGCGCCAGGGATTATTTCGACAGGTCATGAATTTGGAATCTCTTTCACACCCGATGGCCGAGAGGCGTATTTCAGCCGCTTTGCAGTGAATCAGGCAACCCACATTTTCCGATCGAAGCTCATTGATGGTATCTGGCAACAACCTGAAAAGATTTCGATCTCAGCAGACACGTGGTCCGATCTGGATCCGTTTGTTAGCTTCGACGGGAAACATCTGTTTTTCATCTCCACGCGCTCTGACAACGATACAGATTCGAGTGGCAAAAAGGACATGGACATCTGGGTCGCCGAGCGTCACGGGACCGATTGGATCGCACCGCGACGGGTGGAGAACGTCAACTCTGCTGGAAAAGAAGGTTATCCGGGCGTCGCTAAGGATAGAACCATGTACTTTTTCTCAGATCGCAAGGACGGACCAGGAAACAATGCAATCTACGAGTCGAGATTGATTAATGGGGTCTATAGCGCGCCCGTGTTAATGCCATCTGCCATCAATTCCGGTGCATCGAATACGAGTCCCTTCATTGCGCGTGACGGCAGGACGTTGCTTTTCTATTCCAACAGAATCGGCGGGTATGGTAAGGCCGATCTATACGTATCCTTCAAGCGACACGGGAAGTGGACAGATGCGTCCAATCTGGGGCCGGTTGTGAACAGCGGCGACTCTGATTACAACCCGGCGGTTTCGCCTGATGGCCGGTTATTCTTCTTTGGACGAAACAGCAAACTGTACGTAGTTCCAACGAGCGCCATCGCGGGCCTGCGCGCGAAACTTTTTCGATGATGTGCAGATTGATCTGTCAAACAGTTGTCAGCGCCCTCGCCTAATGGCACTGGCAATCATGGGGGTTGGGCACAGGTCCGAGCCGGATTCCTCTTAGCCAACGGTCAGCGACTGGGTGGTCACCAAGATCACGCCGGCGCTAGCGAGTGCATTGAACCACATCCCGGCGACGGTTTAGCATGGCTCGGAAGACGTCCGCAAAACTGGCCTGCCGACTGTTACGCCCAATGCTGGCGGCAATTTCTGCCGCCCAATGCCATTAATGAAGGTACGGAGTCCCACTAAGTGAGAGCTCTGACATCATCCCATCTGCGTTCGATCACGCATCCGCGGCGCCCTCAAGTGGCTCAATTTCAAGTGTCCCTCACGGCCCAAGACAGCTCGGCTGCAACAAGCGATGTCCGGAGACTACTTGGGCGGTCGCGCCCGCCGCCGATTCACGGGCACGCCTCTGCGGTGCCTCTTCACGGGCTTGGTGTCGGCGGCCTCAAACAATTGCCGAAACCCGTGTGCCAATAGTTCGACGGCCTTCCCCAAGGCGCCGAGCTGCGCGACCCGGACTATCGCCACCGATCGGTGCAGGTCAAACGACGGGGGACGCAATACTTTCACGGGATCGATGGCATGATTCCTGGCAATAAAGCGAGCGGGTAGCAGCCCGAGACCATAACCGGACTGAACGAACGCCAGCTGCATATGCATGTTGTGGATTTCAGCCGCAATCATTGGGGCGGAGCCGGCACGCTCCATCCGATCGATGAGGCTCGCCCGAAGAAAGCACCCGGGCGGATTGAGCACCCAGGGTGCTCGGGCCAAACTTTTCCAATCACCGGCAACGTTGCCTGCGGCGCCTTGAACGATCTCCATGCGGTCGCTAGCGATGACATTCGTGAGAAGAGGTGGCGGCGCGGTTTTGCCTTCGGGCAACAGCACGGCAGCAACGTCCAGTTCACCCGCGAGCAGCCGGTGAATTAATTCACCGGTAAGTTCGCTCGACAGCAGGAGTCGCACCTTGGGATATTTCTCAGTCAGAGCCTGAATAGGTTCGATAAGCGTCCCCTCGGCCAGGGCATGCGCGAGCCCGATGCGCAAGAAGCCGTGGGGTTCGGCTTCGCTTGACGTAAGAGATTTCAGCGCCTCGGTCCGCTGCAGCAGCTCTCGCGCTTGTTCGAGTACCCTGGAGCCAAGCGAGTTCAGACGCGGCGGCTTTACCGAGCGGTCGAGCAACTCGGCACCCAATGCAGCCTCCAGCCTTTGCACTTGCCGGGTAATCGCAGAG
>Ga0265760_10000180_pt1 | contig 16540 bp, 15 predicted proteins | sample NZIome_2_FD_200831 | JGI IMG/M metagenome (GOLD analysis project Ga0265760, IMG submission 200831) | Metatranscriptome of rhizosphere microbial communities from Maridalen valley, Oslo, Norway - NZI1 (Metagenome Metatranscriptome) | ecosystem: Host-associated > Plants > Roots > Rhizosphere >...
CCTCGGCGGGCACTTGAAAACCGGCCACCCATGGGCACTTCAAAACCGGCCACGCGCTACCGTCGTGCTCGGACGAAGTGTTTAATGCGGTCCAGGTTGGCTACGCTTGGCTCTGAACCTTGCGGCGGCGGGCGGCAAGGCTGGATTCGTGGAGTCGATAGCTCTTGCCGCGAATCTCGATGAGGTTACTGTGGTGCATCAGTCGATCGAGGAACGCGGCGACAGCCGGCGTGTCGCCGAAGAGCTTTGGCCAGTCATCTATCGGGCGATTCGAGGTAATGATCGTCGATGCACGCTCGTAGCGCCGCATGACTAACTCGAGCAAGTCTTCGGCGACGGCAGCAGGCAGTTTACGCATGCCGACGTCATCGATGATGAGCAACGGAATTTCACTGTAGGTCGCAATGGCTTGCGTTCGTTCATCGATTGCCGAAGCCAGAACCAACTCTTCGAAGAGCACATGAGCTTCACGGTAGATCACGCGGAAGCCGGCGTGAATGGCCGCCATGCCGATGCCCTGAGCGATGTGGCTCTTGCCGCAACCGGGATTGCCTAGGATGAGGCAGTCTTGGCGTTGCTCGACAAAGCGTCCGGTGGCCAGTTCGTAGACCAACGCGCGATCGATCGACGGATTGAACTTCCAGTCGAACGTATCGAGCGTCTTTCGATCGCGAAACGCTGCGAACTTGAGGCGACGCTCCACCAAACGGTCTCGCCGGCGGTTGAGTTCGTCGTGGACGAGCAACCCCAGAAAATCGACTGGCCCGAGGCTGTCGGCGCGGGCTTGTTGCGCGCGCACGTTGAGCGTGTCGGCCATACCGCCCAGGCGCAGTTGGCGTAGCGCGCGGTCGAGCTCTTCAGTTGTCATGCGGTTCTCCTTTGGTCAGAAAAGCAAAATGCTGCGAGTAGGTATCGATGGGCGGAATGATCTTGTGCGCCGAGGTCAACGATTCGGTCGGATGGTGCGCGAGATAGGCACGCAGAAAGGACAGTCGCCACGCTTGGGCAGTCACTGCGAAGGTACAGGCGCGCTCGAGCGCTTCGGGGCTATGGCGCCGCGCGAGATCGAGCACGCCAAAGAGTGTGCGCGCCGCCAAGACGCCGCGCTCGTTCTCGACGGCCCGAGCAAAGATGGCACAGAATGGGCCGAAATGCCCGATGCGCGCGACGAGATCGAGGATCTTCGGCGGCGTTTGCTTGGGCAGATCCGCCTCAATGATGCGGCGTTGCCCTCTGCCGGTAACGGCATGCTCGCGCAGGAGCTGATTGGTTCGAGGGTCGATGATCCGAACCCAGAGCCGGCCGATGTGTACAATGACTTTTGTGCCGACGTAGTGCGGCGGGGCGTGGTAGTAGGCGCCATTAACCTCGATGAAGCCGTCGAAGTGTACGGTGCGTTCACCGATCCGATAGTATTCAAAGCGGGTCGGCGGTAGCGGTAACAAGAAGGGCCGCTCTTCTTCGAACATCGCCCGCACTTGCCGCTTCGTGGTGCCATGTATGCGCGTCGAGGCCCAGCGCTCGTTCCAGTTCAGCAGATAGGCGTTCTGCTCGTCGATACTCTCAAAACGCTTACCCTTAAGTGCTCCCTGAACGTAGCCGATCGACGATTCGACTTTGCCTTTGAGATCGGGAGCGTACGGCCGGCACGGTACTGCCACGCTGCCGTAGTGAGCGAGTGCCGCTGCGTAGAGCTGGTTGATCTTCGGGTCGTAGATATCGGGATCGACCACGCCCTCTTTGAGATTATCCGGCCGAACGATCCGAGTCGCGCCGCCAAAGTACGAGAAGCCCTCTTCATGGAGTTCCGCCCAAACTTGCGCCGACGATTTCCAAAGCGTTTTGGGAAACATGTGACGACTCATCCCCAACGCCATGACGAAGAGCCGCGGCTTACGATACTTTCCGGTTTGTGGATGTCGCGTAGGCGCGCCTTCGCCGTAGTCGACTTGCGATTCGTCACCCGGCGGAGTTTCAAACCGGCAGCTGACCTTGGAGTCGCCAGGTCGCAGCTTGCGCACGAAACGTTTCACCGCATCGTATCCGCCTTCGTAGCCGTAATGCTCGACCAGGGCTTGGTAGATGGTCGTGCCATTGCAGCCCTTGACAACTTCAGCTTCGATGAACGCTCGATGGACCTCGCAATTGCTGCGAGACGTGGTCCTCGGAGCGCCGACCGAGCCGCTCAGGTCGGTGGGCACTTTGGCCGCTTTTGCCGGCAGCAAACCCGCCTCGCGGCCGATCCGAGCGATCGTTTCGCGGCGATGGCCGGTCTCGCGCTCTACCCTGCGCTGGGCCCAGCCCAGACGCAGCAATCCAATGATCGTTTCTCGTTCTGTCATGCTCAGTTCGTTCATGACGGCGCCTTCGCGCCGAGAACGTCCGAGCCGACGGCGGCCCTACCAGTGGCCTATTTTAAAGTGCCCACCGACCTTGGCCGGTTTTCAAGTGCCCGCGACTGGCCGCTTTTGAGTGCCCCCCGAGGCTCGAAAAGAAGGGCTGGGACATCGCCGAGACGCCGCTGTACGGAATCGGTCAAGCGTGGTCCGGACCGTACGACAAGCGTCATTATCAGCCGGGGCTCACTCGCGAGGAGATGCTGGAACAGGCCAAAGCCTTCTGCGACTTCGGCGCCAGCTACATCGGCTGGTACGCGTGGGACGACAGCCAAGACGAAGCTGGGACGCAAACGCCCAACAACTCGCCGGTGATCGCCGCCGGCATCGCGGCGGGCATCAAAGCCTGCCGCGAGGTTTGGAACTAGCCTAACCCGAGCGCTTGCGCGCCGGCGCCTTCTTTGCGCTTCCGGCGGCATTACGCTTGCGCGTGGCCGCGCCCTTACGCGCCGACTTCTTGCGATCGGCGGCCGTCCTCCCGGTGCTGGGCCGCGTTCCCAGGTCTTCCGGCGCCGACTCGGTCATGTCGACCTTATAGTGCTTGGCTGCCTTTTGTATGTTTGCAAAGGCCAGCTCGCGTTCGGCGGCCGTGACGCCCGTGACCTGATCGAAGCGCGCGATGGCATTTCGAACATGAGATGCATCGGTCATTGGCTCTTTACGCTTCGTTGGATATGCAAACACGCTATCGGGAAGATCGGATCGCTTCGTGAGATCTCCGTGTTTGGTGTGCGGTTTCCAGGTCGCTCGCATGTAGATGCCTCCAGCAGGTCTTGTCTTCGCCTTTTACCCAGCCGCTAAACTTGCGCCGGCAAGCAAGCGCGAATCGTTAGCGCCGAGGCTGGGGTGGCCGCTTTCGGAGCCTTGGTCCCGGTCGGGGACTTTCTTCGTCGGGAAAGCTCCTCGAGGTTCGCTACAATTCGCAGACCGGAGACCGCGGTACCTCGACGTCGGCGAACCGCGGTAAGCCTAGTAAAAGCTTTCGCGGAGTTGGAGCTTCGAGTAGTCTATCGAGCTCTTCCCTCGCGAACGGTCGGCGCTGTACGTCACCCGCTTCGCTTTAAAGACCTCCCTCTTAGCCTTCTTGACACAGTCGTTGAATCGGACCACGCCGTGGGACTTCTCCACTTTTCCGGAAAACGTCTGCGTCCCCGATTGCACTTCAAACGTTTCCGAGAACTCGAACGTCTCCCTAAGGGCGAAGTCTAGCACGGTGCCCGAAGCGCTAAACGTTCCTGGTAGTGGGCCGGTCGCGGACCCCGTCGCCATGTAGGTGAGCTCCGGTCCGCCAGGCGTCAGGAGACACCTAGCCGATACGTAACTCGAGGTGAATCTCTCACCGGAAAAATTGTTCGCCGCGCGTTGAACACTCGCTGGCGGAGCCACGTTTTGCGACACCGGGCTCCCAAAGGAGGCGCAACCGGCGAGCGCCGCTGCGGTAAAGGTGACGTTCAGTGTAAAACGATCGAGGGTTCCCATCTACAGTTCCCCCCAAGATGCAAATTAGACCAGGTGAAGCAGCGTTCGGTGCGCGGCGACCTTTTCCATCGCCGCAGCGCCTCAAAAAGCGGCGGTCGGTCGAACCAGCTGCACCAGAGACTCGAGGTATTGACCGGGCTGTTCCAGCATCGCCATGTGTGCCGAGTTCGCAAACGTGACAAACTTTTTGCGCGGCGCTTCTAAACCGTCGTACCAGCCCTTCGCGACTGCATATGAGGTCTCGTAATCGTGCTCTCCTTGGAAAATAAACACTGGGCAGCCGACCTGACTTAACGAGTCAAAGTTTACGCTCTCGACGACACCGATCAGATGCCCGAGAGAAAACAGACTGCCTTTATCGACGAGACGAAGGTCGCGCCCGGTGTACTCCGGCGCCAGCTGCCAGGCGTCCCCGTCGTAATCGAAGTTGGTTCGTCCGTAGGTGAGCCCTCCGTAGTAAATCAGCCATTTGCGCTGGGCGCTGATGCGCTCGACGCTGAGCGTGCCGATCGGTCCGGGATACGGCGCCAGGGCCTGCAGTTCGCGCAGCGCTCGATCGTTGCGATGAACTCGCGCCTGCTGCAGCGCGAACGCGTACCCTTCCGCTTCGCTTCGCTGTGTATCGATCATCTGACCGGTGCCGACGTAGGCGTACAGCCACTCTGGATGCCGACGCACCACTTCCAAGCCGAGATACGAGCCCCAAGAGTGGCCCAATGCGAAGAGCTTTTTCTTCCCCAACCGTTCCAACAGGTACGCGACGACGTACTCGGTGTCCGAGATCATCTGTGTCGCGGTCATGGTAGAAGCGATCGCTGCAGGATCGTTCGACGCAAACGTCTTGCCGGCGCCCCGCTGATCCCATTGCACCACCGTAAAAAAATCTTCCCAAGGGCTTTGAAAGGTCCAGCTTTCGGGCATCGTCGGCGAGCCCGGGCCGCCGTGTATATAAAGGAGTACCGGATTGCGGCGATCGCGCCCGCGTATCAGGATCCACTGCGTGCACCCGTTAACCTCGATGCTAAGCAGCTGTTCGATGCCGTTAGGCGAGACGATCTTGCGATTGGCCGCGATTATCTGCTTAACCGTATTGCGATCTTCGCTTTGCGCGCAAGGCGTGGCAACTTGTGCTGCGGCGGGAGCTGCAGCTGCGAGCGACAACGTGGTACCAAGGAAGGCGCTGCGATTCATCTACGTAGTTTACGATTCACGAAACACTCTTGTTTCACGGGAGACGGAGGGTCACGGGAGCCGCACGCTTCAAAGGGCGGCGCTCGGCGCCGCCCTTTTTCGCCGTCGCTAGAACGAGCTACCGAGGTGGCCGCCCTCCACCTCCGTGGCGCTCGCCGCCGCCCGACGGGCCCGAAGGCGCAGCATTGCCATGCGAGTACGAAGGAGCCGAACCGTACGATCCATGCGAGTACGACGGATACGACCCACGCGAATACGATGGATACGACCCGCGCGAATACGATGGATACGACCCGCGCGAATACGACGGATACGATCCGCGAGAGTATTGCGATCCGTAGGAGCCGCGCGAGTACCGCGACCCATACGAGCCGTGCGAGTAGGAGGGCGTTTCATGCCCATACGATGCACTCGATTCGCGCTCGTCGTAGGGGTTGCGCGCGCTTCCGTACGATTTGCCGCGCCCGTCGGAGAAGCGGCTCCATGGATCGGAGGACGCTTGCTCTCCTCGGCCAGCTTCACCCCGCTCGGAACCGGCCTGGGACTCGGCCGGCCGTGCCTCGCCGCGTGCTTCATTGAAGCGGTTCCACGATGCAGATGCCGCAAACTCGTTGCCGGTGGCGGCGACTCGGTCGGATGCTCCCGACCCTTCGCGCATCTCGCTAGTCTCTCGCATCGTCGCGTCGTTGTCGCGCATCGTCGCGTCGTTGTCGCGCATCGTTGCATTGCTGTCGCGCATGGTCGCGCTATTCTCGCGCATCGTTGCGCTATTCTCGCGGCGCATTGCCGACGCGGCATTCGCATGCACCGCCGGTGCCGCATTCTCGTGAGTTACCGGCGCGTTCTCGCGCACGAGCGGCGGCTTCGCTCGAGTTTGGAATGCGTTCGCATGCGTTTGCGACACATTCGCATGGGTCATGGCTACGTTCGTGCGGGTTGCCGGCACATTCGCGCGAGATATTGGGGCATTTGCACGAGCCGCCGTTGCGTGCGTAGTGGCATGTCCGGTGAGCCCGGTGCGAATGGCCTGGGCTACATCCTTCTGCTGTTGTGCGAAGGAGGTCCGTTTCCCAAGTGCCCTATCCGATGCGAAGCGTGGCGAGTTGAAGACCTTCGAGAAGGCCACGGGCGCGTGTAGCCTACCATGCGAGAAGGCCAAGTTATCGCGCGTCGGGGCAATCGGCAGCGCTCCGTGAATAGTTCCGAAACGCCGTCCGAGGTCACGGGTGTTCACCGCAAGCGTGTGTCCGAAGACCGTTCCGTGACGGAAGTTTCGCGTTGTGGTCGCGGTCGCGCCGCCGTGGCGGAAGTTATGGTAGATCCTGGTGATGCGCGTAATGTTCGTGATGTGGGTGATGCGGGTTGGATACCCCCATCCAAAGCCGATCGACCCCCAGCCGGGATACCATGCGTAGAACGGTTCGTAGGGCGCGATCGGGACCCACCCGATATAAGGATAGGCGTAGCCGTATTGGGGTGGATATCCGGAGCCGTAGTCCGGGGTTGCGGGGTAGCCATAATTGCCAGGGCCAGGACCGCTGGGGCCTCCAACGCCATACGGGGCCGGAGTGACCTCGCTATATGAAGCGGCCGGAACGGCGTTGCCGGACGGGGCTGGCGGGCCGCTATAGGTGCCAGGGGCGTAGCCATAGTTTCCCTGACAGTTATTATAATTGGGCGCCCCGGTGTTGAATCCAAAGAACCCCACTAGGGCGGGCGACCAAGCGGGTTTGGCCGCAGACGGCGGCGGCAACCATGCCCACCCCGAGGCACCGCAGCCGCAGTAGTACCAGTTGCCATAGTGATAGGGCGTCCAACCCCACGGCTCGGAGCCTACCCATGTCCAACCGTACCCGCCCTCCCAGGACCAGGAACCGTTACGATAGGGCACCCAACCCGCCGGCTCGTTCGGCACCCAAGACTGTCCGTAGCCGGAGACGAGTTGCCACTGGCCGTAGGCGCCCAGGTCGTCGTAACCGGCGATGCTAGAATTCAAGTGGGGGCTCGCACTGAGCGCGGCAACCAATGTCTTGTCGCGCTCCACATTGAAGTCGTCGAACGAGTCGAATGCCACTTCGGGACCATATGTAACCGTTGGATCGGATGCCGAACCACGCGCAATAAGCGTCGTGCCCGTACCGAGCGTGTAGGTGCGTTGTGGTGTATCGACGTCGGCACCACCGCGCCGCGTGGTGACCCGGCTCGAACCATCCACCGCGATCGAAATCCGAACGTCGCCGGCTTGACGCGTACGAACGGTAACCGAGGGCGTATCGACCTGCATCGCGTGGCCGTCTTGCGCCATTCCGATCTCTATGGTGCCGTCCGCCAGTTGCAACCTATTCGGGCCGTCGCTGACGATGCGCGCCTGGACGTTCCCTCCCAGCCGAACGGCCGTGTAGCCGTCGAACTGCAGCTCAGCGCGCGACGCGTTCCCGGTCGAAGTATAGTCGCCGGGAAGCATCGGCGCGTTGGGTACGGCACTGGTCTGCACGTGGCTGTCGCCACGCTGGACGACTGCCGAACCATCGACCACGCTCACGCGGACTACGCCTGGTCCATTTTCATCAGGCACCCGCTCGGTCGGAGTCCGATGCACGCTCGAGAGCATCACTCCCGAGAGCATCACTCCGACGAATGCAGCGGCGGAAATCGCGCTAACCACGGAAATCACGACGAACGACTTAGTTGTCATTGCTTTATCCCCTCAGGTCTCATTGAAGCCGAATCCGCCTGAGTAAGCATCGAATCGTGATTAGGTGACCATTAACCCAGCGTTAGAGGACGATGAGTAGAAAACGGGGGTTCGCAACGTAGGAGAGTCGCGGCCATCGCCTGAGCCGCAGCTCGAGGATTCCAGCCGATCCCCGCCCGTTACCGAAAAGCGTTATTCCGTAGGCTTTTCCGTCGCACTGGCTCCCCGGCGGTCCCTCCCGATGCCGACCGTTTCCGATCCGTCCGTGGCAAAAATATGATAGTTGTGCTAGTGGCTTACTAACCCGGGCAAAATGAAGTTGAATCCGCAAATGGAGACCCGGCTACAGCCTCCCGGCGCGGCTCCTAGTTCAGGTGAGCTATTGTGGCGCAAGCTCTAAGTAAATACTCGACGGGCTAGTTCGGCGCATTCTTGGTCTGCCACCGAGAACCCGAAACGCTGGCTTAAAGCCGTGCCGCGCGCTAGGTCAAGACCCCTGGCATTCGCCACACTCGGGATCGGTATTATTACTTGGGTCATCACAACCCGATATATAACCACATCGCTTATAACCGCTTGTACCCGTGTCAGTGACACAGGTATCAGTAGACGTCGTTAGCTTGCAGCCCGGGGCCAGTCGCGGTTCTATCGCTGCGCGTACTTCCGATTCGCTCTTTCCTTCACGAATCATCGACATCATTTCATTGTGAAGAGCCTTGGACATTTAGGTTCCCTTTCCTAATGAAGTGGTTGCGCCGAGACTTTCGCTCTCAATCGAAGGTCCCTTCCGAGTACAAAGCCTCAGGGGTTGGCGTCGGTATTTTGGATGACACGCCATGGAAAGGGACGGACGACGTCCTCCCCCGTATGGGATCGCGATGCGGCGAAAAACGAGAATGATTCGCTACGACGATCTCCCCGAGGGGGTTAATACCGAAGGAAGTTAAACGTTCCACGCCTTGGCCGGGCCAAGTCGGAAGCCTTCTGACAGGCCACGGCAACCGAATGCCAACCGCGCCACAAAACACCCGCGAAAACGCCAATAGTTTCGTGGGATGGCCGGGAGTCGAACCGACGCTTGGGGTTCCAGGTAGTTCCGATACCGGCCGTTCCCGGCCGCTCCGTAAGAAAATGTTAGAAAATCACACGGACATCAGCTGCCCAACGTTGACATTTCCGAGCAGCCTCGTTAGATCTCGAGCCTGAATGTTTTCCAGCGAGAGCACCGCATCCTTAATCTCCCGAGCCAGCACATCGTCGACGCGGCTGGCGACGAGCCGGTCGAACTTCGCCACTGACTCTTCCCACGTGAACGGATCGGAAGCGAGGCCTGGGTAGTCCTGAACCTCGTGCTCGATCACTTGTCCGTCTTGCAGTCGCACCGTAATTTTGGCGGGCATTTTCGCCGGATACACCTCGGTGAACTCACGGTTTGGCCGGACCGACACCTTTTTCAGCAGCCCCTGCACTTCGGATTTGATGATGCGGTCAGGCGCAAACTGCGCCGGCATCACATCCCCGTCGAGGAGGGCCACCGCAAGCAGGTACGGGAGGCTGTGATCCGCTTGTTCCTTCGTGTGGATGACTTTGTCAATTCCATACAGGCCACCGCCGGCAAAGTCGTACGCGAGTTGAATCACCTCTGCCTCAACGGAGATCACCTTGCCCGGGTCGATTTTGTTCTGGCTGCCAAGTTCGACCATACAATGGACGGCGGAATGCGTATGTATCATAGAGTTGTACTTCTTGATGCTGCTCTCCACGACGCCGTCATATCCCATAGCCGAGCCATCGCATACCGCCCAGGACCACTGCGGGCTGCATGATATTTTTTAGAAAGACGAGTAACAGGACGAGCCGGTTGATTGTGATTTTGCCCGACGCAAGAACGATTCCGGCGGCGAACAGCGCGACGCCCCCTGACGCATTTCCGAGGAAGAAGAGCGAGTGGACGATGAGCGCAGGAAAGCGAAAGCCGCTCAGCACGATCACAAAAGCGAGAACTGGTGCCCAAACGATCGGTTCTTTGAGCGTTTCGGCGAGTTTGGACGTGACTGAATCTCCCTGTGCTGTACCCAATGCGAGCAAGAGAATGGTGATTGGTACGACCGTGAGGTTGATGATGAGGCTGGCGATCGGGATGGCGCTGACCCCACCGAATAGGTCGCCGAGAACGGCGGGACCTATAAAGGGAACCGCCGGCGCTGAAGCCGTCAGTGCAGCCAGCGCGCTGACGCCCACTTGCAGCCGGAAAGCGATACGGCACAGCACGAACACTGCGCCGTACAAGCCGATGATGCCAACGCACAACGCGATGACCAGTGGGATATCCTGAATCAGCGCCGCGCGCGATGTCGTAACGGTTCCGGCAAAGAGCACCAGCGGCACGGCGTAAAGCAGCACCATCCGATTCAGCGTCGTGGCATCTTTCGACCCAAAATCGCGTCGCCATGATGCCACGAAGCCAAGAAGAAAGGTGATAACCACCGGGAGTAGTGCAGTTAAAATGGTGTTTAACATTAGCGGCGCCCTCGGTTACCAAGCGTCTCATCCCGCCCGCTAGGCCAGTACTTGCGCTACCGCTTTGCGCTCGAGCGATGCGCCCAGCAATTGCGCGAGCTCGAGCGTAGCTTCAAGGCAGCGATTCGAGTGGCGAGTCATTTGAATGAAAGCGTGCGGCAGATCGTCATAGTGAACGTAGGTTAAGTCGTTACCGGCGGCAGCAAGCTTACGCGCATAGGCGTGCGCTACATCCCGCAACATATCGAAGCCGCAGGTGACGAGAAGTGCCTTTGGAAGGTCGGCATGGCTGGGCGCATTGAGTGGCGTGATGTACGGCTGTGAGTAGTCCGCCCCTTGGGGAATATACGACCAGGCGAAGAGCAGCACGCCCGCGGTGTCGACGTACGCTCCGCTGCGATTCTCAACGCCGGCCTTCGTCGCAAAGGGCAGGCCCGCCTCAGGATAGATCGGCATCTGCAAGGCAAGTTTCGGACCGCGTTCATCGCGCAGCTTTAGAGCGACGACGCACGTCATGTTGCCGCCGGCCGAGTCGCCGCCGATGGCAACGCGATCTGCGTCAACACCGCGCCCTTTCGCGTGATCGATGAGCCAGCGAACGACGAACTCGGCTTCTGCGATCTGCACCGGGAATTGATATTCCGGAGCGAGCTTATAGTCGACGGCATAGACTTGTGCACCGCTGTTCTCGGCAAAGCGCCGTATCGAATTGATCGAGCGATCCTACGATATACCCTCCGCCGTGCAGATAGACGAGCGCACCGCCTTCGGCCGCGCCGGGTTTTGAAGGATGATAACAGCGGACGGGGATCGTGCCGTGTGGGCCGTCGAGGCCGAGAAACTCCACCCTGCCGATAGGCGGCTTGTCAGCATCGATGAACGCATCGTGCGCCGCGCGCTGGACGTGAATCGGCTCGTGTGCTCCGAGCACAGGTCCGGTCTTCAACCAGGCCTTGATCTCGGGATCCATGATTCCCGAGCGAACTTGCTCCGGAGTGGTCTGGCGTGTGTATATGGCCATGTTTTACTCCACTCTCTCGAATGCGGCGGTTAAAGCGGTTTTTGAAACAGTTCAGATGGGGGACGTCCGGTTTCCGATTTTGTCGATCGTTTCCAACGGCACCCTACACCCGTTCAGGAACCGGCTAAGAAGATTGAACCAAGCGATCATGAGCACGAGCTTCCGGCAGATCACCTCACCGTATCTATCCAGCATCTCGGTCAGGGTCGCATCGGTCAAAGTGGCCGTGGTCGAGAGTTCGTCGGTTGCCTTGCACAGAAGCACATACTCCGGATCGATCCCGTCTACGGGACCCTCTTGGGCGGCGGCTTCAATTTCTGCGCTCGAGAGGCCGGCGTTGGCAGCCATTTTCGTATTGGCTTGTGCCTCGTACGGGACGTTCAGAATCTTTGCCGACCGTAAGATGATCATCTCTCTCGCCTTTGGATCGATGCCTTTGGCGCGAAAGACGGCGTTCACTAAACCGATGGTGGCCGCGTATAGGTCATCGGCTCCGGCGAACATCTTGATGACATTGAGCGTGCTGCTCGAGTCGTACGTGTCACCGATGATCTTTCTAACTTCCTCGTCGGAGGGCAGCGGAACTGAAACCTTTGAGGTATAGCTTGTCGGGAATGCTCCGGCGCGAGTGTTTTGAATCATTTTATTCCTTCTTTACAGAGATGAGCGAGTCGAGATTCGCGTGCGAGAGTCAGGGTTGCGCGTGCTGCGCGGCCTTTTCGATGACGGCCGCCACGGTCTGCGGGCGCGATTCGTAGACGGAATGACTCGCGCCGGGCGCGACGATCGTGTGGCTGTGGGCGCGCGCGTAGTACCATCTCTCGAGATTGGGATTAATGATTTTGTCCGCGCCCGCGACAATCGCCCAACTCGGCTTCGTTCTCCAGGCGGCTGCGGTCAGCGGCGTGTTGAAGACCTTACCTGCCGTCAAGATCTGAGACTGTGCTTCGAATACTGCTTGCTCGTGTGGCAGATCGGGGGCGAAGTCCGCGGGAAAGTCTGCGCGGTTCAGGTAGGTGAAGCCGTCCGGCGTCGCCACGATCGCTCCCTTTTGCTTCGCCGTAAAGCTGGGCATGCGGTTTGCAAGCTCGCCTTCGTCCTCTCCGACATCGGCGGCAGTTGCGGCAACGTATACCAGCCCGACGACCTTCGGATCGACGCCGGCCTCGGTGATGACGGATCCGCCGTAGCTGTGACCGACGAGAATCGTGGGGCCACTCTGTTGGTCGAGGATTCGCTTCGTCGCGGCGACGTCGTCTTGAAGCGACGTGAGCGGTTCCTGCACCATGGTCACGTGGTAGCCATCCTTGACGAGTATTTGGTAGACGGGCTTCCACCCCGAAGCATCCACCCAAGCGCCGTGCACGAGCACGATGTTCTTCACTGGCGCCGCGACCGCTGGCGCGGTTATGCCTAACAAAAGGATTGCGGCAATGCCTAAGTTACGAGACAATGATTTTTTCACGAGAAGTTTCCTTTCTAAAGCGTCCAGGCGTCACGCCGACGTATCGAACGAATTGGCGCGTAAAGTAGCAGAGGTCGGTGAATCCAACGGCCTCGGAAGCGCCGGCGACCGTCACGGTGCCTTCGCCAAGTAGTTCGCGTGCGGCGTCAATGCGGCGTTTGATGATCCATGCGGTCACCGGGCTGCCGGTGGCCAGACGAAACGCGGTTGTCAAGTGACTCCGAGAGTAACCGATAGCGGAAGCGACATCGCGGAGGCTTATCGGAGCCGCATAATGTCGTTCGACGTATTCCAGAACGCGGTCGGTCACTGAGTTGGAAGGCATGGGCACAGCGTAGCGCGGCCACGGCTGCCCCTCCACGCTCAATCGTAACAAAAGCACGCACTTTTGGAGCAAAGAGCAACCGGCGGGAGCCGTTAGAGTGGTCGCGAAAGCCGTCTGTCCGACACAGGGGCGAGGGCAATGGCACTATGACGAGCGGGTTCGGAGAGCTATTGAGGCGCCATCGCCGGGCGGCCGGGTTTTCTCAGGAGTATTTGGCCGAGCGTGCGCTTCTTAGTACCACCGCTATCGGCTTACTGGAGCGTGGCCTTCGTCATGCTCCGCGTCGGGAAACCATCGCTCTCCTCGTGCAGGCCTTGGACCTTTCGCAAGCGGAAAGCGCCGAACTCGAGAACGCTGCGAACTCCGGCCGCGCACGGCTCGGTCGCGATATTCACGACGAGCTTCCCGAGCCGATCACCAGCTTCGTTGGTCGAGCGGACGAAATCGTGACTCTTTGTGGCCTCGTACTTGGAAACGAACGGCGCCTGATCACGATCACGGGGCCTGGTGGCGTCGGAAAGAGCCGTTTCGCCCTCGAAACGGCGCGACGAGTCGTCGACGGCTTCGAGGACGGGGCTTACGTCGTGCCGCTCGCCGGCATTACCGATCTGCAACTCGTCGCCCTCGCGATCGTCAACACCGTCGGAGCACGCGAACGGGCCGATCGTTCGCTCATCGAACTCCTGCAGCGCACGCTTAAAAACCGAAGCGCGCTTATCGTGTTGGACAACTGCGAACACCTTCTCGAGAGCGTCGCGCAAGTTGCCGTCTCTATTGTCACGGCATGCCCCCGAATCCGCTTGCTCGCGACGAGTCGCGAACGCCTGCGGGTTGCCGGCGAGCTTACCTTCAACTTGTCGGCGCTCCCGTACCCGCTCGTAGCCCCACGAACTTCGGCCGAAGCCAAAGCATATTCGGCCGTTCAACTGTTCCTGGATCGCGCTTCGCATCTCTGCGCAGATCGGCTCGAAATCGACGAGGCCGGCATTTCCGCCGTAGCGGAAATTGTCCGCAAGCTCGATGGCCTGCCGCTTGCCATCGAACTCGCCGTCCCGATGCTGCAAGTGCTTAGCATGGGCGAACTGGCAACGCAGCTGAAGCATCGTTTCCGATTACTGGCGACCGGCGAACGCGACGCGCTACCCCATCACCAGTCGCTGCGCGGGATGATCGACTGGAGCAACGAGCGGTTGTCTGAAGAGGAACGCGCGCTGTTCCGGCGCTGTTCGGTCTTCGCCGGAAGCTTTTCGCTTGCAGCAATTAGTGCTGTCTGCAGCGATTCTATCCACGAGCCGGGCGTGGTGGGCCTATTTTCGGCGCTTGTTGACAAATCGCTTATTCGAGTTGTAGACAGGGCCCAAGGTCGATATGAACTGTTGGATGTCATTAGAGAATACGCTCAAGACTTAGTGCACGATGCGGCGGAGCAAAACGAGCTCTCGCGAAGGCATGCGGAGCACTATTTGGCAGTCGCAAGAGAAGCCAAAGCGATGAGCGAAGGCCCGGAGAGCCTCGAGTACTTCCGCCGGCTGAAGCTCGACGCACGAAATCTCGAGTCGGCGCTGTCATGGGCATTGGTGGAGCGGGGCGCGCCCGAAATTGGTGCCCAGCTGGCGATAGCGCTAGACTGGTTCTTTTTCCACGATTCCTATATGCGGTCGCGACATTGGTTCGAGGCCGCGCTTGGAACATTGGATCGAGCGACGTCTCCCGAGCTCTTCGCGCGTCTCACAGTCAAAATCTGTCTCTTTACGCAGTTGAGCCCCGAGATAAAAAATCAGGTAGCGAATCTCGAACATGCCGTTTCATTCTACCGAGGCGCCGACAGCGCGAAGTTCCTAATGGATGCACTGGCGTGGCTCGGATTTGCGCTCGCCTCAGCCGGCGATTTCCAACGAGCGCAAATGGCCTCGAGCGAGGCGGTCGTCGTTTCACGAAACGCTAGCGCTAGGGACCGTGCCTGGGTTTTGCATCTGTACTCGCGAATTCTCATGTTAAGCGATCTTGAGAAGGCGCGCGAAGTGCTGGGAGAAAGTGTGGCGATCTGCGCGCAGGCGCCAGATCAGATTCTCAGCGAAACGCTTTCCACGCTGAGCGAAGTCTTGTTTCTCGGGGGCGATGTCGACCTTGCGATAGAGCACGTCCGGAAGGCGCTCGGTAACCTAACGGCCCATCCCGCGCTGATAACAACGCAGTCCGCCGGGTTCTTGGCGAACCTTGCTGGTTATCTCTTGTCGCGTGGGGACGTCGATGACGGTATCGCGAAAGCGCAAGAAGCGTTAGAGCTAAGCCTAGGGATGGGCGATGCCTTCCTCATTGCCTGCATCATCCAGCATCTGGCGATCGCAAGTGTCCTGCGAGGCAACCCGCGTCGCGCCGCCCTTCTGCTCGGTTTCGTTCTTGCGCGAACGGGATCGGTCAACAGTCTCGCCATGCAGGTCGACCTCCATTTCCGCGCAAAGCTATCCGAGATGATCGCCTCCGCGCTTTCCGAAATCGAATGCTGCGCGCTGTCAAGAGAGGGTGCGGAGTGGAGCGAGGATCGCGCAGTCGAAGAGGCGCGCGCCGTTAGCTGAGGTCGGGAATGAACTGAGTGTCCGCGCCGGCCCTTAGGACCACGCAAACTCTCTTCCAAGGCTCGTCATTAGTGAGCCGCCATTTGTGACCCGAACCGTAGTGATCCATCATTAGCAAGATATCGCCCGGGTGGATCGTAAAGCTTTCGCCCCGTTGCGTCGCGAACTCGAGTATTCCGGCAATCGTGATAACATATTGAGCGAGTGGATCGTTATGCCAGTCCGAGGACGAGTATGCCGGCGTTTCCTTAAAGAAGGTGGAGTCGGTTTCAACCAACGCGTGGTCGGCGATGCTTCCGCGCTGCACGTGGGAGTTGCCGTCAGGACCCGTGTACAGCCAAAAAGCTTTGATCATGTATGTGACTCGACGCTCACCATGGTAGTTTTCTGGGTAAGCGGAGAGTAGAGCTAATGTTTCGATTCGGGGGCCTACTACCCGGGGTGCTAACGGGAAAAGATTGTCGGCTTTCGCGCCTTGTAGTGTATTGTATATTTTAAAGACGCTTTCACTTTTGGGGGGAGATTTAGGTAATGCCTACGATTAAGACTAGCGACAACACGGAGATCTATTACAAAGATTGGGGCTCCGGACAGCCGGTGGTGTTTAGCCACGGTTGGCCGCTTGATGCCGACGCCTGGGAAGATCAGATGTTCTTTTTGGCGTCACGCGGGTATCGCTGCATCGCTCACGATCGTCGTGGGCACGGTCGGTCGAGCCAGCCTTGGGCGGGCCAGGACATGGACACGTACGCGGACGATCTTGCCGCAGTAGTCGAAGCGCTCGACTTGCGCGATGCGATTCACGTTGGCCACTCCACCGGCGGCGGTGAAGTTGCGCGTTATATCGCGCGTCACGGCTCTAAACGAGTTTC
>Ga0265760_10000182_pt1 | contig 16421 bp, 10 predicted proteins | sample NZIome_2_FD_200831 | JGI IMG/M metagenome (GOLD analysis project Ga0265760, IMG submission 200831) | Metatranscriptome of rhizosphere microbial communities from Maridalen valley, Oslo, Norway - NZI1 (Metagenome Metatranscriptome) | ecosystem: Host-associated > Plants > Roots > Rhizosphere >...
CCGCTTTACACCACGACAACATGCCTCAAGCGACGCCGCGCAAGTTCGACCGTGACGCCCGACGAAAACACACTGGCCCGGAGCACCTGGTCATCGGACAGTCCAAGATTGATTCTGACGGTTGCCACACCACGGCTCCGATTAAGAAGGGCACCTACGTCGTCGAGTACACCGGGCCGCGCATTACGATCAAAGAGGCCGACGCACTTTACGACGACCATCCCCGGACCTATTTGTTTGGGCTCACGGATGGCAAACACGTGATTGATGGCGAAGGTGTAGCTGCGTTCATCAATCACTCGTGCGACCCCAATTGTGAGGCCGACGAAATCAAAGGCCGCGTGTGGATTATTGCCGCCCGGGATATCGCGGCTGGTGAGGAACTGACTTACGACTACAACTTGTACGACGGCGATCTGGATGACCCGTCGCCATGCTCCTGCGGTGCGCACAATTGTCGCGGAAGTATGTACTCAGCGGAAGAGCTGGTGAGGCGTGCGAAGGCTCTCCGACGCCGTAGCATGAAGCAGAAAAAGACAGCTCAGTCGAAGAAAGCCAGAGGATGAAGGTCCCCCTTCAGCAGTTCATTGGCCGGATGGAATGGGCGTGCGTGATTCCATCTTCACCGTCGACAAACTTGCCGCATCCCAGCCGCCGCCCAGAGCTTTGATCAGCAACACGCTGTCCACCATGCGACGACCTGAAAGCTGCACCGCCGTCCGTTCATCGCCAAGTGCCGTAAATTGCGCCGTAATGACCTCGAGATAGCTGGTCACACCACCTCGGTAACGATTGTTCGACAGAGCCAGAGAGTGCTCCGCCGCCGCCACGGCGGCGGCTTGAGTATTGGATTCATCTTCCAGCAGTCGCAAAGCTGCAAGGTTGTCTTCCACCTCCTCGTACGCGGTGAGCACGTCTTGACGATAATTGGCCACGGCCTGATCGTAACCGGCGCGAGCCTGGTCGCTGGCCGCCCGACGTCGTCCGGCGTCGAACGCAGTCACTACCGCCGAAGCTCCCACCAGGGCGAACGCGCTGGGACTCGAAAGCCAATTCACGATCGTGGTGCTCTCAAACCCGGCGCTGGGAAACAGGTTGAACATGGGAAAATACGCGGCTTTCGCCACTCCGATTTGCGCGTTCGCCGCTGCCATCAGGCGTTCGTTGGCGGCGATGTCGGGCCGTCGCTCCAATAACTCAGAGGGCAAACCCGGCGGGATCACTGGCGGGGTCGCGTTCAGCGGAACAACCGGCAAGCTGAAAGTCGAAGCCGGCTCCCCGATCAGAACCGCGATTGCATGTTCAAACTGGGTCCGCTGCTCTCGCACGTCAATGGCCTGCGCGCGTGCCGTCTCCAGTTGCGTCTGCGCCTGCGCCACGTCCACCTGCGACGCAACCCCTCCCTTATAGCGATTTTCCGTCAGTTCCAATTGCTTCGTGTAACTGGCGACGGTGTCATCCAGCAACTTCGCCTCGGCGTCCAACTCCCGCGCTGAAAAGTAATCAACCGCTAATTCAGCGTGCACACTCAGACTTACCGACTCAACGTCCGCAAGGGAAGCTTGAGCGTTCGCGCGAGCTTCTTCAACTGTCCGCCGGACTCTGCCCCACACGTCCGGCTCATAAGACATGTCCACAGGAATGATGAGGTCGTTCGTGGTTGTAACAGTTGAAAGGGTCGCCAGCGGACGATTCTGTGAAAAACGTTCCCGCGTAGCTGAGACTCCTGCCGTAATAGTTGGATAATAATCCGCCCGGTTGTAGCGAACCGTTGCACGCGCTTGCTCAAACTGCGCCTGCGCCGCCTTCAGGCTCTGATTGGAGATATTGATTTTCTCTTCGAGGGCGTTGAGCTGAAGATCCTGATAGATCTCCCACCATTTTCCTCGCAGCGTCTGATCCGCAGGCTGCGCGGGTTTCCAGTTCTGCGGCGTCTCTTTGTAATCGGTCGGGACCGGCGCGGACGGCCGCGAATAGCGAGGGCCCACAGCACACCCGCACATAAGCATCACGCCTGCAAAGAGCGCCCCACAGAGAAACTTAGGCATCAATTTTCTAGACCCAGCGCGCATTTGCCGCAAACCGGTCACTGTTGAGAGCCTCCAGCCGCCGGCTGTGCAATGCGGACTTCTTCTCCCGAAACAAGCGAATCCGGCGGATTGACGACAATCGATTCATTCCCGGTAAGGCCAGCGACCACTTCGACCTCAGAGCCAAAATCATGGCCCAATGTTATCGGTCGAAGTTCAGCGTGCTTGCCGTCAGTTACCGCAGCCACGCGAAGTCCTTCCGATCGGAACAGCAACGCGTTCACCGGAAGGATGAAGGCTGAGGTTGCGGTGGGCAGCTTCAAATGCACTTCGGCATAAGCCCCGCTGAACAGCGTGCCGGTGGGATTGTCCACGCGAATTTCCACCAGCAAAGTGCGCGTGGACTGATCGATCGCTTCAGCCGTTCGGACTAACGTTCCATGGAAGACCCTGCCCGGAAATTCCGAAAGCACCAGATCAGCAGTCAGTCCGGGCTTCGCCGCCTGCGAATAAACTTGTGGCACGCTGACGTAAACCCGCAACTTGTCCGGTTGGACTATATGAAAAAGCTCGGTCCTCGTTCCTCCGCTGCTTCCCGAATCAATCAATGCGCCAATATCAGTGTTTCGTGCCGTAATCACGCCGTCGAAAGGAGCGTAGATCTTCTCGAAAGCCTGCAATTCTTCCAGACGTCTTACGTTGGCTTGCGAAGACTGGACTGTGGCTTGCTTGGCTGCAAAGTCTCCAGCGGCATTGTCCGCTTCCTGTTTGGAAACGGAATCAGTTTTCAGTAGGTCCGCATAACGGGTATTTGTAATCTGCGAAAGAGCCAGGTTGGCTTGCGCGGTAGCTAAGTCGGCTCGCGCCTGCCGCAGTTGCTGGTCCACTTCCGGAGTTTCAATATCAGCTAACAATTGTCCAGCCTTGACACGTGCTCCGATGTCCGCGTACCAGTGTTTCAGATATCCATTTGTCCGCGCATATATGGGAGCATCAATGTAAGCCTGCACGTTTGCGGGCAGAACCACCTCTTGCGCCGGGGCGCCGCGCTTGGGGCGGATCACGGAAACGGTTGGAATGGCCATCTCGGCCGTTTCTTTGTCTAGAGCCGCACGGGCATGGATTCGAGGCAAGATTCCGGAAATGACGACAGCCACTACGATCACAAACGCAAGCACGGCAATCCACCAGCGGCGTGAGGGCTTACCCTGACGTTGGTCCACTAGTTTTTGTTCCTGCACCATCGCCGGCCTTTCCACTTGCACTGGCCTCGCAACTTCGTTTTGCGGTTCAACCGTCATGAAAACGCTCCGTAAACTCTATAACCAAATCAATATAAAATCAGATCAATGTTTTGCTTCACTACGAGCTAGCCTCTCTCTGCGCCCGTGCAGGACGCTAAAGAAAACCGGCACGAAAAACAGGGTTGCTACGGTCGCAAATAATAGACCGCCGATGACCGCCCGGCCAAGGGGAGCATTCTGTTCGCCACCTTCGCCTAATCCGATCGCCATCGGAACCATACCAATGATCATGGCGAGAGCAGTCATCAGCACCGGGCGGAAACGCGTGAACCCGGAATTCAGCGCGGCTGCAATCGCGTCTTTTCCTTCGGCCAACTGCTCCTTCGCAAAGCTCACCACCAGGATGCTGTTGGCCGTTGCAACCCCCACGCACATGATCGAACCGGTGAGCGCCGGAACGCTGAGGGTCGTGTGGGTAACGAACAGAAACCAAACAATACCCGCGAGGGCCGCAGGCAAGGCAGAAATAATAATGAATGGATCAAGCCATGACTGAAAATTCACCACGATCAGCAGGTACACCAGCACAATCGAAAACACGAGGCCGCCCAGAAGTCCTTCATACGAAGAACGCATGGTCTGAATCTGGCCGCGAACGATCAGTTGGGAGCCGCGCGGCAGCTCCTTCTTGCTGTTTTCCACGATTTTATTGATGTCGCGCGCCACTCCTCCCAAGTCCCGGCCTTGCACCGAACCGTAAATATCGATCAGCGGCTGAATATCGTAGTGCGAGACCACCGCCAGACCGGAGCCCCGGCGGATCGACGCCAGGCTGGCCAGAATCTGAGGCTGGGCACCACTCGGGCCGGTCACCGGAATGTTCTCCAGGTCCTGCAGAGAATCGATGCGGTACTGCGGAGTCTGGGTTGCGATGGAATAGCTCACCCCGGTTTTAGGATCAACCCAAAACTCAGGAGTTGTCTGGAAACTGCCGCTCAGCGAAACCAGCAGGTTATTGGCAACGTCGCGCTGGGTGTAGCCTACCTGTTGAGCCTTCGTCCGGTCGACGTTAATGTGTAAATAGGGCTGGTCAAATGGCTGCTGAATGCGTAGATCGACGGTTCCAGGAACTCTTCGGACCCGCTCCAGCAGTTTGTCGGCGAATGCCCGGTTCGCTTCCACGCCATAACCCACAATCTGAATGTCAATCGGAGCAGGCAAACCGAAGTTCAAAATCTGGCTGACAATATCTGCCGGCAGAAACGAAAAGGTTACGCCGGGAAACTCCTCCGGAAGTCTCAAGCGCAGATCGTGGACGTAATCCGCGGTTGGACGGTGCCCGTTCGATAAGCTGACGAGAATATCGACATCTCCCGTCCCGATCGGCGCCGAGTTACTGTACGAAAGATTGATGCTGCTGTATGGCAGACCGATGGTGTCAATGATGCTGTCGATCTCTTTCGGCGGAATCTGCTCGCGAATCGACTGCTCCACTAGATCGGAAAGCCGCGCTGTTTCCTCGATGCGCGTTCCCGTAGGTGCGCGCATGTGTAATTTGAATTGGCCCGCATCCACTGCTGGAAAGAAATCCTGGCCCAACCAGGGGACTAGAAACACTACCGAGATTACGCATGTGCCCAAGAAAATAAATAGGAAAGCCCGTTTGTGATGAAGGCAACGCTCTAACAATCCGTGATAGCCCTCTCGAAAACGCTCAAAGGCCGCTTCAAACTTGATCTGCATGGCGACTAGAGGATTCCGGCTTTGACTTGCTGCCAGCGTCTCTGCTTCATGACCGCGCAACAAGTATTTGGCCATGGTGGGCACCAGCGTCCGCGACAACAGGTAGGAAGCCAGCATGGCAAACACCACCGCTTCCGCCAGCGGCACGAACAGAAATCGCGCCACTCCAGTGAGGAAAAACATGGGAACGAAGACGATGCAGATGGCGAGCGTCGAAACGAACGCAGGAACAGCAATCTGCTGGGCGCCGTCCAGAATTGCGTGCTCGACCTCTTTCCCTTGCGCCAAATTCCGGTTGATGTTCTCAATCTCGACCGTCGCGTCGTCCACCAGAATACCGACGGCCAGTGCCAACCCGCCCAGCGTCATGATGTTGATGGTCTCGCCCAGCGCGCTCATGACGATGATCGAAGTCAGAATCGAAAGCGGGATCGAAACGGCAATAATCACCGTGCTGCGCCAGTTGCCCAAAAAGATCAGAATCATCAGGCCAGTGAGGCAGGCAGCAATCGTCGCCTCTTTTATCACGCCGTCAATCGACGCGCGAACGAAAAGCGACTGGTCGGCCAGTGGGTGTATGTGTAACTCGGGCGGCAAACCTGCCGCAATCTGCGGTAGCAGCGATTTGACACCGGCGATGATATCGAGCGTCGAGGTTTGCCCGCTCTTCAGAACCGTGAGTAGAACCGAGCGCTGTCCGTTCACCCGCACGATATTTGTCTGCGGCGGAAATCCGTCGCGGACGTAGGCGACGTCGCGTATGTAAATTGTCGTGCTACCGACCGTCCTGATCGGCAATTGGTTCAATTCCGCAACTGTCGTAGGACTGCTGTTGGTATCGACGGCATATTCAAATTCCCCAATCTTGGAGGTGCCGGATGGCAGGATAATATTTTGTGCGCTGATCGCATTCACCACGTCCAGCGGCGAAAGACCTTTTGATTGCAGCGCGTTTGTATCCAGGTCAATCTGCACCTGCCGCTGTTTGCCGCCATAGGGATACGGAATGGCGCAACCCGGAACTGTGATCAAACGCGTCCGAATGAAGTTCACGCCGTAGTCAAACAGTTGCTGTTCCGAAAGCTTCTGCCCCGAAAGCGCCAGTTGAATAATAGGCACGCTGGACGCACTATAGGTAATCACCAACGGCGGCGTTGTCCCCGGCGGCAATTGCCTGAGTTGGGTTTGCGAGATCGCTGTCACTTGCGCGATCGCCTTGGTAATGTCGGCATGGGGCTGGAAAAACACTTTCACTACCGCGATCCCATTCAGCGACTGCGACTCGATGTGCGCGATGTCGTCCACCAGCGTCGTGAGCGCTCGTTCCGTCTGGAACACGATGCGGTTCGACATATCGTCGGGGTTGAGACCCGTGTAGTTCCACAGGATGCTGACCACGGGAATATTGATATTCGGGAAAATATCCGTAGGCGTGCGTAGAATGACGATCGGACCCAGAATTAATAACAACAAAGCGACGACTACAAACGTGTAAGGCCGCCGCAGTGCAAGTCGGACAATCCACATAGTTTCCTCAGGCCTTTACAGAAGCTACTGCCCCGCAAGCAACCTAGCATCGTGATCAATCCGCCACACCCTGATTCTTGTCTTCAAATTCAATAACGAAAGGCCAATCCTCAGATACGAACACTAAAAGTGGTGCGAAGCGGTGGTCCTCGCGGACGTTCTAAGATCGCACCCAGCGCATCCGGCGCCGGATCATTAATATTCTATTGGATTTAGTTTCTTGCCCGGAGATGCAGAGTTTTCAGATTGTAAAGATTTGTATCGCGTCCGGGATATATCTAAGGGAAATGATCCTGGACTGCCGCACTCCTCCCTGAAACATCTCGGGAAGTTTTGCGGTGGGTACTAGTTCGGTTTGCGAACTTTGCCGTCGGAGAGATACTGGAGTAGCGCGGTATCAGCGGCGCGTTTGAACTTCTCTGCGGCCGCAACCCTGGGGCTAACAATGCCCTCTTCGGCTGGCTTGGGGCCAAAGCTCTGGCGTAGCCGTTCGCCGTCCTCGGATTCGTTCGTCATCACCTGCATGTAAAACCAGAGGAAGTGGCGCATCTGGTCGAGCGCGGATTTCAACACATGAAGGGATTCGATCTCCGGCAACTGACAGAGAGCTTCCATCAGCTCAGGATCACCGGGTGCTTGCATGGCTGCGCAGTTCAACGTTTGCTGAATCGCCCGCAGGTCTTCGGTCACCCGCAGAATTCGAACATGAACTTCGTCCAGAAAATCACCTTTTTCCATGGGTCGCCGGCTTCCTCGATCGAGAAAATACAACCTCAACATCTCACCCGCGACCACGGACTAACAGATGTCCCACGTGCATGCGCTTTCGTAATTCGAGCTATTACTTTGGTATGAAGAGAGTTCGACAGCGTTAATTGCAGGCAGGATGGCCCACATCTGCGGGCAGAAACCGATATGTGTCTCGCAAACCGGATCGGACTAGCGCACGAAAGTGCCTACGAACGCGCTGCGCCTTCCGTGCGCCTCCCAATCTACGTCCAGTCCCGGACCGCGATAGGAATCGGTCAGCGCTACGGCTGGCATCGAGTGAGTCAGTTGGGTCAGCGGCGGATAAAAGGTCGCTTCGTTCCCACAGAGATGGTCTTTCTCATTAACGGGGCGGGTTTGGACGGTTGCGAACTGCCCGGCGCGTAGCAGCGCTACTCCGTGATGCTGGGGATTGACCACCAGTTCCATGGGAGCAGGGATTACTCGCTGCGCGTGACGCAGAAGTTCACCCCCCATTTGGTGCGCGAAAGCGACGAGCGCCGAACTCTGCTGCGGGGTCGCCTGGTCGTCGACGAAAAGAACAGCCTGCGCCGGATAGGGATTCGCGTATGGATCACCCAGAGTGGCGTGGGCATGCACGGCGGCAGCAACCGTCAGACCGTCCAACGAAACCCCGTCCCAGCTTCCGCTTTGGACGTGCCACGCCAGGATGGCCTCGTCGCCCACGAGGTTGACTTCGCCGTTGGCGAAACACTGTCCGGTGTATACGTCGGCGCTGCGGGTCTCGATGTAATCGCCGCGAATCTGTTGCCCGAGAGCCGCTGCAGAAAGAAGCAAGAGTGCACCGCAAAGAAATCCAGAGAAATGCCGCATAAGTCACCTCACCCGAAATGATTGCTTCTATTGTCCTCCAACCTGGGCGGTTATGGAAAGCGTTAGTAGGACGTGCGTATGAGTGAGCCCTCAGCGAGGGGCCGCCCACGTCACATTTGTTCTTCCTGAATTGGAACTTTGGTCACTTAATCTTTTCCGAACGTGCCCTCAGGCAGAGATGTTCCACGGCTCAACCTCCGATGAAACAACTATGAGGGCGTACCAGAGAATGAGGCAACCAAGAACTTCCGAAGCTGGAAAACGGCAACTCCGATTGCTGGTGGTGGGAGGTAGCGAGGAGGACTTTGCCAGTCTGCGCGAGTTATTTGCAGGGACGGGCAATGGCCCGCTACGCCTCGAACACGCTGCCTCGCCTGAAGACGTGCTCAATCAGCTGGGGAAAGGTAGCTATGACCTTCTGCTCTGCAGTAACCAATCGACTGATAACGTTGCATTTCAGGTGTTACGCCAGGTGCGCCAACATGTTTCTGGCGTTCCGCTCATTTTTCTAAGTGATCCCGTCAACACGGACGTGATCGAGGTTGCCATTCAAACTATCGCTGGTCACCATGCAGCCCCGAGCCAATTTCGGGACGCTTACGCAACCCACGCCATTGCCTTTGATGCGCACTCCGCGGAACGCCAGCATCTGCAGTCCGAGGAAATCCTGCGGAAACTTTGGCGTTCGGTGGAACAAATGGCGGACGCGTTAACCATTATGGATGGATCCGGCGTGATGGAATATGTGAATCCAGCGTTCGAGGCTCTGACCGGATATTCGCGGCAGGAAGCGATCGGCCAAACACTGGGAATTCTGAAATCTGAACAACAGGCAAGCGACCTTTACGAGGAGATGTGGAACACAGTTCGCTCCGGAAACGTGTTCCGGGGAATCATGATGAACCGGAAGAAGAATGGGGAAACCTTAATTATTGAGAAGGTCCTCACGCCGTTACGAGACGGCGGTGGCGAAATCACGCATTTCATCTCCACGTTCCGCGACATCACCGAGCGTCGCAGGCTGGAATCGGAACTCCAACAATCCCAGAAAATGGATGCCATTGGAAGGCTGGCCGGCGGGGTGGCCCACGATTTCAACAACTTGCTCTTGGTGATCAGTGCTTACGCCGAACTTATGCTCGACTCGCTCGCCGCCGAGGACCCCCTGCGGCGAAACGTTGCTGAAATCATGACTGCGTCCCGCCGGGCGGCCGATCTGACTCGCCAGTTGCTGGCGTTTGGCCGCAAGCAGATGCAGTTGTTGCAGGTTCTCGACCTGAATACGGTCATTGGGGAGATCACCACCATGCTGCCGCGCCTGATTGGCGAGGATGTTGAACTGGTGTTCGCTCCCGCACACGATCTGGGCAAAGTCAAAGCCGACCCCATACAAATCGAGCAGGTGGTCATGAACCTGGCGGCGAATGCGCGCGACGCCATGCCCGGAGGAGGCACACTCACGATCGAAACCGCCAGTGTTCGGGTCGATGAATTCTACGTGCAACGGCATTCGATCGTCCCCGCGGGCGACTATGTATTGCTCACGGTTACCGACTCGGGCCAGGGCATTGCCGCGGAAGACATGGCCCACATCTTCGAGCCCTTTTACACCACGAAAGAGGCGGGCAAAGGGACGGGGCTGGGGCTGGCGACCGTGTATGGCATTGTGAAGCAGAATGGCGGCTTTGTCTGGGTGTATAGCGAGCCTGGACTTGGAACCACCTTCAAAGTCTACCTGCCCCAGGTTCAGTCGCTGAGTAACGAGATCGTGATCACGAAGGCTGCGGAAAGCTCTCCTCGCGGCTGCGAAACTCTGCTCCTGGTGGAAGACGAAGCATCCGTACGTCAAGCCGCCCGGCAGTTTCTTACTCGCAGCGGTTACAAGGTGCTCGAAGCGATCGATGGAGAAGACGCGTTGCGCGCATCGCGGGAGTATGGTGGGCCGATTCAGCTGATGATCACGGATGTCGTGATGCCCAGACTGGGCGGACCCCGCCTGGCGGAGCGGTTGGCGGATGAGCGGCCGGACATGAAGGTGTTGTTCGTCTCCGGCTATGCCGAAAACACTATCCTGCAACACGGAAAGATCGACGTCCGCACACGGTTTCTGCAGAAGCCTTTTTCGCTAAAGACATTGGCGAGAAAAGTCCGCGAGGTTCTGGAAGCAAACGAGACATCCGCGTTGGCGGCATCTTCTCGCGGTTCGAGAGGGTCTGGTTGAGGGATTCAAGCTGTGCCCTACGGGCGAGGACGCCGGCGCCTACATTGGCTGATCGGAGATTCTTTTCAGCTTGCCATTTTCTAAGCTGAAACGATCTCCGCGCCACACGATTCTGTGTCCGGCAAAGCTCACGATCCAGACCAACATCGCAACTAGGTCGCGGACAGGAATCAATGCGAGGGAGCGCATGGCCTGGCGATCCTTTAGCACGTACTTCCCAAACACGATGGCCACGGCGAAACGCATCACCGCAGTACAGACCAGCAACGCCCACGCCCAGGCCGCACCACGGCTGAAAATCAAGGTCAGCAACGCCCAAGGCAAACCGAACGTCAACCCCAGTCCAACATATCCCCAGAAGCGGGAATCGCGGACGGTGCGCGCCCAGCGCAATTGGTGATCGAAGAAGCCGCGAAGCGTATAGCGAGGCAGAAATGTGTCGACCACGACGTCGGATAACTTTACCTTCAGCCCCAGCGTCGCGATCCGGCTGCCAATCTGATAATCGTCGGCCAGATAGTCGACGAGAGCTTCAAACCCGCCGATGGCCTGCAGATCGCGGCGGCGGAAAGCGAGCGTGGAGCCTAATCCAAAGCGGATTCCGTTCTCGACGGTTTGCGCGACGAGCACGCCGGCAGCGAAGTCGGTGCCGATACCGAGTGACTCCAGGCGCGAGCCCAGAGTCGCATTGGCAATCCCGCGATAGAGGCAAGTGACAAGCCCAACCTTGGGATCGGTCAACGGCGGCAGCACCCGGCGGAGGTAATCAGGCTCGACCCGAATGTCGCTGTCGTTGACGATGATGTATTCGTGACGCGCCTGGCGCGCCATTTGGGCGAGATTACTGACCTTGGTATTGCTGCCCAGCCTCTCTGGGCAAACCATTAAGCGGATCGGGCGTTGCGGAAACTCCGCTTTCAACTGCTGCACGAGTTGAATTGCGGGATCGTTCGCATCGCTGACCCCAAAGATGATCTCGTATTCCGGATAGTCCTGCAGGCAGTGGCTGCGGAAGCTTTCGTACATCTCGGGATCGGTGCCACGCAGCGGCTTGAGAATAGATACACCTTGCGCAGCCCGGACACTCTTGTCCGCCGCTTTTCGCGGTTGCACGAACCGTGCCGCACTCCACAGGCACAGAGCGTAGTAGGCGATGCCGGAGACGGCGCCAGCCACAGCCAAAGCTTCAATGATCTTGAGGGCCTGGTGAACCATTGAATGGCCTGAAGCCGCATGCCTCGAAAATCGTCAGAGATCGGGCTTCGGGCTGCCACCTTCGGATAGCCGCACCGGCCGTGTCGAATTCAGTCTATCAAAGGGCGGAACCGCGCCAATTACCGCTGCAAGGAGCCTGATACCAGGGTGTTCGAGTCTGCCTGAATAAAAAGGACTCCGTGCCCACCGTTCACCATCACCAGGTTCAAATGGATTGGTCCCTGGTTCCCGACCTGAATGACCGCGGCGCCCTGGCATATACGGATCACCTTGAAGGCGCCCGAGATTTTCTGCTTCGAGGCGACGGTACCGTTGATGCTCACGGTCTCAATTCCGGTCAGGGTTCCATTTCCGCGCAACGTAACCTGCCCGCCTAAGGCCAGAGGCCCGACGCCAATTTCCGTACCTGCGCCCTGCAAACCGTAAATACCCTTGGCCCCGGCGAGGGAGCAAGATGCCGAACCTTGTGCCTGGGCGGTTCCCAACTCGGTGGTGCCGCTGTCCGTCTGAACCATGTCGATCTGCTGGCCGCCAGAGATGACGGTCACGCTGAAATTCTGTTTCGAGTGGCCCGCTGCCTGAATGGTCATGGTGCCCATGCAATCGGACTTTATGGCGTATGTGCCTAACACTCCCAGAAGATTGCCTACCGTGCCGTTCTCGCTGATGGTCTCGTTTCCGGCGATGGTTCCGTTTCCGTTGGTCGCGATCTGACCCATGGCGGTGATTGGATTGCCGTTGGCCGTGCCGTTGATTGTGAATCCGTACCTTCCAGTCAAACTGCCATTCGAGCAAGCACCAGGACGCACGGGTTGTGCCCAGAGTAATGTGCCCAGCAAAACGATGGAAAGACTGAAGACAGCTAAGCGGCCGAGTTTGAATATCATTTCTCCTCCTTAATTTGCCGCGCCGTACGTGCGCTTGCAATTCTCGTCTCAGCGGAAGATTTGTCAAGATGAAACGGTCTGCAATTGCGCCACCGCTCAATAGCGGCAACAATTAACGAGTCGGGTTGAGCCAAACCAGCGTTGAGGTTTGACCCTGGTGCGAACAAAGACCTTTCGCATAAAGGTCTTCGAGAAGGGCTACTCCTGCACATCGCATATAATGGTGTTGTAGGCAGCTGGACCGGACGGTCGCTCTCGGCGCTTCGGCGGCGAGGGAGGAAAGTCCGAACTCCGCAGAGCAGTGTGCCGGATAACGTCCGGGAAGCCGGGTTCAAGCCCGGTTGACGGCTAGTGCCACAGAGAACATACCGCCCCGGCAACGGGGTAAGGGTGAAAAGGTGCGGTAAGAGCGCACCGCCGCCGCAGTAATGCAGCGGGCAGGGCAAACCCCACACGGAGCAAGACCAAATAGGGAGGGACCCAGGCCGAGGTGCGAACTTCGACTGAACGTGCCGGCTCGGCGCGTCACAACCTCCGGGTAGGTCGCTTGAGCCGCGCAGTAATGCGCGGCCCAGAGGAATGACCGTCCTGCAGGAGCAATCCCGCAGACAGAATTCGGCTTACAGGTCCGGCTGCCACAACATCCCGTCAGCAAGTTACTAATTCGGCGATGGCTTTCCTTAAAACCTGGGCAATCCCACTGAATTCCTGGCCGCAGTCGCGGTTTCTTATGAGCCGCGTTCGATCGAGTCACGGAACTGCACTTGCGCCTCTAACGAACTTAGCCATGACTGAAGAGCCACTTCAGAATCTTTTTCGATGTGCAAAAAGCGTAAGCCCATCGCGAATGCGTCACTCCAAACAATGTCCCCTTTCGCACGAAAAGCCTTTGGCTCGACGCTGGGAATATTAAACTCCACCGGAACCACTCCTTTGAGCTGCACCGGATCAACCAGTTTGATGGCCATTCCGCCCTCGCTCACATTCATCATTGTGGTGCTGAAGGATTGTCCGAGGTGATTCTGAAATCGAACCGGCAGATTTATGTCGTATCGGAAATACCTGCGATGTTCGCGCTCCATCTTGGGAATGGCGGTATCCAAGACGGTTCGCAATCGACTCGGTTCAATGGGTTTGCAGAGTACAAAGTTGGCTCCGAGGTCAAGAGCCCTTTCCGTGCTGGTCGAACCGTGCAGAACCGCGATTATCAGGGATTCGCGATTCGACCGGCTGTTCCGAACCTTGGCAAGCGCTTCCGCGCCTCCAGCCACGTCATCGCAGTCGATGATTAGGCCATCCCAATGGCGGCGAGCGGCGAGTTCGATCGCGCTCGCAGAATCCTGCCGGAGATCGAGCGTAGCTCCTCGCTCGCTGAAATTTGCCTTGATCTCGCCTAACAAGGTAGAGTCGCAAGTCACGACCAAGCAATTCAAGGCCATTCGACGATCCTAACGAACTGCACCCACATGACCAAAGTGACAGACGTGCATGGCACTTGTAGATTGCTGTGTGACGTAAGCGAAAACGGTCGCACGTGACTCAGAGAGCAACTAAGTCGCCTTGCCTGCAATGATGGGAACCAACGTGGATCTCCATCCCAGGCGGTTCCCCCGACCTGATCAAAAGAAAACGGAGGAGCGGGTGAAAGCCCGCTCCTCCGCAGTGTTTTAAGGACTGATTAGTTGCTGCGCCGGGTAACCGTCTCGCCGGATGCGCTGCGGTCGTCGTTCTCCGGTTGCATCACGACCCCGTCAAACGGGGTGGCTGCCACGAAGCGGCCATGCACCACGCTGACGTTGCGCAACGGGTAGCCAGTGTCCGGACCGCGGGTCCAGCTGTGTCCAGAATCCTCGCTCTCGAAGACCACGCCGGTTTCGGTGCTGGTTGCCAGCAGGCGTTTATTGCTCTCGTCATAGGTGATGGAGCTGATGTTCTTGTCCGGGAGGCCATTCTGCATGTGCTCCCATCCCGCTCCCGCGTTCGGACTGCGGAAGGCACCTTCCCGCGAAGCGAACATGATCGTTCCCTCTGAGGTGATAGTGACGCCGCGAATGCTGCTCACGTAGGAAGACAAACTGGAGTCTTCCCAAGTTTTCCCTTCATCCTTCGAGACCAGAATATTGCTGCGAGTGGCAAGGGCGACCAAGTTTCCGTTAGCTTGCACGGAGACGAAATCCTGTTTGCCCATTACCGGACCGCCGCTCCAGCTCTTACCCTGGTCGGAACTGGTGAACAGGCCCGTGGAGGTGGCGGCCATCCAGGTCGTGGGCGTGATCTCGATCTCACTCACCCGCGCGGTCAGGATGGAGTGAACTTCAGTCTTCTCAGACTTAGTCCCCTTTTTATGCGAAGAGGCTGTCCGGTTGATAACGTTGTTGATCGGGCTCCACTCGCTGGCATTGTGGGCCAGCATGAACATGCCGCGATTCGTTCCCGCCACCAGTTCGCCATTGCTGGTCTGCTTCAGAGTGAATACATCGCGGCCATCCAGACCCTTGCTCTTCTGCGTCCAGTGCTGTCCGCCATCGTGCGAAACGAAAACCCCACCCAACTCGCGGTCGTTCACCACGCCCACAAACAGGGTGTTGGAATCTTTCTTGTCCGCCAGGATCGAAGTGACGTAGCGATGCGTGTAGCCGTGATTGGAGGTAAGGAAGCTGTGCCCACCGTCGTCGCTAGCCAAGACGCCGGCGCGATCGGTAGCCAGCATGACCCGCGCGGAGTTGCGGGGATCGACCATCACGTCGTTGACCACAACATCGGGTTCGCTCACGCGCGTCCAACTTTTGCCCGCGTCGGTTGTCTTCCAGAGCCCTTCCGTGGTTCCGGCATAAACAATCGCCGGGTTGCTGGGATCTTGTTTCAACACCCGGGTGCGGCGCGCGGAAAACGGGATGCCCTGAATCTTCTGGAAGGAATCGCCCGCGCTCTGGCTCTTGTAAATGCCGGAGCAGGCGCTGGCGAACACAACCGAAGGATTCGTCGAATCAACAATGATCGAGAACACATCCGAGTCCTCAATCATGCCTTTGTTGATGTGATGCCAGTTGGCGCCGCCATCGTCGGTCTTCCAGGCCAGATGCCAAGTTCCGGCGTAAACTACATCCGGATTCTTGGGATCGACGGCGATGGATTCAATGTTGTGAATCTCCTGGTTCGAGGACGAAATCCTCTGCCAGCTCTTGCCGCTATCGGTGCTGCGGAATACGCCGTCGAGCGCGCCCGCAACCAACGTCTTTGAATCGGAAGCAGAAATCGCCATGGCTCGGATCGATTTGCCGTGCATGCCAGGAGTAGTTTCCCAGGTGGTGCCGCCATCCATGGAGCGGAACAAGTCGCCGGATTGCTGATTCTCGACGCTCCAGGCCGCTGCGTACATTTTGTTCGGGTTCTGGGGATCGAAGGCGAGATGGTCAATCACATAGTCGTCGCCGCTGCCGAGGTGGGCAAATCTTACCCAGCTATGGCCGCCGTCGGTGGAAGCGAAAAGCGTTCCCGTGCTGGTGCCCAGGAAGATGTGGTCTGGATTCTGGGGATCGTAGGCCAGGCTGCGAACATCGCCCCCGTCCGGCCCTAACGCGGTCCACTGTCCGGCCCATGCGGCGCTGGCACAACACAGCGCAAGTAGTACAAAGAGCAGAGTTTTGCCACCCACAAGATGCTTTGATTCGGAAATCATATAGCAGTTGTCCCCCAACGGAAGAAAATCCGTCCGGGGGCAAGAGTGACAGGGTAACACGGGGCAATCAAGTTACCGAAGGGAACGGCGGTTGGTGTTTGAGGTACCGCTACCAAGCAATTGGCTCGGCCGCCATTCGCTGGGGAACACGCGAAAGGGCTACGTCGGGCGGCCACCAGCTTTATCTTGAGATTGGCGTATACGCTGTGGCGAACGGGTCGGCTATCCACTGCAAACGTAGGTTAAAGAGGAGTTCGCGTGAGCCAAGTTCCC
>Ga0265760_10000183_pt1 | contig 16419 bp, 10 predicted proteins | sample NZIome_2_FD_200831 | JGI IMG/M metagenome (GOLD analysis project Ga0265760, IMG submission 200831) | Metatranscriptome of rhizosphere microbial communities from Maridalen valley, Oslo, Norway - NZI1 (Metagenome Metatranscriptome) | ecosystem: Host-associated > Plants > Roots > Rhizosphere >...
GCCGCAGTGGGCTCGGCGCGAACGCCGCCACTGCCGCCATTGAAGCTGACTCGCGTTACGCTGACATTGTTCACAACCGTCTTGTTGTAGACATTGGTGACGTGCACCGAACCGATGTTCACGACCGCGCGGTTGTAGAAGAGATGTCCGTCTTGCCAATAGCCGCCCTCGTAGCCGCGGCCGCCATAGCCGAAACCATAGTTGACGCCGCCATAGAATCCGACCTGCGGCCCCCAGTATCCCGCGTTCCAGACGAATATGGCGCCGTTGGCTGCCCAGTATCCAGGTGTCCATAGATAGCCGGGCTGCGGTGCTTCGACCCAGGTACCCGGCACCCAGTAATAGTCTTGGATGTCGTCACCCCAGGCCCAATAGCCCGGTGCCCAGATATAGCCGTCTCCGGGAAGCGGCGGCTGATCATAGACCGGCAGTTCCGGCGGCGCGATGCTGACCGATACGTTGACTTGCGCCGAGCTCAAGGCCGGCGACAACATCAAGAGTAGCGCGGGAACAATGGACAGACGCCAGGATTTCGAAAGCATGATCTTCTCCGCACGAGTGAGCGCGTTGTCGCGAAAATTCTTGTAGGACGACTCTACAGCGAAGGCTGCGGCGTCTTAATCAGCGAGCTGCGGTCACGCCTGTAGGATATGGCTTATAGCTCCAAATAGGCATTGCCCGCTCCTTTTATAATGGTTCTCCCTATGACAGCCGCCCCGGTAATCGCCCAGAACGCGGATGTCCGCTTCCTGGGGAAACTTCTCGGCGACGTGATTCGCACCTATGGAGGCGCCGCGCTGCTCGATCGGATCGAAGCGATCCGCGCGGCATCGGTCGATCGATTCCGCGGCATCGCCAATCCACGGGGGCTCGCTGCCGGCTGGGAGAGCCTGTCGCTCGATGAAACGGTGGCCTTTGTCCGCAGCTTCATGCTGTTCTCCATGTTGGCGAATCTCGCCGAGGACCGCCAAGGCGCTGCGGCCGAAAAGGACAGTACCTTAGGATCCGCCCTGGCATTCCTAGGATCTCAAGGTGTCACCCTCGAGCAGGCGGCGGCGCTTCTCGAGCGCGCGCTGATTACTCCGGTGCTGACGGCTCACCCCACCGAGGTGATGCGCAAAAGCATGCTGGATCATCGCAATCGCATCGCGGCGTTGATGGCGCAACGCGACGCCGGTTTGCGTGAAACCGCCGCGGGGGAAGTGATCGAGGAGGCCATCGCCGCGCAAATTGCGTTCTTGTGGCAGACCCGAGCGCTGCGGCACGAGAGGCTGTACGTCGCTGACGAGGTCGATACGGCGCTCGCTTACCTAAGGGACATATTTCTGCCGGTCATGCCTGCGCTTTACGCCCGTTGGGAGCGCCTGCTGGGCAAGCGGCCGCCGAGCTTTCTGCGGCTCGGCTCATGGATCGGCGGCGATCGCGATGGAAATCCGCACGTGAGCGCGGATTCATTGCGCCTGGCATTGGGCCGCGCCAGCCAGGCGCTGCTCATGGATTACTTGGAACAGCTCAACGCGATCGGCGCGGAGCTGTCGCTCTCGAGCGAACTCGCGGCGGTTTCCGAACCTCTCGCGGCCCTGGCTCAAACGAGCGGAGATCTGAACGCGGCGCGTGCCGATGAGCCGTATCGGCGCGCCATCACCGGGATGTATGCGCGTCTCGCCGCGACGTACCTTAATTTGTTCGGCCGCATGCCGCCGCGGCCGGCAACGGTCGATGCCTGCGCCTATCAGGATGCGCCGAGCTTGCGCGCAGATCTGCAAATTCTCGAGGATTCGTTGAAGTCCGAGAGTCGGGTGCGCTTGAATGGCGGCGGCGCGTTGGCGCGCCTAAATCGTGCGGTCGAAACCTTTGGCTTCCATCTGGCGACGCTGGATCTGCGGCAAAACGCCGACGTGCATGCGAGGGTGGTCGCTGAGTTGCTGAACGTGGCAGGAGTTGCGCCGGACTATCAGGCGCTGCCCGAATCCGAACGCGTCGCGCTGTTGCGGCGAGAGCTGACGAGCGAACGCCTGCTGGCAAGCCCCTATGCAGTTTATTCGCCAGAGACGATGTCGGAGCTCAGCATCGTGCGCGCTGCGGCGGAGGCGCATCTGCGCTACGGCGCCGAATGCATCCGCTTTTACATCATTTCCAAGTGCGAGAGTGTTTCGGACCTGTTGGAGGTCAACATTCTTCTCAAGGAAGCCGGGCTATATCGCGGACACCGCGGTGGATCGGCCGCGATCATGGCGGTGCCGCTGTTTGAAACGATCGCCGATCTGGAGTGCTCGGCCAAGGTCATGCAGGCGTGGCTGGAACTGCCTGAAACCGCGGCCATCGCCCAAGCCTTTGGATTTCAAGAAGTCATGGTGGGCTATTCGGACTCGAATAAGGACGGCGGCTACCTGACCTCCGTGTGGAGCCTGCATCAGGCAACGCGCGCGCTCGCGGCCGTCTTCGAGAAAAATGCCGCTTCCATGCAGGTATTCCACGGCCGCGGCGGGGCCGTGGGCCGCGGCGGCGGATCATCGTTTGCCGCAATTCGGGCGCAGCCCCATGGCACGGTGCGCGGGCGCATCCGGATAACCGAGCAAGGCGAAATTATCGCGGCCAAGTACGGTACGCGCGAAAGCGCCGCCACGAACCTGGAATCCATTGCGGCGGCGACCCTGCTCGCGTCGCTGGAAAAGGCTTCGTTATCGGCGGGCAGCGCGCGCCGCTTCGCGGCGGCCATGGATGACCTATCCAAAGAGGCGTTTCGCACCTACCGCGCGCTGGTGTATGAAACCCAGGGATTCGCGGCATTTTTCCGACAATTGACGCCGCTGTTGGAGATCTCCGAGCTCAAAATTGGTTCGCGCCCGGCCTCGCGCACGAACTCGCAGCGTATCGAGGACCTGCGTGCAATTCCTTGGGTATTTAGTTGGGCGCAGGCCCGCGTGATGTTGCCGGGATGGTATGGCGTGGGTCAGGCAATGCGCTCCGCCGATGCGGGATTGCTGCGCGAAATGCTCGATGCATGGCCATTTTTCCGCGCCACGGTCGATAACTTGGAAATGGTGTTGTCGAAATCGGACATGGGCATCGCCGCGCACTATCTCACGCTGGTCAAGGACCAAGGCTTGGGCGAGGTGCTCTTCGGACGCATTCGCGATATGTGGCTGGCAACCCAGGAAAGCGTGCTCAGCGTGACCGGGCAAGCACGGCTGCTGGAAAAGCACCCGATCTTGGATGCATCCATCAGGCTGCGGCTCCCCTATATTGAGCCGCTGAATTTGCTTCAGGTTGAACTGCTGAAGCGTCATCGCGCCGGGGAAACGGATCCGCGGGTACGCGAGGGTATTCAACTGTCGATCAACGCCATCGCGACGGCGCTGCGAAACAGCGGCTAGGAGCCTGTCTGAGTATTCCCAGTGGCCGCGAGCTCCCAACCATGCCCGATAAGGAGACTGGACCGTGGAACCCGGGCATCTACTCGCAAGTGCCGAAGGATTTGCGCCACCTGGCCACGATCTTTCGCCCCGAAAACGTTTTTACCAGTGTTGCCGCGGCCAGCGAGTTGCGCGGCTTGACGGGATTTAATTTAAGCGAATTGGTGGTATTTCGTCCGCAACGGCTGGCGCTGCATGAACTGTTGGTGCGGGTCACGGCAGATTTCGCCGTCCCCGACGGCACGCGGATCGCGGATCTCGGTTTGAATTTTCGCGAGATCGCGCGGCAGCTGCTGTCGCGCCACCTCGAGCCCGCGATGGATACCCTCATAGCGGCCTATCGGCGCGCGTCGCGAGATGCGAATGACATCATCGAGCCCGCGCTGTCGCGCTTGCACCGCAACTGGGGTCTGCAAGAGATCGCGGAATTCGAAAAGATGGCCGCCGCCGCCGCCAACGCGGCGGGCGTTGCCGGATACAAGAGCCTGGCGCGCGTGATGTCGGCGCTGTTCACGACGCAAGGAGCGGCATGGGGCACAAAGGATCTGATCGCTTCGATGGCCGCCGCAATGGTCGGCAACGATTATGGCAGCGAGTGCATCGGTCAGGCGATCGCGCCGCTGCTGCAGGCGGCGGCGCGCGAGCAAGGATACAAGCTTCTGCCGCGCCAAGAACATCCCGTCGTGATCAACACCAAGGGTCCCTCGGCCTCCGGCAAGAGCACGTTGCGGCCGCTGCAGAAGAAGCTCGCGGGGGCCATCGGCCTGCAATGGAGCGATTTCGCGCTGATCAGTCCCGACATCTGGCGCAAACAGCTGCTGGACTACGCATCCCTGGGCGACGCCTATAAATATGCGGGCGCGTTCACCTCGGACGAGGTGCAAATAATCGATCAAAAGCTCGATCGCTACATGGCATCAAAGAATCGGCGCGGCGAGATGTCGCATTTGCTGATCGATCGATTTCGCTTCGACAGCTTTGCGCCCGATTCGGCCGAGGCGGGCAGCAATTTTCTGACTCGATTCGGCCAGACGGTCTATTTATTCTTTGTCATTACACCGCCGGAGATGTTGGTGGAGCGCGCCTGGAAGCGCGGCCTCGAGTTCGGCCGCTACAAGGCGGTCGATGACACCTTGGCGCATTCAGTGGAGGCGTATTCGGGAATTCCCGATGTGTTCTTTACCTGGGTGCGCCGCAGCGACAAGCGAATCCAGTTTGAGTTCTTGGACAATACAGTCCTTCTGGGTGAGCGGCCGCGGACCGTAGCCTTTGGCGACAACGAAACGCTCAACGTCTTAGACGTCAAGGCAACTCTCGACATTGACCGCTATGCGCGCATCGACGTTGATGCCACCGCCCCGGAATACCTCTACCCCGATCCTAAGCTGCTCGTGGCCGAGAACAATGTCGATTTCCTGAGCCGCTGCGTAAAGAGCTTTCAACGGGTCAATTTCGCCGAGCAGGGCAGCGGTCAGGTTTATTTGCGCATCGAGCGCGGTCGGGCGATGCAACTGGAGCGGGGCGCGTTTGAGAAAGCGATTCAAAGTGCGGACACGTTGGCGGCGATTCGGGCCGTCGCGCCGGCTGCGCTTTACGGCGACGTGCCCGACGCGCCGTGCGCGGCGTACCTGCACGCGATGAGTGGCCGGGGGCTGCCGCCGACACTCGGGCAGTGGGGACCTTTACCCTAGAAACCCGCAGTGCCGATCGACGTGTGCAGCCAGATCGAGCGTGTGCTGGCGCGTAAGGCGCTCCGCCAATTCCGTGTCGCGCTTCTCCAATGCTTCGATGATTTTTAAGTGATCGATGATGGATCGGGCCGCACGATCGCTCTGTGTAATCGTTGCGCGGCGAATTGCGCGTACGTGAAGAAGAAGGTTTTTGGTGGCATCGATGATCATCTGCGAGCCGCCCAGTGCGATTACCGCGGTGTGAAAGGCGATGTTTGCGTCGGAGTACTCGCCCAGGTGCTCCGAGGGGGGCGAATTCTGAAACTCGTCGAATAAATGCCGCAGCTTGGCGATTTCCGCATCGCTGGCGTTTAGCGTCGCGAGCCGAGCCGCCATGGATTCGAGCGCCGCCCATATTTGAATCATTTCGATCATCTCGCGCTTTGACTTGCGGATGATATAAATGCCGCGCCGCGGAACGGTGCGAATGAACCCTTCCTGTTCCAGCAGCGACAGGGCCTCGCGAATCGGCGTGCGGCTGACGCCAAGCGCGTTGGTCAATTGGCGCTCATCGAGCCGCAATTCCTGTTGCGGATCATAGATATCAGTATCGGCGATGGCGTTCTTCAGCAGTGCGTAGGCTTGATCGCGCAAGCTGGTCGCATTTAGCGGCGCCAGCGCCAGCGGAGTGGCCGAAGTGGTTCTTTGAACCAGCGTTACTATGGAATTCATTAGGCCTCTCTAAAGACTTTCGCCAATGTATTAATGGATGTTAGGCAGGAGGAGTAACGTCCGCAGATATATTACATTGCAGACGGGATTTTCCCAGCGAATAAATGCAAAGTCGGCTTCGCTAATCACTGCTGCACAGCGCAATTTTGCGCCGCGGAACGATATGACCGCACGGCCAATCCACCCTTTGGGTGGCGCGCTTTGCAGCGTAAAGTTAGTTAGTTCCAAGCGCGGTCCCTTTGCTTGACACTTCGAAACACGTTCATATATGGTATACCACGGCTCGACGCGTGGCTGGTCTGTTCTCGAATTTAATGATTCGAGCGTCGCTATCGGAATATGCAAAGTGGAATACCTTCGGCGCAGCGCATTGTCACCCGGATATAACCGCCGGGGTTAACAGTGCGAATGCGCGTTTCTCGCGCCCACAAGGAAAACTACAAAATGAACGAAACACCCAACGCAAAATCACCTTTCGCGAATCCTTGGACACAACTAATCCTCGGCGTCATCTGCATGGCGGCGGTGGCGAATCTCCAATACGGCTGGACTTTGTTCGTCAACCCAATCGATGCCAAGTATCACTGGGGACGAGCCGCGATTCAGGTCGCCTTCAGTCTATTTGTACTGCTTGAAACCTGGCTTATTCCCATCGAAGGCTACATGGTCGACCGCTTCGGTCCTAAATTTGTCGTGGTCGTCGGCGGCGTGCTGGTCGGCATCGCATGGGTGTTGAACTCGGTCGCGAGTTCATTGCCGGTGCTGTATTTCGGCGCCGCTATCGGCGGTATCGGCACCGGTTGTGTCTACGGCACTTGCGTGGGCAATGCGCTCAAATGGTTTCCAGGCAGGCGCGGACTGGCGGCCGGTATTACGGCGTCGGGATTTGGCGCCGGCGCCGCAATCACCATCGGGCCGATTCGAAGCATGATCGAGGCTTCCGGTTACGAGAGCGCGTTTCTGACGTTCGGCCTCATCCAGGGAGGCATCGTATTCGTCTTGGGATGGATGCTGTTGGCACCGCCGTCGAGCGTCGTCGCAACGGCCGTCAAGCCCAGCCAGACTGCGCACGGCTATACACCCGGCGATGTATTGAAGAGCCCGGTGTTCTACGTGATGTACGTTATGTTTGTGCTGATCGCAGCCGGCGGTCTGACCATGGCGGCATCCATGGCGCCCATTGCCGATGACTTCAAGATCTCGAAGATCCCGGTGGACTTATTCGGCATGCTCATGCCGGCGCTTGGATTCGCGCTGTTCTTGAACCGCATTTTTGATGGTATTGGACGGCCATTTTTTGGCTGGCTCTCCGATCAAATCGGCCGCGAATATACGATGGCGCTGGCATTTACGATCGGGGCGATCGCATTGTTCACCTTGAGCCAGTCGGGCAAGAGTCCTGTGGTGTTCGTGCTCCTGACGGCACTGTATTTCGGCGTCTACGGCGAGATATTCAGTCTGTTTCCGGCCACCCAGGGCGATACCTTCGGTTCCAAATTCGCCGCGGCGAATAACGGAATGCTGTACACGGCCAAAGGCGCGGGCTCATTGCTGGTGCCAGTTGCCGCGCTGCTCGCGAAGGGACATGGCTGGAATTTCGTGTTCATGGTTTTCGTTACCGGCAACCTCATTGCGGCTTTGATGGCGCTGTTCGTATTGAAGCCGATGCGCGCGGCGCATTTCGCCAAAAGCCGAGTCGACTTTCCGGCATCGGCCGTGGCCGGCGCGGGTCCATCCGCACGAACTACTTGAGGCTATGCCTCGATTCACGCATTTGGAGATCATATGGCTACTGTAAATCCCGTCTCGAGTCCGCCCAAGGCCACGACGGCCGAAGATACCCTGCAACGCAAGAGCCGCGACGCGAGCGTGATTTCCGGCGGCCACCTGGTCGCGAAAGCGCTGAAGAACGAAGGTGTGGACACGATCTTCACTCTTTGCGGCGGCCACATCATCGACATCTATGATGGTTGCGTCGATGAAGGCATTCGCATCATTGACGTGCGGCACGAGCAGGTGGCTGCGCACGCGGCGGACGGCTATGCGCGGCAGACGGGCAAGCTCGGCTGCGTGGTCACCACTGCCGGACCCGGTTGCACCAACGCAGTCACGGGGGTCGCGACGGCCTTCCGTTCGGAAAGCCCGATTCTGCACATCGGCGGCCAAGGCGCCTTGACCCAGCACAAGATGGGATCGCTGCAGGACCTACCGCATGTCGAGTTGATGACGCCAATCACCAAATTCGCAGCCTCCGTCTCGAGCACAGAGCGCGTGGCGGACATGATTTCCATGGCGGCGCGCGAGGCATTCAACGGCGCGACCGGCCCGGTGTATCTGGAAATTCCGCGCGACGTGCTCGATCGCGAAGTCGACATCGCCAAGGCTGTGATACCTCAGCCCGGCAAATACCGCGCATCCACCAAGTCAATCGGCGACCCGCGCGACATCGAGAAGCTGGCGGATTTGCTGGTCAATGCCGAACGGCCGGCTATTTTGTACGGCCAGCAGGTGTGGACCGCACGCGGCCACAAGGAAGCGATTGCGCTGCTGCGCGGTCTGGATATCCCGGGTTACTTCAATGGCGCCAGCCGCGGCCTGCTGCCGCCCGGCGATCCGCATCACTTCGATCGAACCCGTACCCAAGCTTTCGCGAGCGCCGATGTGCTGGTAATTGTCGGCACGCCGTTCGACTTCCGCATGGGCTACGGCAAGCGCATCAGCAAGGACTTAAAGCTGGTGCAAATCGACATGGACTATCGCACGGTCGGCAAGAATCGCGACATCGATCTCGGATTGGTGGGCGATCCGGGCGCGATCTTGGGCGCCGTGTTGGCGGCCGCCGGCGGGCGCATCAAGGGCGACAAACGCCAGGCGCGCCAGCAGTGGCTGAAGCAGCTAAGCGATGCGGAAGTGGTGGCGGGCGATAAGCTCATGCCCTTGTTCAAGTCGAATAGCGTGCCGATTCATCCGTATCGCGTCGCCTACGAGTTGAACGAATTTCTCGCCGACAACACCATTTACATCGGCGATGGCGGCGATGTGGTCACCATCTCGGCGCAGGCGGTGCGGCCGCGCAACCCCGGTCAATGGATGGATCCGGGTGCGCTGGGCTCGCTCGGCGTGGGGACGGGTTTCGCGATCGCCGCGGGCCTCGCGAATCCGCAAAAGGAAGTTCTCTGCTACTACGGCGACGGATCCTTCGGCATGACGGCCTTCGATATGGAGACCGCGAATCGATTTGGGGTGCCCTATATCGCGGTGATCGGCAATAACTCCGCCATGAACCAAATTCGCTATGGCCAACTGGCCAAGTACGGCGAACAGCGCGGCAACGTCGGCAATCTATTGGGCGACGTTCCGTTCGGCAAGTTTGCCGAAATGCTCGGCGGCTATGGCGAGGAAGTGCGGGATCCGGCGCAAATCGCGCCGGCGCTGAAGCGGGCGCGCGAGTCGGTGCACAGGCTGCGCAAGTCCGCCGTGATCAACATCTGGGTCGATCCGCGCGAATATGCTCCGGGCACTAAAAATCAAACCATGTACAAATGATGGGTCTCGGGAGTCTCCATGGGTAAGGCTTTAGACGGCGTCCGCATTCTCGATTTCACGCACGTGCAGTCGGGGCCGACGTGCACTCAATTGTTGGCCTGGTTCGGCGCCGACGTGATCAAGGTCGAGAAGGCCGGCGCGGGGGATATCACCCGCGAGCAACTTCGCGACGTACCGGATGTGGACAGCCTGTATTTCACCATGCTCAATCACAACAAGCGCTCTGTGACGCTCGACACCAAGAATGAGCAGGGCAAGCAGGTGCTGGAACGGTTGGTGAAGCATTGCGATGTTCTGGTGGAAAATTTCGCGCCCGGGGCGCTGGATCGCATGGGCTTCACCTGGGAGCGCATCCAGGAACTCAATCCGCGCATGATCGTCGCCTCGGTCAAGGGCTTTGGACCCGGCCCGTATGAAGAGTGCAAAGTGTATGAGAACGTCGCGCAATGCGCCGGCGGATCGGCCTCGACCACCGGATTCGATGACGGGCCGCCCTTGGTGACGGGCGCGCAGATTGGCGACAGCGGCACGGGGCTGCATCTGGCTTTGGGGATCGTCGCCGCGCTGTATCAACGCAATACCTCGGGACGCGGCCAGAAAGTGTTGGCCGCGATGCAGGACGGCGTTTTAAACCTATGCCGCGTGAAGCTGCGCGATCAACAGCGCCTGGAACGCACCAAGGTCATGAAGGAATATCCGCAATACCCGAACGGCAATTTCGGCAGCGCGGTGCCGCGCGCCGCCAACGCCTCCGGCGGCGGACAACCGGGCACCATCGTGAAATGCAAAGGCTGGGAAACGGATCCCAATGCCTATCTGTATTTCATCGCTCAAGCGCCGGTCTGGAAGGCCATTTGCGAGGTCATCGGCAAGGAATCCTGGATCACGGATCCGGATTTCGCCACGCCCAATGCGCGCTTGCCGAGATTAAAAGAAGTGTTCGCGACGGTGGAGGCATGGACCAAGACCAAGACCAAGTTCGAGGCGATGGCATTGCTCAATGAGCATGACATTCCCTGCGGTCCGATCCTGTCGATGGAAGAACTGGCGCACGAGCCTTCGCTGCGCAAGACCGGCACCATCGTCGAGGTTGACCACCCCAAGCGCGGCAAATATTTGACCGTCGGCAATCCCATCAAAATGAGCGATAGCCCCACTCATGTCACCCGCTCGCCGCTGCTCGGCGAGCACACCGACGAAGTGCTCGCGGAATTGGGATATGCGGCCGCGGAAGTCTCCGCGCTGCGATTGAAAAAAGTGATCTGAATCGCGCGCGCTGAACTGCTCTCTGCCAAGCGCCACGCCTAGCTTCCGAGGAAAACTGCAACATGTCACACGATAAAAGCGCCGTCCGTAAAATTCTCGATCAAGCCAAGGCGGCCGGCCGTGAGGCATTGACGGCGCCCGAGGCGCGCGGCGTCTGCGAGGCGTACGGAATCACGATTCCAAAGGAAGGCGTGGCAACCTCCGCGGACGAAGCCGCCAAACTGGCCGAAAAGGTCGGCTTTCCGGTGGTGATGAAAATCGTGTCGCCGCAGATTCTGCACAAGACCGAAGCGGGCGGCGTCATAGTCGGCGTGAAATCCGCGCAGCATGCCAAAGAGGCGTATGCGACCATCGTCGGCAATGCGCGCAAGTACGACGGCAAGGCGGAAATTCTCGGCGTCCAAGTGCAGCAAATGTTGAGTGGCGGCCAAGAAGTCATCATCGGCGCGGTAACCGACCCGGCATTCGGAAAATTGGTGGCCTTCGGTCTCGGCGGCATCCTCGTCGAGGTTCTCAAGGACATTACATTCAGGCTCGCCCCCGCGTCGAACGAGGATGCGCTATCGATGCTGGACGGCATTCAAGCGGCCGAGATTCTACGCGGCGTACGCGGCGCCAAGCCCGTGGATCGCGCGGCGCTCTCGGACATGATCGAACGTGTGTCCGCACTGGTGGCGGATTTTCCTGAAATTTCCGAGATGGACCTCAATCCGGTGTTCGCGACCGATCATGGTGCGACTGCCGCGGATGTGCGCATCGTTCTCAATTTCAGCCCCGCCCCGCCGCGCGACCGGCCCAGCCAGGCGGCAATCGTGGAGAAGATGAACCGCATCATGAAGCCCAAGGCTCTGGCGGTCATCGGCGCGTCCGCGGAAAACGGCAAGATCGGCAATTCAGTGATGAAGAACTTGATCAACGGCGGCTACAAAGGCGAGATCTACCCGATCCATCCCAACGCCGAGAGCATCATGGGCAAGAAGGCCTACAAGAGCGTCAAGGATGTGCCCGGAGACATAGACGTCGCCGTTTTCGCGATTCCGGCGAAATTTGTGGCGCAAGCCTTGATCGAAGTCGGCGAGAAGAAGATCGCCGGCGCGATATTGATTCCGTCCGGTTTTGCCGAGACCGGCAATGTCGCCGGACAGAACGAACTGGTGGAAATCGGCCGCAAGTATGGCGTGCGCCTCATGGGTCCCAATATTTACGGCTTCTATTACACGCCGAGCAATCTGTGCGCGACGTTCTGCACAGCTTACGATGTCAAAGGCCACGCGGCGCTGTCCTCGCAATCGGGCGGCATCGGCATGGCGATCATCGGATTCTCGCGTTCCGCCAAGATGGGTGTTTCCGCGATCGTCGGCTTGGGCAATAAATCCGACATCGACGAGGATGATTTGCTGACGTTTTTCGAGCAGGACGACAACACCACCATCATCGCGCAGCATTGCGAGGACTTGAAGGATGGCCGCTCGTTTGCGGAAGTGGCGAAGCGCGTCTCGAAGAAGAAACCCATCGTGGTGCTGAAAGCTGGGCGAACCAGCATGGGCGCGCGCGCGGCGAGTTCGCACACCGGAGCGCTGGCCGGCAACGATAAAATCTATGAAGATGTGTTCAAGCAATCGGGCGTGATTCGCGCACGCTCATTGCGCGATCTACTGGATTTTGCCCGCGGCATTCCGGTGCTGCCCACTCCCAAGGGCAACAATGTGGTCATCATAACCGGCGCCGGCGGCTCCGGCGTGCTCTTGTCCGACGCCTGCGTGGACAACGGCTTGTCCTTGATGGCGATGCCCGCCGATCTCGATGCCGCATTCCGCAAGTTTATTCCGCCGTTCGGCGCAGCCGGGAATCCGGTCGATATCACCGGCGGCGAGCCGCCGGCGACTTACCAGAATACCGTGCGTCTGGGACTCCAGGACCCGCGCATTCACGCGCTGATCCTGGGTTATTGGCACACCATCATCACCCCGCCGATGGTGTTCGCGAGACTCATGGTGGAAGTCGTCGCCGAAATGCGCGCCAAGGGTATTGAAAAGCCCGTGGTGGCCTCGCTCGCCGGCGATGTCGAGGTCGAAGAGGCGGCGGAGTATTTGTATCAACACGGTATCCCGGCCTACGCGTATTCGACCGAGATTCCGGTGGCGGTTCTCGGCGCCAAATACAAATGGGCGCGCGGCGCCGGACTTATTCCGAAAGAGTAAGTCTGTCGGTTCCATTGCCGTGTAGGACGGGATCCCATTCTGACGAAGCGGCCCCATGAAGATAGCAATTATCGGCGTCGGTGCAATTGGCGGCTACGTGGGGACTCGGCTCGCGCTGGCCGGAGAGGACGTCACCTTCATCGCACGCGGAACAAATCTCGAGGCGCTTCGCACTCGCGGCATTCGGCTGCTCAATGCCAATGGTACCGAGGAGTGCGTGCCAAGGGTCAAAGCGACCGACAGCTACGCGGAGGCCGGGGCTCAAGACCTCGTCGTGTTGGCGATGAAAGCCCACCAGGTCGAAGCGGTGACGGCGGATGTGCCGAAGCTGTTCGGCCCCCGGACCATCGTCATTCCCATGCAGAACGGCATCCCTTATTGGTATTTTCACGGCCACGGCGGCGCGCTGGCGGGAACCCGGGTCGACAGCGTGGATCCGACCGGCGCAATCTACGACAAGATCCCGTGCGAGCGGGTCATTGGCTGCGTGGTGTATCCAGCCGCCGAACTGGTTTCTCCCGGCGTCATTCGTCATGTCGAGGGCAATCGATTTCCCGTCGGCGAGCCCGACGGCACAACCAGCGAGCGTGTGAGCCAAGTTGCGCGCTGCTTCGTCAAGGGCGGCATGCAAGCGCCAATTTTGAGCGATATTCGCGCGGAAATATGGCTGAAGCTGTGGGGTAACCTATCCTTCAACCCCATCAGTGCGTTGTCGCGCGCCACATTGGCGGGAATTTGCCAATATCCGCCCAGTCGTGCCGTTGCGGCTGCGATGATGAGCGAGGCGCAAAGCGTTGCCACTCAGCTCGGCGTCAAATTTCGGGTCTCTCTTGAAAAACGCATCGCGGGCGCCGAAAAAGTGGGTCACCATAAGACTTCAATGCTGCAGGACGTCGAGGCGGCCCGCACGCTGGAAATCGATGCGGTGCTCGGTTCTGTCATGGAGCTGGCGCGGCGCACCAACACGCCGACGCCGCATATTGATACGGTGTATGCGCTGACCAAGCTGCTGGCCAATACCTTGGAACAGGGGAAAATATAGTGCGGAGTTCAATCAAGACATGAATGTTCACGAATACCAGGGCAAGGAAATTTTGCGAAAGTTCGGCGTCGCGACGCCGCGCGGCGTGCCTTGCTTCTCGGTCGCCGAGGCCGATTCGGCGGCACGGCAACTTGGCGGAAAGGTCTGGGTCGTCAAGGCGCAGATTCACGCCGGTGGCCGCGGCAAAGGCGGCGGCGTCAAGGTCGCCAAGTCTCTTGAGGAGGTTCATGACTTTGCCTCCAAGATTTTAGGGATGACCTTGGTGACCCATCAGACTGGGCCGGAAGGCCGGGTCGTCAGGCGCTTGCTGGTCGAAGAGGGCGCCGATATCCGCAAGGAACTGTATGTCGGCATGGTGGTCGACCGCTCCACGCAACGCGTTACCTTGATGGCGAGTTCAGAGGGCGGCATGGAGATTGAGGAGGTCGCCGCGCATCATCCGGAGAAAATACACAAGGTTGCCGTCGACCCGGACGCCGGCTTGACCGCGGCCCAAGCCGATGAGGTGGCGAGAAAGATCGGCGTACCCGACGCCTCGATAGCGCAGGCACGGACTTTCATGCAGGGGCTGTATCGGGCGTTCGTTGAATGCGATGCGTCGCTCGCGGAAATCAATCCACTGATCATCACGGGAAAGGGCGATGTGCTCGCGCTCGATGCGAAGTTGAATTTCGACTCGAACGCGCTGTTTCGGCATCCGGACATCGTGGCCATGCGCGATCTTGACGAAGAGGATCCTGCGGAGGTCGAGGCTTCCAAGTACGATCTGTCGTACATCTCGCTTGGCGGCAACATCGGCTGCCTGGTCAACGGCGCGGGGCTTGCCATGGCGACGATGGACACGATCAAGCTATTCGGCGCGGAGCCCGCGAACTTTCTGGATGTCGGCGGCGGCGCGACCGCCCAGAAGGTGACCGAAGCGTTCAAATTGATGCTGAAGAATCCCGCGGTCAAGGGAATTTTGGTGAATATCTTCGGCGGAATCATGCGCTGCGACACGATCGCGGAAGGCGTGATCGCGGCTGCGAAAGAAGTCAAGCTCAGTGTTCCGCTGGTGGTGCGTATGAAAGGCACGAACGAGGATCTTGGCAGAAAGGCGCTTCAGGCATCAGGCCTCCCCATCATTTCCGCAGACAACATGGCGGACGCGGCCAAGAAAATTGTCGCGGCCGTCGATGGCAAGCAAGGGCGGCCGGCATGAGCATTTTGATTGACAGAAACACCAAGGTGATGACTCAGGGCATCACTGGAAAGACCGGCGCATTCCACACGCGGCTGTGCCGTGATTACGCCAACGGCAAGGCTTGTTTCGTGGCCGGAGTGAACCCCAGTAAAGCCGGCGAGAATTTCGAGGGCATTCCGATCTACGGCACTGTCCGCGAAGCCAAGCAGCAAAGCGGTGCGACCGTCTCGGTGATCTACGTTCCGCCGCCCTTCGCACCCAGCGCCATTGATGAAGCCGTCGATGCGGATCTTGATTTGGTCATTTGCATCACGGAGGGCGTGCCAGTGCGCGACATGATCGCCACGCGCCACCGGATGCGCGGAAAAAAGACCATTCTTGTGGGTCCGAATTGCCCCGGCGTGATCACGCCGGATGAAATAAAAATCGGCATCATGCCTGGACACATTCACAAGAAGGGCCGCATCGGCGTCGTGTCGCGTTCGGGCACTCTCACCTATGAAGCCGTGGGGCAGCTGATGGATTTGGGGCTGGGGCAGTCAACCTGCGTCGGGATCGGCGGCGATCCAGTGAACGGCCTGAAACACGTCGATGTCATGCGGCTGTTCAACGACGACCCGGAAACCGATGCGGTGATCATGGTGGGCGAAATCGGCGGCGATGATGAGGAGACCTGCGCCCGCTGGATCAAGACTTACATGAAGAAGCCGGTGGTGGGCTTCATTGCCGGCGTCACGGCGCCGCCGGGCAAGCGTATGGGACACGCGGGCGCCATTATCTCCGGCGGCAAGGGTACGGCGACTGAGAAGCTGGCCGTCATGGAAGAGTGCGGCATCAAGGTCACGCGCAATCCGGCGGAAATGGCGACCTTGCTCAAGTCGGTGTTGTAGCGTGACAAGCTTCGGGCGCTGATACCTTGGCGCAAGCATCCCCTAAGGCATTGCTGCGGCGGATGTTTGATGCGGCAATCGCATCCGTGCAGCCGGCGGTGTGCGTTCCGCGCCATCTTCCGCGCGCGCCGCGGGGCAGATTGATCGTTATCGGCGCGGGCAAGGCTTCGGCCGCCATGGCTCAGGCAGTGGAGCAAAATTGGCACGGGACCCTGTCCGGGCTCATCGTCACACGCTACGGCTACGCGGTGCCTTGCAGGCAGATTGAAATCGTCGAGGCTGCGCACCCGGTCCCGGATGCCGCCGGTATGCACGCGGCGCAACGCATGCTCGAGCTGGTCGGCCACCTCTCGGCGGATGACCTGGTGCTTTGTTTGATCTCAGGCGGCGGATCAGCGCTGCTGCCGTTGCCTGCGAAAGGATTGACGCTGGATATGAAGCAGAACGTCAGCCGAGCCCTGCTGGCATCCGGC
>Ga0265760_10000184_pt1 | contig 16415 bp, 20 predicted proteins | sample NZIome_2_FD_200831 | JGI IMG/M metagenome (GOLD analysis project Ga0265760, IMG submission 200831) | Metatranscriptome of rhizosphere microbial communities from Maridalen valley, Oslo, Norway - NZI1 (Metagenome Metatranscriptome) | ecosystem: Host-associated > Plants > Roots > Rhizosphere >...
CCGGAAATTCACCGGTTGGCGACGAAACCTTAGAAGGTACGTGCTTGCTTCGTTTAACTTTCAAATTCGTTTCTGGCGGAACCCGCCGAACTTGGTCGAGTCCAAGGAGGGACCGTTGAGAGTGAAAGATAACTCACACACGCATTTGTTTGCTCTGGCGGCTTTTATCGGATTTGCCATTCTAGCGCTGTCGTGGGTGCCTCGCCGCGAGGCGATGGCCGCCACTGCTTCTGGCTATCATTCCCTGGCAAGAGTGACACTGGGTGGCGAAGGGTTTTGGGACTATCTGGCAATGGATGCTGACGCAAGGCGCCTCTATGTCTCCCGGTGGACACACGTGATGGTGGTTGATGCTGACAGCTACCGGGTTGTGGGCGACATTTCAAGCATCGAAGGAGTGCACGGCATTACCATCGCCCGTGAGTTCGGTCGCGGGTTCATTAGTGAGGACGAGGCCAATCGGGTTACGATCTTCGATCTGAAAACCTGGGAAAAAATTGGGAGCGCCAAGACGGGCCAAAATCCGGACGCCGTGATCTATGATGCTGCCACCAAGCGCGTATTCGCTTTCAGTGGACACGACGGAACAGCTACCGCTATCGACGCTGCCTCGGGAAGGGTCGTCGGCACTGTCAAGCTTGGCGGCAGTCCTGAGTTCGCGGCGGCCGACCGTCAAGGACACATTTACAACAATCTCGAGGACAAGAACGAAGTGGTCGAGATCGATTCGAAGACCCTCAAGATCTTGAATCGCTGGCCCCTTGCTCCGGGGGAGAGCCCCTCTGCGATGGCCATTGACCTCAGGCACAGGCGGCTCTTCATTGGATGCCATAACAAGATGATGGTGGTGATGGACCCCGACACGGGCAAGGTGGTGGCAACCCCAGCTATTGGCGAGGGTGTGGATGCTGCCCGCTTCGATCCGAGCAGCCAACTGGTCTTCAGCTCGAACGGCGACGGGACATTGACGGTGATTCATGAAGATTCTCCCGACAAGTACTCCGTGATCGACAATGTCCAAACAGAACGCGGAGCTCGCACGATGGAACTCGATGAAAAAACGCACCGCATCTACACCGTCACGGCTGACCTTGGCCCCCAACCCACCGAACCCCATGAGCCGCCGCCGATGGTGCCTGGAACCTTCAGGCTGTTAGTCCTCGGTCAGGAAACAGATCGATGAACGGTTTTCTGAGTCCGGACGAGTTGCGGGCGTTGGAATCGGCGGCGACGTCGTCCTTCGCCTCACCGATTCCCACGCAGATTGTTTCGAGCAACGAATTCTTCCCTCAGCCTCAGAACAAACCACAACGAGAGGTGGCAGCGCCGGCTCTAGTAGGACACCAGCCGGGAAGATATAAAGACGAGTCACCTCTTCAGAGCAACAATTGAATCTTGTCGAACTGCTGAGCCCAACCAATCTTCGACAGGGCGTACACGATGAGGGGAATGCCGACTTCTGCAACAGTGACTCTGGCCTTCCCCTCAGATTCACTGAATTCAACGATAACGGTGATCTCGTTAGGCCACTGCCCAGGAACCGATACTTGCGAGCCTGGAATTGTTTTCCCGTTCTCGTCAGAGAAAGACATCGTTGACACGATTTTCTTGTTTAAGACGACTTCCTTGTAGGTTCCGGTGTTCCAAAGCATCCTTCCTTGCGCAGATTTCATCGCCCAAAGATAGCTGCCACCATCTCGCACGTCGTTCCGGACCACGAGTGCGGTGTAGCCCTGGGGCCCCCACCACTTCTTGATAGAGTCCGCATCGTTCCAAACCCTCCATACATCCGCTACAGAGGCGTTGAAGGTACGTTCCGTGCAGACGGTCGTGTGGAAGTTCCACGCACCGAGGACCAACAGGACCAACAGCAATGTGATACTGCCCGATATTTTGTAAATCATGCTGAGCCTCCCTATATTCGGCCTTGACATTCCTCCCTGGCTGACGAGGACTAGGGCGAAGCCTAGAGCATTCCCTCCAGCCGAACGTAGCTCGCTTCCATTCCACGTTCCATACCTGTGGCCAGCATCGCCGCGCGCGTCTTACCATCGGGCAGCGTCATTCGCATGGTCATCAGGGTTCCCGCCCCGTCGGCTTCAAATCGCGTTTCAATATGGTTGTCTGGCGTGGCATCCGGCAGGTGCATGCGCTCGACGTGTACGATCCTGGTATAAGGCTCCAACTCCAAGTATTCGCCAGTAATGTGAAATCCACCGCCTTTATCATTGGTCCATTCGTAGCGGAACTTGCCGCCAGCCTTGGCCTCGTTGATGCAGACCGGCATCGTCCAGCCGTCCGGACCGAGCAACCATTTCTGGATTAATTTCGGATCGGTATGGGCGCGGTACACGGCTTCTGGAGGCGCAGCGAAGCGCCTGGTCACAATCAGGTGAGTATCTCCTTCGGTCTTCAGCGTCATCTTGCTCATCGCTCTTTTCCTTTCTTGCGCGGTTCCATCCCGGCCAGAACTTCGTCCAACCGGTCGTAGTTTGTCTCCAGGGCTTTACGCAGCATGGCGAGCCATTGGTCCATCGCTTCAATCCCTGCCTTTGCGAGGCGACGAGGGCGCTTCGTACCGTCAACTCGGCGAACGATTAGTCCCGCATCTTCGAGCACCTTCAGGTGCTGGGAGATTGCGGGTTGCGTCATCTCAAACGGCTCTGCCAATTCATTGACGGTGGCCTCCCCCTTGGCAAGGCGCCCAAGAATCGCCCGCCGCGTGGGGTCGGCCAAAGCAGAGAAAGCAGCATCGAGATCATACATAACGCATAGCTTATATAAGTGAATAGTTATCGTCAAGCAAAATCTCGCCCCATCCAGCGAGTTCGTGGCTAGGTTCGGACGGATGTCGGTTATCTGGGGATGTTCGCGACGGCGCTCAGGAGCCGTGCCATTCGCTGTTGCCAGCTACATCATCGACGCTTACTGGTTCACCGCGTCAACCTCGTTTGCAAACCCGGTAGTGACGATCGCCCGATGCTTGTCGGATACTTTCGCCGGGATTCAACCTGCCGACGTTCCTGTATTCATTGCGGCGCAACTTTCGGGGGCCTTGACCGCGACTCTGTTATTTCGATGGCTGGTCCCGGCCTTGCCAGCACACGCGGACCAAGTGTTGGGTGCCTTACACTCATTAGAGGAACAATGAAAGCGCTATTTGAAGTAGGAAGTTGGCGTTGTCCCCAGAGCCTTTCTAAACATGGAAATGAAAGCGCTCGCCGTACTATAACCAGACTCCAGAGCCGCGTGGGTCACCTTTGCGCCTTCCGCCAAAAGACGCATTCCGTGCATGAGCCGGAGTTGCTGTCTCCATTTTCCAAAGGTCATTCCAATTTCTTGCTGGAAGAGTCTTTCGATGGACCTCTTGCTCGCACCAACCACCCTGCAGAGCTGAGCGAGCGTTCTTGCATCGCTCGGGTCGCTTACAAGAATGTCCGTAATGCGGACGACTCTCGGATCTGACAAATGGGGCAGTTGTAACGGGACCATGCGCACGGTTCGCAATTGCTGAAGGATGACCCCGATCAACTGCTCTTGCCATTTCACGGTTCTCTTTAAGGCTCCGACCGTACAACCGTAGAGAATGAGTTCCTTTAGTAAGGTTGAGACGCCGATCACACAGCAGTCTCGTGGCAGCCCTTTCGCAATCCGAGGTTTCAAATACAGAGTTCGCATCGCGACAGCACCTGACATCGCGATTGTGTGCGAAACCTCCTTTGGTATCCAGACCGCACGGTTGGGTGGGACCACCCAGGTGCCTTCGCGGGTACGAATGGTCATTACTCCTCGCGATGCATAGACAAGTTGATCTCGATCATGGAAATGCAGCGGGATTACATGACCGGCTGGATAATCCCGCGTTAGCGTTGTTATCGCAGACTTGCGATCGGTCGATCGCTCGAACCTTCCATATTGCCGCTTTTGCGACATCAGTTGGCACATTATCGAAAGCGCGCAGACCTGACAAGCTCTAGCGTAGCAATCAAGCAGTTTGTGGGGATATGAATCGCTTACATCATTGGCTCTGTCGTTCTGATCGTTGGCGCGCAACCGTTCAGCAGCGAGTACCTTGGGTTTTAGCCAGTACGGATCTCGGACCAAATGTTTTGGAACTCGGTCCTGGTCCGGGTTTAACCACCGATCTACTGCGGATGTCGGTTGGGCGACTGACAGCTCTAGAAGTCGATCCGAAGCTAGCGAGCGCGCTGACTTCACGCCTGCGAGGAAGCAATGTGGAAGTCATCGAGGGAAATGCTACCCAGATGCCGTTCGTGGACTCAGAGTTCTCTGGGGCGGTTTCATTCACCATGTTGCATCACGTTCCTTCTCAAGAACTGCAAAACAAAGTGCTTGCGGAAGTGCTCCGCGTTTTGAAACCCGGCGGTTTTTTCGTGGGCAGCGACAGTCTTCAGAACTGGTTTATGAGGATCATTCATATCGGCGACACGCTTGTTCCCATAAATCCCGACACTTTCGGCGCGCGATTGGATAGTGCGGGTTTTGAAGTGTTGGAGGTGCAAAAGGACTCGCAAGCTTTCCGATTCCGCGCGCGACGGCCGCTTGCGTCCGTGGTCAAAACACGAATCGGAGAAAGAAACCAGCGGTGACGATTCGATCTGTGGAGGAGTTACATGAACAAACTAATCCTGATTCTCAAAACTAGCGCTTCGAAATCCATCTTTCTCGCCGTTCTGTTCGGCGTGGCGTTCGCAACAAACGGCTTGGCTGCCACTGAATCCGATTCGTGCGCTGCGAATTCGGCAAATCGGCAACTTGATTATTGGCTCGGCGATTGGAAAATCGGCGCCGAGGGTTCATCGGGGAATGCTCACAGCACGGTCAGTTTGTCGCTCGACCAGTGCCTCATCGTCGAGAACTGGGACGGCGGAAGGGGCCATTACGGTCAGAATGTCTTCGGATACAGTGCGGACGACAAGAGCTGGTATGGAATGTTCGCCGACAACGAAGGTCGGGTTCATATATTCACCTCGGGCAAGGTCGCGTCCGGTTCGGCGGAATTTGAAGGCACAAGTCACGGACCCAAAGGAGAAACCATATTGAACCGAGTGAAAGTGACACGGCTGAATCCGAACAAGGTCGAGCAGAGCTGGGAGAAATCCAACGACAACGGTTCCAATTGGAATCTGGTGTTCCGAGGGGAATATTCACGGGCGAATCCTTAAGAGCGGCGATATCGAGAGGATATTGTCTATTGGAGAGCAGTCATGAAGTTCAAAACCTTGCTATTCATTCTCGTCGTCTTATTGCTGGGAGCACGCGGCAATGCACAAACCGCTCCAGACCACGCTTTGCTGATCCTTGCCAAAGAGGACAACACGCTTCTTATCGTCGATCCTGACAGCCTGAAAGTAACCGCCAAATTGCCCGTCGGTCCTGATCCGCACGAAGTGATTGCCTCGCCCGACGGGACGACTGCGTACATCTCGAACTACGGCGGCGGCGCATACAACACGCTATCCGTGGTTGATCTCGCTGCAAGAAAGGTTTTGCCGACCATCGATCTCGGCCCTCTGCGCGGCCCGCACGGACTGGCGTTCGTAGGCGGCAGAGTGTGGTTTACGGCGGAGGCTGCCAAGGTGATCGCCAGCTACGATCCCGCAACCAAGAGGGTCGATTGGATCATGGGCACCGGGCAGAATCGCACCCACATGATTTACGTTTCCCCCGACCTCAACCAAATTGTCACCACGAACGTCAGTTCCGCCAGCGTCAGCATCATTGAAAAGATGGGCGGTGGTGTGGGAACTGGGCCCTCGAGTGGAGACTGGAACGAAACCTTTGTTCCCGTCGGTCGGGGCTCGGAGGGATTCGACGTATCGCCGGATGGCAAGGAGATCTGGGTGGCCAACGCCGACGATGGAACGGTCTCTATCATTGATGTGGCGAGCAAGAAGATCATCGACACTCGGGCCGCCAACGTCAAGGAAGCGAATCGGCTGAAGTTTACCCCAGATGGCAAGCTGGCGTTTATTTCGAGCCTTAGAAAGCCTGATGTCGCCGTTCTCGACAGAGTTAGCCGAAAAGAGGTGAAGCATATAAATGTAGGAGAGGGCGCTGCCGGGATTCTTATGCAACCCGACGGATCGCGCGCCTACGTCGCCTGCTCTCCTGACGGTTACGTCGCCGTAATCGATTTGCATTCGCTCGAAGTTGTGGGCCGCATCGAAGCCGGTCAGGAACCCGATGGCCTCGCCTGGGTCGGCCGATAAATGGCGAGGGCACGCTCCACAGCTGGCGCTTTTTCGACGGGTGAATGGATCCCGAGTGGTTTCGTAACACTTAGCAGCCGCGAGGAAAGATCTGCTCACGGATGCACTCCGTGAAATTGGGAGTTGACAAAAATGCATACCCGCGGCAGAAGGAGTTCTTGGCGCCGCTCGGATCAGTCAGATAGAAAACGCCGGAAAGAGCGCATCCTCGCGTGGTGCTTCCTTGTTTGCACAAAGTAACGATCCTGAACGAATCGTGGCTTGATGGCCGACGCTCCCCGAACTACCGAAGACCCTCCAACCTGCGCAGTTTTGCCATGAGTTGTCCGATCCGAGCTTGGCTTGCATTGTCTGGCAGTAGATATCCAGGGAGCGCGTCAAGAAAATGTGGCTCGGCCAGAAGCGCTCTGACGGAATCGGCGACGTAGTTCTTTAGCTCTGGGGAGGCGCTCTCGAGTTCAATAATAAGCGACGACCTGCCATCTACCACGGAGATAAAGTCCTCTAAGTCGTGGCTGGCAAGGTAGTCACGTTGACCTCGCCCGCGAAAAGCTTCCAGCTTCGTTCCGAGGAAGTAGGGCGCGTTTATGGCACGAAGAACCAGCCCACTGGGAAGTCGAACACTTCCTGCAGTGCGCAAAGCGTCGGGATACCAGCGATTCGAAAAACCGAGAACCTGAGCGTCCAATGGCATGACATCGAGGGTCAAAGAGCCACGGGTCCAGCGGCATAGCGGCGCGCCTTCGCGTATATCCTCGCCGAATCCCAGAGCGCGGAGCCGTTCAGAGAACACAGTATATTCAGCGTATGAACCAATCTCAGCGATGACATCCACGTCATAGGTTCCACGGACCGGCGCGGCGGCAGGATCGTCGATCAGCAAACCGGTCGCGCAACCGCCTACAAAGACGATCTCCGAGAGTAGCGGGCGCAGCTGCTCGGCTGCCAATTCTAGCAATTCAAGATTTGGATTTGGCATCCGCCTGCACCTCGAGCCTTCGCGTGAGCTCTCGGCCAGCGAACTGTCGTTCTCGTGCACGTCCGTTCCGGAGGGCATCGACCAAGGCCAGCAGTTCGTATAGGCGCGCGTCTTCAAGGGACGCCTGAGGGACATTCTTGTGGAGGGGAACAAAGCTGTATCCGCGAACCTTTCCGTCCGCGTATGGCCACACAGGCGGCAGGTCGCCGGCGTCGGCGATGGAGTCCCGAAGCGGCGGAGCTGCGTAGCTCGTAGGAATGCCGCGCGTCGGGGAACCAATTTCAGCGGGGAAGGCGTAACGGATTCCGTGGAGTAAGAATTCGAGCAGGGAAGAGCGATTCAGGCGGTCACCGAGCTCCGGGCCCTGTACAAGATGCGATGCACGCGCGCGTTTGACAGAGGCATATACCTCCGAGGGATAGAGGTGCAACTCGTTCGCCAAGCGCAGGTAGGGAGGCCGTTCGCTGTTCTCCAGCGAAAGCTTGAGCATGACCACGATATCGAGCGGCCTCAACATGGCTACATTCTAATCCAAAGTCATTCAATATTCAAATAAAATGAATATTGAATAGCATTTGCGCACTTTCTGGGTCGAAAACACCGGGCCTTACCATCCCACATCACCCGATCACGGTTGGTTCTCCACGCGTCTTGCCAGGATTGCTGTATCGACTAAATTCCCCTTTTGCGAACGTTGCCCGGGCGGCGACGAGCATCTGATCTTCAGCAGAATCGGACATCGAATCCGACGCTTCGTGTCTGTGGGGGTTCGATTTCCCCTCCCGGCACCAGCGAAACCCGGCGCTCTCCAAACACTTCGCTCAATGCCCTCATCGCGAGGTATCCTTTCGCCGTCGCTGCTCGCTCTCCATTATGATTTCGCTCAAATCCGCAACCGGCCGTATCTCAATCGGTCCAAGTCCATATTTAAAGCCCGGTTGCTGTGAGACAAGCTGAACGGCATGATTGAGGTCTCGCGCCTCAAGGATTTGAATGCCGCCAAGCTGTTCCTTGGTTTCCGCATAGGGGCCATCCGTCGTCGCGACCTTGCCGTTTTTCCAGTACAGAGTCAACGCGGTCTCCGGAGGCTGAAGAGGTACTTCGGCGACAAGATGTCCGTTAGCGCGCAGATGGTCGTTGTACTCAAAGCATTCGTCGAACGTTGCGCGTCGGCCGTCCTCGGTCATCGCCTCGAATCTTCCTGGCTCGAGGTATCCCAAACATATGTATTTCATCCATTCCTCCTTTGTTTACTGTGACTCCTTGTTCGCTGCGAGCAAGAGCCGTAGCGCATCGTTCGGTTATCAGATAGTCGTTCGGGAGACCGAAAATCGACAGCTGCTCCATTTTTCTTAGCCTTCGTCAGGAGGTTCTGTGGGGCACTGATGCGTTCGAATGGCGGCTGGAGTTGGGCTCGAGGGTGCCCCGTCCTTGCGTTTTAGCAAGAGCCTGCCCCGAGCTGTCGAAGGGCGCGTAGCGATGCTGCCGACGCAGCTCTCGTCCGCTTCGTTCTTCCTCGATACGACTGCCCCGGCGCGGAAGTTCCACGGGGACTGCTCACGAAACGAAAAAATCTTTCCTGTCTGATTTTGTTTTACCCGGTCCGCAAAGGTCCGGTGGGGGGAAGGTGCTAATGATGATGCGCGGGGGCGCCTTCGCTATATTCTGTTCCGTCTGACCACCGTTGCACGGCCACCACGAACTGCGTCAGGTGCTCCACGGGGTCGTTCACACCGACGACGGGGGAACCCGGCAGATTGGCTCCCCAGCTGGCGAGGTCGGCGTCCGTATAGAAAAACATGAGGTGGGGAGGCCAGTGAGGAGTGCTGTCGCCGCCGTAGCCTTGCTTCGATAGCATGTAGCACATCGCTCCGGATTCCATCGCCGCCAGTTCTTTCTTGGCGATGGCAGCGGTGATGGACTCGGTCATCTGACCTGGCGTAAGCCCCGCGAGTCCCCACTCGGTCTCTTTGGCGAAGCGCAGAAGGTAGGAACGCGCGGCTGCCGCGTTAACACACATGGGAACCCGCACTTTCGGATTCCAAAAGTCAGCATCCGCAGCGGATGTCCACGAGCGTCCCACGATACACACGAAGCCGTTTTTGCCTTTGACCGCGGTTTCGAAACCACGCCGTCCAAGAACCTGCACCTCCGCATCGTGTGAAATGGAGTCCGGCGCCGCACTGCGCGCCAAGGCTATTTCCGCACTCTGATCCGTCATGAGGTATTGGTCGATTGGGGCCATCTTCGGATAAGGTGTCGCGACAGCCTGCGCCATAGCCTGATTCAACGTACCGAGGTACGCCGTACCGAGCCCAACAAGTAGTGCGAAGCTTTTGATTGCGATTGTGCAAATTTTCTTACGCATTATTTTCCTCCTTAGCTTTGGCGGTAGCGAATGCTTTGCGCAGCGCAGTCTTCCAACCCGCGCTGAATTGTTGGGAGGCTTCGGCATCCGGCACGAGAAGGTCAAATCCATGAAAGGCGCCACGCACCACCGAGAGTTCGGTTGCGACTCCGGCATGGACGAGCCGGCGGGCGTACTCCATGTCTTCTTCGACGAACAGGTCGATAGAACCGACGCCGATCCAGGCAGGCGGTAGGCCGGCCACGCTGGCTACCCGGGCGGGTACGGCAGAAACCGGCACCTTGGACGAAGCCGCTGGAACACCGAGCAGCGAGCTCCAGGCCAAACGATTGGCACTCGGAGTCCACATAAAGTGGCCGATGGCAGGCGGCGCTGGGTGGGAGCTGCCCGTTCGGTCGTCGAGCTGAGGGTAGATGAGCAGCTGAAAGATGATGGGAACTTCGTTGCGGTCGCGCGCGTGAATCGCAAGGCTCGCTGCATGGCCGCCGCCCGCGCTCTCACCGCCCACGGCAATCCTGGAGCGATCAATGCCGAGCTCCTCCGAATGAGCATGGACCCATTTGAGCGCAGCGTAATTGTCCTGAAGCGAGCCGGGATAGCGCGTCTCCGGAGCCAGCCGGTAGTCAACCGAGACGACGACGCAGTGGCAATCCGTCGCGATCCCCTGCAGCTGGGGCATCAACAAGGGATCGGTCATCATGAAGCCGCCGCCATGCATGTGAAGCAACAACGGCTTGCTCTTCTCCAACGGCGCAGGATCAACGACCCACAGACGAACCTCGGGTGCTCCCGGCGGACCGGGGATATGCCGCTCCACGGGCTGCGGCCGAGGAGCAGGTAGCGGTGGCATGCCGGGAATTTGCCGGAACTTGGCGACCATCTCCGCTGAGAGGTCATAGGCGGGGAACTGCTTGAGCGCAGGAAGAAGTTCCGGATCGACAAGGGAATATGGATCCGCAATCGCCGGCGAAGTTTCTGAGCGCGAGGCTTGCTCAGCCTCCGCCAGCGTAGCAGTAGGCGCGAGTTCCATAGCCAAACCAAAGCCGGCGGTGCGGATAGCGAAATCGCGACGAGTAAGTTGATTGCTCATATTATTCAAGACGGTCATATTCCGAAGTGTCGGCGAGTGAGACTATTTCGATGCTCCCTTCGGGGCCGGGTTGAAAAGAAGCTCGCGCACCTCGCCCGATGCACGGCAGGCGACAGCACCCTTGCGCGCCCACGCCAGCGCCTCGTCCATATCGGCGGCTTCAAGTATCCAGAAACCGCCCATGTGCTCCTTGGTCTCGGTGTACGGCCCGTCGGTGACGAGCACCTTGCCGTCGGGCTGGGCCCGCAGCGACTTGGCCTTGCCCGCCGGGGAAATGCCGCAGGCGAACTTCTTCGCGCCGGCAGCAATCATCTCGCGGTTGAGCGCGTGGATCTTCTCGATCATCGCTTCGGTTTCGACGGACGGGTCGTAGTCGTCGGGATGGTAGACAGCAACTAAATATTGCGGCATGGATTTCTCCCTGTTTTCTATGGTTTGTTTCCTGTGGCTTGTTTCCGAGATTGTTCTTTCGTCCTATAGTCGTTGGGGAGACGGAAAATCGACAGCTATCCCAACTTTTATTTCAGGTGGGTGGCCCGCCTTTAACGATCTTTTGCGTGTGCCATTCCTGCTGGGGCTGCGCCACCCTCCGTTATTATGGTGCGGACCGAAATCAAAGGCAGGCCAGCCCTCACAGTTTATCGGAATTGGAGACGTCCATGAGCGGCGTACAAATCGAACAGAAGAGTCTATGAGATGCCCCCGCGAGAGGGGATCAGCATCGCGCATTTCCTCACCGTCGCCGACATTGACCGGTCGGCTCGCTACTATGAAGAGGTCTTCGGCGCTGAGCCTGGGTGACGGCAACGCGCCTGGATACCTTCAGCTTGCGAATATCTGGATGATTCTGAACGTTGGAGGCGGGCCGACCCCGGGATAAGCCGACGGTAACGCTGAGTGTCCCCGACCCGAATCACATCAACAGCTTTATGAATTTCCGCGTCGCGGATATTCAAGCGTGCTACAAACTATGGAAAGTCGAGGAGCGGAGTTCATCACGGAACCAATAACCAAGTACGGCGAGACGCGCTGCTACATCCCTGATCCTGACGGCTAAATGATCGAGGTCGGACAGAGCACCGAGCTCACGTACGGTTAACGCGGGGGGCTGGGCCCCGCTCCCTTTCGTGAAGGATCCCTTAAATAGGCTGGGCCGCCGCTCAGCCGATCCTTTCCTGCGGGAGCCGGTAGCCCGGCCGTCGCAGAGTTGTCTGTCGCTTTTTCAAGTAACGAAGCGCGACACTTCCTGATTTAAAAAGCTTTGACTCAATAAGCTTTAATTGCAAGCTCTCCCGCAAGCTGATACCTTCCAACAACCGCCTTCCTTCCCCCGCAATGATTGGAGTAACGACAAAACGATATTCATCCACCAGTCCAAGCTCGATAAGTTGTGAAGGAACATCGACACCGCCGACTAAAATATTTTTGCCTCGCGCTTTCTTCAATTTAAGTATTTCGTCGCCAGGGTTCGTACGAACGATTCTCGTGTTTTTATCCTCAGCGCTATCGAGTGATCGGGAAAAAATGAGTTTGTCAATGGAGTCAAATGCTCGAGCAAATTCGTTCTCTGCTTTTGTCTCAGACTGGCTTTTTGCGATATCAGGCCAATAAGGAACCATCAATTCGTAGGTTTTGCGCCCAAAGACAAGCAGGTCGACATCTTGCATGAGGTGGGTAAAGTATTCATGTGTTTCTTCATCCGCAAGTTGTTTGGTATGGTCGCAGCAGCCATCCAGGGTAATGTTGATTGCGAAGATTACATTTCTCATTTGATTCCCTTTGACTTTTGTTCGGCCACCCGGCGGGTGGCCCGTCTCTGACGATATTTGCGTACACCATTCCGACGGAGGGTGCCCCATCCTTGCGTTCTTTGCAAGAGCCTGCCCTGAGCCTGTCGAAGGGGTGGGGGCGATGCTGCCGGCGCAACTTTTGTCCGTTCTACACAAACCCCGCTGCGATGCGGTCGTGGTACCCGCCCTTCGCGAAGAACACGAAGGACGGGGCACCCGCCAAATACTGGCTCATGAGCTCTCCATTCTCCGACGGCGGCTCCATAGACCTCGTGCGAGGTCTCGCGAAATCGACCAAGCGCGGAGAGCTTCTTTCCTACTGCCGCATCTCAGCGGCCACGTCGTCGCCGAACTTCTTTTGGATCTCCTTTTGGGTCTCGGGATCGAAGTCGGTTAGGTCAAACATCCGGCGAACTTCGACCATTTCGTTATCCTTTCCGGGGATGCGCGAGGCCCATTCGAGCGCCTCTTCGCGCGACTTCACCTGGATGATCCAGTAGCCGCCGACCACTTCCTTCGCTTCGGTAAACGGACCGTCGGTAACTTTCGATTTTCCGCTTTTGAAGGTGACGCGCGCGCTCATCGTCGAGGGCGGGGTCAGCCCGTCGAGCGCGAGCAGCACGCCGGCTTTCTGTAGTTGCTCGTTGTACTTGCCCATTACCTCCATGTCTTTAAAGTCGGGTACCGTGCCGGGTTTTGCATTTTCGTAGCTTTTCGGAAACATGATCATCATGAAGCGCATGGTGTTCTCCTTGGGTATCGAGTATTGACTGTTTGCGGACACCGTATCAGGCCCGCTACTTTTATATAAGAGCTCGCACCGCGCCGGGCCTTGAAAGTTGCCAGGTGCCGGGTGCGTGGTGCGGCTCCACTTGCTAGTCGAACGGGGTGGCGGGGAATCGACACGCGATTTGCAGATTTTTCGCGTAGCGTATCACCCGGGAAACACGTTCTGGCTGGGCCGGTTGCCCGGCCTTCACCACATAGTCGAACGGTTTCACCGGAATTCGACAAGTCGTCAAAGAAATATTAGCTACCGATCCTCTGCATCCGGGAGGGGGCTGGCCCACCCTTTCGCAACAAAAATCGGCGGGGCTGCCCCGTCCTTCTCGCGCTTTCTGCGAGAGGGCGGGGAATTTGATCTCAAATCCTGCATTCCTATTCTCGGAAAGCCACTAGAAACATTTCCTCGATGCTCACGAGCATCGGGCCACTCGCCGCCTGTCATCTCAATATCCGCATCGGCTTCTGACGAGTCTTTTTTATTTCAACTGCCGAATCCGCGCTTGCAGGAATTGCCGCTCTGGTTCCTGTTGGGTCAGGGCCAGCGCCTTCTCATAAGACGCCCGAGCCTCAGATGTCCTGCCGAGCCTGCGGTACATATCTGCGCGGGCGGAATGGGCCAGGTAATAATTGGCCAATTCGCCATTTTCCAACGCCGCGTCGATCTGCGCCAGACCGGCCTCTGGACCATCGCGCATGGCAATGGCCACGGCACGATTGAGCTGTACAACTGACGATGGCTGAATTCGTACCAATTGGTCGTAAAGCGTAACAATCTGCCGCCAGTCGGTCGCAGCGACTGATTCCGCCTCGGCATGAACGGCCGCAATGGCAGCCTGCAGCGTGTAAGAGCCGAAGCGGCGGGACTTCTGTCCGTACTTCAGGGACTTCTCGAGGAATGCAACTCCCTCCGCGATCTGCTCCCGGTTCCAGAGCGCGCGGTCTTGATTCTCCAGCAAAATCAGCTCTCCAGTCGAAGATGTTCTCGCGGCGCGACGGGATTCCTGCAGCAACATCAGGGCAAGTAGGCCAATCACTTCCGACTCCGGCTGGAGTTCCATCAGCAGCCGGCCCAGTCGAATCGCCTCGCCGGTTAGCTCGGCCCGCGTCACCTCCGCTCCTGCGGCAGCCGAATAACCCTCGTTAAAGACGAGATAGATGACCTGAAGCACCGCGCCCAGTCGCTCCGGCAATTCCTGCGGCGTCGGGACCTCGTACGGAATCCGTTCCTCTCGAATCTTTGCCTTGGCGCGCACAATGCGCTGCGCCAGCGTACGCGGAGTCGTGAGGAAGGCCTTTGCGATCTCCTCGGTGGTCAGCCCGCACACCTCGCGCAAGGTGAGCGCAACGCGCGCTTCCGGCGCGAGAGAGGGATGACAGCAGGTAAAAATCAGTCGCAGCCGGTCGTCTTCGAGAGAATCATTCTCCAAAGAGTCATCCTCAAGGCTGCCCCCTTTATTGGACCCGCCCGCCGAACTCGATTGCGTTTCGAGATGTCGCGCGAGCTCGTCTTGAGATGCATCGAATCTTGCCCGTCGACGGAGAGCATCAATGGCTTTGAATCGAGCCGTCGAAATCAGCCATGGTCGCGGGTTGTCGGGTACTCCACTGCTCGGCCACAGACTCAGCGCAGCCGCAAAGGCTTCGTGCATCGCCTCCTCGGCAAGATCAAAATCACCGAGCAGGCGGATCAGAGTGGCCAGGATTCGTCCCGAATCCACGCGATAAAGGGAGTCGAGCAACTCGCGTATCTGGTCACGTATCTGCTCGGGGGAACGCTCGGAAATCACACGCTCGGACATGACATGCTCGGACATGACAAGGACCTTAGCAAACCAGCCACCCACGAATCAATTTGGCAAACGGAGAAGCTTGAGCGAACCGTTTTCTCCATTCGAATTGAAACTTATGTATAATCCGCCGATGCAAGCAATACCGTGGAGCACAATTGCGCTCGGCTCGCTGTTGCTGATCTCGGCCCGCTCAATAGGAGGACAGGACGTGAAATCTCCGCAACCGGAAAAGTCGAAGCCGCCAGTCAAAACGGAGCAGCGCGGGCGCATCCTTGGAATCGGCGGTGTCTTCTTCAAGTCCGCTGATCGTGATCAGATGCGCGAATGGTATTCGAAGCATCTTGGACTTGCTGACAAAGGCCAAGGCGCGATGCTTCCATGGCGCGAGCACGACGACCCGCAAAAGGAACACGTTACGGTTTGGACGGTTTTTCCCGCCTCCACTAAGTATTTCGATCCCAGCCCCGCACCGTTCATGATCAACTACATCGTGGATGATATGGATGCTTTGCTCGACCGCTTAAAACAAGAGGGAGTAAAGATTGACGCCAAACGAATGGATGAATCCTACGGTCGCTTTGCCTGGATCTATGATTTGGATGGGAATAAGATTGAGCTCTGGCAGCCGCTGCCCGCTAAGCCCTGAGGAACTTCCACCACACTTACTCAACCGGTTTTCTGTAGCTACGATCCCGTAGTCGCAAATGGCCGGAAATGCTTTGCGCCAGGTCATCTCAATATCCGCATCGGCCGATTCCGCCCGATCAATCGCGCGGTGTAGAGGCTAATGGTAACGGCAGCGTTGTGGTTCCAGCCCGCCATTTCTCTCTGAAGGTCACAAACGTGGAACTCCCACGCAAGCGCAAACTCGTGACGAGGAAACAGATGTGTAAACGGGCAACGTGGACCATCCCATTAGTTAATGTCAACAGACGAAACCAGGTTTGACGAAACCAGGTCAAAACCGGGGGCGGGGGTAAGCGAATTTTTCCCGAAAGGCACTGCCCGTCAAGAGCAGTTATTTCAGCAGCCCATACACCTCGACTTCGCTTCTGGTGCCGAAATAGACGCGCCCGTTCACCACGACCGGGATGACGAAACGCGCGGCCGTGGCGGCGCGGTCGCGCTGGCTGTTCTGTTCGGAGGTGTAGATCGGCTGTCCGAGCCTGGTTGCGTCGAAGGCGTAGAGGACGGCGGGTGTCGTGTCAGGGCCGTTCCAGATCTTGGTTGCGATGGCCCAGACGATAGCGTTCTTGTTGCCGTCGGAAGAAACTGTCGGCGTCGCGACCGGATTCGCGAACTTCATGGCGGACGACGCATTCAAGGTGAGTTGACCGTTCTTGATGGCGTAGTCGCGCAGGACGTCATCGCTCGCTGCG
>Ga0265760_10000186_pt1 | contig 16351 bp, 10 predicted proteins | sample NZIome_2_FD_200831 | JGI IMG/M metagenome (GOLD analysis project Ga0265760, IMG submission 200831) | Metatranscriptome of rhizosphere microbial communities from Maridalen valley, Oslo, Norway - NZI1 (Metagenome Metatranscriptome) | ecosystem: Host-associated > Plants > Roots > Rhizosphere >...
AAGGAAGAGGAGGAGAGTTATGCCAGTCAGCAAGCAGCAGGCCTTGGACTATCACGAGGGTGCACGCCCGGGAAAAATTGAAGTCACCCCCACCAAACCGTGCCGCACTCAGCGCGACCTCAGCCTCGCGTACACGCCCGGAGTGGCCGATCCTTGTCTTGAGATCCAGAAGAATCCGCAGGACGCCTACAAATACACCGCGAAGGGCAACCTGGTGGCCGTGGTTAGCAATGGCACCGCCGTCCTCGGTCTCGGGGATATCGGCGCTCTGGCCAGCAAGCCCGTCATGGAGGGCAAGGCGGTCTTGTTCAAGCGCTTCGCCGACGTGGATGTCTTCGACATCGAGGTGAACAGCCACGATCCCGACGAGATCGTCAAGCTCTGCCAGCTTCTCGAACCCACCTTCGGCGGCATCAACCTGGAAGACATTAAAGCGCCGGATTGCTTCTATATCGAGGAGGCATTGAAGAAGACGATGAAAATTCCCGTCTTCCACGATGACCAACATGGCACCGCAATCATTTCCGGGGCGGCTCTGTTGAACGCCCTCGAAGTGGCCGGCAAAGATATTGGCAAAGTACGTGTGGTTTTCAATGGTGCGGGTGCAGCGGGCATCGCCTGTGCTGAACACTATGTCCGACTGGGAGTGAAGCGCGAAAACATCATCCTGTGTGACACAAAGGGCGTGGTCTACACAGGCCGGCAGGAAGGCATGAACCCCTATAAGGAGCGCTTTGCCCAACCAACCGCGCTGCGCACTCTCGCCGAAGCAGTGAAGGGCGCCGATGTCTTCGCGGGACTGTCAGTGAAGGGGGCCATCACGCCAAACATGGTGCGCTCGATGGCAGCAAATCCCATCGTTTTCGCCATGGCAAACCCGGACCCGGAAATCACTTACGAAGATGCCAAGGCTTGCCGCAGCGATGTCATCATCGCGACGGGGCGCTCCGACTACCCCAACCAGGTCAACAACGTGCTCGGATTCCCATTCATTTTTCGCGGAGCCCTGGACGTTCGCGCCACGGCCATCAACGAAGAGATGAAGCTAGCAGCCACTCACGCGCTGGCGGGCTTAGCTAAAGAGGATGTGCCCGACTCGGTTTGCCGCGCCTACGGAGTCGAGCGCCTGCAGTTCGGCCGCGAGTACTTGATTCCCACGCCCTTCGATCCGCGCGTTCTGATGTGGGGAGCTTCTGCCGTGGCGGACGCCGCCATGAAGAGCGGAGTGGCACGACAACCGGTCGATCTCAAAGCCTACCGGGATGAACTAGAACGCCGGCTGGGCAAGGCTCACGAAATCTCCCGCATGATCGTGCACAAGGCTCAAGCGCAGCCCAAACAAGTTGTATTTCCTGAAGGCGATAACGAGAAAATTCTGCGCGCCTGCCACATTCTGGCAGAGGAAAAAGTCGCCCGGCCCACTCTGTTAGGGCAGACTGCGGCCATCCGGGCTAAAGCCAAAGAGTTGGGAGTCGATCTGAGCGGCATGGTGTTGGCCGATCCTGCGGCGTCCCCACTGCGGGAGGCCTACATCCGGGAACTTTTCCGGCTGCGGCAGCGGCGCGGAGTCACCCTCACCGAGGCCCGTATTCTCATCGATGACCGCAATGTCTTCGGTTCCATGATGGTTCACATGGGAGACGCGGATGCGCTGGTTTCTGGCGTGACCCAGCACTTCGCCGACACAATTCGTCCCGCGCTGCAAATCGTCCGCATGCGAGAAGGGTTGCACCGGGTTTCAGGTTGCTATGTGATGATCACGCGCAAAGGAGACATCTACTTCCTCGCCGACACCAGCGTGAACATCGAGCCGACCGCTGAAGACCTGGTCGAGATCGCGCTCTGCACGGCCCACACAGCGCGCCGTTTCGACATTGTTCCGCAGGTTGCCATGTTGTCGTTCTCGAGTTTTGGCAGCGTGGATCATCCCATCTGTGCGAAGGTCCGCAAGGCGGTGGAACTACTTCACTTCGCCGATCCCACGCTCATCGTGGATGGAGAAATCATGGCCGATGAGGCTTTGTCCCCCGAAATCATCGAAAGCCAGTATCCGTTCAGCTCGCTCAAGGGGGGCGGAAACGTACTCATCTTCCCGGATCTCGCTTCGGCCAACATTGCCTGCAAGCTGCTGACGAAAATCGCCGGCGGCGAAACGATCGGGCCGATTCTAATGGGGATGAGCCGGCCCGTTCACGTTCTGCAGCGGGGTGCAACCGTAGAGGATATCGTCAATGTTGCTGCCTTCGCCGCGGTCGACGCGCAGGAAAACGAAGTCTACGCGCACGTCAGCATGCCCGCGGAACCGGAGCCGGTGCCAAGTTGAAAATTGAAATAGGTACCACCTTTACCGTCGCGGACTCCTCTACCCCTAGATCCGTCTGCCTAACTCCTACCCAACGCATCCCCCAGCCGAGAAGACGTCTTTCGGTCGGTCGCACGTAATAGTTTTGTAATGTATCGGAGATCACCGCGAAGAACTCCGCCGAGAGGTACGCTCGATTCGAGACAAAAATCATATGAAGACTCATCCAAAGGCAAGTGGCGCTCGCATCTTGCTGAGTTCGGTGTTCGGGCCGTATGCGCAAGACGACGAATTTGGCAGCCGCTCCATCAATCCCATGGAGCTCTATCACAACCAGGTTACCCGCGCGCAAGGGAGCTTCTCCCTGCGCATGTTCCACCGCTCCTGGGGCATCATGATGATTCAGGAAAATATTTCGTCACCCTGCAGCGTGCTGGATTTTCCCACACGGGAAGCCTTTGCTCGTGAATTAACCACGAACCACTACGACATCGTCGGTATCTCTTCGATCATCGTGAACGTTTTGAAGGTCCGGGAGATGTGCCGCATGGTGCGCGAGCTATCGCCGGGTTCGGTGATCGTAGTGGGCGGACACGTAGCCGCCATTCCCGGCCTGGAAACAATGATCGACGCCGACCACATCGTGCGCGGAGAAGGAATTAGCTGGATGCGCCGGTACTTGGGAGAAGACGAGCACGCTCCGATCCGCCACCCCGCGATTGTTTCTGGCCTACACACCCGCATCATGGGAATGCGCCTGTCCCAGCGCAAGGGCGGGACGGCGGCAACCATTATCCCGTCAGTCGGGTGCCCCATGGGTTGTAACTTCTGTACTACGTCCGCTTTTTTTGGTGGTAAAGGAAAGTTTGTCAACTTCTACGAGACCGGCGATGAACTGTTTGATGTGATGTGCGGGATCGAAGCTGAGCTCAAAGTACATTCCTTCTTTATGATGGACGAGAACTTCCTGCTTCACCGTACGCGTGCCATGCGCTTGCTGGAGCGCATGAAGCACGCTGGCAAGAGCTGGGAGCTTTCGGTCTTTGCTTCTGCCAATGCGATTCGCAGATACACGATGCTGGAACTGGTCGAACTCGGTGTCTCCTGGGTATGGATGGGTTTGGAATCTCCCAAGTCCGGCTATAACAAGCTGCAGGGCACGGACCTCGGACACCTCACGCGGGAGCTTCGCGAACACGGTATACGAGTGCAGGGCTCAACCATCATCGGACTAGAGCACCACACGCCAGACAACCTCGTCGAGGAAATCGAATCGGCAGTTGACTACCAGACTGATTTCCACCAGTTCATGCTCTACACGCCGGTTCCGGGCACGCCGCTTTACCAGGAAATAGCAGATCAGGGTCGTCTGCTGACCGACGTTGACTTCGCCGATATCCATGGGCAGTACAAATTCAACTTCCGGCACGGCGCGAACTCCCGCGAGGATTCAAAGAGGTTCCTGGATTGGGCGTTCTGGCGCGATTTCGAGCGGAATGGACCGAGTCTCTATCGCCTGTGCCAGACCATGCTCCAGGGCTGGCAACGCTACAAGGACTACCCCGATCCACGCGTCCGCGAGCGTTTTGCGCGAGAAGCAAAGAAGCTGAGCAGCGTTTACAATGCGGCGCTTTGGGTGATGGAGCGAGAATTCAAGAAGGTCAATCGCAACGTGAGTGAGCAGATTCACAGACTGCGCCGCGAAGTCGAGAGGGAGTTCCCGGTGATCGCCCGGCTCACAGCCGCATCGCTGGGGCCTATCTTGTTGTTTTCGGCACGCCGGGAGGAGAGGCGGCTGGCGAGGGGACAGACCTACGAACCCCCTACCCTTGTCGACCGCCGCAATTGGGTCTCAGCTTCGTAGCGGTTCTGCCTGGTGGCGTCGGCGCGAGAATGACCCCTGCCGCTGCCGGGTTGCCCAAGATCAGGAAGCACCGCAATGCCATGAAGCCTAACACGCTGCAAAAACATTGCCCGATCCATCGTACGTTTATTGTACGAAAACACCTTTCGCCCTGGAATCCCAGCGACAGACAGTAGAGGGCAGAGTACATCGAATTCTGCTCTATCGACTTCAAGGGTGTTCACTCGACGGCGGCAGGCTCAAAGCCCGCCGCCACTAGATCGGGCACATGGAAAATCCTTTGTCCTGCCCTCCCGCCTATCTCTACCTCGTGCGCTCGCTCAAGACTGATTCTAATCATAGAGATGTGCGGTTCCGGCAGGTGAAGAGCCTTCATAGCTTTCACGAAGCCTGAGAGCTTAAAAGCGCGAGTGCACAAGAGCGCGCCTCCATGATGAAAAGGCCGTGCCCTGAGTTGATAGGCTCCGCCGGCTGCGGCTCGCACCGAAACGACGTAAGGTTGATCTTCATAGTCTCCGAAGCGGCTGATAATGACCGTGCCTCCTTCGGGAAACACTGCTTGAATCTGGAGCACCCCGCCCATCGCTTGGACGTAATTACGAAGTGTGCTCAAGTACATATCCGCTCGTTGCTCGATTCGCGAAATTGAACTTTGCGGGACGTCCAAAAGCTCCGCCATGTCTGCCTGCGTAAGCTGTTTAGCGTTTCTCAATTCATCCAACGCCATCCGTTGCAGCTCTTCGCGCACACGCTGCTTGTTCTCGGCAACGTCCGCAGGGTGCATCTTTGCTTGCAGCTCTTTGTAGTTTCTTGCCATAACTGTCTCTCTCCTCAGTGGGTATACCCAGTACGAGGACTGCTGTCTTTGCTTACTCGCTTTCCAGTTCTTTCAAATGCTGCCTGAGGAACATATTCCTCGTACCATCGGTTAACTCCCGTCTTGTCTCCGCCGATCAACAAAATTGCCGTACGGCGCGGATCGAACGCATAAAGAACGCGGTACGGGCGTCCTTCATGCCGAATCCGAAGTTCGCGCATATGCTTGTGGCGCGATGTCTCAATCCCTGAGGAGTGAGGCATTCTTAGCGTCGGACCGGCTTCTGAAAGTAGAGTCACTGTGAAATCGACGCTCTTCTGTTCGGCAGCGTCGAGTGCATCCCACCACTCCCCGAATTCGTCGGAAACGTCGACTTCCCAAGCCATTCCCTCTAATATGTCATAGTCGACATAATGTCGTCAACAGCATAATATAATACGTTTATTGTACGAAAATGGTTTTCGCTCTGGCGTCCAACGGACACCACATATGGGTGCCACAGTGTCGCATGAATTCTCAGGGATGGATCGAAAAAGCACTAGCTGCCCGTGACATCATTCCTCTTTCAGCGCGCTCCCGAAAGCCGGCTGGCTTCCGAGCGAGACATAAAAGCCCCAGAAAAGGAGAGTGAGCGGCGCCAGTAGTGCGATCATGGCGCGTCCAGCGTACCACTGGTCGAGAAGCAGTGGTGGTGAAGTGCTGAGGGTCAACAGGATAAAGAAGAAGGCGGCCGCGGCAACCAGGCCAATTCTAACCAGCACTCCCAGGAATACAAGCACGAACAGGGCGGTCAAAGCGAAATCCACGGCAGTGGTTTCCGCATTTAGCAGCAGCAGGATGACCGCAATGGCGAGCAGTCCTAATCTTGGCCGCCGCAACAGGCCAGTCATGACGGACAAAAGGGCAAAGTAGAAAAGAGCGTAGAAGGATGCGGCAAAAAGCAACAAGAAGCAGTGGCCGATGGACGGCAGGACCCCTTGACCGAAATAACCGTCCACGGGGGACGCTGCCGAGTTGTGCGAAAACGCCCCGGCAGCCAAAAAGATGGTGTCCATTGCCGAACCGGCCACGATGCCTAACAACACGTCGCGTCCAACCAGTGGATCGCGAAGACGTCCGTTGAGAAGACGCTGCCAGGAAACCATCAGCTTCGGCCAGCTTTGCCGCGCATAGGGCTCCACGGCCATATATCCAAGCCAGGCCAGCAACGCAAAAAGCAGGGGAGCACCGAGCAGAATAAATTGGACCGAAATGTATTCCGCTTGCGGGACATAGTGGTAGACGAAGAATCCATAGATGCAGTTTGCCAGGATTGCAAAGCCAGCCAGACGCAGCGCTCCCTTCGCGTCTCCACGGCCCCGGCGAACGTTCCGGCGCGCGAAAAAGCCGGCCACGAGAAGATAACCCGCCATCAATAAGGGCCATGCTGTCGTAAGAAGAATGCCAGAGGCGGCAGGCATGCGGGATGGACTGGAAGGATCTCCTCGCCATGGCTGATCCCAGGGAGCGATCAGTTGGAAGTAGACCGGTACGCCGTGGTAGGCAGCGGCGGTTACGTGGATGAGAAGGTCGGGGCGATCAGGGAAATGACCCTCCCAGTCGGCACGTACATCGAAGGAATCGGGCGGGGCCCATTTGGGGCTAGCGGGAACAAACTGAGTCTGGTCGAGTCCGGCCTCGGCAAAAAGTAAGCCCCAGTTCAGATCAGGGCGGGCTCCTCCGGTCTCGACTTGCGGCGGGACAGCGCGCAGGAAAAGGAGATTTCCCTGCATATCCAGCCTCAGCGCAACCATGCCTGACGTTTCATAGGACGGATTCAACAGCGTCACCCTCGGCGGGCCATTCGGACTTTCAGCTCCCGGCGTCATCCACCGTGGACTTTGCCGGTACCAGAAGGTAACCGGGGAGGGCCATGCGTGTCCCGCGGGAGTACGTTTCCAATCCCTGCTTGAGGAGTTGTGAGCTGTATAGCGGAGATAATTTTTGTCGGAAGCGACCCAGAACGCGCGATCCACTGCGACGGAATAACCCAGCTTCTGCGCCAGCTCCTGAGCGCGGTCTGCCAGCACTTCCGGGGATTTGTTCATAGGGGCAAGACCCCAGTCCATCTTTCGCGGCGCCAGAAACATGGATGCGCCAAAGATCAGAATGAGTGCGCTCGCGAGGCAAGCCCAGGCAACTGCCGGCCGCAGCGAGCCCTGAGGCCCAGCGGCTGCCACCATCTCGGGTGAGGGAGTTTCTCCGGCAGCAAGCGCCGAGGCAAGCGGATCGCCGCCAGGGAGAGAAGCACCAACACTCAATGCCGAGCGTGGCCGCTGCGCTGAGTCCCGATCCAGACAACGCAGGATGGCCCGCTCGACCACCGGATCAAAGTTCTTGACGACGCTCGAGGGTGGCGTCGGATTGGTTTCGGTTTGCTTGCGGTGAAACTCGGCCAGGCTGGAGGCATCAAATGCCTTCTTCCCGGTGAACAATTCATACAGGACCAAGCCGAGCGCGTACAGGTCACTCTGAATGGAGGGCGCAGCGCCGTCGAGTAATTCCGGCGCAAGATATCCCGGTGTGCCTGCAGGGCCGGTTTGCTGATCCGCGTCGGACGTGGCAATCGCAAGCCCGAAATCCGTAATACGGGCGCGGCCCTTGCCGTCGATCATCACATTCGAGGGCTTCAGGTCACGATGCAGCACCCCACTGCGGTGAGCGGCGGCCAGGCCGGCGCACAGCTGCTGCGCGATCTCGACGGCTTTGTCGTCGGGTAAGCGGCCGATCCGGCGCAGCAGTGACGCGAGATCTTCGCCGTCCACAAATTCCATGGAGAGGAAGAGCCTGCCGTCGCTCTCCCCGACGTCATACACGCGACAAACGTTGGGATGGGAAACTTGCCGCGCCATGCGCACTTCGGCATAGAACTGATCGCGCCAACTTGTGTTTTTCCCGAGGTCCATGGGGAGAAACTTTAGCGCCACGCGCTGGCCTAGCTTAAGGTCATCCGCGCCATAGACTTCGCCCATGCCCCCGCGCCCGAGCAACGATGCCACGCGGTAGCGGTCCGCGACCATGCTGCCGGGAGCGAAGTTGAACGCTGGGGACTGGTTGTGGGCGGAAACCGCGCCCACGGCTCTGCGGCGATCACGTTGGGCTAATTCATCCGGTGAAATCGACATGGTTGGAGATACGGCGAGCCTTGCGCCACAACCCTGGCACACTTCGGTCGATTCGGCGTTCTGAGTTCCACAAACCTGGCAGGGGGCCACTTTGCACTCTGCAAACAGAACTTTAGGTCCGACCGCTTCTGCAGCCAGAACTGTTGAGTGTAAAGCATCCGCGTGAGGGCAGGTTGATTAGCCCTGCGATGCGGGTTGCGATGGGATAATTTCTGGATGGTTTGTCGGCAACTCTTCCGCAAAGCGTACGGGAAGCTGTGTCCGTTCATCCGCCGGAAAAGTATTCTTTCCTGCGATGAATCACTTCTTCAGGGCGTCACGGGGACCGGATTGGGCAACAACCGGTTCTTGTAAGCCTTGCTGAACCGCTGCCCTGGGTACGGTTCCCCGCGCCGACGGAGCCAGAAACCACCACCCAGGAATCGGACCGCTTTGGCGTTGCCCCAACTGTGGCGGATCGATGGCGGTCATCGAACGACTTACCACAGCTCAAATCCAACTCCGTTCTCCTCCACGGTTGCTCACAACTCCGACATGAAACCGCTTCTCCACAACTCGAAAACTCCGCACGGTTCACCGCGCTCCGGCCCCGTCCGCCCCGCTCCTGACCTGATCCCTATTTCGCGCCCTCTATCCCCCCGTTTTCCGCCATCTATTCTCCTTCCCACGCTCTCGACAACCTCCAACTCCGCTTCCGTGCCAACTCCAGCCGACTTCAACACCTCTGCCTCACTCCATTCAATTTGCATAAGGACCGCGTCCGCCGCGCCAGCGGCTTCCTTCTGACGGCTTTTTCGAACGCGCGCCCCAATCTCTGTTTCGCTCCACACTGCTCATCAAGGGCGCGCCTCCGAAAAAGCACTAACGTGATCCGGCCGGAACTGCGAATCCTTTTCGTGAGTAAATTTGGGGCTTATATCAATTGCATGGGGAATCATAGCCCGCGGTACTTTTCAATTCCTGCTGTTCTCCGCGTTCATTTCTGCGGAGTCGGGTCCGGCCCTTTCCCGGACGTCGATATCGAGGCAAGCCTGCTGTTCAGACTCCTCTCGAAGACGGCGAAGCGGTCCGCGTGAGGCGTAGGCCGCAGTTTTACCTCATGCCCAATTTCCAGTAGCAAGTCTGCCTTAGGGTCGTAGACGGGCCAGGGCGGAAGTCCGGAGCCGTTGGGGTCGCCGGTTTTGGCGAACTGCGTCCAGTATCCCGTCATTAAATCGACGAGTTTCCTGTCTTCGACGTCAGACCGGCCCCAGTGGCTGGGATAAAACCATCCGCTGAGAAACTTGAGTTCGATGCCGTGAAACGCGCCCGTCCCTTCGTAGAACTTTGCCCGCGCTGGATAACTGAAATAGTACATCCACGCTTTCTGTCCCGCGCGGGCCATATGCTTGGCGATAACACGGACGGAATTGCCAAACTCGTAGTCTGTGTCGAAGGCAATGAAGGCGGCGCGGGTATCTGCGTCCGAGGTCGCCGGATACATGCGAAAAATCTCGTCGGCATCGGCATCATTCACAAACTCGCTCTTCAGGAAGGCCTTGTAATTCGCCAAAGTTGGAGGGCCGTGCAGAGTCTCTTCGACGGTGGTGGTTCCTTCATCCGCGTTGCTGCCGACAATCACCGGCACCTTGGCCTGCCGACCTTGCGCGAAGATCGTTGCCGGCTGGGCGGGGAGCACCCAGCCGTCGATGACGCTTTCGATGTCGAAGTTGACTGAGCTGTCGTGGTTCGGGACATCCGTAGTTTCCCGCGGGCCTTTCGCGCGAAGTTTTGCCAGCGCATCGGGACCATCCGCAATGCCGAGATCCCGCATCAGGCGCAACCCTATGTCTTCGGCTGTACCGACTCCGCTTTCATAGTGGGACGGAGTCTTCAACTCGGGCGAGATGGTATCGGCGCAGCCCAGGCTTTCCATGACGGCTTGCTGAAACAGACCCTGCGCCGAAGGCGAAGACATCAGGAAACAGACCATCATTCCACCGGAGGACTCGCCAAAGATGGTGACTCGTGCCGGGTCTCCCCCGAACTTCGAGATGTTGTGCTGAATCCACTCCAGCGACGCAATCAGATCAAGAATTCCGTAGTTTCCCGAAGCGTGGTGTGGAGATTCCGCTGTGAGGGCAGGGTGGGCCATGAAGCCGAGCGCGCCGACGCGATAGTTTGTGCTGACGAAAACAACTCCCTTTCGCGCTAGCGTCGGCCCTGCAGGCAGAAATTGGGCTGCCTGCTGGGAGCCATGAATCCAGACCATCACGGGCAGTTTCGCGTCGGAATGACCTGCCTGCAGATTCGTCGTCCACACGTTCAGATAAAGGCAGTCCTCGTCGTGTCGATAAGTGAAATAAGGGTCAATCGTCTGGACCATCTCCTTCGTTAAGTCGTCCGAGTGAGGGTCTTCTGCTTCATAACAGTCCCCGCTATACCTGTTTGCCTTACGCGTGCCCTGCCATTTGTCGACTGGCTGAGGTGGTTTCCAGCGGCGGTCTCCGGTTGGCGGTGCGGCATAAGGAATCCCGAGGAACATCACTTCATCCCTCGCGGAGCCGAAGGGCACACCTTCAAGCAATCCGGAATCAATCGCTGCAAGGAGACTGGAATCGGAGTGAGATTGTGCTGGCGCTAGGCGGACACAGCAGAGAAAGAAGAGCGGGAGCCAAAATCTCGTGACTGATCTCACGGCATACCTCACGGCAGACAGTGCTGTTAGGCAAGAATCGGCATCAGGATACACCTGACCTCAGAGAATGCATCGGTTCACGACGAGCAGGTCACTTGGGGCCTCTTCAAGTCCTTGCTGCTTCGCCTCATATTCCTGCTCCAGTTTTGCGTTTGAAATCCTCAGCCTTTTCGCAACTGCGAGTCTGGGCGCTGCGACGGATGAAGGGGCCGTCCGATCCGAGAACGCCATTGATCGACTTTGGGCACCAGCAGCGCTTGTAGTTGATGTCGGAAGGGCAGGGAGAATAGTGGCGGGAGTAAACCGAGAGCATGGAATCGGCACCTTTGCCGAATCCACTGTACGTTTATTGTACGATTTTTTCTATCATAACTACTTTTATAGTCAGTAGTTTATGGTGGTGGAGGTGGTGGAGGCGGTGGGAGTCGAACTATTCAGGGTATTGATAACACGTAACTTGTTGATTCTCGGAACTGCTACAACGGCTAAAAAGGCCCCATTGCCGAATCCATTGTACGTTTATTGTACGAAAATGCTCTTCGCTCTGGAGACCAACAGACACCACATTGCGGCCACAGTATCGCGTTGATTCGCGGGGATGGATCGAAAAACCACCTGGCTGTGGCGGCCCACTTGGCCAAGGACTACACAGGAGCAGCGTCGCAAGGGGCATCCTTACGTATCCTGGGGGAAGAAGAGTCGGACTCCAGAGTTCCGACAAGTCTTTCGATGCGGGAGCGTAGCGACGCAGAAGGGTAATGGAAACTACCAGTACAAGGATCAGCAGACCCAACAAACCAAGCTCGATCATCGAAGAGTGGAAAATGGCGCTTGAGCCTTCGGTCGCCCATGCACCTTCTTTCGTGAGCGTGGCTGCTTCCAGGGTAATCACCAAAACGCGGCGAATTGAGGCAATCAGTCCGACGATCAGAAAGGGTTCTGTAACCAGAACATGGGAGCGAATGGAGATACGTACTGTATGCAGAATCTCCACCAGCATCAGAACAATGAGGAGTTGGTTCAATACCCTCAGAGTCTGGGCTGCAACCGTCCAATGACTGAGACCGATCCACAGTATTTGGCCCGCGGTTGCGATGGTCACAAAGGCCGTGACAGCCAGCAACGCTGCGAGAACGGAGTAGATGACTATCTCGGCCTTGCCCAGATAGTAGTCAAAGCGGCGGCGTAATCTGTCCTCGACCATGTCAGACTCAAGTTTAAATCGAAATACGAATTGTATCGCTGTGAAGGGCAGCGCAGACATAAGTGTCCGCGCTCCAAACCCCTTCTTTCCCCTTCTTGGCCCTCTCGGTAGCCTGTTTCAGAGCATCGCACGTTCTGCCCTGAAAGCAAGTTAGCGAGCGGTGATCGCGGTGCTCTTCCACGCGGTAGCGTCCTTCGCGCGCCGCCGTGCGCCCATGCTCAGTGCGCTCGTGCAGCACGTGCCGCTCGGGAAGCCGCTCTTCCGCTCTGTATTGCCGGACCTCGTAGGGATGAACGTACTCCGCCGGTTGATCCAGGTCCGCCGCCAGGGGGCGTTGTTGATGTGCCTCCCAATTCGGACTACGAGAGTGACAGGATCGATCTGCGCCACGGAGACGTTCTGGTTCTGTACACTGAGGGGGTCGGTCGAAGCTGAGAATCAAGCAGGAGAACAATACTCGGCGACGCGGCTGGCAAAGATTGCGAGTATGTACTCGCAACAGAGCGCTGACGAACTGGTAGAGACGATTTACAGATCGATAACCGAGTTTCGAGGGACAAAGCCGGCGGCTGACGATCTTACGCTGGTCGTGCTGAAGACGTGCTGATTTTAGGGTGACTGTTGGGCTTTTTAAACCGGCAGAGGAGATCCTCATTGATGATCTCTGGAAACGCGGCGTTGACTGGCTCATACGACCTTCTGCAGGTCGCTCTCTCGGTCTTGATTGCGATATCCGCATCCTACGCGGCTCTCGATCTTGCCGGACGGGTGACAGCAACGCGCGGTCGAGCACAGTTGACTTGGTTGCTCGGCGGAAGTGCCGCGATGGGCATCGGCATTTGGGCGATGCACTACATCGGAATGCTCGCCTTCCGCTTGCCCGTCCCGCTGGAATACGATTGGCCTACTGTTCTGCTGTCGCTCCTGGTGGGGATCCTTTGTTCTGCTTTCGCCCTGGTGGTCGTGAGTCGAAGAAGAATGGGACTCACTTACGCCTTGATCGGCAGCGCCATTATGGGTTGCGGCATTGCAGCCCTTCACTACATCGCCATGGCTGCTATGCGTTTGCCTGCGGAATGCCGGTTTGACTTTCGCCTGGTAGCCCTCTCCGTGGTACTGGCAGTCGTATTTTCGTTTGCTTCGCTGTGGCTGGCATTTTACTTTCGGGATGAGCCACAGGACAGCGCTTGGCGGAAGCTGGGAAGCGCCTTGGTCATGGGCGTGGCCATCTCAGCCATGCACTACACCGGAATGGCTGCGGCCACCTTTATTCCCGCAGCCCCAGCCCTGGACCATTCGCATGCGGTGAGCATCTCGTCCCTGGGTACGCTCGGAATCGCTGCCGCTACCTTGCAAGTCCTTGGTTTGGCGGTATTGTCATCCCTCGTGGACCGGCGATTCGACTCTCAAGGCTTGGAACTGGCCCTGACCGAAACCAGACTGGAATTAGCCCATGTGGCGCGAATCGCAACCATGGGTGAACTGACCGCGTCCATCGCCCACGAAATCAACCAACCCCTAACCGCAGTCGTCAACAACGGCAATTTTGCTTTGCGCCAGGTCGCAAGTGGAGCGCCGAATCTGGAGGAGTTGCGCGAGGCAATTGCGGAGATTGTGGATGACGGAACCCGAGCCAGCGCCGTCATCTCGCGAATTCGTGCGCTATTGCAAAAGGGCGCTCCTGATAGGGCTGAACTGGACATCAATGAAGTGATTCAGGAAGTCACCATTCTTGTCCGCCATGAAGCGACCCTAAGCGGTACTTCCGTACGGCTCGACCTTGCCGCCGATCTGCCGCACGTACTAGGCGACCGTGTGCAATTACAGCAGGTCTTGATCAACCTAGTCATCAACGGCATTGAAGCAATGCGTACGCTCACTGACCGGCCACGGGAGCTTCTCATCAAATCGGCAAAGAACGCGGATGCTGTACTGATCCAAGTTCAGGATTCTGGAAAAGGACTCGACCCGGAGCAGGTAGGCCGTATCTTCGAACCATTCTTCACCACCAAGCCGCAGGGTATCGGAATGGGATTGTCGATCAGCCGCTCCATCATCGAGTCCCATGGCGGTCGTTTGTGGACCGTACCCGGTTCCTCTGGTGCGCTCTTCCAATTCACTCTGCCAACCGATGGGAACAGTGTTTCATGAACGAGCGCGCACCTATCGTTTTCGTGGTCGATGACGATCCCTCGGTTCGTCGTTCGATCAAGCGCCTCATCGGATCGGTAGGTTTGCAAGTCGAGCTATTCGGGTCCGCACAGGAGTTCCTGTTAAGCAAGCGTCCGGATGTACCCAGTTGTCTCGTCCTCGACATCAGGTTGCCAGGGATCAGTGGGCTCGATTTCCAGCACGAGTTGGCCGAGGCTAACATTCATATTCCGATCATCTTTATAACTGCGCACGGCGACATTCCCATGACTGTGCGAGCCATGAAGGCGGGAGCCGTAGAGTTTCTCACCAAACCGTTCCGCGAGCAGGATCTGTTGGATGCGATTCAACTCGCTCTGGAAAGGGATCGGGCCAGGCGTCAAGGAGACGCTGAAATCGCGGTGTTGCGGGAGCGCTTCGAATCGCTGTCGCCACGAGAGCGCGAAGTCGTCGGCATGGTCGTCTCGGGCATGCTCAACAAGCAGATTGCGGCTGACATTGGAACCACGGAAAACACGGTGAAGGTTCAGCGTAGCCGCGCAATGGAAAAGATGCAGGCACAATCTGTAGCTGACTTGGTGAAGATGGTTGAAAGACTGCGGAGTCCCGCCCGCAAGAGCCGCGTTAACTAAATCATCGTAGGCATCATTCTTTCTGTTACACGACACCCACCAACGCTCAATACCATTTTCCTCACGCTGGTCTCAATCTCACTAGTGACGTGGCTGCTCTCTTGGAGGAGATTATGAAGAAACTCTTCATGGGTGATCGGTTTTGTTGTGCGCACGTTGCCAGTGTATCTGCATGCGGGTACAGAACGAGATTTGAAAGGGGCCTACCAGCCGGCTACCGTCGTTATGGTGTCCCTCGTGCGCACTTTGGAAGGAGCAATATCGCTACAACCTCCGAGGCACCCATATGCGACGAGGTCACTCTCCAATAGAGAGGTTAGTGTGTACGCCATCAACTTGCTGTGAAGACCAAAATCCTCCCCTTCCGTGAACTGCTTGAGTCGACGCCAGGCGCGATGGTCATCGTCAATGAAGCTTGGGAAATCGTCCTCGTCAATGCGCAGACAGAAAAACTGTTCGGATACGACCGTGAGGACCTGCTTGGTTATTCGGTCGAGCGACTGATTCCTGCTCTCTTTCAAGATCGACATCTAGACCACAGGGCAGCATATTTCAGTGATCCCTGTGTACGACCGCTGGGGCTGGGCCCGGAACTCTACGCTATTCGCAAGGATGGCCAAGAGTTTCCCGTCGAGATTAGTCTTAGTCCTTTAAAGACTGCTGAGGGCGTTCTGATTACGGCCGCGATTCGCGACATCAGCGAAAGGAAACGCGTAGAGGGCCGGATTCACAAGTTGAATTTGGAACTGCAGGCCAAAGAGCAGCTGCAATTGTTGCTCGACTCCACGGCGGAGGCGATCTACTCCATTGATGTTGATGGAGCTTGCACACGCTGCAATGCTGCGTGTCTTCGATTGTTGGGTTACAGTCGCGACTCCGAACTACTTACAAAGAACATGCATGCGCTGATGCACCATACCCGGCCCGATGGACGCGCCTATCCCGAGGAGGAATGCAAGATTTTCCAGGCTTTCCGGCAGGGGAAAGGGACGCACGTAACGGACGAAGTTCTTTGGCGCGCGGACGGAACTAGCTTCCCCGCAGAGTACTGGTCTTATCCCGTACGCCACAACAGTCAGGTTGTAGGCAGCGTCGTCACCTTTTTCGATATTACCCAGCGCAAGAAGTCCGAGGAAGCTCTGAGGCGATCGGAATCACGGTATCGCTCAATTATTGAGCGCGCGCCTTATGGCGTTTTTCGCGTTGACCAGAGTGGTCGCATCGCCATGGCAAATTCAGCCTTCGCAGCCATGCTTGGTTACCAAGGTCCAGACGAGGTGCTGGGCGTCCATACAGGTACGGACGTTTATCTCGATTCAACGGAGCAGCAACGCGCTCGTGATTATGCATCCGAAGATCCCGCGGTTGGTTACGAGACCAAGTGGAAGCGTAAAGATGGAAAAACGATAACAGTGCGACTCGGTGGGCGGCGCCTGCCAGATGATGACGAACTTCCAGGCGGGTTCGATGTCTTTGTTGAGGATATCACCGCACATCGATCTCTCCAGAAGCAGTTTGAACACGCCCAAAAGATGGAAGC
>Ga0265760_10000187_pt1 | contig 16292 bp, 18 predicted proteins | sample NZIome_2_FD_200831 | JGI IMG/M metagenome (GOLD analysis project Ga0265760, IMG submission 200831) | Metatranscriptome of rhizosphere microbial communities from Maridalen valley, Oslo, Norway - NZI1 (Metagenome Metatranscriptome) | ecosystem: Host-associated > Plants > Roots > Rhizosphere >...
GTATGCCCCAGTGGTTCTTCTGAAGGTCGAGTGGCTACAGATTTTCCTTAGGTCAGAGGTTGGGGAGTCGATGCAACCTCGGGTCGCCTTATCTCCCATCCCCCAATCTGATTTGACCCTGTTTCTTTTTTGCCCCTAGAATGAACGGTTCTGCTTTCTGTTCTGGCTCTCACTATGGCGCTTCGTCTTTACAACACACTGTCTGGCAAGGTGGAAGAGTTTCGGCCGCTCGTGGATAACGAAGTTCGCATGTATGCTTGTGGGCCCACGGTTTACGACTATGGCCACATCGGCAATCTACGGACGTTCATTGCGGTGGACGTTCTGCGGCGATTTTTTCGTCAGCGCGGCTACAAGGTACGGCACGTGATGAACATCACCGACGTCGATGACAAGATCATCCGCAATGCGGCGCTTGCGGGGGTCAGTGTTCAGCAATACACGGCGAAATATGAGAAGGCGTTTCTTGACGATATCTCTGCGCTGAATATCGAGCAGCCGATTCTGGTACGCGCGACGGAGCACATCCCCGAGATGTCGGAATTCATTGCCGAACTGCAGAAAAAGGGATTCGCTTACCGCACCGAAGATGGGTCCTACTATTTCAGGATCGCGAAGTTTCCCGCTTACGGGCAACTCTCCAAGAAAGATTTTGCCGGGCTGGAAGACGGGGCGCGTGTGGATGTGGATGAGTACGAGAAGGACAGCGCGCGCGATTTCGCCCTGTGGAAAGCGCCGAAACCTGGCGAGACTTCATGGGAGACGGTGATCGGGCCGGGGCGGCCGGGCTGGCACATCGAATGCTCGGTGATGGCCATGGAGGAATTGGGCGAGACTTTCGATCTGCACGCGGGCGGCGAAGACCTGATTTTTCCTCACCACGAAAACGAAATCGCCCAGTCCGAGGCACTCACCAGTAAGCCGTTTGCACACTTCTGGTTTCATGTGCGGTTTCTTTTGGTCGAGGGCGAGAAGATGTCCAAGAGCCTGGGCAACTTTTTTACGCTGCGCGACCTGGTGCTCAAAGGACATAAGCCATCGTCCATCCGGTTTTTGCTGGCGTCGGTTCCGTATCGCAACCAGCTGAACTTTACTTTCGATGGGCTGAAGCAGGCTGCCGTGTCGGTGGAGCGGCTACGAAACTTTCATCTGCGTTTGACCATGGCGCCGTTCCCGGCGGGCGCCACTCAAGGCATGGCTGAACTGGCGCGTGAGACCACCGAGCGAATGCTGGCCGGCATGGACGACGACCTTAATACAGCGCAGGCTCAGGCGGCGATCTTCGACATGGTGCGGAAGGCGAATGCCGCGATGGATGCGGGACAATTCAGGAAAGATGATGTTCCGGCGCTGCTCACCGATCTGGAGCGCTTCGACGAAATATTCGCGGTGCTGAAAGATGACGATGCGCCGAAGGTTCGCAGCATTGTAGAGTGGGCAAGAGCAGAAGGCCGCGAGGTCAGCAAGGAGTTGCTGGAAACGTTGGGCGCACAGGAACTCCCCGACGCCCACATCGAAAAGAAGGTTGCAGAGATGGAAGCGGCGCGTCGATCGCGTGATTTCAAACTCTCTGACGCTATTCGCGCTGAGCTCGGCGGCTTTGGAATCGTCGTGGAAATCACGAAAGACGGTGCGCGATGGAAGCGCAAATAGCGGAGAAGTTGTTCACAGAGTTGCCGCGATAGCCAACCACTCTGTTAGGGGATGCACGTAGCGTCAAGCGGTTGAACCGTTTTCCCTGCCAGCAGCGATAAAAGATGCAAATACGAAGTCATGTGATGTTCGCACGCAAGTTCACACTTGACCAGAAATCTCGGGGGAATCAGCGTGATCGAGTTTAACTCGTAGAGTCCCGCTACGTGTTCGTAGAGAGGTGGCAAGGGTAGCTTCGGAACAATATCCACGCGGTTGGCAATACGATAAGTATTCGGGACAACCTGGTTGTAGGTATGCGCAAATAACGCGTCCCCCGTGCGCGGGCTGGCGTAGGTGTAGATGGTCGGATTTTTGAAGTTGGTATTGGCTGCTACATCGAGGGCGAGCAATGTGGCCAACGCGCCTCCCAGACTGTGTCCGCAGATCGTCAATGAGTTGATAGCGTGATCGAACGGAAGCGCTGCCACCGCATCCACTAGCCGAGCGGGGGAAGTTGCAACGCGGAGAGAGTTGAAGATTGCGGTGAACCCATCATCCGTTTTGCCTGCGCCGGCCAGGAATGGGAACTTCGTGGCAAGGAATTCGAAATCGTGGATCCACTCCCGAATACCCTCCGTGCCCCGAATGGCGATGACCGCGTCGTTATTAGGAGCTTGGAGGATGAACCCGAACGACACGATGCGATTGCCTCGGCCAGGATTCATGGTCGTGGCGAGATCGTTACCGAGAATCGTACCGACAACTTTATAGCCAACGTTGTCGGGGTCGTACGTGGCAGGAAGCGTTTGACCTGCCACAGGGGCGGTATTCGCAGACTGAATAGTTTCAGCTGCTTTCACCAATAGTCCAAAGTGAATTGCCTGATTCAGGTCCACAATCGTCTCCTATCCTCAACTCAGGGTTTTGTGTGGGAAGAACAAAGCCTCCACCTGCGCTCCCAGCGCAGGCAGAGGCTCGGATTGACGCGGCCGATGGAAGATAGGCGCGCTATCTCACCGTGCAGCCCGTAGTGCTGAAGTCCAATGGAGAATTGCTAGTCGGTCCGCACACTTGCTGATTCCATTGCTTCTTCAAGTCACTCGCTTTAGGGACGGCAGGTGCGGAGTGGGCCACCTTTTGCGCCGCAGATAACGCCGAAGTCTGTGGCATCAACGCAGCGAAGCTGGCGACCGTGGTCAGGATCAGATTGACTCCCGCCGTGAGCCGTGCCGAGAGAACCGGATTGCCGATGTGCGCTGCCTGCAAGAGGGCCGGCAGGTTTTGGTCGATGTCCGCGATGACGCCCTGAATCTTCTGCAGAGCGCTCGCGCTTGGATTTGCTTTGTATTCGTTGTAGAGCGTCGCCAGCAGATTCAGATCTTTACTGGCTTGTGCGGAGATGTTCTGGATGGCAGCGGCCTCGGGTGCGCTGATCTGCTGGCCGGACTGCAGCGTGGTAACAATCGTACCGATGTTCAGGGCCATCTGAATGAGCACCGGTAAATCGGCGAGAGCGACGCTGATCCATTGGGCGCTGCAGCCGGTTGCTATCAGTGAGATCGACAACGCAATCGCGAGAATCGTTCTGGATTTCGAGATTGGGCTTTGGGCTGGGCTTGAGTTTGACTTCATGATGAATCTTCTCCTTAATTTGGTTGATACTGGTTACGAGCTCTGAGCTCTGACGCTTCGCCGGTTCGCGGACTACAATCGAATGCAGCCGGCAACTGGCAGGGAACAACTGAAATGAAATCTTTCGACGAATATCTTCAGGAGGCCGAAGTAGCGCATGGTCACCTCTGCGCCGGACAGGTTCTCGGCGTCCGACTGGCCATGCTCGGTCTGACGAAGCTGGGCATCGACGATCCTCGCGGCAAGGATCGAAAACGCCTGGTGACTTTTGTAGAGATTGACCGGTGCGCGACCGACGCCGTCGCGGTGGTTACCGGTTGCCGTCTCGGCAAGCGCGCGCTAAAGTTCCGCGACTGGGGCAAGATGGCTGCAACCTTCGTCGACGCGAGCACCGGCAAAGGCGTACGCATCGCCGCCAAAGAATCATCGAAAGCACTGGCCGGGCAGATGCATCCTGAACTTCCAAATAAAAATAGCCAGCAGATGCTGGCTTATCGTGAAATGCCCGAGGACGACCTATTCACTGTTGAATGGGTGAAAGTCGATCTGCCCCCGGAAGAGTTTCCCGGATACAAGGGTGAACGTATTGTTTGTGAAGTCTGTGGCGAAGGAATTAACTTTCGCCGTGAAGTGCGTCGTGACGGAAAATTACTTTGTCGCGGCTGCGCCGGCGAACGATATTACGAGCCGGTATAGCGAACAACAGCGTGTAACAACAAAACCTTACGCCGCCTGCTCGTAGGCATGGGCCACCCGCAAGATTGTGGCTTCGTCGAAGTGCTTGCCCAGAATCTGCAGTCCGACCGGAAGGTTCTCCTTTGTCTCTCCGCAAGGGACGGAAATTCCGGGAATTCCCGCCAGGTCCGCAGTAACGGTGAAAATGTCGGCGAGATACATCGATAGAGGATCATCGACCTTCTCGCCCAGCTTGAATGCGGCAGTGGGACTGGTCGGAGTTACAATCGCATCAACTTTCTTGAACGCGTCCTCGAAGTCCCGGACGAGCAGCGTGCGGACTCTCTGTGCCTTCAGGTAGTAGGCGTCGTAGTATCCCGCGCTCAACGCGTAGGTTCCCAACATGATGCGGCGCTTCACCTCGGCACCAAAGCCGTGATCGCGGCTGCGGCGGTACATTTCGGAAAGCGTGCGCGCATCGCCAGCCCGGTAACCGTAACGAACGCCATCGAAGCGAGCCAGGTTCGACGATGCTTCCGCCGTGGCTACTATGTAATAAGTCGGAATTGCATATTCCGTGTGCGGGAGCGAGACCGGAACGATTTCGCAGCCTGATCCCGCGAGCTTTTGAATGGCGGTCTCTACCAACTTTCGGACTTCGGAGTCCAATCCTTCTCCAAAATATTCTTTTGCCACGCCAAGCGTAAGCCCGCGCACCGGCTTCTCCAGTTCCGCAACATAGTCTGGCACCGGCACTTCGGCGGAAGTGGAATCCATGGGATCACGGCCTGCGATGGTTCGCAGCACGATGGCCGCGTCTCTCACGGTTTTTGCGAGGGGCCCGATGCGGTCGAGCGACGATGCGAACGCGATCAGACCATGTCGCGATACGCGTCCGTACGTCGGCATTAGCCCGACCACACCGCAAAAAGACGCGGGTTGGCGAATCGACCCGCCGGTGTCCGATCCGAGAGTGGCTACAGCCATATCCGCTGCAACTGCCGCCGCTGATCCTCCTGAGGAACCTCCAGGCACGCGGCTCAGATCGCGGGGATTGTGCACCGGACGCCAGGCGGAATTCTCGTTCGACGATCCCATGGCAAATTCATCGCAGTTCAGCTTGCCCAACACGACCGCGCCAGCAGCTTCGAGCCGAGCCACCGCCGTGCAGTCATACGGCGGGATGTAGTTCCCAAGAATCTTCGAGCCCGCCGTAGTGCGCACACCACGGGTCACCATCACATCCTTGATGCCAACCGGAACGCCGCCCAGCGGCGGAAGTTCCTCGCCCTTTGCGGCCAGCGAATCCATTCGCGCTGCCTGTTCCAACGCGCGATCCTTTGAGAGTGTGAGGTATGCGCCAATCTCCGGATCAGTTTTGTCGATCTTTGCGTAGAACGCTTCCGCCAGCGATATCGCCGTGGTTTTGCGCGCTTGCACGCCGGCGCGGGCGGCTTCGATTGTGAGTGCTTTCAAATCCATGAGAGGAGTGACTGTCTAAAGATGACTCGTTTTCACGAACCGCAGATCTATCTCTCGATCACTTTCGGCACTTTGAAGAATGTTCCATCCGTGTCGGGAGCGTTTTGCAGCGCTACCTCATGCGGCAGGGATTTTCTCAAACCTTCGAGAATGTCTTCGCGGCTGGCGTAAGCAAAACGCTCGCTGCCAGTTCTTGATTGGTCGACCCCGTACCTGTCCGAGACCTGGGCCATCGGCGGCACGTCGGTTGTATCCAACTGGCTCAGCCGATCAACATAATCGAGAATCGAGTTGAGATCGCGCAGCAAGAGTTGGCGTTCGTCCTGGGTCAGTTCGAGATTTGCCAGATCCGCGACGTAGGCGACGTCCTTTTCAGTGACTTTCATTTTCGTGTGTGCGGACGTGCGTGATACCCGAACCCCCGCCTGGTATGTTCGTCCGACTCTATTTGATTTTGCTCTATACTTTTAGAATAGCAGTTTGGATAGGGTAAACCCGCCAACTTTTCAAGTATATATTGCCATTGTTTTCAGATAGTTAACGAGATTTAGGCCTCAAGAGGGGCTTGACAAGATTTCGGCAAACCGCGCATTTTGCACCATTTTTGGTGCATTTCTTGTTTTAGAGTGGCGACGCTCAAGCACTCCTAACCTTCGCTCGGAAACTCGGTCCCGACAAATGCAATAGCCTCATTTTTGGTCTGTAGGCGTCCTTCCAATTGTCCATCCTCCACCGCTGCCAGAATCTTCTTGAATTGCGGTCCGGGCCTGTAGCCAATTGCGATCAAGTCGTCCCCTGTGATCAGAGGCACGGGCCGCATGGCTGCCGGTGGCATGGACGCCATCTTCTCGCGCGTGAAATTGTACGAGGTGAGATTTCCATGGCTGGCCTCGCAATCCATGCGGTGCAATTGCAGGTGTTCGTCGAAGCGCGGCATGCGTACAAACCTTTTGAAGGTGGATTCCTTCATCTGCTGCACGTGCGCGAAGCGCATGTGATTGTCGACCAGCGCGAGAATCTGATCCGTGTCGTCATTCGAAAAGTGTAAGCGGTGGCAGATTTCTTCCGCGATCTTGACGCCAACATCGACGTGTCCATCAAAACGGATGCGATCAGGGGCAATTCGAAATGTCGCGGGCTTGCCCACATCATGCAGCAGCGCGCCCCAAGCCAGCGTGATCGGACAGGGATGCGGCAACCATTCGAGCAATAGCAGCGTGTGTATGAAAACATCGCCCTCAGGATGAAACTGCGGCGGTTGCTCAACTCCTTTCATGGCTTCGATCTCGGGCAACACCTCGCGCAGCAATCCGCTTTCGTCGAGCAGAAGAAAGGCCTGGCGTGCATGGCCCTCGATCAACATCCTGGTGAGCTCATCGCGAACGCGCTCCTGCGATACCTGATCAATCTGCGATGCCGTCTTTTGAATCGCTTGAAAAGTTCGAGGCTCGATGGTGTATCCGAAACGCGCGGCGAAGCGGACAGCACGCAGCATCCGGAGCTTGTCTTCGGCGAACCGTCGGTCCGGATCGCCGATGGATCGGATGATTCCGGCTTCGAGATCCTTGCGTCCGCCAACGAAATCCAGAACCTCGTTCGTGACCGGATCGAGCAACAGGCCGTTGATGGTGAAATCGCGGCGTTCGACATCTTCTCGCGGATCCTTGCTGAAACGAACCTGGTCGGGATGACGTCCGTCGCTGTATCCGATGTCGCTGCGAAAGGTGGCGACTTCAACCACGTTTGCCTTGGATGAGACGTAACAAGTTACGTCTCTACAGGTAACGTCAATTGCAACGTCTCTTTCCGGCAATGGAACTAGCACCACTCCGAACTGCGCGCCGACTGCATAGGTGTCGGGAAAGATCCGCATCACCTCTTCGGGGGTCGCGTCGGTCGCGACATCATAATCGGCAGGCTCGCGGCCGAGCAGCAGATCGCGCACGCATCCGCCGACCAGGTAGGCTTTGTGATCCCGCTCCCGCAGGGTACGGACGATCGAGATGGCAAAGTCTTTGAGCATGGCAGCCGGGATGAGCTCTAGCAGATAATATATTGCTTATGCCTGACGCCTACATCCTCGGGATTGAAAGCTCGTGCGACGAGACTGCGGCAGCAGTCGTGCGCTCGGGTGAGGAGATTGTTTCGAACGTCGTGTTCTCGCAGATCGCTATGCACCAGCCTTATGGCGGAGTTGTGCCCGAGTTGGCGTCCAGGGAGCATTTGCGCGCGATCGTGCCGGTGGTACGCAAGGCGCTGGCCGACGCCGGACAGACTTATCAATCTGTCGACGCGGTCGCCGTCACTCAAGGACCTGGGCTTGCCGGCGCATTGTTGGTTGGCATCAGCTATGCTAAGGCCCTCGCGTTCGCTCTCGACAAGCCGCTGATCGCGGTGAACCATCTCGAAGGTCATATTCATGCCGTCCTGCTCGAGGAGCGCCGCAAAGGAAATCACGATCTGCGTTTTCCCGTGCTGGCGCTGGTCGTCTCCGGCGGCCACACCCATCTTTATTTGGCAACGCGGCAAGACAACAGTTGGACTTACGAGAACATTGGCCACACCCGCGATGACGCTGCCGGGGAAGCTTTCGACAAGGTCGCAAAGTTGCTGGGGCTGGGATACCCGGGCGGACCCATCGTCGACAAGCTTTCTCCTCACGGGGATTCTCGCGCAGTGAAATTTCCACCATCGCAGCTAAAACACCGGGATCGCAACGACCAAAAGGCCGGACGGACCTATGATGGCCCACGCTTCGATTTTTCTTATAGTGGGATCAAGACCGCAGTTTTGCGCTACGTCGAGACTCACAACATGCAGGGCTCGATCGCCGGCCGACGCAAAGCGCTCTCAGCAATCCCGCAACCCAAGCTCGAGGATTATTTGTCGCACTGCGACAAACAGACTCTAGACCTTGTAGCTTCGTTCCAGCGAGCGTTGGTAGAGGATCTCGCAGGGAAGACTCTGGCTGCGGCGCGTGCCTATGACGTCGCGACGTTATTCATCACCGGGGGCGTAGCAGCGAATCAGGAGTTGCGCCAGCAGTTCGAGAAAGACGCCGCCCGGGAAGGCCTTTTTGTATATTTCCCTTCGCGCCCAATGTCAACAGACAACGCCGCGATGATTGCAGCCGCGGCGTATCCCAAATTTTTGGCCGGCGAATTTGCGCCCATGGATTTCTCGGCGGAAGCAGGAATGGTGTTGAAGTGAGATGAGCAATTACCAATCAACATTCAGCCACGGCACGCGTCAGCCGAGAATCTTAAAGGGCTAAGTGCTAACTGCCGCTCTTCGCCGCCTGCCCTTTAGCACCCAGAACCACCTGTACTGCCTTGGCCAGTTGATCCTCGATATCGATGTCTTTGAATATGGTGAAGTTGGCGCGCTTTTCCGTTTGCTCGAAACCACTCTGCCTGCCGGCGACGATCACGATCGGAATGCCAGCGAGAGCAGGCTGCTTCTTCACTGCCGTGATAAGCTCACTGCCGTTCATCTTGGGCATCTGAATATCGGTGATGATGATGTCCGGACGCACCCTCTTCAATACTTCGAGTGCCTCCTGCCCGTTGGTCGCCGACTCCACGTCAAAACCGCGCTCCTCGAGGAAGCGGCACACGGTGTGCCGGATGAGCATGGAGTCGTCCACAACCAAAGCCACAACTGACATGACCTCTCCGCGGGCAATTACACCCAGGCTGACACTAACAAACTGTAAATAGCCCAAACAAGGGAAAGGTCCGACGGAAGATTACCTTCGTCACTCCGTGCATGAGGAAAGTATCTTCAGGATTCGTTCTTGAGCCGGGTGTCTTCGATCATCATGTCCTTAAACTCACTCGATTCGAAGATGTCGCCGCACTCCAGGCATTCGACGAACTCGGCGTCTTCTTCGCGGGCCACGATCTGCACGCGCGGGTGCTTGCACTCATTCATGGTGCTTCTCTTCTCGGGGGGTTGCGACGGCGGGATTGAAGTCATAAACCCGGACGATCACGGTCGGCCCGGCGAGGCTGAAGTGAGGTTTGCCGGAAATTGGCGGTATTTTAGCCCGACTGGATAGCTTGTCAAGTCTTTTCGTTGTAAATTCGATTCCATCGCAGGCCCAATGCTCCAAATGTGACTCCGTGGACGTCTCCTGATGGCCACCGGAATCCTGCCCTGAACTTGAAATACGACCGAAAAGATCGCCATCCGATAAACCGCTAAGGACAATATAGTTACCGTTAGATTGTGAATTTAGCCGTTCCCTGCCAAGGGTTGCAATCGAAGCCATCTCCCCATACAATAGTTATATCCGACTGAAAAGGTCGGATTTCCTGTCGGACTCGGATGCTGAAGCTGACCAAAAAAGCGGATTACGGTTTGATGGCGATGAAGCATCTGGCCGAGCGGGCACCCCACGGTGCTTGCAGTGCCAAGGATGTTGCCGACGCCTACGGCATTCCGCAGGAAGCTCTGGCAAAGATTCTGCAGCGACTGGTCAAGGCCGGTTTGCTGCATTCGCAGCACGGAATGAATGGTGGCTACACGCTGGCGCGCGATGCGGGAACGATTAGCGCTTTCGAGGTGATTCGGGCGATTGACGGTCCCTTGTTCATCACTTCTTGCATCACGGTGCGAGGCGAATGCGATCAAACCGATCGCTGCACAATTCGGGAGCCACTGCGCCGGGTCAACGAGAGCATCGAGCAGGTGTTGCGGCGCATCAGTATCTCAGAGATGAAAGAAGAGACGCAATCCCAGGAAGAACCTGAAGCAAAAAAGTCAGCTGAGCTGGTGACGATTACATAAAAGAGGTAGGAGAGCAATCATGAGCACAGATGTAAAGACGATCCCCCAGGCGGAGCACGTTGCCCCCAACGGAGTCAAACTGCCGGTCTACATGGACAACCACGCCACCACACCCATGGATCCTCGGGTGCTGGAAGAAATGCTGCCCTACTTCATGGAGAAGTTCGGCAACGCCGCCAGCCGCAATCACTCATTTGGGTGGGCGGGTGAGGAAGGCGTAGAGACGGCACGCGAACGGGTCGCGAAACTGGTCGCCGCGACCACGAAGGAAATCATTTTCACTTCGGGCGCGACCGAGAGCGACAACCTGGCCATCAAGGGCGTGGCCGAGATGTACAAGGAAAAAGGAAATCACATCATCACCGCCGTGACCGAGCACAAGGCTGTGCTCGACACCTGCAAGCGTCTGGAGAAATACGGCTATCGCGTTACCTATTTGCCAGTTCAAAAAGATGGTTTGATTGATCTTGAAGATCTGAAGCGAGCCATGGATGACAAGACGATCCTGGTTTCGATCATGTGGGCCAATAATGAGATTGGCGTGCTGCAGCCTGTGGCAGAGATCGGCAAACTGTGTCGCGAGCGCGGAGTGATTTTCCACTCCGATGCTACCCAGGCTGTGGGCAAGATCCCGGTCGATGTGAACAAGAACAACATCGACGTAATGTCGATCTCGGCCCACAAAATGTACGGGCCCAAGGGTGTCGGCGCATTGTATGTTCGCCGCAAGAATCCCCGGGTACAGATTTCCGCCATTATCGACGGCGGTGGCCACGAGCGCGGCATGCGTTCGGGCACTCTCAACGTGCCAGGGATTGTGGGACTGGGCAAGGCTTGCGCCATCGCTTCGGAAGAAATGGCCAAGGAATCCTGCAAACTCGCTGGCCTGCGCAATCGACTCCGCGACAAAATCATGGGCGGGCTGGACGAGGTTTACATCAACGGCTCGTGGGAGCATCGCTTGCCCGGCAACCTGAATATCAGTTTTGCCTACGTGGAAGGCGAATCGTTGCTGATGGGCATCAACGATATCGCGGTTTCGAGCGGTTCGGCCTGCACCTCCGCGACGCTGGAGCCATCTTATGTATTGAAGGCTCTGGGCACCGGAGATGACTTGGCGCACAGTTCCATTCGCTTCGGCCTGGGACGCTTCAACACCGAAGCCGAAGTTGATTACGTAGCCGATCGCGTGGTCGAGACGGTATCGCGGTTGCGTGAACTGTCGCCGCTTTACGAGATGGCAAAAGAAGGCGTCGATTTGAAAAGCGTGAAGTGGGCGGCAGAGTAGGTTATCCCCGAGACGTAGCAAGCTGCGTCTCTACAGAATTCAAGCCGTAGAAACATTGCTTGCAACGTTTCTGGCGGACAAAGTTTAAGGAGAAAGCAAATCATGGCATACAGCGATAAGGTTCTCGATCATTATTCCAACCCGCGCAATGTAGGCTCGTTGGACAAGAACAGTTCTGAAGTCGGAACGGGGCTTGTTGGCGCACCCGAATGCGGCGACGTCATGAAGCTGCAGATCAAGGTCAACCCGCAAACCAACGTCATTGAAGACGCAAAATTCAAGACGTTCGGATGCGGCTCGGCCATCGCGTCTTCGTCCCTAGCCACCGAATGGGTGAAGGGCAAGACCGTGGACGAAGCTCTGCAAATCAAGAACACCGAAATTGTGAAGGAGCTATCGCTGCCTCCAGTAAAGATTCACTGCTCGGTGCTCGCGGAAGATGCGATCCGCGCGGCCATCCATGACTGGAAAAAGAAGCAGGATGTAGCGAAGCCCACAGCGGTCGCAGCGCAGTAAGTTTGCAGGAGGACGGGCGTCTTGCCCGTATTCCGTTGACTTTGGGCAGATCATGATCGAAACAGAAGCCAAAACGGAGGCGCCGAAGGCGCCGGCCAAAGGTGTCCAGGTAACGGACAAAGCTTTGGCCAGGATTCGCACCGCCATCGTGAAAGAAGGCATTTCGCCCGATCAGGGCGGGCTGCGCCTCGGCGTGCAGGGCGGTGGATGCTCCGGCTTGAGCTATAACATTCGCTTCGACACCCAACCGCGCGAACGCGATCGCGTCTTCCAGTTCGGCGACGTACGCGTCTTCGTTGACCCGAAATCGTTCATCTATCTGCACGGCATGACCCTGGATTATCAGGAGACGCTCATGCAGCAAGGCTTCGTGTTCGTAAACCCGAACTCAACGAAATCCTGCGGTTGCGGCACGTCGTTCTCGGGCTGATGGTGTGGCGCGGGCGCCCACGCCCGCGATGTCTTTCTGCGACGCCGTTTGTTCTGGCATCGCAAGCCCACGCGAAAAGGTAAACGTTCGCGGTAAAACGCATTTATGGCGATGGAATCCAACACGAATTCTTCTCTGATCATGCCGGGCGAAGCTACTGCCACTTGCTGGTCGTGCGGCACCATGCGCGCCGTCCACTTCTGCAGCGCCTGTGGCAAGGTCCAGCCTCCGGTGCCAGTGGATTACTTCACCTTTTTCGCTCTGCCCCGGAAGCTGAATCTCGACATCGCGCTTCTGGAGCGGGAGTTTTATGAGCTGAGCCGGAAGCTTCACCCCGACCTTTGCGCCCGCGCCGATAAACGGGAGCAGGAATGGAGCCTGGAGCAGAGCTCGCTGCTGAACGACGCGTACCGCACCTTGAAGGATCCGATTAAGCGCACGGAATACTTGCTTCGCCTCGAGGGTGTGGAGCTCGAGGAGCAATCGAAAACAGCAACGGAGAAGGCGCGGACCACGGGTGAGATCAAGAAGCAGGTTGTGCCTCCCGATCTGCTGGAGGAAGTTTTTGAACTGAACATGCAACTCGAAGAGCTTCGCGCCCAGAAAAAGACTGGCGAAGATGATCCTGCCCTAGTCGAAGAAATAGGAAAACAAAAGCTGGAACTGGAAGAGAAATTCGAGTCGCTATCAGAAGAACTAAAAGCGTATTGGAACGATTGGGACCGTCTGATTGACAGCGATTCCGAAGAAGCTCGGCGCAAAGCCCGCGACAAAATGGTAGACCTGTTGAATCGCCGGTCGTACATCAGAAACTTGGTTAGGGATGTAAATGAAGTGTTGGGGAATTGAGGGATTGAGTCATTGAGAGATTGAATCATTGGAAAATCTCTCAATAATTCAATGTCTCAATGGTTCAATCACTGAATGAGTCAATGACTACTGACCGCATTGTCGGCATCGATCTCGGAACCACCAACTCCCTGGTGGCTTTCATGCAAGGGGAAAGCCCTGTCGTGATCCCCGGCGAGGACGGGTTGAACCTCGTACCCTCTGTCGTCGCCCTGGATGAGCGCGATCAGATCATCGTCGGCAATGCTGCGCGCAAGTATCTCATTGAAACTCCCGAGCGTGCCGTGTACTCCATCAAACGCCTCATGGGGCGCGGTCTTGAGGATATTCGGGAGGAGCTCAAGCTGTTCCCGTTCCAGCTCGCGCAAGATCTGCAAGCCGGAGAAGTCCTGCGCATCAACTTGGGACAGAAGACGTTTACGCCACCAGAGATTTCCGCTTTCATTCTCCGCCAGCTTAAACGTAACGCCGAGCGCTTTTTCAATGCCCCGGTCACCAAGGCCGTGATCACCGTGCCGGCCTACTTCAACGACGCCCAGCGGCAGGCCACCAAGGATGCCGGCCGCATCGCCGGCCTCGAAGTGTTGCGCCTGGTAAACGAACCCACGGCCGCCTCCCTCGCCTACGGCCTGGACAAGAAGCAGAATGGGATCGTCGCTGTCTACGACTTGGGAGGCGGAACTTTCGACATTTCCATCCTCAAGTTGCATGACGGAATCTTCGAAGTCATCGCTACCAACGGAGATACGCACCTCGGCGGTGACGACATCGATAATCTGATGATCAAGATTGCCATAGACGACATTCTTGGCGATGCGAATCTGGATGTCTCTCGCAATAGCGAAGCTGTCGCTACAATTCGCAAGGCCGTCATCGAAGCCAAGATCGCGTTGTCTTCGGAAGCAGCAACGGAACTGGACATTGAACTGCCGCAAGGCAAGCGCTACCAGCGCGAAATCACCCGCGAACAGTTCGAGCAACTGATCCAACCGATCATCGATCGGACCGTCGGACCCTGCAAACAAGCCCTGAAAGACGCCGGCCTAAAGCTGCAGCAGATTGACGAAGTCGTACTGGTCGGCGGATCGACGCGCATCCCCAAAGTACGCGCGCTGGTCGAGGAATTGTTCCAGCGCAAACCGCATACCGATCTCAATCCCGATGAAGTCGTCGCTCTCGGCGCGGCGGTGCAGGCCAACATCCTAGGCGGCGGCTCTGAAGCGACCGAGAACATGCTGCTGCTCGACGTCACTCCGCTATCGCTAGGCATTGAGGTGGCGGGCGGCGTAACCGACAAGATCATTCTGCGCAACTCGACCATTCCTGCTTCGGCCACGCAGTACTACACCACGCAGATCGACGGTCAAGCCAACGTTGCCATCCACGTTCTGCAGGGCGAGCGTGAACTGGCGAAAGACTGCCGTTCGCTCGCCCGCTTCGATCTCAAAGGAATTCCGCCGATGACCGCCGGCATGCCGCGCATTGAGGTCAAGTTCCTGATCGACGCCAACGGTATCCTGAACGTCTCCGCGCGCGAGCAGCGCAGCGGCAAGGAATCCGAGATCGAAGTACAACCCAGTTACGGACTGACCGATGATCAAGTCGAAAGCATGATTCTCGATTCTTTCGACTATGCCGAGGAAGACTTCCGCCAGCGGCAAGTGATCGAGGCAAGGAACGAAGCAGACACGATCCTGGCGGCGCTCGAGAAGGGCAAAAAGAGTCCGGCATGGGGACAGCTCACCAGCGACGAGAAGAAGAAAATTGCCAAACTGGAAAAGGCATTGATCCAGGTCAAAGGCGAAGACGACCACCCAGCGATCCGCAAGGCGATTGACGTACTGAACCAGGGCACAATGCGCCTCGCGGAATTGATGATGGACACTGCCGTGAGCACCGCCCTGAAAGGCAAGACCATGGACGAAGCCGACATGGGCGAAGGATCAGAAACCGGCCATCCCGTGGCCAGAGCAGATTTCGAGTAAACGGTTTCGAACTCGTATGCCCGGACGACTTCGCCCGGGTGGCCGAGCCAAGCTCGGTAGGTTGACACTGGATTGAAGGAGAAGTGATGGCAGACGACAAAACGAAAGGTTCAGGCACAGCAACCGTGGATTCACCCGGCGAGACCACCGTCCAGCTAACATTCTTGCCCGAAGGCAAGACCGTCGAGTTCGAGCACGACAAACTTTCCTACAAAGATCACGGCAAAGAGCAGTCGATTCTCGATGTGGCCTTGAATTACGGGGTCCGCCTGGACCACGCCTGTGGCGGCAATTGTGCATGCACCACGTGCCACGTTTGGGTAAAAGAAGGCGCGGAGAACCTCTCCGAAATGGACGACGACGAAGCCGACCGTCTGGACATGGCCGCCGATTTACAGTTAAACTCTCGTCTCGGCTGTCAGGCCGTAATCACCAAGCCCGGCAAAGTCGTGGTAGAGATTCCGTCGTGGAATCGTAACTACGTCTCCGAAGAACACTGAGCGGTTGAGAAACGCCCCTTATTCTCGCGCTCCTGTGTTGTCATCCCGAGCGAAGCGAGGGATCTGCAGTTGGTACACCGAGAATGGTAGAGCCGCCAGAACAACAAAGTAGTTGAGGAGCCCACATGCCAAAAGATCTGACCTGGGACGACGCAGAAGACATCGGCATTCTGCTTTCAGAGGTGCACCCTGAACTCGAGCCACTTTCTGTCCGTTACACTGATCTCCATGGCTACGTAACCGCATTGCCCGAGTTCAAAGACGATCCGAAGAAATCGACTGAGGGTAAGCTCGAAGCCATCCAAATGGCCTGGCATGATGAGTTCCTCGACCGAACCCAAGCTTAATCCTCATGTTGCGAGCCTGTGACAGGCTTTTTACTTCGTTGTGACAACCCCCGATTCTGCCTCACTTACACTGGACCATCCTCCTGAGTTTCACTGGAATGGAGATTGCCCCAAGAATCTTCTCTCCGTAAGTGAAAAGGGCACGGCGTAGGCCGTGCCCAA